>JGI24708J26588_10000499_pt1 | contig 31936 bp, 29 predicted proteins | sample BioPla1DNA2_FD_26588 | JGI IMG/M metagenome (IMG submission 26588) | reverse complement strand
GCGCCATGCGTGGCGCACATGTACGAAGGGGAAGGTCTGGCGGTCGCCATTCCTTCCCCTTTTTTGTTCAATTTAGTTTCCTTTGACCTTTGACCAAGTATCCCGCAGCGACACGGTCCGGTTGAATACCAAACGTTCTGGTGTAGAGTCTGGATCAACGCAGAAATATCCCTGCCGTTCAAACTGGAACTTCTCCCCTACCTCGACATCGGCCAGGTTGACCTCAACCCGTGCGTCCGTGAGAATCTCAAGGGAGTTGGGATTCACATTATCCATTATGTCGCCTTCATTGGGATCCTCAACCGTAAAGAGGTGATCATAAAGGCGAACTTCTGCGGGCACTGAATGCTCAGCGCTCACCCAGTGCAGCGTTCCCTTTACTTTCCGCCCATCGGGAGCAGAACCGCCCTTAGTCTCCGGATCATAGGTCGCCCGAATTTCCACGATATTTCCCTCTGCGTCCTTGATCACGTCTGTACAAGTGATGAAGTAGGCAAACCTTAAGCGCACTTCCCGACCCGGAGCAAGTCTAAAGAACTTTTTAGGCGGATCTTCCATGAAGTCTTCCCGTTCAATGTAAATCTCCCGGCTGAAGGGCACAAGTCTGGTACCAGCATCCGGATCCTGGGGATTGTTCTGGGCTTCCAGGTACTCCACTTCCCCTTCGGGGTAATTCTCAATTACAACCTTTAAGGGCCTGAGCACAGCCAACCTTCGCTCAGCGTTTTGATTGAGATCTTCCCTGAGGCAGTGTTCGAGGAGTGCCATATCAACCATACTGTTTGTCTTAGCCACACCAATACGGTCGCAGAAATCACGGATGGCAGCTGGAGTATAGCCCCGGCGCCGTAAGCCTGATATGGTAGGCAGACGTGGATCATCCCAGGCATCAATTACACCGCGGTTAATCAAATCTAACAGTTTACGTTTACTCATAACAGTGTAACTGAGGTTAAGCCTGGCAAATTCAATCTGCTGCGGATGGGGTTCGGGATAGACCTGCTCCAGAATCCATTCATAAAGCGGCCGGTTGTTTTCAAACTCAAGGGTGCAGATGGAATGGGTTATGTTTTCAATGGCATCTGACAGGCAGTGGGTAAAGTCGTACATGGGGTAAATAACCCATTTATCGCCTGTGCGGTGATGTTCCATTTTCTTTATCCGGTACAAAACGGGATCACGCATGACCACGTTGGGCGATGCCATATCAATCTTTGCCCTGAGCACGCACTCTCCCTCTCCAAACTCACCCCGGCGCATTTTCTCAAACAGTTCTAGGTTTTCTTCCACCGAACGATCACGATAGGGGCTGTCCTTACCCGGCTCCGTTAAGGTACCCCGGTATTCCCTCATCTCCTCGTTGGTGAGGTGGCAAACATAAGCTTTGCCCTGCTTTATTAGTTCGACTGCAAACTCATAGAGCTGTTCAAAATAATCGGAAGCGTAATACTCATGTTCGCCCCAGTCAAATCCTAGCCAGCGCACATCTTCCTTAATACTTCTGATGTATTCCAGCTCTTCCTTTTCTGGGTTTGTATCGTCAAAGCGCAGGTGGCACCTTCCGCCATAGTCCCTGGCCAAGCCGAAGTTTAAGCAGATAGATTTGGCATGGCCGATATGAAGGTAGCCATTGGGCTCAGGTGGAAACCGGGTCACCACACCGGAACGTTTTCCCGATGCCAAATCTTCGTCAATAATTGCCCTAATGAAATTGGAAGGGGCAGCAGCGTTTGTGCTCATAACGGTATCCTCTCCTATTACAATCCTCAATTCAACTTTAGCATAACTATCCAGGCTGTCAAGCACTCTGCCGGCGTCATCCCTGCCGCAGTAGTCTTTCTAGAGTGGGCGAGATCCCCCAATACTCTCGAAAGGAATGATACTCCCTCTCCAGCTGCTTCTGTGGTTGCCCAGTAGTGCGAAAGGCCCTAATCAACAAATTTTTAGGGGTGTGCTCCATATCAATAAACTCCATAACCGAAACCTGGTACCCCACCATTTCCAACAGCTTNGCACGGGCAGCATCGGTCAATAAGGCGGCGGCGCGCTCTTTCAAAATGCCGTGCTCCAGGAGGGGTTTCTGCTGTGCCTGTTCAAGCTGGCCAAACAGTTCATGCTGGCAGCACGGTACCGCCAAAATCACCTTGGCTCCCCACTTCACCGCCCGATCCAGGGCAAAATCGGTGGCTGTATCACAGGCATGGAGTGAAACAACCAGATCAACTGCTCCTTCTGCCGCAAAATCCTTAATGTCCCCCTGTTGGAACTTAAGTTTCTCATACCCTAGACGGGATGCAACCCGGTTGCAGAATGATACAACATCCTTCTTAAGGTCCAAACCGATGATGTTTACATCAAACTTCTCCACCTGCACAAGGAAGTGGTACAAAGCAAAGGTGAGGTACGCCTTGCCGCTGCCAAAATCAACTATCTGCAAGGGACCTTCCTCCTCGCCCTGCTTCAGGTTGGGCAGGCAGTCAGCCACTACCTCTAGATACCTGTTCAGCTGCCTAAACTTATGATAGTGCTTGGCCAATACCCTTCCTTCTTTGTTCATCACACCGAGTTCGACCAAGAATGGATAGGGCGTACCCTCCTGCAGCAGATAGTTCTTTCTCCGATCGTGCTCCAGCTCCGGCATCTTTCGGGAAGGTGCATGTTGCAGGACCCTTGCCGCACCCTTTTTGCTGATTAGGACTTGCCAGTCCGCCTCAACAGTGTAAAACATCCCCTGCCGGAACTCTGACTCTAGCAGTGAGAAAATCTTTTCCCATGTCTCCCCCGGTTCCACGTTTTCATGCAGCTCTTTTGTGGGATAATGGTACGCAAACTGATAATTGAGTTTACCCCGGAGAATTAAAGGACGCACTGAAACCTTTTGATAGGGATTCTGCTTACTCCGCACTTTACTGAGGATACAGGCGGCCAGTTTTCCCTGGCTGAGTGCCTGTTTAACAACGTCTTTCAACTGGCCAAGTTCCGGCACAGACAATCACTTCCTAACGGACAATGCTCTTTTCAATGGTAGCCTCAAGAAATTCATGCTGTTCCTCCAGCCACAACAGAACAGCAAGGTTGAAATCGGCAAGATCGGTATTACCTGTATCCAGGTGGTAGCCGATGAAAAGGATCTGAATGAGATAGATAATATACAAGAATGAAATGGCTTCGCTGTGGGCTAGGGGTTGAACACTCTGGTAACCCTCGATCAGTCTCTGGACAAAGGTATACCAGTCTTCCCGCAACTGCACATTTTCAAAACAGCCGGTGAGTACCGCGGTACACATATAACAGAGGTCAAAGACTCTCACACCCACCCGCACCCGATCAAAATCAAGGATAGCCTCCAACTCTCCCCCGCGGAAAACGAGGTTGCCTGGATGGAAGTCGCGGTGGATTAACTGGCGCGGGAGAGACTGGTAAGGGTTGACCAGCTTGCGACTTATACCCTCCTCTGTGTCCCGCAGGGCATGGCGGAAACGGGGTGCCAAGTAACCGCGGACAGTGGGCCAGGCAAAAAAGGAAACTTCCTGGAAAAGATCAAAGCTGGGGAAATTCTCAGCAGCCGGATAATCGGCCAAATCAAGATGAAGCCTCGCTAAGGCGGCACCTATCTTAAAAGCAAACTCTCCCTCCAGCATTTCTAACTCATCGCCGCCAGTTCCGGCCACATAGGGATATAGAACATAAATACCCCCCTGATATTCTGCCCATGGTGCTCCTTCGGTGGTGTACAGCAGTTGGGATACGGGCTGATTGTGGGAGGCGAGCCATCTCATCAAATCGTACTCTTCCCACACCCTGGTGCGGTTCGTACTGTGTTTGAGAACGAACTCCCTCTCTCCCGCAGTAACGCGCCAAATACCTCCCCGTAGTGATGTTATCTGGGCATTTTCAAATTCCGGACCCCACTGTTTTAGAAGCTCCTGCACCATCATTCCTCCGTTTCTTCCAGGTGCTTAGGCGGTTTGCCTAAGCGATGCGTCAGTACCCAATCCCTGTTCTTTACTATAGAGTTGCCAATGTCATCTACAGCGTTCATGATCCAAAGGTATGTCTGTGTATCCGGGTTGTAATTTGCTTCGCCAAAAGACTGGATCCTGCCCTGCTTTGCCAAGTCATTTACCTGGGAAAACTCTTCCCTCTTCCCTTTGGCGTAGACCCCAAACGTCCTGCCTCCATTCTGATTTATCAGGGAGAAGACGGGAACGTCACTGGGTCCGTCTGCGATGTATATCATGTTCTGAAACGGAATTCGCCTGTCTTCATAGGGCATATGGGCGTTTACATCAATAGCTGGGTTTTTGTTAACCCCCTTGTTTATCTCGAAGATTGCCTTTGTCTTGGTTGTGTTATCGATAACATAGGCAATATCCTTAACCGTTACTTCTTCCTGACTGTCCGGGGCAGCTCTCTTTTCCAAGTAGCCCGGGGGCATCTGCAGTTCCACAAACTCGCAGCCCCAAATCCCATCGACATACGGTGCGATTTTGCTGCCCAAAATCATCTGACGCAAGCCTGTACTGACTATATAGTGTTCAACTTTTATATCATATTTGCGGAACTCTNCCTTCTCCATCACATACCGTTTCACTTCTTGGAAGAATTCCGGCAGCCCCGGATAAAACTCCAATTCACTACCTAGCTTGCGCAGCAACTCATTATTCAAACCAGCGAAAATCCCTGCCCTAACGTAGGTGAGGATGTGGTTCAAATAGAGTAGGTCGCGGGCAATCATCTCATTGCCCTCCCGGCGTAAATGCNGTTCAAGCGCGTTTACTTCCCGCCAAAACTTATTGCCATCGACGTTATAGTACCTGAACAAGGGATCCTGCATATAGCCGGGTATAAGCGTCTTGTCAAAGTCCCAAATAACCGCGATAGTTGTCTGCAGATAAATGTCGGCAACCATCAACTATCCCTCCTAAGACAAATTGACTTGAATTGGTTTACCCCAGCGGATACCGGTCAGATCCACGGCGCAACGGTGAACAAACACTCTAACCCCCTGCTGTACCGCCCCCCTCAAAGCCTGGGCAAAAGCTGGATCNATGTGCTCCGCCGGACGAAACTCCTCAGCATCGCTGCGCTGCACCACAAAGAGCACTGCCCCTTCCATCTCACCTGCTGCTTGCAGAGCGGTCAACTCTTCAAGATGACGCCTACCCCGGGCAGTAACCGCATCGGGAAACATGGCGACCTGATCCTCAACCAGCGTACAACTTTTCACTTCCAAGAGAAGCTGCTTACCATCCTGTCCCGCCAAGAGAAAATCCCAGCGGGAACTGCCAAGGGAATACTCCGCCCGCTGCAGCTCCCAATCCTCCAGTCCATGCACCGCCTTGGCGCGGAGAGCTTCCTCCGCAATTCGGTTTGCCAGAGTGGACTGGACAGACACCAACGTCTTGCCATCTGGGGCTTCAGCTAATAACACAGACCATTTCGTCTTCCGTCCAGGTTTATCAGCGGGGAGTAGATATACGTTGGCTCCAGGCACAAGCAGTTCCTTTAACCGTCCCGGGTCTGCCAGGTGGGCCTCCACCAGTTCATCCGTGTCCCCCAAACGGCAGCGCACCACAAACCTGTTGGGGCGCTCGACGAATACTGCGGAGGTTAACTGTTTGAATTCCAGAAATACTTCTAGTGACATTGCATATCCCCTTCCCTGGGCAGGCCCCTAGTTTACAATTCCCCATAAACTTCCCCATTCCTTTACTTGATAGGGAAATGCCCACTACAGGGAGAAATAAATAAAAGACCGATGTAAGAGGAGGGACAACGATGGCCATTACCGTCCCCCAAGATGTTATGGCTGCCTGCAGTGTACTAATAAACGCAGGATTCCAAGCCTATTTAGTGGGCGGCGCTATCAGGGACAGTCTGCTGAGACTACAGCCTACCGATTGGGACATAGCAACCGACGCTCTGCCAGAGGACGTGGAGCGCCTGTTTGACAGAACGGTACCAACGGGCCGACAGTTCGGTACGATTACTGTTGTGGGCGACGGGCGTTCCCTTGAGGTGACCACCATGCGTTCCGACGGCGTTTACCGCGACCGCAGGCGTCCAGAAGAGGTGGAGTTCACCGATCGGATCGAACTGGATTTGGCTCGACGTGATTTCACTATCAACGCCATCGCCTACGATCCCGATCGGCGGCAGTTGATCGATCCATTCGGCGGAAAAAAAGATCTGCGCCGCAAACTCCTCAGAACGGTCGGTTCGCCCAACGAACGTTTCGCAGAAGATCCCCTCCGCATGCTGCGCCTAGTCCGCTTCCAGTCGGTGCTGGGTTTTAAAGGTGAAAGAAAAACCGAGCTTGCTGTTGAAGCCCGGTTGATCACTTACGTCAGNCCAGAACGTATTCTAATTGAACTAAACAAAATGCTGATGGGACGCTTCCTCCAGCCTGCCCTGGAATTCTTCTACCATTCGGGCTTGATGGAGGAAATCATCCCCGAGCTGGCCTCCTCAGCCGGCATTTCAGCGGGAGACAACCATCCCTTTGACCTCCTGGGCCATTCTATCATGGCTGCCAGCTTTGCTGAACCGGATGTGGGCCTACGCTGGGCTGCCCTCCTCCACGATGTGGGCAAGCAAGTCACCCTCAAGCGGGAACACTCAGCAATCAGCGCAGAAATGGCCAAGGACATCCTAACACGCCTGAGGGCCAGCAGAAAGCTGATTGGACGTGTAACAACCCTCATTGCTGAGCACATGTTTGATATCCATCCCCAATCCTCTGATCGGGCCATCCGCCGATTCATGGCAAGGGTGGGGACTGAGACTGCTTTTGACCTGATCAAGCTGCGTCAAGCAGATCTGGCCGGCCTAAACGAAAATCCCCGACACATCTTAGCCTACCGGACAGCGATGGAAGGACGCCTTAATGATATACTAAGCCAAAAAGGCGCACTTACACTGTCCGATTTGGCGGTGAACGGACATGTAATAACAGCTGAGCTGGGGTTAAAGCCAGGGCCTAAGGTAGGCCTGATCCTCAACTACCTGCTCGATAGAGTGTGGTCTGATCCGAGCCTAAATCGGCCTGGCCAGCTGTTAGAGCTGGCTCGTTCTTACCTAAAGACATTAGGCTGAGTTTTGCCCCGGATCAGGCTCACTCCTACGCGCCGTTCCCATTGACGATTGTTACATTACGAGCCCTGCCGTTTTTTTCGGCAGTNGTCTCCCCATTGGGATCCGGCGCTTTGATTTCTAAAAACTCAACCTTTGTTCCAGGCTTTAAGTGAACAGAACGCTGATCTGCGGGCAGATTGGCTTTAGTAAAGAAGTAATCACCATTGTCCGCCCGAATGAAACCGTAGTTGGTCATAAAACGCTTTATGACACCCGTTTTTCTTTGCTCCTCTCCCCTGCGTAGAGGCCTCATCCAGTAAACTGGAGGAGTCTTCTCGTTGCTCCTAACCTCAAAGAGATCAGGGTAAGAGCGGAGAATATCCAAGAGGTTGGTGTAGTTATAGCTTCTTGGATCGAAGTCCGGATACTCGCGCCGTATTGCCTGGCCTAAATGGGCCAACAGCAGCCAACCGTCACTATCCTCTTCAGAGGCCTGGTAAGCACTGAAGACAATATTTTCCACCGGCGTTCCGCCAGGCGATGATTCATCTATCTGCTNGGACCCGCCCGAAACAGCTAGGTTTTCGAGATAAATAAAGCGATTGCAGGAACGAACTAAAATACTCTTTGTTCCCTGTCGGCCTATGCCTGTCACATACATTCCGTGCTCCCGTAGGCGCAGCGCTAAACTGTAATAATCGCTGTCGCTAGAGACGATACAAAAGGCATTGACCGGGTTACGGTTAGTAGAAACTATCTCTATCGCGTCCATGATCAGCGCCCCATCTGTGGCATTCTGCCCATAGCGGAACTGCTGAACGGGACGCACCGGATACCGCCGCAAAAGCTCTTTCCATCCCGACATATGCGGTTCGGTCCAATCCCCGTAAACTCGGGTAAGGATGATGTCGCCCGAACGATTGATCTCGGCCAAAATCGGGCCTAAAAACCGAGGCGAAATATTCTCCCCATCAACTAACACTGCAAAACGATGCTCTGCCATTCTCTCCCTCCCTTCCAGTGGATTTTCTTGCATTTATTCAGGATCCTGCGCCGCACTTAAGCGGCGCAGGAGCACTAACAAGTTTCGTTCAAACTTCTCGTCAAGCTCTTTTGTGCGTGCAGGTGGGCCTTTAGTGCGCTTGCCGCCCCTTCTCTGGCGTGCCTTCAGATAACGCTCTTCCAGGAGAAAGTCCATTGTCCGCTCCTCGTAGATTCGCCCAGCTGGAGAGAGGGCATAAGCTCCCTTGGCCAAGACAAGTGCGGCCAAGCCCCAATCTTGAGTCACTACAATATCGCCGAGCTGAGTGTTGTTTAACACGGCGGAATCGGCGGAATCCGCTCCCCTACCCACCGTAATATGATCTTCGCTATCAATCTGATGATCGATGGAAGCGATGGTGAGGAGCCTGTAGTTCCACTGTCCTTTGTACTGGCGCAGGATAGCCAGACACGTCCTTGGACAGGCATCTGCGTCCACAATTACAGTCAGCACATCCTTCCCCCCAGCCTGCTCGCCCAGCCTATTCCCTGGCTGCCATTGGCCCGGCTAGCCGCACTTCTTCCGCCAAATCAGCGTACTTCTCCGAATAGTTTTTCTGAAAAGCCTGGGCTAGCTCCCGCGCTTTTCGGTCGTAGGCCTCCGGGTCAGCCCAGGTCTGCTTGGGATCTAAGATCTCAGCTGGAACGCCCGGACAGCTCAGGGGTACTTTAAAGCCAAAGACAGGATCGATCCGTGTTTCAACGTTATCAAGTTCGCCGGCCAGGGCCATAGTCACCATCTGCCTTGTGTATTTAAGGGCTATCCGTTCACCCACCCCGTACGGGCCACCGGACCAACCAGTGTTGATCAGAAAGACCTTTGCTCCGAATTGGTTCACCTTGTCCTTGAGCATCTCAGCATATTTAAGTGGACTGAGGGGCAAGAATGGTTCACCAAAGCAGGCGGAAAAGGTTGCTTCCGGTTCCTCGATACCCCGCTCTGTGCCAGCCAGCTTGCTGGTGTAGCCAGAGATGAAGTGATACATTATCTGTTCATCCTCCAAAATACTGATGGGTGGCAGTACACCGAAGGCATCGGCAGTGAGAAAGATCACTGNACTGGGATGGCCGGCAATACTGGGATCAACTCGGCCGGGAATGTAATCCAGCGGATAGGCGCCCCGCGTGTTTTCGGTGAGGGAGCCATCGCTGAAATCAGGTACCCGATCCTTTGGATCCAACACTACGTTTTCCAACACAGCACCAAAGCGCAGAGCATCCCAGATCTGGGGTTCATACTCCCTGGACAGGTTGATGCACTTAGCGTAACAACCACCTTCCAGGTTGAAGATTCCCCCATCGAACCAGCCGTGTTCGTCATCACCCACCAACCGGCGTTTTGGATCGGCAGAAAGGGTGGTCTTACCCGTACCGGAGAGGCCGAAAAACANGGCTGTTTTTCCGTCATCGCCCACGTTAGCTGAACAGTGCATGGGCAGAACGCCCTGCTGCGGCAGGAGGTAATTCATAACAGAGAAGATTGACTTTTTGATCTCACCAGCGTAGGCCGTTCCACCGATCAGAACAACTCGCTCGGTAAAAGAAACAATTACAAAAGCCTCTGAGTTGGTCTGATGAAGCTCGGGATCGGCCTTGAGACCAGGCACTCCAATCACTGTAAACTGCGGTTCGTGGGCAGCAAGCTCTTCCTTGTTAGGACGGATAAATAATTGNCGTGCGAACAGATTCTGCCATGCGTATTCGTTAATAACACGCAGAGGCATTCTGTGTGTTGGCTCTGCCCCCACATAGCCATCGAAGACAAACAGCTCGTCCCGCTCTTCTAGATAATCCAGTACCATTTGGTAGATTTCCCAAAAGCGTTCTTCGGGAAACGGTACGTTTACCGGACCCCAAGCCACCGTGTCCCTGGTCAGATCATCCAGTACAATGAATTTGTCATTTGGCGACCGTCCAGTGTACTTTCCGGTGGTTGTGGACAAGGCTCCGCGGGAGGAGAGTTTTCCTTCACCCCGGATCACAGCCATCTCAGCCAGTCTCGCGGCCGAGAGATTGTGATTGGTCGTGGTCCGCTTGAGAACAGCGTCTAAGCGAGAGCGCAGGTTTTGATCAGTCATGTATTTATCAACCTCCTGTTAAGAATGTCCCACTCCTTAGCCTGAATCTACGGGTTTTTTGGGCACAACATATCTGATTAAATAAGNCGAATAACCAGACTTATGTCTGGTCAGCCACTCCTCCGCCCATAATACTGCTGTTATATTAATTCACCATAACCTGTTAATATCCTTTTAATAACGTTCCATTTCAACCCGCACAACTTCCCAGCGTGGTTCGGCATCCAGAAAGTTGATAACCAGCTGTAGCTGCCGTTGAATGTGATCCCAATCGTCTCCCACCATGCTTACCCCAATCTGGGCTCGCTGCCATTTGTCCTCGTTGTTCACCTCGGCGATGGACACGTTAAAGCGATGCTGCACCCGCCGCACCACGCTCTTTACAACCTGCCNCTTTTCCTTGAGCGAATCTGCCCCGGGAATGTAGACCTCCACGAACAACGTGCCCACTACCATTTTCTATCCCCCTACCAAGCGCTCTCGATAGTGCCTCCGCCTAAGCAAACTTCACCGTCGTAGAAAACAACCGCCTGTCCCGGCGTGATTGCCCGCTGCCTTTCCGCAAAAAGCACCTCTGCTCCNCCGTCGGTTAGTTTAACTGTAACCTGCTGATCAGGTTGGCGGTAACGGAACTTAGCGGTACACTCAACACGCTGACCGGGCGCTTCACCGCTCACCCAGTGCACCTCTCCTGCGGTCAAACCGCGGCTGAAAAGGGCAGGATGGTCGCCGCCTTGCACAACTAGAAGGGTGTTGCTTTCCAGGTCTTTCCCCGCAACGAACCAGGCTTCGCCCTGACCGCCAATACCCAAGCCTTTGCGCTGACCGATTGTGTAATACATGAGCCCATCATGCCTGCCTACTAGTTCTCCGTCTACTGTCCTGATTTCACCCGGCTGGGCGGGTAGATATTGGGCTAGAAACTCCTTGAAGTTCCGCTCCCCAATAAAGCAAATGCCGGTGCTGTCCTTCTTTTCGGCCGTGGCTAAACGGGCGCGTTGGGCTAACTCGCGCACCTCCCCTTTGGTCAAGTTGCCGATGGGGAACATAGCCTTGGCCAGCTGCTGCTGACCCAAAACATAGAGAAAATAAGACTGATCCTTACTGCGATCCTTTCCCCGCAGCAGCTGAAACGATCCGTCCACTTGACCAACTTGGGCATAATGGCCCGTGGCCAGATAATCNGCATCCAGCTGCAGCGCTTTATCGAGAAAGGCTTTGAACTTGATCTCTTTGTTACACATCACATCGGGATTTGGTGTACGGCCCTTTTTGTATTCATCTAAAAAGTAGACAAACACCCTGTCCCAGTATTCCTGTTCAAAATTCACTGCATAATAGGGAATCCCGATCTGATCGCAAACGCGGCGGACATCTTCATAGTCAACATCTGCGGTGCAGATACCGTTCTCGTCCACCTCATCCCAGTTTTTCATGAATACGCCGATAACCTCATGACCGGCTTCTTTGAGCACCAGGGCCGCTACGGACGAATCCACGCCCCCTGACATGCCTACTACCACCCGTGCCACTACATCCACCTCTTATTTGTTAAAAAAATATCATTATACGCTTGCCTTTTAATATTGAACATGTTAATATTACGTTAATATTACAATCCCAGAAGAGAAAGGGGAAAAGGATGCCCTCACTCAAAGAACCNTTCTATTACCCCGGCAGCACAGTGGGCTGCCTGCTAATCCACGGCTTCACAAGCACACCAGCGGAAATGCGCGTTATTGGCGAAATGCTCGCAGCTCACGGCTACACCAGCAAGGGGATCCTCCTTCCCGGCCACGGGACCCAGCCAGAGGATTTAATGGAAGTCACCTACAAAGACTGGATCAATGCCGCCCAAGCAGGCATTAATGAACTCAAAAAGACCTGCCAAAAGATCGTGGTGATTGGCCACTCCATGGGTGGTCTCTTAGCCCTGCAGATGGCGGCTCGCAATAAGGTGGACGGCGTTGTGACAATCGCCGCCGCGATTAAGCCTTCCAACCGCAAGGCCCATCTGGCCTGGTTGTTCAAGCACTTCAAACCCTTTGTTGCCGGTGCCAACAAGGAAAGGCCAGCAGAGCAGCGGAAATACCTGCTGCACTACCCCTATTTCCCTGTGGCCTCCGTCGCCGAGCTGATGCGGTTGGCTGCCCACACCCGCTCTATCCTGCACCAAATCACCGCGTCCGCTCTGATCATCCAAACCCAGGACGATCAAACGGTACGGCCGGAAAGCGCCCAGATCATCCACAAGACAATCTCCTCACGCCACAAAGAGTGTCTCTGGCTCGAGGAGGGAACCCATAACGTCCCGGTTGTTTCCCCTTATAACGAACAGATTGTCCAGAAGATTATTGATTTTATCGAGCGTCCTCGGGCTAGCTGACGTCTGCCGCCAGTTCAGCCGCGAATTGACTGTTATAAAGTTCTGCGTAAAAGCCGCCGCGAGCTAATAACTCGTGGTGGGTACCCTGCTCCACGATTTCCCCGTGGTTAATAACCAAAATCCGATCCGCATCGAGGATGGTGGACAGGCGGTGGGCAATAACAAAACTCGTACGCCCTTCCATCAGTTTGGCCATGGCCTGCTGAATCAGTCGTTCAGTGCGGGTATCCACCGAACTGGTCGCTTCATCGAGGATCAACACGGTGGGATCGGCGAGAATGGCCCTGGCAATGGTAATCAACTGTTTTTGTCCTTGGGAGATCCCCGCGGCATCCTCCGCTAAGATTGTATCATACCCATCGGGCAAGGTGCGAATGAAATGATCGATACAGGCGGCTTGGGCCGCTTTTTCGATCTCGTCATCTGTGGCATCCAAACGTCCATAGGCGATGTTTTCCCTAATGGTGCCCTCAAAGAGCCAGGTGTCCTGGAGAACCATACCAAACGCCCTGCGCAGTTCACCCCGCCTATAGCGCCGAATGTCTTGCCCATCAAAGGTAATACTGCCCTCGTTTACATCATAAAACCGCATTAGGAGGTTGACCAAAGTGGTCTTTCCTGCCCCCGTTGGGCCTACAATAGCCACAAGCTGGCCCGGCTCCACTGTTAAATTCAGGTCTTTAATTACCACTTGTTCATCTCTATAACCAAAACTCACATCTTCAAGGGTGATCGCCCCACGCCCGTCCCTTAAGGCAAGGGCATCGCTGCTGTCCGCTGGTTCTTCCTCTTCGTCGAGAAGTTCAAAGACACGCTCTGCCGCGGCAACAGTTGACTGGAGGACATTGACGATGCTTGCCATCTGGGTAATGGGCATGGTGAACTGGCGGCTGTACTGGATAAAGGCTTGAATGTCACCGATTGCAATTGAGCCCCGGGAAACAAAGACGCCGCCCAAGACCGCTATGGCCACATAACCAATATTGCCTACAAAACGAATCATGGGCATAATTGTGCCCGAAATAAACTGAGCCTTCCAGCTGTTCCCGTATAGNTTCTCGTTCACTACGTCAAACTTCTCGATTGCTTCCTGTTCCAAACCGTAAGCCTTGACAATAGTGTGCCCGGTATAAATCTCTTCCACGTGACCATTTAGGTCACCCAAAATGGCATGCTGTTCCCTGAAATACTTCTGGGAACGGGATGCAACAATCACACTGATTACGGCACTGGCAGGCAGCATAGCCAGGGTAATCAATGTGAGCACCGGGCTGATGGTGAGCATGATTATTATCGCCCCTGAAACGCTGATCACTGAACTAATCAGCTGGGTAATGCTCTGCTGCAGGCTCTGGCTCACCGTGTCCACATCGTTTGTTACGCGGCTGAGGATGTCCCCATGGGCTGTGGCATCATAATACCTCAGCGGCAGGCGAGCCATCTTCTGACTGATCTCTTCCCTCATCCTGTACACGGTCTTTTGGGACACGTTGACCATAACCAGCTGTTGCAGATAGCTGAAAATGGTANTGGCCACATAAACCCCGCCTAATACAAACAGAATCTGCTTTATTGCCCCGTAATCAATACCGGCACCGGCCACACCCTGCATCCTGCCCACCATTCCCTGGAACAGAATGGTAGTGGCCTGGCCCATGATCTTTGGGCTCAAGATGCCGAAAAGGGTGGATAGGATGGTCAACAAAAAGACTACCGCCAAGCTAAGCCTATGGGGACGCATATACCTTAGGAGGCGTCTCACCGTACCCTTAAAGTCTTTAGCCTTTTCCACCGGACGGCCAATGCCCCGCGGACCATAGCCGCCTCCCCTGCCCCTAGGTCCTCTGCCGGGTCCGTGTGCCTGCTGAGTCTGTTCCTGTCTGTGTCTGCTCACGATACTGCCTCCTCACCCAGCTGGGATGCTGCAATTTCCTGATAAACTCGGCAGNCTGCCAACAGTTCATCATGCCTGCCTTTACCCACAATCCTACCGTTATCCAACACTATGATCTGATCCGCATGGAGAATCGTGCTTACCCGCTGGGCAACCACAATCACGGCTGCATCAGCTGCATATTTAGCGAGTTCCGTCCTCAGGCGGGCATCCGTCTTGTAGTCAAGGGCGGAAAAGGTATCGTCCAGGAGGTACACCCTGGGCTTGCGGGCGATTGCCCTGGCAATGGACAACCTCTGTTTTTGACCACCTGAGAGGTTTGTCCCNCCTTGGGCAACATAGCTGTCAAATCCACCATCCCGCTCCATCACAAACTGCTCCGCTTGCGCGATCCGCACTGCTTCAGCCACTTCAGCTTCGGTGGCATCCTGTTTCCCACCCCGGACATTAGAGGCCACTGTGCCAGAAAAGAGTACTGCCCGCTGGGGCACGTAGCCCAGTGCTTGGCGCAGCTCTGCCTGGCTTAGATCCTTGACATTCACCCCGTCCAGCGTAATCTCCCCTGCTTGGGGATCGTAAAAACGGGGTATGAGATCTAAAATGGTTGATTTCCCAGACCCGGTTCCGCCGATGATGGCAGTCATTTTACCTGGCTCCGCTCTGAAGGAAATATCGCTGAGCACAGGCTCTTCTGCTCCTGGGTAAGAGAAGGTTACATTCTTAAATTCCACAACGCCCTTCACCTCGGAGAGGACCACAGGCGTCTCCGGATCCATAATGGTTGGCTCCGTTTCCAATACTTCCCATAGGCGCTCAGCCGAAGCCATGGCTCTTGGCAGCATCACAAACAGCATGGAAAGCATCATTATTGCCCATAGAATCTGCATGGCGTACTGCAGGAAAGCCATCATATCACCAACCTGCATTGCACCTGCATCGATACGTTGGGCGCCGAACCATATGATAGATATGGTGGTGAAATTGATGATCAGGCCATTGAGGGGCCCCATGGAGACCATCAACTTATTAACCTTCAAGGCAGTGGAGGTCAAATCGCGGTTTGCATCGCTGAACCTCTCCTGCTCATACTGGCCTCGATCAAAGGCCCTGATCACGCGCACACCCATTAACTGCTCCCGCAGCACCTGGTTGAGCCGGTCCAACTTTTTCTGCAGGCTTCTGAACATGGGCGTTCCTTTGGCCATGACCAGACCTACAATCAANAAGATTAAGGGANTCACTGCCAGTAAAATGAGGGCCAAACCGGGATCCTTCCTAACCACCATCAGCACCCCGCCGATCGCGGTGAGAGGTGCCCGCATGGCCATACGCATACTCATTAAGAACAGCATCTGCATCTGCTGTACGTCATTGGTCGTGCGGGTGATGAGCGAGGCTGTACCGAAGTTGTTGAACTCCTGGGGAGCAAACTTCTCCACATGGGCAAAAACGGTTCCCCGCAAGTCCCGCCCAAAGGCGGTGGACGCGCGGGAGGCAAGGAGATTACCCGTGATTGAGCAGACTATACCGGCCAGTGCTACCAGGAGCATTATACCACCGGTACGCCAGATTAGGTCAGTGTTACCCGCGGCGATACCCTGATCTACGATTACACTCATTAAATCGGGGAGTTTTAAGGTTGCCATTACTTCCAAAAAGACGAGCACCATCACGATTATAGCCGATGGCAAATACGGTTTTACATATTCTCTCAATCTCCACATTCGTCTGTACCCCTAGCCTCATTAGTTTTTCGTGAATCCATAAACTGCCTAACCCTTTTCATAATCCGAAGTAATTCCTGCGAATCCCCTTCACCCAAATAGTCAATTAGATCCCCAATGTTGGTGGCAAAGTTGGCCTGGGCTTCGCGGACAAGCTCCATGCCGCTTTCGGTGGGTCTGACATAAACCACCCGTCGATCCTCTTCGTCGTTGAGCCGCACCACGTAGCCCTTCCCTTCCAATCCATTAACCATGGTTGTGATGGTTGGCCGCGTCAAGCGCAGCCGCTCCCCCAGCTCCGAAGGCTGCATCCCGACAGAATCGGACGGTAGATTGTGTACTAGATACATGAGCAGCATCATTTCGTTTTTGCGAACCGGAATGGAGTGATCGCGAAACCAGCGCCGATAACGGCGCAGGCCTTCAAACATGGCGATAAACTCCATCACCTTGTCCTTTCTGTCCATTAGGCTCATCCCCCAGAAAAGATTCCAAAATAGTTAGTCTTGCAAACTATTTTACTCTCTAATTACCCCCCAGTCAACAAAAAAGCTAGGATTTCTCCTAGCTTTTTCAGTACTTTTTTCCTATCTTACAACCACTCGGTGGTAGACCTTCTTACCTCTTCTTAGGATTATCTCTCCCTCGGAAAAGTCGGATAGGGTTATCACCTGCTCAAAATCGGTGACTTTTTCCCCACCGCAGGTGAGGCCACCCTGTTGAATCAAACGTCGGCCTTCACTGCGGGTTTTCACCAATTCGGTCAGGGTCAAGAGCGTAAGAATGTCCATGCCTGAGGCCAATGCCTCCGTCTCCACTACGGTGGTAGGCATATTTTCATGCGTTCCCCCACCGCCAAACACTGCCTTGGCCGCTTCTTGAGCCTTTTTCGCCTCTTCCTCACCATGCACAAACTTGGTGACCTCGAAGGCCAAAATCTCCTTAGCTTGGTTGATCTCCGATCCCTCCAGGGCACCCAGCCTACGTACCTCATCCATTGGCAGTAAGGTCAGGAGGGCCAAGCGCTGCTCCACATCTGCGTCATCCACATTTCGCAAAAACTGGTATAACTCGTAAGGGCTGGTCCGGTTCGGATCAAGCCATACGGTACCAGCAGAAGTTTTACCCATTTTGGTTCCCGCAGCGGTGGTTAGCAGGGAAAGGGTTAGGCCGTAGACCGATTCTCCTTCAGCTCTTCTCACCAGCTCACAGCCGCCTAAAATATTGGACCACTGGTCACTGCCGCCAATCTGCAGCCGGCAGTTGGAACGGCGAAAGAGTTCCAAAAAGTCGTAGGATTGGATCAAGAGGTAGCTGAACTCCAGAAAAGTGAGTCCCTCTTCTAGACGGGATTTGTAGGCATCCATGGTGAGCATCCGGTTCACCGAAAAGTGCCTACCAATCTCCCGCATAAAATCCATAAAGTTGAGGTCCAGCAGCCAATCAGCGTTGTTGGCCATTAGGGCCGAGCCATCGTCGAAATTGAAGAAGCGGGAAAACTGCTGACGAAAACGCTCAACGTTCTCCGCGATAATTTCAGGCGAGAGCAGCTGCCGCATTTCAGTCCTACCAGATGGGTCACCGATCATAGTTGTGCCGCCTCCCATGAGCATAATTGGACGATGGCCAGCCTGGTAGAGATGGAGTGCGCACATTATGGGAACTAAGTGCCCCAAAGTAAGGCTGGGAGCGGTGGCATCAAAGCCAATGTAGAATGTGACCTGTTCCCTGCCCAAAAGCTCCCTCAGTTCGTCTTCGTGGGTGATCTGTTCCACAAACCCCCGTTCAACTAAGACATCAAATGCGTTCCTCATGGGATGTTCCTCCTCTATAAACAAAAGTTCCCTCAATCCTAAGGACGAGAGAACCCGTGGTACCACCTTAATTCACACGCCGGGGCGTGCCTCACAGCCATGTTAACGGTTGGCGGCCGGAACAGTCTCCTGTTCAAGCTCCGGAGTGTAATTCACAATTCCGCGTTCTTCGGGCTTTGCACCAACCAGCCCGCTCTCTGGCCTACCCGCGAAATGCTACTGAATCCTTCATTGCTTCTTTTCGCTTAATACTACCAAAAAGTTTACCACAAAAAACTATCTCCTGTCAAGAGCTCCAATCAGGACCTGGGTCACGTTCTGTCTAATCTCCTGCTCTAAGCGGTCCGCTTCCACAAGTATTTCTTCTACGCGTCCTCTGGCTTCCGAAACAAACTCTGGATCAGTCAGTCCAGGCAGGTTAATTAGGACGTTATACGCCGCACCCCGGCAGGCAGCTGCAGCCAAGAGCCCCGCCACTCCCGCATCGCTGATAGCGTTGGCGTTACCGTGCACCGCCATTTTTTTCGCTAAGACAAGAACGTCTGTGGCCACATTCATTACCTGCAGCGGCACTTCCGTCGCCATTTTCAGGCCGCTTTGAATGGCANCACGACGGAACCGCTTTCCCTCTTCTCCCTGCTTGGGCAGCTTATACGCAACCATAACCGCCTGGAAAGCTTCCGTATCCCGTTCAGCCAGGTGGCTTAGCCTATCCACTAAGACCTGAGCCTGGTCAATCACATCCCCATGCTCTTCACCGCTCAAATACGCAACCATCTGGACCAAAGAGGCAGCCAGAGCACCCGCTAAGGCCGAACAACTGCCGCCCCCGGGTACCGGTTCCTTTGAACCCACCCGTTCCAGAAGGGTTTCCACCTTCAGGTCAGTCAGCATTCTATCACCCATTCTTCACGATTTTCCCGGCTTTTATTACCGTCTTCACCAAATTGACGCCGAAAAAGTATGGTATCTGTTTGTAGTTCTCAGCTGCGAATATGACTAGATCCGCCTGTTTCCCCGGCTCCAAGCTGCCTAAGCGGTCCGCCCGCCGAAGCGAATGGGCCGCGTTGATGGTCACTGCGTTGAACACCTCTTCCGGTGTCATAGCCATGTACAAACAAGCAATTGACATCACGAGAGGTAGATTGGCATTTGGGCAGGAGCCGGGGTTGAAATCCGTGGCCAAAGCAAGGGGTAGTCCCGCTTCGATCATTCTGCGCGCGGGCGCATAGGGTTTTCTCAGGGCAAAGGCCGTCGCCGGCAACAGAACCGGCACAACATCGCTTTGGGCTAAAGCTTTAATTCCCTCCTCGGATATCATCAGCAGATGGTCGGCACTGGCCGCCCCCACTTCAGCAGCCAGTTGGGCGCCTCCCAGAGTGCTCATTTCTTCCGCGTGGATTCTCAGTTTGAAACCGAGCTCAGCCGCTCTTTTCAGGAACGCGCGACTCTGGTCTACCGAGAACACTCCCGTTTCGCAGAACACATCCACAAACTCAGCCAAATCCCCCTCCCGCACCTGGGGCAGAACGGTATCCATCATAAAGCCCAGATAGCCATCCCGATCCTCTCCATACTCATCCGGCCACGCGTGGGCCCCCATATAGGTGGAAACGAGCTCCAACGGTTGCTCTCGTGCTAGCCTTTTTACCGCCTCAAGCTGTTTCATCTCAGTAGCCAAATCAAGGCCGTAGCCGCTTTTGCACTCCACCGTAGTAACACCAAAGTCCAGCATCCACTCAAGATGCTGTCTTCCCTTTTCCACAAGCTCATCTAGTGCCGCCGCCCGGGTTGCCTGAACGGTACTGCGGATCCCACCTCCCGCCGCCATAATCTCCATGTACTCGGCGCCCTGGGCACGCAGGTAGAATTCATCCTCCCTAGTACCGCCGAAGATTACGTGTGTATGGGCGTCAATTAAGCCCGGGGTGATTGTACACCCGGCAGCATCAATAATTTCGGTTTGCGGTGTAAGGTCAATCTGGGATCGAACCTCAGCTTCTTCTCCCACAGCGACGATGGTCCCAGCTTGACAGGCAATCCAGCCGTCTTCGATTACCCGCAGCTCAGCGAGTTGTTTTCCGCGCAGGGGGTAAATCCCCGGAGGCGGTGTGATAACCTGGCCTCCCTTGATCAAAAGGTCAACCGGGGTCTTTGCAGACATAAAAATACCTCCTAACGCAGTCGGTTTTCCAATACCTGTTCTGGCGAGAAACTCTCCAACTGCAGATACCATTCGGCTGCATCAATCAAGGCCTGTTGGGGTACAAGGCCCACCAATTCAGTGCCGACCACAGCCACACCGTAGCGAGCCGCTTCCCGCCTGACCATTTCCAGTACGCGGTAGATCGGAGTTAACTTGTAGTTCTCGAGGTTCATGGAAACCTGGACTTCTCCCCGCTCCTCCAGCGTAACTCCCATCGCCTTTACATGCTTAAACCCCCCGCTGCTTTCCCGCACCGCCCGGGCAATCTGATCCGCAACTTCCCGGTTATCAGTGCCTAGGTTGACATTAAAGGCAATTAAGGGCATCCGTGCTCCCACAACAACTGCCCCAGCGGTGGGATGGAGTTGTGGCGGACCAAAATCGGGCTGGCGCCCCTTGTCCTGCACCGCCTTCTTCAAGCCTTCATACTGCCCGCGGCGGATTCTGCTCAGATTTCTGCGACTGGGAGTAGCCGCTGCCTCGCCGTAGAGATAAACAGGCACAGCAAGCTCAGCAAAAATCCGTTTTCCCAGCTCCCTAGCCCCCTGTACGCATTCTTCCATAGTAACATTTTCGATGGGAATAAACGGTATCACGTCCACCGCTCCGATGCGAGGATGGGCGCCTTGATGCTCCTCCATGTTTATAAGGCCGATCGCCGTCTGGGTCAAGCGAAAACTGGCCTCCGCCACTGCGGTCAAAGAACCGACGTAGGTTATAACGGAGCGGTTGTGGTCATAATCAGATGAATAATCGAGCAGCTGCACACCTTCTGTCTGTCGTACCTGATCCACTATTTCTTCCACCACATCTAACCTTCGCCCCTCACTGATATTGGGCACGCACTGCACAATCTGTCTCATCCTAACCCCCCTTACAGCTCCTGGAGCATAGGTATCTTGATGTTCTTTTCCCTGGCCGTTTTGATCGCCAGCTCGTATCCGGCATCTGCATGTCGGGCTACGCCCATACCCGGATCGGTTGTGAGTACCCGTTGAAGGCGCGCTGCCCCTTCCTCAGTACCGTCGGCCACAACCACCATGCCGGCGTGAATTGAATAACCGATTCCCACTCCGCCGCCGTGATGAACAGAAACCCAACTGGCGCCGGCGCAGGCATTGACCAGCGCATTTAGAATGGGCCAGTCTGCAACAGCATCACTTCCGTCCTTCATCCCCTCCGTTTCCCGATGGGGAGAGGCCACCGAACCGGCATCAAGGTGATCCCTACCGATCACGATGGGAGCAGAGAGTTCACCTGACCGTACCATCTCATTGATCAAGAGACCGAACCTTGCCCGCTCACCATAACCAAGCCAGCAGATGCGGGAAGGTAGGCCTTGGAAGGCGACCTGTTCCTGAGCCATCTTAATCCAGCGAACAAGCCGCTCATTGTCCGCAAACTCCCGGCAGAGCATTTCATCGATCTTGTAGATGTCTTCCTCATCACCTGATAAAGCCACCCAGCGGAAGGGTCCCTTGCCTTCGCAGAATAAGGGGCGGATGTAAGCGGGAACGAAGCCGGGGAAAGCAAAGGCATCGCTTACTCCCACTTCATAAGCCTGCTGCCTGATGTTGTTACCATAATCAAACACAACGGCGCCCCGCTCCTTCAGCTGGAGCATGGCTTGGACATGAATACCCATGGACTCTTTGGCCCGCCTGATGTACGTTTCTGGGTCACGTCGCCGCAGTTCTTCGGCCTCTTTCAGGCTCAAACCCGCTGGGATGTAACCGTTGAGGGGATCATGCGCCGATGTCTGGTCTGTGACCACGTCAGGGGTTATACCCCGCTTGACAAACTCGGGCAGCACCTCGGCCGCGTTACCCAAAAGGCCTATGGAGAGGGGTTCTCCCTTGTCCAGCGCGGCCTTGGCCAAGCGCAAGGCTTCATCAAGATCAGGAGTGGAAACCTGACAGTATTTCGTGGCGAGGCGTTTGTCAATTCTCTCCGGATCCACCTCCACAACAATGGCCACACCGCCGTTCATGGTTATAGCCAATGGCTGGGCACCGCCCATACCGCCCAAACCAGCCGTTAACACCAGGCGGCCACGGAGTGTTCCGTCAAAATGCTGGGCTGCCAACTCGGCCAGCGTTTCATATGTGCCCTGCAGAATACCTTGGGTACCGATGTAAATCCAGCTCCCAGCTGTCATCTGGCCGAACATGATCAGCCCCTTCCGCTCCAGCTCCCGGAAATGTTCCCATGTTCCCCAAGCTGGAACCAAATTGGAGTTGGCCAGTAAAACCCGGGGGGAGTGGGGCGTAGTCCGGAAAACTGCAACCGGTTTACCCGATTGGACCAGGAGCGTTTCGTCATCCTCCAACTCCTTCAGGGTGCGGACAATCGCCTCATAGCTCGCCCAGTCGCGGGCTGCCTTACCACTGCCCCCGTATACCACCAAATCCTGGGGCTTTTCCGCCACCTCCGGATCCAGGTTGTTCATGAGCATGCGTAAAGCGGCCTCTTGCTGCCAGCCTTTACAGTTCAGCTTTGAACCTCGTGGTGCCCTAATCATTCCATCTACCCCCTAATTTAATTCTCCAACGACGTTCTCAACTGTCGCCAAAACTTCACCGGAAACGACCAACTCCTTGGCCCGTTGGATCTCAGATTCAAAATAACGATCTTCCTGGAGAGGAGGGATGTAACTCCGCACAAGATCATAAACTGCTGCGGCAGCGGGTGCTAGTTTTTCCCGTTCCCTAAACTCCAAAGCCTGGCAGGCACAGATCAGTTCGATTGCGAGTACGGACTGGACGTTCGGTACAATGCCGTGCAGCTTGCGGGCGGCTATGCTGCCCATACTCACATGGTCTTCTTGATTGGCCGAGGTGGGAATGGAATCGACTGAAGCTGGATGGGCTAAAACTTTGTTTTCCGAGACCAAGGCAGCCGCAGTGTACTGCACGATCATATAACCGGAATTGAGCCCGCTGGCGGGGGATAAAAAGGGCGGAAGCCCGCTGATCTGCGGATTAACAAGCCGCTCAACCCGCCGTTCAGATATGTTGGCAATTTCCGCCAAGGCAATGGCCAAGAAATCGAGGGCAAAGGCCACCGGTTGGCCGTGGAAGTTACCGGCGGAGATAACATCTCCATCCTCCGCAAAGAGAATGGGATTATCCGTGACCGAGTTAATCTCGGTATCTAGTACGCCCTCCACATAACGGTACACATCGCGGGAAGCGCCGTGAACCTGAGGGATACACCGGAGGGAATAGGCGTCCTGAACCCGGGAATGCTCCCGTTGGTAAACTAGGCGGCTCCCCGCCAAGAGCCTGCGCAGGTTCTCTGCAGCTTCGATCTGACCCGGATGGCACCGCAGAGCGTGGACCCGCTCATCAAAGGCAGAGGGAATTGCCGCAAGTGCTTCCAAAGTAAGAGCACTAATGACGTCTGCCGTCTTCAAAATGATGCCACTGTCTGCCAGGGCCTGAATGCCGAAGGCAGTCATGAACTGGGTGCCGTTAATCAAAGCCAAGCCTTCTTTTGCTTCCAGGGAAAAGGGATCCAACCCAGCCCGGGTCAGGGCTTCTTTGGCTGGCAGAAGCTCGCCTTGGTAATACGCTTGCCCTTCCCCCATCAAAACGGCGGCCATGTGGGCAAGGGGAACAAGATCGCCGCTGGCACCAACCGAACCCTGGCTGGGGACAAAGGGTATCACCCCATGGGTTACTAAGTCGACCAAACTCTGGATCAGCTCTACGCGAACGCCTGAATAGCCTTTCATCAAGGCGTTGGCTCTGAGGATGATCATCGCTTTGACAATCTGGGGTGGAAGCGGTGGACCCACCCCACAGCTGTGGCTGAGGATCAGATTGCGCTGCAGGTCATGCACATTCTCCGGGGAAATGCGCGTCTCAGCTAGTTTGCCAAATCCGGTGTTAATGCCGTAAACCGGCTCCCCTTTAGTCAACAGCCTATCCAAGAATTGTCGCGACCGAGCCACCTTTTCCAGTTGTGTCCCATCCAAAGCGATGGGAGTCCCATCCCTAACCGCTGCTGCAACTGCTTGAGCTGATAAATCATAGCCATTAAGTACCAGCATTGACATACTCCTTTTTGCCATCATCTATCTTGTTACGAATTATTCAACAAAGAAGTAACATATCCCTTGNAGTTTGGCCCATTCTTTATATTGGCGTAATACAAAACGAGGTCCATGCATCAATGCATGAACCTCGCTCTAGTTTCTTTTCCCCTAATCTCCATAACAGGCCACTTTGTTTCTACCCAAATCCTTGGCACGATAAACCGCCTCATCGGCCCAATGGAGGACCTTTTCGTATGTTTCGGGTTTTTCCACAATTGACGTGGCACATCCCACCGAAATGGTAACATAATCGGCGACCCAAGAAGCTTCGTGAGGTATCTTCAGATCCTCAATAGCAGCCCTGAGTTTTTCTCCCACAGTCTTCGCGCCGACACAATCGGTATCGGGCAGCAGTGCGACAAACTCCTCCCCGCCCCATCTAGCTAAAAGATCGCCTGGCCGCTGCAGCTTTTGATACAGCGTCTTAGCCACCAGCTTTAAAACATCATCGCCTTGGAGATGGCCGTAAGTATCGTTGTACTTCTTAAAAAGATCAAGATCGATCATGAGAANGGNTAAAGGAGTCTGATAGCGCTNGGCCCGCAGCCGTTCTTCCTCAAAGGCCTCATCAAACCGCCGACGGTTGGGGACCCGAGTTAATCCATCAATCCGGCTATCCCGTTTGAGCAAGTCTTTATAGCGTTTCAGTTCAAGGTGGTTGCGGATCTTGGCCTGGACGATGGGCAGATTAAAAGGCTTGCGGATGTAATCCATGGCGCCCAGTTCAAGCCCGTATGCCTCATTTTGATCCCCTTCCAAAGCAGTTAAGAAAAGAATGGGGATATCCCGCGTCTTAGGATCGCTCTGCAGTTTCTGACAGACGGCATAACCGTCCATTTCAGGCATGATTATATCAAGCAGAATGAGATCGGGCATTTCCTCCTTAACCATCTCCAACGCTTCGATGCCGTTATAAGCCACACGAACATCGTATTCGTCTTGGAGAGAGTTGAGGAGGATCTGAGCGTTGAGGCGCACGTCTTCCACGATCAAAATACGTTGTCGTCTACCCAAATCCAGTTCGTCGTCTAAATACACTACCCTTTAACCCCCGGCACACTCCATTTAAAACCCTGTAAAATACAATTCGCCACAATCCAGCGGATTCCTTGCATATTACTGGGAAAAAGACCAAATATTATCAACTCTCAGCAGGAACTATCCTGTTTTTGGTATTAAGAGAGGGGCGAGAAGAGCGAGACGATTGATTCCAGTACCCGCGACCCAAGCGTCTGCTCCTTAAAACGGGCGTAATCCAACTCTAGGCTAGCTGCAAAATCGGCCTGAAAGATTTCCGCGTACTCCTGGGCCAACCGATCAGATTCAAAGTAAATGAATAGTTCATCATCGCGCTCTAAGCTGCGCACGTTGAGGTTCACCGTTCCTATACACAGCTGTTCATCATCGACCAGCATCGTCTTGGCATGCATAATGCCGTTATAGCGAAAAACACGCACCCCTGCGTCAATCAGCTGGCGGAAATAATAATTCTTGATGTTATGGTGAAACAGGCCGCCAAAGGCATAATAGGCCGAGGTCATGATGCGCACATCCACACCCCTTAAAGCCAGTGTCTGCAGCATCTGAAGCACCGCTTCGGAAGGGGTGAAGTAAGGTGTTTGGATCCACAGCCTCTCTTTTGCTGAGCTGATCAGGTTGAAGTAACTGAGATTGATTACATGTTTGTCATACCGTTTGTTATACAGACCATTGGCAATAACCTGGGCCTTTAGATCGCCCTGCCCTGGAGTTTGGGGGAAGTAATGCTTCAACTTGTGGCGGAGACGCACCCTACTCTGGCGTGTGGACGCAAGCCAATCGGAAATGAAGATGTGCTGTAGGTCCACAACACTCTGTCCCGTTACCCTGACCTGGGTATCTCGCCACACCATACCCCTTACCCCGGAGACATAGTGCTCCCCGGCATTCATACCGCCCAAATAGCCGATTTCACCGTCCACAATTACTAGTTTGCGGTGATTACGATAATTCAGAGCCCTGGCATAGGGTCGGATTGCCTGGACCATACCGCCCGATCGTTTCAAAGCCCAAAACAGGGGCTTCACCCGAGTAAACAGGCAGCCGAAACTATCATACAGAAGTTTGACCTCGACTCCCTCTTCCGCCTTTTCTTGGAGAATTTTAATCAACTCCTGGCCGATGGGGTCGTTATGGATCGTAAAATACTGGACGTGAATATGATCCCGGGCAGCTCGCAGATCGGCAAACAGGTCTTGGAACTTGGGCCCACCGTTGATGTAAATGGCCGCATCGTTATCCGTGGACAACAGGCTGCCACAAGACCTTCTATGAAAAGCCTGGGTTGGTGATAGGTCAAGTGTTCCGTTGTCCGCCTCTGCCTTAATTCGCTCCAGTTCGGCAAAATAAGCATTGTGTCTGCTCCGGATTCTCCTCCGCTTATAATCCCAGTACATCTCGCTGCCAAAGAGAAAATACAAGATGGCTCCGATGACCGGCAGGAAAAGTAGAACCAGGATCCAGTTGGTCCTCTGAGTTGGCTTTTTCCGGCTGAAAAAGACTAGAAAGACTATGAAGGCCAAATAGGCCATATACAAAATTGATAAAATCTGCTGCATACGCTTCACTCTTCCCTCAATATGAATACACCCTATTATTTGGCAATTCGAGCCATTTCTCCTGCAAGCAGCCCCTCTGGCCACGCCGTGCAGGAAGTACTAGTTCCGAAAAGGTCCAAAAGCATAGCACACATAGTCCGCTTTTCTCATACCCTGAAACTAATGACCCGCAGTATTGCTGCGAAATGAACGAAGGGGAGTTGTGACGTGAGAAAAGCCAGCATATTAGTGTTGAGTCTGTTGGTCGTCCTTAGTCTCTGGGTACCCTCTGTGGCTGCTGCAGAGAAAATCAAGATCGCCGGTCAATTTGGGCTGGTCTATGCCCCGTTGATGGTGGCTAAAGCACATAGGATTTTTGAAAAATACGGGGTGGAGCCGGTTTGGAAAGAATACGGATCCGGCGGTGCAGTGCGGGAGGCATTGATCTCAGGTGAAGCGGATGTGGGGTTCATGGGTATTCCCCCCTTCCTAATCGGATGGGATAAGGGCTGCCCCTGGAAAATCGCCATGGGTTTTGTGGTGGTACCGATCGGTTTAGTTACCTATGATCCGGAGATCAACAGCCTCGCGGACTTCAAACCGGAAGACAAAATCGCTGTGCCATCCCCCGGCAGTATCCAGCATATTCTCCTTGCCATGGCCTGTGAACAACAACTCGGCTCAGCCACTGCCCTAGACAATAATCTGGTTGCCATGCCTCACCCCGATGCGGCCGCAGCCTTGATTTCCAAAAAGGGCATAAAAGCCCACTTCACTACCCCGCCCTATCTATTTGAGGAGCTTTCCCAACCTGGATTCCGCCTCATCGTAGATGATGTCTCCATTTTCGGGCATCCTTTCAGTTTCAACGTTGGCCTCGCCACCGAGACGTTTTACAACCAACGTCCCGTTGCCTACAGTATCTTCGTGAATGCGATAGGTGATGCAATGGCTTGGATCAACCAAAACAAGCAGGCCGCAGCCGAACTGTTGGCGCCGGAGTTCCAGCTAAGCGTGGAAAAGACGCTGGAATACCTAGAGTGGGAAGGTATGAACTACACCACTGCCCCCTACGGACTGATGGGCTTTGCTGAGTTTATGTACGAAGCCGGTTACATCAGCAAAGTACCGGAAAGCCTGGCAGACATTGCCTTTGACAATGTGTTGGCACTAATAGGCCAGCGGGCAGGCGAAATGTCTGAGTTGGAAAAACTGCAGGGGAAATAACCGTTAAACGAAGTCACGGGGGGAAAGACCATGTTAAACAACCGCAGGAAAGTAATAAACAAAACGCTAAACCAGATTTTGTTCATCCTGGCCTTGATGCTCTGTTGGGAATTACTTGCCCGGACTGGATGGTTTCCCCCTCTCCTCTTTCCCCGTTTATCTGACGTGCTGCGGACCCTGATTACCGATATCCGCAGCGGTGAAATAGTGGGGAGACTGTACTTCTCCCTCTATCTGATCGCTCAAGGCCTAGCCCTGGCTGTTGTCACTGCCGCCGTCGCTGCCGTTCTTGCCCTCTGCTCACCAATTGTCTCCGATTGGGTCCAGGCTGTTATGGCCATCCTCCATCCCCTACCCGGTATTTCTGTCCTCCCCATCATCATTCTCTGGCTGGGTACGGGTCCCCGCTCCATAGTCGCGGTTATCTGGTTCTCTTCAGTCTGGCCACTGATAGCCAACCTCCATACCGGACTGCGATCCGTTCCGGCAACCCAGATAGAGGTGGGCCAAAACCTAGGATTAAAGGGGGTCCGCCTAATCGGCAAGGTACTGATTCCAAGCGCCTTTCCCTATATCCTCACAGGCTTGCGGGTCGCTTGGGCCCGAGCCTGGCAGGCTTCGGTAGCGGCAGAAATGGTGTTTGGCGCTTCGGGTGGAGAAGGCGGTCTCGGTTGGTTCATCTACAAAAAACGCTTTTTCATGGAGATTGCCAGCGTTTTTGGGGGCATGTTTGTTATTATCGTTGTGGGACTGATAGTGGAGAGACTCTGTTTTGAGTGGGTCGAAGCACGCACTGTGCGGCGTTGGGGTATGACGTTAGAATAAGGGGTTGAAAAAATGACTAACCAGGCAGGCTTAGTAATTGAAAACCTAAGCAAGACCTTTCACACCAAACATAAGTCCATCCAGGCCCTGAGCGGGATCAACCTGACGGTAGGCAAGGGTGAGTTTGTCAACATCATCGGACCCTCCGGTTGCGGAAAATCTACCCTGCTGCGCTGCATTGCCGCCTTCGAAAAACCCACAGAGGGAAGGCTGCTGCTCAATGGGCAGGAAAGCACCAAACCAGGAATCGATCGCATGATGGTCTTCCAAAACTTCGAGCAGCTATTTCCCTGGCTCACGGTGCGAAAAAACGTAATGTTTGCCCTCAACGCCAGCACTCGGGTCGCAAATAGAATAGAACANCGGGAATGGGCAGATCATTACCTCAACCTTGTGGGTTTGAAGGGGTTTGAGGACTTTTACCCCCATCAGCTTTCGGGCGGCATGAAGCAGAGGGTCGCCATTGCCCGCGCCCTCTCCGTTCAGCCGGAAATCTTGCTTATGGATGAACCCTTTGGCAGTTTGGATGCCATTACCCGTTCCGCCCTGCAGAGGGAGCTGTTTCGCATCTGGCAGGAGACAAAAGTGACAATCATCTTTGTAACCCACAATATCGATGAATCGATCATTTTGGGTGATCGGATCGTGGTACTCAAAGCAAATCCAGGCCGCATCCACAGTATAGTCGAAAACCACCTACCCAGGCCCCGTTCCAAGGATGACCCCCAATTCAACCAAATGTGGGAAAAAATCCATTCACTCCTCAATGCAGAAGCGGGGATCCCACCGGTAGAGGAAAGACTAACCGGCAGGGTGCGCCAGGATAGACGGCTCACAGCCGGTGCTTACCTTTCCTTAGCGGAAGAGGTCCACCGGGCAAATCCGCCTGAATAAACACTCGTAAAGAGAAGTGAAGAACAAAAATGGGCTTTTGGCAACTGCCGAAAGCCCATTCTCTGACTGTATGCTAACTGTTTTCTCTGCCCTTCTTGAGCCATTTGGCAACTTCCACCGTGCGCTTTGCTTGGTGTTTTACTGCCGGTTCCACATCTTCCACCATCTTGCCGTCCTGAGCAACGGTAACGCTGGTGCCGTAGGGGTTTCCGCCTCCCCGGAAAATGGACTCATCGGTATACCCCGGTGCGGCTACGATGGCTCCCCAATGGTACATCATGGTATACAGGGAGAGGATGGTAGCCTCTTGACCGCCATGCGGGTTCTGCGCCGATGACATGGCACTAACAACCTTATTGTTCAGTTTCCCCTGGGCCCACAGCCCACCGGTTGTGTCTAGGAACTGCTTCAATTGGGAAGCCATCACGCCAAACCTAGTGGGTACACTGAAAATGATCGCGTCTGCCCAATCAAGGTCAGCCGGTTTCACTTCAGGTACATCCTTGGTTGCCTCCAGATGGGCTTTCCAGCTTGGTACATTGTCAATTACCGATTGGGGTGCCAGTTCGGGGACTCTAAAGATCTTTACCTCTGCTCCCGCTTCCCTAGCTCCCTCCGCTGCCCACTGGGCCAGTTGATAGTTCGTGCCTCCAGAACTGTAATATACAATCGCTAGTTTGATATCACTCACAACATCTCCACCTTTCTTAAGTAAGTCTTTGTTCGTTCATCAAGTCTCTATACATCAACATACCAAAATGAGGTGATTAACTTACTTGCTTACTTAGATTCTATCACGAATGGTTATTATTAGCAACATAGTTATTTATTGTGCGAATCCCGTACTACCTAAGCATCCTTCAGTAAGGCAAGGATCTCCTCTGCGACTTGAGAAACTGAAATGTTGGTTGTATCTATCACTAGTGTGGCACGCCTGTACAAAAGGGGAAGGACGTTTTTGTAGTTGTCGATGATCTCCGCCCTCTCGGCTTCAGTCTTACCGTAAGGGTTGCTGCTTCGATTCTCCACTCTGGACAACATAACATCTAAATCACAGGTCAACAGAACAACGTGATCGAACTGCCCGTAGAACTGACCCTGGTTATCACAGCACCCGGAGAGAAACAAATGGGAATGCATGTGTTCCTCCAACAGGGATGCGACTTTCTCTATATCCCAATACCTTTCCGTACCGTCCCTACCCTGAATTTCAAGTACATAATCATAATCGGTATCTACCGCGTTATACCCCATGTTCCTCAGATGATCTAGGACAGCCGACTTGCCAACTCCCGACATCCCGGTAATGAACACAACAGCCATTGCCTACTCCAATACCAACTGCCAGGAAACACCAAATCGGTCGACAACCCAAGCAAACCGCTCGCTGAAGGGATAGGAACCGAGAGGCATAAGCACTTCGCCATCTTTGGACAGAGCCGCAAAGAGCTCGTCTACCTCTTCCTTAGTTTCACAGGTCACGTACAGAGACATTGCTGGTGTAAAGCCAAACCGGTGCGGAATGCTGCTTTCCAGGCACATNAAACGCTGTCCGTTCAGGCTGAAGATGCCGAGCATATNCCCATTGCTGTAGTCTTTCTCGATTATCTCCGAGTTCTTAAACAGGGAGACATAAAACTCCATAGCCTCCTCTGCCCTGCCATCTTGGAACAGCAGGTATGTAGTGATTTTTTGCTCTGTTCTGCTCAGATCATTCACCCCTATTATTAGTCTTTCCCATACTTTTGGTATACTGCCTCAGTGTATGCGGTTACTCTCTCATCATAGTCGGGATAAACATAGCCAAGCCGCTCCCCAACCTCCTTAGACACATCCCGAAACAACTGGAGGCAGAGAAAGAGTGACTGCCAAGCGCTTTCATAAGAATCAGTCCGGTAGGTGGAGAGCAGTCTGTCCCAGAGTTCGGCAGATACATACCTCTCCAAATATTTGCAGTTTTTGCCAACACTCAGGGAAAATCCTGTCTCAATGCCAACTTTCCAAGCCATCATCCGCAGAAGTTCAGAGCGGAGGATGTCCATGTGGGCGATGGCAAAAAGTATCTCTTTCCGGCATAGTCCTTTCACCACATAGG
>JGI24708J26588_10000496_pt1 | contig 32155 bp, 44 predicted proteins | sample BioPla1DNA2_FD_26588 | JGI IMG/M metagenome (IMG submission 26588) | reverse complement strand
AACAAAGCTAAGTGTCGACTAGAGTCAAGCAGTGATTGCGTCTCGTGTTGTGAGTGAATATCAATTAATGTTTGTCCGAATTCACGTAAAATCGCTAATGTTACCAATGATCCATTCACACGACAGATACTTTTTCCTTTTGCACTAATCGTTCGATGCAGGACGATCATACCTTCTGAATCATATTCAATACCGTATTCTGCAAACAATTTGTAAATTGCATGTTTGGGATCTTCGATCGTAAATAAACCTTCCAAAACAGCTTTATTTTCACCATGCCGAACATATTCTACCGAGCCTCTCCCTCCAGCAAGTAGCCCAATTGCATCAATAATGATTGATTTTCCTGCACCAGTCTCACCAGTTAAAACAGTTAAGCCATCATTAAAAGAAATCGTTAGTTGATTAATGATGGTAAAGTTCTGAATTGAAAGTTCAGTTAACAAAACCACTCACCTCAATTAAATAGAAAAATTTTAAAGCATTTCTAGAAATTTCTTTTCAATCTCAGGAGTCACATCTTCGTTCCGACAAATAATTAAGATTGTATCATCCCCACAAATAGTGCCAAGAATATCATCCCATTGCAAGTGATCAATTAAAGCACCAAGTGCATTTGCATTACCGGGTAAAGTTTTTAACACTAAAAAATGCGTTGCTTTATCGATACTTACAAATGAATCTTGCATTAATCGTTTAAGCTTTTCTAATGGGTTAAACCGTCGATCAGCTGGCAAGCTATACTTATAGCTTCCATTTTCAGTTGGCACCTTAATTAAATGTAGTTCTTTGATATCTCTTGAGATCGTTGCTTGTGTCACGTTATAGCCTTCACTTCTTAAAATATCAACTAGTTCTTCTTGTGTTTCAACATCATGCTGATTAATGTACTCCCGAATTTTTATATGTCGTTGTCCTTTATTCATTTAAACATCCCCTCTCTTATAAAACTAAAAGGCCTGATGTGCTTCAGTAACAATTTGATTAATTTTATTTGTATAATCTTCAAATGTAACCGCTTTATTTGGTTGATAGCTAAAATGTGCTAAGAACTCAATGTTACCATCGCCACCAGTGATTGGTGAATAAGTTAATCCCTTTAAGACTAAATCGTTATCAGCAGCGACTGCAATTGTATCTTGTAGTACTGTTTTATGAACAGCAGGATTTCTTACAATTCCGCGGTTTTCAACTTTGTCTTTTCCTGCTTCAAATTGGGGTTTTATCAAAGCGACTAAATCAGCGTTTTCTGTGAGAATCGCTTGTAATGGTGGAAAAATTAATTTTAATGAGATGAATGACACGTCAATTGTAGCAAAATTAGGTTGCCCAACAGTGAATAGCTCGGGAGTTGCATAACGAAAGTTCGTCCGTTCCATTACAATTACCCTGTCATCATTTCTTAATTTCCATGCCAGCTGATTATAGCCCACGTCAATAGCATAACAAAGTTCGATGCCGTTTTGTAAGGCGCAATCAGTAAAACCACCTGTTGATGCACCAACATCAACCATAATTCGTCCGTTCAGATCAAGCTCGAATACTTTTAATGCTTTTTCTAATTTTAATCCACCCCGTCCAACATAAGGAATCTCTTTTCCTTTGATCGTGAGTGGAATATTTGAATGAACTTTGACTCCAGGTTTATCCAATCGATCAGTCCCTGAAAATACAAGACCAGCCATAATACTGCGTTTTGCTTGTTCACGTGTTTCGACTAAGCCTCTTTCAACAACTAAGACATCCAGTCTAACTTTTTTTATTGTCATAATATCTTTTATCCTCTACTTTAGCCAAGGTGATCACCTGACTATTTAATAATCTCGATGATAAGTATTTAAATTTTAAAAATTATACATCTCGATCGCTTATATAATTAACGAGTGAAGCGAGCATTGAATTTGCGATGTTGGCCTCTTCTAATAACTTGATTGCCATCGCAACATTCTTTTCTTTTACTTTAATTGCCCCGTCTATTCCTAATAACTTTGGATAAGTACTTTTTTCATTATCTTGGTCACTACCGACTTGTTTCCCAAGCTTTATTTGATCACCCTCAACATCAAGTATATCATCCTGAATTTGAAAAAGTAATCCAATATGGTGACCATATTGCTTTACAGCCAAGCGTTCAGTCTGTGAGGCACCAGCCAAATATGCACCCATTTCCACTGCAAAAATTAATAATTCACCTGTCTTCAATTGGTGAATTTGTTCGAGTTGAGCTAAATCTATCTGTTTCTCTTCCGCTTCAAGATCAAGTATTTGTCCTGCGACCATGCCAGATGAACCTGAAGCGATGCTTAGTCGATTGATAACCGTTACTTTTTGCTCAGCTGATAACTGTTTTGCTTCTGTAATCACTTGAAATGCCATTGTCAATAAAGCATCTCCAGCTAAGATTGCCGTTGCTTCATCAAACTGAATATGATTCGTTGGTTGTCCACGTCTAAGCTGGTCATCATCCATTGCCGGTAAATCATCGTGAATCAGTGAGTATGTATGAATCATCTCAAGTGCTACGGCTACTGGAAGTACATCATCTCTTGTGCCACCAAATGCCTCTGCACTAGCAATCATAAGTATCGGTCGAATTCGCTTCCCACCAGCTTTAATTGAATAAAGCATTGAGTTTTTTAGTGTTGTTGGAATATTCATTCGTTCAACTATTTCAATAATCGCTTGATTAACAATTAATTGATTCTCTTTTATATAATCATTTAGCTGGACTGCCATCATTATTCCCCCTCGATTTCAACACGCTTGAACTCACCGTCTTCTGTAATAATATTTGCGACTTGTTTTTCAACTTGGGTCAATTTATCGTCACACCACTTTGATAATTTCATTCCTTTTTCATAATAGGAAATCGCATCTTCTAGTGGGACATCATCTGCTTCTAGCTTTTTAATAATCGCTTCTAATTCAGCCATTGTTGCTTCAAACGTTCTTTTTTTCTCAGTCATGTTCATCCTCCCTAATCGTTGTAATTTTCGAATCGATGATTCCGTCAGTTAATTTTAGTGTGATTTTTTCTCCTGACTTAACTTGTCTAACCGATTTAATAATAGTCCCCGTTTGATCATAACTAATCGAATAACCTCGCTTCATTGTACTTAATGGACTTAACAAGTGAAGTTGGTTTAAATAATGATCAAATCGAGTCAATTTGTTATTAAAAAGTTGTTGAAAATGGTGATCTAGTGCCTGAGTTAAAAATTCGACTTTCTGTTGAGCGACCGATACCCGATGATTTGGACTATTTAACTTTAATTGCGCTGATGATCGGTAAAGATTTTCTTTGTTTTTTCGGATTTGTTGAGTGATATTTCTCGCCAAAAGTTCAACCAAACGATCTAATTGCTGCTCTTTTTCGGCAATTAGTTGTTTAGGGTATTGGAACGCATAATTTGCTTGTAAATAAGATAGGCGCTCTCTTTTTCGTTTTATTAGTCCATTAAACTCTTTTGTTAATGTTCTTTTGGCCTGAAGAACTCGTGCTGTTAATTCAGTTTGAAGTGGGACAGCTAATTCGGCAGCAGCTGTTGGAGTCGGTGCTCTCAAATCAGCAACAAAATCAACAATCGTTGTATCCGTTTCATGACCAACACCTGAAATAATCGGAATTTTTGATGTAGCAACTGCTCTAGCAACAATCTCTTCATTAAACGGCCATAATTCTTCGATTGAGCCACCACCTCGGGCTATGATTAAATGATCAATCGTTGCGTCTAAATTAGCTTGGGCAATTTTTTTGACCAGATCATTTTTTGCCTGATCACCTTGAACAAGAGCTGGAAAAATTGATATTTTCACAGTTGGGAACCGTCGATTGATTGTTGATAAAATATCTTGAATCGCAGCACCAGTGGGTGAGGTAATGATCCCGATATGTTCTGGAATTGATCGGATCAGTCTTTTTTTAGACTGATCAAATAAACCCTCACGTTCTAGCTTTTCTTTCAATTGCTCAAAAGCTAGGTTTAATGCACCGATGCCATCTGGAATCATATCATGGACGTAAAGTTGATATTGTCCCATTGCTTCATAGACGCTTACTTCACCTTTTATAATGACATCCATCCCATTTTCAGGGGCAAATCTTAATGAGCGATTATAACCAGCAAACATTACAGCCAAAATTTTTGACTGCTCATCTTTTAGAGTAAAATACATATGTCCGCGACTATGGTGCTTAAAATTCGAAATTTCTCCTTTTAACCAAACAGTCGTTAAATGCTGATCCAACTCAAATTTTCTTTTTATATAACGCGTTAAAGCTGTTACCGTTAAATATTTCTCTACCACATTTATCACGCCCAGTTAATTACTTTTGTGCATGGTTAATTGCTGCTTTGATTGTATTTTTTAACAGCATTGTTATTGTCATTGGACCGACCCCTTTTGGAACGGGAGTTAAATAACTAGCCTGCTCTTTTACTGAGTCAAAATCTACATCCCCAGTCAAAGTGCCATCATCTAATCGATTGATGCCAACGTCAATCACTGTTGCACCTTTTTTTATGTAAGATCCGTCAATCATGCGGGCTCGACCAACAGCAACAATGACAATATCCGCCAATTGAACGAGTTCCTTCATGTTAGCTGTCTTTGAATGACAATAGGTAACTGTCGCATTTTCATTTAACAAGAGCTGACCAATTGGTTTACCAACAATATTACTACGACCGATTACAACTGCATGTTTCCCAGCAATGTCGATATCATTTAATTTCAACATTGTTAAAATGCCGTATGGTGTGCACGGTAAGAATGTATCTTGATTTGTCATCATTTTACCAATATTGATTGGATGAAACCCATCTACATCCTTCGATGGATTAATTGCTTCGATCACAAGTTGTTCATTAATGTGGTCAGGTAGAGGTAGTTGAACCAAAATTCCGTCCACAGCAGGATCTTGATTTAATTGGTCAATCAAAGATAATAATTCTGCCTCAGTTGTTTCTGCTGGTAATTGAATCAGTTCTGAATCCATCCCAATATAATCTGCTGCTTTTTGCTTCCCCGATACGTAAGACTTTGAAGCAGGGTGATCACCGATTAAAACAACCGTTAGCTTCGGATCAATTCCTTTTCTTTTCAGATTTACGATTTCTTCTTTCATTTCCACACGTAATGTCTCAGCGAGCTGGTTACCATAAATAATTGTTGCTGTCATGATTAAATATCCCCTTTATTTATTCATTTTTGCTAATACACCATTAATAAATTGACCTGATTTTTCATCTCCATATATATGAGCAATTTCAATTGCTTCGTTAATGGCAACACCTTTAGGCGTCTCTAATTCATAAAAAATTTCAAATGTTGCAATCCGTAACAGCGTTTTTTCAACATTTGCCAATCTGTTCAGTGACCAATTTTCCAAATGCTTCTCAATTTTCCGGTCAATTGCAACTTGTTCCCTAATAACACCAGAAATCAGCGTTGTAACAAATTCATCCGTTTCATTATCTAGAATATTTTCTATCGCGAGATTTGCGTCGTATTCTTCATAATCTAATGAGAAAAGAACTTGAAATGCATTTTCTCTTCCGCGTCTTCGATTCATCTGTATTCTCCTTGTTTATCTCTATAGTTATTTTTTTCTCAAATGGCGACTGTAAAAACTAATCATAGCATAATGAATCGATTTCTAAAATAGTTTTTTCAAATTTGCTACGAGCTTGTAGACAAATTCAAGGTCCTTGTCAAATTTTAGTCAAACAAACAATGAAAAGACCCATAGAGCTAATCTCTAGGGTCTTCTTGGTTGCTCAGTTTTACTCACCTTGCGGATCTTCTTTTTCCATTTGAACACCAACAACATGGACATTGATTTCTTCAATTTCTAATGCCGTCATTGTTTTCAGTGTTTGTCTAATATTTTGTTGAACCTTTTGAGCCACAATCGGAATCGTTACACCATAATCAAACACGACAAAGACATCAATCGTAACACCAGTTTGTGTTAATTCAACCTTAATTCCTTTACCATGAGTCTTTAACCCAAATCGTTCAGCAACATCTGTTGCAAAATTACCACGTCTTGAGTATACACCTTCAATTTCAGTAGTCGCGATTCCAGCAATTACTTCGATTACTTCAGGTGCAATTTCCACCTTACCTAAACTTAAATCTTCACTGACATTTAAAATTGTTTCTTCGCTCAAAATGCTCCACTCCTTTAGCGTTATATCGCTGCACATTTGTCCTTATTCATCTTTTTGGGAATCAATGATCGGATATAGTTCAAGAAACTTTGTATTAAAATCACCTGATAAAAAGACTGGATGCTCCATCACCTTCTGATGAAATGGGATCGTTGTTGGAATGCCTTCAACATAAAACTCACTCAATGCCCGTTTCATCCGACTAATTGCTTCATCTCTTGTTTTTCCGTACGCAATTAATTTGGCAATCATCGAATCATAGTAGGGAGGAATTTTATAGCCTGAATAAGCTGCAGAGTCAATTCTGATTCCAAATCCACCAGGTGGTAAATATAATTCTATTTCACCTGGATTCGGGAGAAAGTCTCGATATGGATCTTCAGCATTAATCCGACACTCAATCGCCCAACCATCAAATTGAACATCAGTTTGCTTAATCTCAAGATGTTGATCATTTGCAATTTTAATTTGTTCTTTAATTAAGTCAATTCCAGTCACCATTTCAGTAACAGGATGCTCTACTTGTATCCGAGTATTCATCTCCATAAAATAAAAGTCTCTTGTTTTTTTATCAAAAATAAATTCAATTGTCCCAGCACCAGAGTAATCAACTGCTTTAGCTGCTTTAATAGATGCCTCACCCATTCGTTTTCGCGTCTCTTGATCAATCGCTGGTGACGGTGTTTCTTCAATTAACTTTTGTAAACGGCGTTGGACAGTGCAGTCTCTCTCACCTAAGTGTATCACATTTCCATGGTTATCAGCTAGTATTTGTATTTCAACGTGAGAAAAATCCTCGATAAATTTTTCTAGATAGACACCAGGGTTACCAAACGCTTGCTCAGCTTCTTGTTCTGTCACTTTAATTGCTTTAAGCAGTTCAGTTTGCTGGCGAACCACTCGAATACCTTTACCTCCACCGCCAGCAGTTGCTTTTACAATCACTGGATAGCCAATTTCTTCAGCAAAATCTAACGCCTCTTGATCACTTTTAATAATCCCCTTTGTGCCAGGGACGATTGGGACACCTGCTTCTTCCATCGTTTGCCGAGCAATATCTTTTGTCCCCATTCTTTGGATTGCATGAACGCTTGGTCCGATAAAAGTAACGTTACATTTATGACAAAGCTCTGCAAAGTCTGGATTTTCTGCTAAGAACCCATAACCTGGATGAATTGCATCAACACCAGTCAGATTTGCAACGCTCATAATCGGTGTAAAATTTAAATAACTTTCACGACTATTCGCAGGACCAATACAATAAGCTTCGTCAGCTAATTGGACATGAAGCGAGGCTGCATCTGCTTCTGAGTAAATAGCTACGGTTTCTATGCCAAGCTCTTTACATGCTCGAATAATACGAACCGCGATCTCACCACGATTCGCGATTAATATTTTTTTAATCACGTCATTTGCCCCCTATTTTCTTTTGATTCCAAATAGAGGTTGCCCATATTCAACGAGTTCTCCATTTTCAGCAAAAATTTCAACGATTTCACCATCAACATCTGATTCGATTTCATTAAATAGCTTCATCGCTTCAATCATACAAACGACATTCCCCTTCCGAATTTGATCACCAACCGTAACATATGGGTCACTTTCAGGCGATTCGGTTAAGTAAAATGTTCCGACCATGGGCGAAGTGATTTCATAATCATAACTTGCTTTTGTTTCAACTGGTTCGGTATCAGTTGGCGACGGTTGTTCTGGTGCTGCTACTCCTGTGTTTCCAGTTAGTGTAGGTAACGGGGTTGCTACCGTTTCTTGTATATAAGTTGGGGTAGTGTGCTTTTTTAATTTTAATTTTTCTCCGTCTATTTGATAAACAAATTCATCAACTGTAGATTCGTCCAAAAGTTTTATTAATTGTTTAATTTCATCAATCGATAACATTGTTCCACCTCTTAGATTGAATTTTAATAGATACTTATTATTAATAACAGGTACTAATCATTACTCTTAACATTCTATTAGAAGATAGATAAAACTTCAACTATTCTTTTTTAATCACAAAAAAGTAATCACAATCGACTTGTGATTACCATATGTGAGCGATTTTAAATTAGTTGAATGATGTAGTTTATCAGTGTTAGCTAGGTTTTATTCATTTATGTTTTTGAAGGTTGAAACTTAACCTCTACTTGCATTGAACCAAATTCATCGTAGACAGTACGCATAATTTGATTTGCTTCTTTTTCTGATAATTGATCTGTTTTGACTGTTACAATAATACTTTCATCAACCGAACGGACAAGAACATCTGAATAACCGTATTCCTCTTTTAAGCTTTCCTCAACAATCAGTTCTTTTGATGATAGCTGATCAATTTTCTGCATTTCTTCAAAAGCAGTATTCTTTTCTTCTGTTGATGCTGAGCTTGACGCAACAACACTTTCTAGTTTTTCTATTTGGCTGCTTCTTGATTGTCTAAGTTCCATTCGAATTAATGTAAAAAGATCGTCCTCAGTTGATATCGTCGAAATCAAATCTTCTTGTTCCCCTTCAGCTGTTGCTTCACTATCAATTGTAAATGACAGGTTTTGATCGAGGTCTGCTAAATCATTGGCTGTTAATTCTGTCTGATCAGCTGATTCCTCTTGAAAAACAAACGAAAAATCATCTGAATCCGGAGAATTCATATAAAATACACTCAAAACAATTGTTAAACTTAATAATGTAAGTAACCAAACAGTTTGTTTTTTTAACATTTTTAACTCTCTCCTTTGCTTCTGGGCATGATCGATACACGATGGGGAGGAACGTCTAATACTCTTGAGACCGCCTCGATCGCCCACTCTTTAATTTGAATTTGTTCAACGCCATTCGCAACAACAAGGACACCCCTAACTGTTGGCTTTTTACTTTGGACAACTAATGGAACCTCTTGATCACCTTGTCTGATGACGACAATTTGTTGTTCTTCAGTTAGATCATCAATATTACGGGTGCCACCTCCTTGATCAGTTTCGATCGTTGTTTGCGTACCAACAATTAAATTTTTTTCATAAATGACTTCAGATGTTGCTTCCAAATTTACCATGACTTCTACATTTGAGATCCCTTCAACCTCCTCAAGCATTGCGGCTAGGTCAGTTTGATAAGCTTGTTCAAGTTCTAACAGTGGATCACTTGTACTTGGACTACTCGCAGTCTCTAATTGTTTAGCTTCAGTTTGAATCAGTGGATTCCCTTCTGAAACATTTGGTTGCTTAGGAGCAGAAAACCATTGACTAGCAATTAAAAGGATCACACCGATGCATCCAAGAATGATTAAATAATTTGATTTGGTTAATTTNTGTNTTGAATTTTGGTTTTTTAGCCACTCAGTTAATTTTTTAAACGGATTGTCCAATACCTATCCCCCCCTCCCATGAGATTTGGATTTGATTTTGATTGACGCTAAGTTTGTTGCTAAACCAATTTAAGATTTGCTGATTATCATTAATTGTTTGCTGATCATGATCAATCTTATGATTAGATGCCGAAATAATGACTGGTTCNATTAATAATGTTTGCTGGTTGTTATCTGTAATTGTGAAGTGAAAAACCAATTCTTCTATCACTATCGCTTGGTCAGTCTCGGAAAAAATATCAACACGTTTAAGTTCGTACTCAAAGACTTGTGCAAACTCATCCTCCATTTCCGCCTTCAATTGATTCGCCATCTCATCTATAACATATGCGTCACTAGTAGCTTGTATTTCTTTTTTTTTAAGATCGATTTCATTTTCTAACACCGATCTTGAATTTGAGCCAAACAATGAGTCAACTATTTTATTTGATTCATCTGATATATTGATATTAAATAATGTTGTAATTGGTTGAATAAATAAAAACATAAATGTGATCGACAAGCTAAACTGTGCATATTTTTTCATACTACGGTCTGGTAAAACCATTAACGTCAACATCATGATAAAAATCAGTACAATCATTTGAGTGATCCAATTCGTCAAAAAGTTCAAATGAATCCTCCCCTTATCGAATCATTAACGTTAAATTACTTGCGATCAATAAAACGACAATCATCATAATAAACATAAAAGACACAACAATTAACACCGCAAGTAAATAGAAAACGTGATCTGCAATAATCGAGATACTTTTTACTACTTGGTCGTCACCAATTGGCTGAACAATCGCTGCGGCTAATTTAAAAAAACTACCAACAATTGCAACTTTAACGATTGGTAAACTAACAATTAATAAAATAAAAATCAGTCCAAAAAGACCAAGACCATTTTTTAAAACCTGAGTAGTCGCAAAAATTGTATCTGTAGCTTCTGAGAGCATCCTTCCAACAACAGGAACAAAATTATTTGTGACGAATTTTGCAGTTTTGATTCCGAGACCATCTTGAACTGCTGAGATCGCTCCTTGTGTAGAGAGAACGGTTAAGAAGATTGTTAGACTAATAAATAATAGTGTTAAGCCAATTTGCCTTAATAAATCAGCTAATTTAGTCAATTGAAACTTTTGATTCATCTGACTGACTAAATGTAAGATTAGGGATAAAAAAATGAGCACTAGAATAAATTTATCGACTAAAATAACAATCAAATAAAGAAAAGTAATAATCAGGGGATGAAAAAATGAAGCTGAAATTATCCCTCCAAGCATCGCCATTAAACTCAACAATAGTGGGAGTAAGGCGATGATAAAATCATGCATTCTCGTAATCGTCGTTGTCATTAACTCACTAATCACTGAGAAGCTTTGAACAGCAAGTGTTGTTAATAAAATCATTAAAACGAAATTTGCTACGATAGTGACCGATTCCGATTGGAATGATGACTGAAGATTTTTAATTAATGCAGAAATAATCGCAATTATAATTAGTTGACCTAGGAGTTTCCCATTTAAAAATAGTTCATAGCCGATTATATTANTTAATGCACTAACCCAATCAATTAACGACAATTGATTCGCATTTGTGATTAGTTCTTTAAGAGATATCCGTTCAATTTGTGGAAAATAGTCTTGATAATCCTTACCAATTTCAGACCAAAAAGTTTCTAAATCGCTAACATCAAGTTCTGATAATAAGTGGTCAGCTTGGTCGTAATCATTTATTGGCTCTTGAACTTGAGCATATCCAGGTAGATTCCATAGAAAAAAACTAATGATAACAGATAGTGTTACTTTTAATACGTTAGTCATAGTAGCCTCCCGACCAAGCAGATCAATNTGGGATTAAATGAATGATTGTTTCAATGATCGCTGTTAAAACTGGTATAGAAACAAACAGGATTGATATTTTACCAACCAATTCAATTTTACTAGCGATTGAATTTAGTCCCGCATCATTTGTTAACTGTGAACCTAGTTCTGTTAAATAAGCAATGCCGATCACTTGAAAGACTGTTTCCAAATAAATTGTGTCCAAACGAAAGCGATTAAACAGGGTACGAATCAAATCAATGATTTCCCCTAGTGGAATCAAGATAAAATAAAACAAAAATAGAGAGGTGACAATGAGTAAAATTAGGGNAAAAGTTGGTTGATACGATCTAATTAACGTAATCAGCATCGATGCAACNACACCTATTAAAATGATTTGAACAAGTGACATTGCTTTATCCTTGCAATAAGAAAATTGCTCTAATTTGTTGAAAAAGGGTGGCAATACGGTCAATTACCATCATCAAGACGATGATGAATCCAACAAGTGTAATAAATTGAGCATATTCCTCTTTTCCCATCTGTTTCAATATTGTATGAATCATAGCTACGACAATTCCGATACCTGCTATTTGAAAAATGATAGAAGCATCTTGATTCATCATTTTTGCTCCTCTCTAAATCAATATAAGTGCGATTAAAATACCTGATAAAACACCAATTCCGCGATAAACTTTACTAAAAACGGTATATTTATTTTGAGCATCAATCAAAATGCGGTCAAGGTGAATGATTGTAAGTTCAATTTGTTTTTGTTGATTAATTAAATCAAAGTGACCAAGTGTTTGTCCAAATTGTTTTATAATCGTCAACTCGTCAGCTTCTAATGCAGAATCATTCATTAAATGGTCGACTTCACTATTCCATAAATCAAACAATTCATCATGACCAACCATTTTTTCACCAACTTGTTGAAAAAAATGATTGATTGGTGCTTTAATTTGCGTTGAGATTCTCAAACATACATCTGCAAGCAAATCTTGGCTATAAACGATCTCAGCCTCCAAAATTTTTAAAGCAGCCTTTAATTGTAAAAGATGGACTGGTCTTTTTTTTAATCTTGCTGCTTTTTCAAATCCGATTGCTGAGCTGGCGATAATTAAAAGAATTGCCCCAATCCAATTCACTTGTTACCCCCCCATTTTGCCATGCCGGTCGACCTTGATGATTTAAAATCGTTATTTTTTTATTTCGATCTAAAATCACAAAACGGTTAAAATAGTTATTCTCAATCAATGGTGACAATTGTTTGCTTCGTAGAACAGATTGATAACTGTCACTGTGTAACGTACAAATCAAACGGACACCAGATCGAATCGTCTCTTGAATTGCTTCAATATCTTGATGAGAACCAATTTCATCAACAACAATTACTTCTGGCGACATCGAACGAATCATAAGCATCATCCCTTCACTTTTGGGGCAACCGTCTAATACATCTGTTCGTTTGCCAACTTGATAATGAGGAATGCCATTTTTCGATCCTGCTATCTCTGAGCGTTCATCAACTACTCCAACTTTCTTTGCTGTCATCGTTCCCCAGCCCGTCCCAATTAATCGGCAAAGATCTCGAAGCAGAGTTGTTTTTCCTGATTGCGGAGGTCCAATAATTAATGTATTGTGATAGCTATCACGATTAACGATTGAACGAATCATTGGTTGAGCCACATCAATTTTTTCAGAAGCAATTCGAATGTTAAAGGATGAAATCGACTGAATCTGTTTGATCGATCCTTTTTCTAAAACAGATCGTCCAACAAACCCAACTCGATGTCCCCCAGTAACGGTAATGTATCCTTGTTTTAATTCTTCTTCAAACTTGTATCGTGAAAACCCACTTAATTGATTTAAAATAAACTGTCCATCCACTTCATTAACATGCAAATCATCAAAAGTAATAAATTCACCATTTAGAACGAGTTCAAGGGGTCGATTGATTCTGACTCTAATTTCTTCTAGTTTGTCTCGATCGTTTTTTATTGAATCCGTAATTACTTGACGGAATTTTTCTGGAAACAAGCTAACAATATTTTTTCCCATAAAATCAACCCTCACTTAACTTTAATCTTTGCTAGTTCTAATATATGAACCACTAGTTTGATTATGACAATCTAGTTAATCAATCTAAACCCAAAAAAATAGACTGAGTAGAATCGAATCTTCTACTCAGTCTATTTAAATTAATTTACACGCGAGACGTATTTGCCTTCTGTCGTATTAATAACAACTTTATCGCCTTCATTGATAAACATTGGTACTTGGATCAATAAGCCTGTTTCGAGGACTGCTGATTTCGATCCTCCACTGACAGTATTACCTTTAACACCAGGATCTGCTTCAACAACCGTTAACTCAATGTTAATTGGGAGCGTGANTCCAAGAATTTCACCTTGGAATGAAATCACGTTTACTTCCATATTTTCAATTAAGAATTTAGCCTCATGCTCAATTTGGGATTTTGCAATCTCAATTTGCTCATATGTTTCCATGTTCATAAATGTATACATATCACCAGCTTCATATAGATATTGCATATCTTGTCTCTCGATATGTGCACGCGAAACTTTTTCTCCTGCACGGAATGTTTTATCTTGAATGTAGCCATTTCTCAAGCTTTTTAATTTTGAACGAACAAAGGCTGCTCCCTTACCAGGTTTGACATGCTGAAATTCAATCACTTGCCAAATATCATTGTCAAACTCAATTGTGACGCCTGTTTTAAAATCGTTTACTGAAATCATAAAAATCCTCCCCAAAACCTTTTTATATAGATCATTTGCTTATAAAATAATAAGCTCTTTTGGTGCTTTGTTCAAGCTCTTATTACCATCTGTCGTAATAATAATATCATCTTCAATTCGGCAACCACCAACATTCGGAATATAAATCCCTGGTTCAACCGTTACGACCATATTTTCTTGCAGAACGATATTACCCATTGGTGATAATCTTGGCTCTTCATGAACTTCTAACCCTAAGCCGTGTCCTGTGNCATGACCAAAGTACTCGCCATAGCCTTTTGCTTTAATATGATCTCTTGCTAACGCGTCTGCCTCTTTGCCCGTCATTCCAGCTTTGATACCAGCTAAACCATTTAAGTGCGCTTGGAGAACTGTAGCATATATTTCTTGTAATTGATCAGAAATTTCACCGACAGCAAATGTTCGAGTAATATCTGAGCAATAGCCATTATACAACGCACCAAAATCTAATGTAACTAACTCACCAGTTTGAATTTTTTTATTTGATGCCACACCGTGCGGTAATGCAGAGCGATAGCCTGATGCTACAATCGTATCAAAGCTCGATTCAGTTGCCCCATGTTTTCTCATTTCAAATTCAAGCATATTTGAGACTTCGATCTCAGTCATTCCTGGCTCAACTGTTTTTAATANATAATCATAAGCTAAGTCAGCAATTTCTGCGGCTTTGTACATAATTTGAAGCTCATCTTCTGTTTTAATCATCCGAATTTTTTCGACAATTTGAGCTGTTGGAATTAACTTAGCTGTAATTGCCTCATCATATTGCTGATACATCGCATATGATAAATCATCTTGCTCAAATCCAACATTTTTTAAAGAACGTTTTTTAATTTGTTCTGCTAATTCTTTAATGATTGATTGTTTATGTTGAATAATCTCAAAGCCAATCGCTTGTTCTGCNGCTTGTTCAGTATAGCGAAAATCTGTTAGAAAAATCTGTTCATCTTTCGTAATAAGCGCTAATCCTGCTGTACCTGTAAAACCTGTTATGTAGCGACGATTATATGAATTTGTAATAATCAAACCATCCAAATCTTGATCACTTAAAGCTTGTCTTAATTTTGTCAATTTCGTCATTGATCCGTTCCACCCTTCATTTGATTCCTATCTCCATATCTTTTAGTGTACCATATTACTCGACAGTTTGACTAAATTTTTACTAGTCTAAGTTACTTTTTTTGTTGGTTGATCTATAAAGNCATATGAGATCGTATAACCGATAAAGACACCATAAAGAATAAAAACTGCTAACATTGTGACAATTGTGTTAATCTTTAGTTCATTTAGGTTAGGGATATGGACAAATAAGCTAGAACTTATTAAGATAAGAAGTAACCAAATAACAACTCCATAAACTAATCCAGGTAAGATCCCTGTTAATTTTCGAAACAACCAATAATACACATACGCAACTAAGATTGATACTATACTTATCAATAATATTGATAACATTTCACCATACCAGCGATGGATCCACTTTGCATCAAACCAAACTTCTAGCATAAATGAACTTGGTGACAATTCAGTAAAATTAAAATAACTAGAAACCGCCCAGACTGTTGACCAAATTAACCCAGCAAATATACCTGTGATTGCAACTCTTCGTTTTAAATCTTTAATCGATTCTTTTTTTCCCTTTAATTGTTGCATGATCATCACCTCTATCATAGATTTACCAAGATAGATGAAGCTATTCATTAATTGTCGAATCCTGTATAAATAATAAAAATCTGTCGATACTAAAATTAAATCATTAATGAACTAAGATTTAATAATATGTCAAAATATATCAATATAACTTAATTTATAATATGATTAAAATTTAATCGAAAAGAGGTTATCAGATGATAAATAAAAAAACGTTTACACCGTTCATGATTGTCATTACTCTTCTTGCTACGCTTGGATTAGTCAGTACACTAATTACCAGNCCAAACCAATTCATTAAAGGTTTACTTTTATTTTCTAGTATAATATTGACTTGTATTCTGATTGTTTTCTTTGTCCGCTATCGACGAAGGACCAAAAATGATGAACTAAGAAAATACCGAAGAGCCGCTAAACAATCTCAAAAACGACAGCGCCAAAAAAGCGAGCACCTACTAAATAACTCTCAATATAAAAAAGTAACCTCTATTCCTAAAAAAAGAAAAGCTAATCCACCTCATTTGCGTGTAATCGATGGGAAAAAAACAGCAAAAAACGATCCGATGTCTCTATAAGTAAAAAATATCATTAGATACCCCGAATGGTTTAAACTTTCCAATCGGGGTATTTTTAAAGATCAGCAAATTCAATTAAAATTGTTCATTAAAATGGCCCGATTAAAAATTGAGTGGTTTTTTCTTTCCCAGTTTCGATCAGTTCTTCTCTTACCTGTCTTGATAACGAAAAATCAGCGACACTCACATGATCAGTATCTAAAAATACAATGTTAGGTTGCTCGTGTTTAGAAATATAACGCAAATCCTGGGCATGCCTCATCGTACCAATCAATGTTTTACTAAATTGTAAGCCATTGTTTATGTTGAAATTAGTAAAATACTTTTCTTTTGATTGTAATTGAAAACCAATCACCGGTCGAATAGCCTTTTGATCTGGACTCTTAAATAACCATAATGGCAAGCTACTTAACAAAGCACCATCGACCATCAAATGTTTTTTTGCTTCCTGATCGTATAGTTTTATCGGTCTAAAAAAATATGGTAATCCTGCACTCATTCGAATCGCTTTGGCAACAGAAAAACGTTCTGGTGATAAGCCATAAACCTGTTGTAAATCATCAGGGAGAACAACTAACCGCCCAATTGATAAATCAGCAACGGTTAATTTTAACTGATCCCTCTCTAAATCAGCGAAAGTGTAGACACCTTTATCCTCTAACGCTTCTAGGGCGCCAAGAAAAGCAAAAGCCTTCACTCCACCACCTGAAAAAACAGCGTCAATTTTCATCTTCATGCTCCTTTAATTAATTGATAATAAAATTTATGCATGAAGCATGATTTAAAGCACTGCTTCCGTACCACCAACTCCAGAATAACGAATAAAAAAGGTTACTGCACTAAAGCAATAACCCTTTTTAACACTTATTCCTCTATTTGCTCTGACATTTCAATCAATTCGCTTCGACGTTCTGGATTCAGTTTAAAATACTGAACTAAATTACCAATTCGATCAATCGCATTCCAGCTTAAATGATGTTCAATCCCCTCAACATCTTCATAAATCTTATCCTCGTCGACACCGATGATTTCTAAAAATTGCTCCAGAAGATCATGACGGTAAACAAGACGCTCACCAACCTTCTCACCCCGTTTAGTTAGGATGAGACCACGGTATTTTTCATAATTTAAATAGCCGTCTTTATCTAATTTTTGTACCATTTTCGTCACAGATGAAGGGTGAACATCAAGTCCTTCAGCTATATCTGATACCCGTGCATATCCCTTTGTATCAATTAACAAGTAAATTTGTTCAATATAATCTTCCATACTTGGTGTTGGCATCTACTTCCTCCAATTTCTAATTGATTAATGACAATCATCAATTCAATTATCAATTAAAGAATACAATAGATTCCCAATTTAGACAAGTTATTTATTGGTTACTGAATGTCGTTCAACCATTTTTGTTTTGAAAAATGATTAATTTATCGTATAATAAGACTAGTTTATAAAAAAAGGGGAAAGNATTATGCCGTTTATTTTAGCNATTGCTTGGGATTGGGTCATTATCCTCTCAATTCTAATCATTTATTTTGGTTATTTAGGATATCGTTACTTTAAAACGAGCCGCGTATTAAAAAGCTTGTCAGAAGAAGAATTTAAAAAAGGTTATCGAAAAGCACAATTAATTGATGTGCGTGAAAAAAATGAATATGATGCTGGTTATATTTTAGGAGCTAGAAATATTCCNGTTACACAATTAAAACAACGAACAAAAGAATTAAGGAAAGACTTACCTGTCTATCTTTACTGCCAATCTGGCTCACGATCAAGACGGGCTGCCACGATTCTTCATAAACAAGGCTATCAAGACCTTTCACATTTAAAAACTGGTTTTAAACAGTGGAATGGTAAAATTAAAAAAGTAAAAAAACCGAATTACTAANAATAGTAACTAGCTGTTAGCTTGAAAGGAACTCAAAATGAGCTCCTTTTTTTGTTTGATTAAAATCAAGTTTCAATATCAACCACCTTACATTGAAATCATGGATTTGGATATACTAAAACTAGTTTGCTTAAAAGGTAGNTTAGCTTATGCATATTGAACTAATACGTGACCAAACATTTATCGAACAACTTTTAACTCAACTAGAGGAAAACCAACAATTAGCTAATTGGGATTCATTTAAACGTGCTTATCAAGTTGCAGAAACGTTATTAATTCCTGATTCAAAACAATTGACCGCGCTTAATCAGCTAAAAAATGTTCAGTTTCTCCCACATCAAATTCAAACAGCTAAAAAGGTNATTAACGATATGAATGGGCGCGCAATCCTTGCTGATGAAGTTGGTTTAGGTAAAACAATTGAAGCAGGTTTAATTTTAAAAGAATATTTAACACGACGTCTGATTAAGAAAGTGCTAATTATTGTTCCCGCTTCCCTAGTCAATCAATGGGCTAGCGANTTATACGAAAAATTTTTTATTAAAACGACAATCGCAAAGAAAAATCCAGACTGGACACTAGATAACATACAAATTACATCAATTGACCTAGCGAAAAGAGAACCGCACAGAAGCATAATTTTGGAACAACAGTATGATTTGTTGCTAATTGATGAAGCTCATAAGTTAAAAAATAAACAAACAAAAAACTATCAATTTGTCCGAGCAATTTCTAAAAAATATTGTTTACTACTAACCGCTACGCCGATCCAAAATAAGTTAGATGATCTATTTAATTTAGTCAGTCTACTCAAACCTGGACTACTTGGTGACCAAGACACATTTACAAAAACATATACCCAGGGTTCTAAAACTCTTGATCAAGAATTAAAGAAAGTGATCAAAAAAGTGATGATTCGAAATTTAAGACAAGACACAATCTTAAATACGAAAGCACGTAAAGTTGAAAATGTATTNATTCAATTTACAAAACCTGAAAAAGATTTTTATCAAGAACTTGAACAAGCACCAATTTTTAATCATAATGCAACAAAAATTCTACACTTACGGGAGTTTTGTTCATCAAGAGAAGCTCTTTATCTAACCTTAAATAAATCTGATGCTAAAGATGTTCCTCGACTAATAGAACAGTTAAAGCAGTTACCACATCATGCAAAGGCAATAAAATTGATCGAGCTGATCCAATCAATTGATGACAAATGTATCGTTTTTACTGAGTATCGAGCGACACAAGTTTACTTGCAATGGCTTTTAAATGAACATGGAATCAGTTCCGTTCTCTTTCGTGGTGGTTTTAAACGAGGAAAAAAAGATTGGATGAAACAATTATTTAAAGATCATGCACAAGTTATGATTGCAACTGAAGCTGCTGGTGAGGGAATTAATTTGCAATTCTGTCATCACTTGATTAATTATGACTTACCATGGAATCCAATGCGTATTGAGCAACGAATTGGTCGAATCCACCGCTTCGGTCAAACAAATGATGTTAAAATTTATAATTTTTCAATTGAAGATTCAATTGAAGATCATGTGCTTAATTTACTATATAACAAAATCAACTTATTTGAACGAGTTGTCGGTGAACTTGATCAAATCTTAGCCGATTTAAACCTCCAATCAATCGATACAGAAATAAATCAAATTATTGATCAATCACAAAGTATTGGAGAGATTAAGATTAAATTAAACAATTTGGCTGAAGTAATTCACGAGCATCAACTAGAGGATGATAACAATGACAATCGAGAATCTTCATAAGTTTTTAATTGACTATTTTGAAGCAAATCAGTGTAATGTCGAGGCAGATCAAGATACGCTCACGATTCAGTTAACTGAAGAGATGGACGAAAGATTAATGAATCGCCCTTTTTACTGGCATTATGTCAGAAAACTGAATCAAGAAGGACAGCCGCTCCAGTTAAAATTAACAACGAATCACTCAAAAGCTACAAAAGAAATCGATTATATTTACTTTACGACAGATCGATTCAAAAAAATTGCTGACGACAGTCTCGTGAAAGGACGATTCACTAAACTATATCAACAAACAAAAACAACAAAGCAAACACCACTATATCCGTGGTTAATCGTCACGATTAAAATAACTTANTTGGGAAAAAATCAATCTGACCACCTTCATTCATATGGGATTCATTTAATTAATGGCACAATCATTGATCAAGCGTTTTTTAGATTACAAAAGAAAGAATGGAGCATGACCGTACCGGATCTTTGTTATCCGATGACCCCTCTGATCAAACCGATCAATGGCTTTAAGCGAATTGACTCCTACTTGATTGACCAATTGAAAACAAAAGAGCATCAATGGGCAAAGGAATCATTTCAAAGNCTGNNNGAAGAAATTGAGTTATTAGATTACTTTAAAGCCCATAATCCAAGTATGGATGATGCGCTCTATCAACAGGAAAAATCNAATTTAGAATCGATTTATCAGCCTAAAATTAAAATTGAGCTAATTAANGGTGGTCTTTTTTATCTGAAGCAGGATTAGTTTTGACTTGTTTTTTTGATTATGAGCTCTCAACTGCCTGATCGTGCTCGGAAACAGACCAAACCACTTATGCGAATATGGGGAGTAAACAAGCTGTTTTCTCTCCTCTTTCAATTTTTCTCGCTCAGCCTTCGGTTTCTGATAATGATCTAATGTGAGATCAATGATAAATTCAATAAAAGTCTGATCAGCCATGACTAAAAACTCCTTTTTGTCTTAGCTTTACCGATCGATCAATACTTATTCAAAAATTGAATAAATTTGGTCAACGATTTGATCTACTCCTTGATTATCAGTCTCAATCGTGATCTTAGCAATATCCCGATACAGAGAATCTCTTTTTGTTAGTAGGAGCTGTTTATCTCGTGATTGATCTTGCCAAATCGGTCGATCTTGATCTGCTTGTAACCTTTCATTGATCGTTTCCCAACTTGTCTTTAAGTAAACGACTTGTTTTGTCGATAACCATGCGCGGTTTTCTTGTCTTTCAACAATGCCACCTCCTGTTGAGATGACATAACCTAGGTCAGAGGTACTTGTCAAAACCTGATGTTCTAAATCTCTAAATACGTTCTCTCCATCTTCAGCAAATATAGTCTTAATTTTTTTATTAGCTGTTTGTTCAATTAGATCGTCTGTATCAAGATAATTTAACTTGAGTTTTTTAGCTAATTGCTTGCCGATCGTTGACTTTCCACTACCCATAAAACCTACTAAAAAGATACTTTTCATTAATATTCCCCCTAATTAAAAATATTTTTTCTTGCTCTTATTATAGCGAGTATTTGATAAATTTCATCACAAATTTGATTTTTCCCATGAAAAGATCACCTGTTTTTGTTTTTCAATATTTTACGCATACTTGAAATAAACAATTAGTCAAGATATATTACAGGTGAGAGTGAGGTGAACGTTATCTTTTCAGTTACAACCTATTTAGAAAAATTACTGCTAGAGGCGGTATCAAAACAAGCAACAGACTTGCATTTTTATCCAAATAATGTTCAAACAAGTGTTTATTTCAGAATTCATGGTTTACGCTATCTACAGAGAAAGCTGTCGACAAATCATTATCAATCAATGCTTAATTACTTGAAGTTTTCAGCAGGAATGGATATTGGAGAAGTTAGAAAACCTCAAGATGGTTCGATTAGCATCCAGCTCGAATCGACTAAATATGATCTCCGTTTATCTACACTTCCAACGAAACAAAGTGAAAGCCTTGCAATTAGGATTCTTCCCAAACAAACTTCATTGAAATTAATGGAGCTACTCCTCTTTCCAGATCAAGTACATCTACTCAAACAATCAATCATTAAAAGAAATGGAGTTGTTTTACTAACCGGTCCGACTGGCTCGGGAAAAACTACATTACTTTATGCATTGTTAGAAGATTTATTATCTGATCAGGCTTATCAAATTATTACACTAGAAGATCCAATTGAAAAAGAATTAGTTAATATCCATCAAGTCCAAGTCAATGAAAAAAGCGGTATTACTTATCAAGCAGGTTTAAAGTCTGCTCTGAGACATGACCCAGATATTCTAATGGTAGGTGAAATCCGTGATCAGCAGACAGCGAAATTTGTCTTTCATGCTGCATATACTGGTCATCTAGTTTTAACTACACTTCATGCGAAAAATGGACTAGGGACGATTCATCGTTTAATTGAAATGGGCATTAAACCTATTGATATTGAACAAAATCTACTGGCGATTGCCTCACTTGAATTGATTCCACTTTTTAAAGATCAAGTGATTGAAAGTCGTCGTGCAATTTTAGAATTATTAGATAACACTTTAATCACCCGTTATTTACACACTTTTGACAAAACAGTATTAGATTATTTAACTTTTAATCAATTAAAAAGAAAGGCAGTCACACATGGTTACACATCTAGCAAGATCCTTGAAGAAGAACAAATCAAGACTCTCGATCAATGAACAAACACTATTCTTAGAAAAACTCGCACAATTACTTGAACAAGATTATTCGATTCTCGATGCACTCCAAATATTGAAATGGCACCGCAATTGGAGCCACACAATCGACCAATTAATCAACGAGCTTAAAAATGGCCGAAAGTTTGACCAAATTTTGCAAGAGCTACAATTCGATCAGCAAATTGTTTCATTCATTTATTTTGCTTTACAACATGGTAATTTAATTGCAGCAATTCAACGGAGCGTTTTATTTGTTAAACAACAACTTCAATTGTTTGATAAATTTAAACAAGCGATTCGATATCCAATCGTTCTGCTCGTCAGTTTTTTGGTTGTGCTATTTTTCATCGATCTCTACGTCTACCCCGCTTTCCTTCAACTCTATTCAACACAGTCACAACCTTCACTGATGTTGTTTATCTCGATGCGAACTGTTAGTATCTTTTTTTCTATCCTATACATGTCGATGATCGTCTGCGTTATCACTGGTATTGTCCTAACAGTTATGAAACATAAAATCACGATCCAACATAAAGTTGCCGTTATCAATTTCATTCCATTAACTGCAAAACTAGCTAAAAAGTATTGTAGCTTAACCTTTGCAATCCATTTAAGCTCATTACTTAAAACAGATTTATCATTTAAAAATTGTTTAACACTAATTATTAACCACAATCATGATACTTTACTGAGTTATTATTGTACACAACTCTTAGCTGATCTCAATCAAGGCGTCCGCTTAACGCAAGCAATTAGAAATCGAAACTACTTTGACGATCAGCTAATCTTTATTTTTGATAATCAAACAAATCATCTGATCATGAAACGTGATTTAGAAACTTATTCTACACTGTTACTTGAACAAGCCCAGTCATTTATCCTAAAAATAATTAAAGTGATTCAACCAACCGTCTTAATTATTATTGGTATTAGTGTCGTTCTAATTTACTTATCGATTCTATTACCAATGTTACAACTCATTCAAACAATATAGGAGCTGAAATTATGATTAAAGAAGAAAATGGATTCACACTGATTGAAATGTTGATTGTCTTGGCAGTAATTACCTTGTTATTAATTTTAGTCGTACCCAATTTAGCTGATCAAAATGAGAATATTAATAAAAATAGTGAAGAAACATTGATTAAAATGGCCGAGAATCAAACGCAAGTATATTACATTGAAAAAGGCCGGAAACCGAGTTCGATTAAACAACTCGTTGAAGAAGGTTATCTTTCAACAGATGAAATTGCAAATGGACAGAGAATCCTTATTTATGTTGACGGTGATCCAGATCATATTGACTTTATTGACAATGAAAACTAATCAAACTGGCTTCACCCTAGTTGAAGTTTTAATTATTTTAGCTATGATTCAAGTGATTTGGTTTTTTAGTCTCTACAACTACGACAAACAACCGAGTCAACTAAGTTTTGATCTGTGGTATCAACAGTTTGAATTAGATTTACTTTATTTNCAAAAACAATCGATGGCAACATCAAATAACTATGTCATTCAATTTACTCCAGAACAAAATAAATACGAAATTCGTTCGAGCCCTATTGTTCCAGCATTAAAACGAAGAGAAATACCTAGTGACTGGCAACTCTCCCTACCCACATTAGGAAATCCAATCTCTTTTTCCCATACCGGACAATTACGTCGACCGGGAACAATCAGAATCGAAACAAGTAATGAAATGTATTTTATTTATTTCCCATTTGGTAAAGGAAGATCCTATTATGTTCAAAATAAATGAAGAAGGGTTTCTATTAATTGAAATGCTTATTTGTTTAGCACTAACTACAATGATGGTTACTATTTGTTTACCAATTATTAATCAATTAAAATTAGAACAAAAAATAATTGCAAATCGTGTCGATGTATATCATTATCTCTACAACGAAATTCAAATGATTGATCTAGATCAATTACCAGTCTCGGAAATAACTGAAGTTGATACAATTGCTTTGAAAATGATATTTTATCAAGAAAATGATTTAATTGTCGGACAAGGAGATTGGAAAAATGTCAAAGATCAATTCGAGCAAGTATTTGTTTATTTTAAACCTCCAAACTGAGAGAGGCTTTACAATTGTTGAATTACTTCTTTCGCTAGTAATTTTAGCGATGATCTTACTAATAACGCCGATAATTACAAGTAATATTCATCATCAACCCCAAACTGAACGGTTTTCAGTTCAACAGTTTTTTCATGCCGCAACAGATGAAATTCAAAGTAATCAGCTTAGTGAGAAAGATCAATATCGAATTATTCTAACGACGTCAACAAATGAGCAAATTGTTTTGTCAAAATATAATGATACCATTCGACGGCAAGTGAACCGTACTGGCCATGAGGTTCTACTTCGAGACGTTAAACAGTTAGCAATTGAATATAATGATCAATATCTCTTGATCAAATTGGAGATGAAATCGGAGCAAAAATATGAAAAAGTTATTACGTTATTTAGTCAATGATCAAACTGGTACGACGTTTGTTTATCTATTTTATTTGTCTACAATCATCTTGCTTTTTACAATTGCAATCATTACTCAATTAGAAAATGAACAGAAAATTTCAAGATTAGAAATTGAACAGTTGCAATTAAATATGATCCACCAACAAACATATCAAACAATTATCAATGACTGGGATCAGATTGATCACTCTGAAACATACACGTATGTTTATCCGAATGGGCGTGCTAAAGTTAGCTTTAAACTTGATAATGAAGCTTTTTATAAGATGACGATAACAGCAACTAGAGAAGCTCCATATCAAAAAATAAAAACATATCAATTAGAACTGTCCCAAAATAATTGAGAGAGAGTTGCGATAATTGCAACTCTCTTTGTCATCCGCGTACAAATGGGTTGTCGGCTTTTTCTTCGCCTATCGTCGTGATTGGTCCATGTCCTGACAAGACTTTGAAATGATCGGGAAATTGATAAAGCTTTAAAATCGAATCAATCAGCTCTGACTGATTCCCACCAACTAAATCTGTTCTACCGATACCACCTTTAAACAAACAATCTCCCGAAATAATTGTTGCTTCATTTTCAAAAATAAATGTCACTCCACCTGGTGAGTGCCCAGGAGTATGAATCACATTAAAGTCGAACCCATCAAACCAACTGCTTCCAAGTTCAATGTGATTATCTGCTGGTTTAATAACGACTTCTCCTAATGGAAAATAACTTGAACTATTTAGCTGAGGTGACATCAACCATTCTTTTTCAGCGGAATGAATCGAGACTGGTATCTGGTAATGGTCTCGGATTTGATCGACAGCAGCAATATGATCAAAGTGACCATGTGTAAGTAGTATTGCGATCGGGCTTAAATCTTGTTCAGTTAAATAATTAATGACTCGATCCGCTTCTGCACCAGGATCAAAAATCAAAGCTTGCTTTTTATTAGCAACGATATAACAGTTTGTTCCGAGTTGACCTAGACTTAATTGATAAAATTGCATTAAATATACCTCCAGTAAAATTAAAGCCCCTTACTACAATGGTAAGGAGCTTTTAACATTAATTTGTAAAGTTATAGAAGCGGAATAGATCACCGTAAATTATCCGATCTGAATAAGATAATTCTAGCTCAATTTGTTCATTTAAATGAGCATATGGATTCACTTCAGTGACATCTAACTCATCTTCTTCATTTAAATTTAATAATTCTTCGCCAGTTTCTCGATCATAATAAATATCTTTTGTAAAAATAAGCTCATTTGAGATGAAACTTCCATCCCTTAAAGCAATATAATCTTTTCGATTAGGCGCAAATAAACTCGTACCAAAACCAATATCTTTAGAATCATCGACACCTAATAAATATAATAATGTCGGTTTAATATCAATTTGGCCAGCTATATCAGAAATGACTTCACCCTCATGTCCTGGAATATGAATAAACAATGGGACACGTTGTAATTGAATGTGATCAAAAGGGGTAATTTCATCTTTATCTAAATAAGTCGCCATTGCACGATTATGAAAATCACTTATCCCGTAATGATCACCCATTAAAACAATAATTGAATCCTCATAAATACCAGCTTCTTTTAGGAGTTCAAAAAATTCCTCGATCGATTCATCTAAATAACGAACAGTTTGGAAATAGCGATTTAACGTTCGAGAATTCGAATCGTATTGTGAAATGGTTGCATCTTCTTCATCTAATTCAAATGGGTGATGATTCGTTAACGTAATAAAACGGGTGTAATACGGTTCAGGCAAAGTTGTTAAATATTTCATTGATTGCTCAAAAAATTCTTTATCTTTTAATCCCCAACCAACACTATTTATTTCATTAACTTCATATGCATTAATATCATAAAAGTGATCGATACCAATATTAGCATACATCGTATTCCGATTCCAAAAGCTTCCTGTGTTTGCATGGAAGACAGCAGATGTGTAGCCTTCATTCGCTAAAATTTGTGGTGTTGAATGAAGTGTATTACTACTATGAGTAAAGTAAGCAGCACCACTTGGTAAAGGATATAATGAATTTTCAATAATAAACTCTGAATCTGACGTCTTACCTTGCTCTGTTTGGTGATAGAAATTTTCAAAGTAAAAACTATCATCAATGAGTTGGTTTAAGAATGGCGTGATTTCTTCTCCATAAACCGTATTATTAATCACAAAAGACTGGACGGATTCGAGCGCAATAAAGATCACATTTTTACCTTCTGCTATACCATAGTAATTCGTTTTTTCTTGATCTGTTGCGTTTTGATCAACATAGTTGACGATCTCAAATAACTCATTACCATCTGCAAAAACACGTTGAACTTGCGAGTGAGATTGCTGGACAAGATCATAAATATGAAAATTGAACAAACCAATATTTTTCACTAAATACTCTCGATCAAAACCTCGCTGTAGTAGTTGTGGGCGTTCAATCTCAGCTAAAATATAGTTGCCTAATAATAATAATATTGACAGACTTAAAACCAATTTCTTTTGCTTGCTGACAAGGTTAACTGCTAAATCTGTTCGATCTTTCTTAGTCAATCGCCAAATGATAACTAAATCAATGAAGATGAAGATATCTTGGACTCGTAGTGAGGCAAATGTACTTGAGCCTAGATCACCTGCATTACTTCCTTGAAATAGGACTGGCAATGTCAAAAAGTCACCAAAATTACGGTAGAATAATAGATTAAAATACAAAATAAGTGTCCCGAGCAAACTTACATAGCGAATGTACTTTAGTTGTTTTGATTCTTTTAGCCATACAGTTATTCCAAATACGAGAAAAGCACTCACAAAAGGATTAATAAATAAGATTAATTCTTGCATTGTGTTTTCCAAATTTAGATTAAAAAAGAATCGATAAACTAAATATGTTTTCGCACCAAAAAGAGCAGTAACTAAAACATATAAATCTAATTTGTTTCTTGTAGTGAACATTGTAAGAAGCCCCCTTGAACTAAAAACATTTCTCTTTGTTTACTAATTATCTCACTATATAACTAGACGGAATAAATTTATAAAAAGTTACAATTCTTTATAACTAAATTTCCTAAGCTTGGTTTTGCTTAACTAAATAGGCCCCTCCAACGATCCCTGCATCATTTCCTAATCGAGCGATTTCAAATGAACTTCCTTCATTGGAACGTGGTAATGCATACTTTTGATAAGCTTTTTTTAATGGGTTTAATAGTGCATCCCCGGCTTTTGAAACACCACCACCAATTAGGATTTTTTCAGGGTTAATGATCGTAGCAATATTCGCGATCGCTAAACCTAATTGATCAGTGATTTGTTCCACTACTTCAACAGCACAAGCATCATTGGTTTTATATGCATCAAAGACATCTTTTGCCGTTAGTTTATTTTTTTTGTTAAAAATTGTGACTAAAATAGAATCTTTAAATTGCTTGATTTTTTCTTCTGCAATTCGACTAATACCAGTAGCAGAAGCGATCGTTTCTAAACAGCCTTTTCGACCACAATTACAGCGATATCCACTTGAATCCATTGTCATATGACCAATTTCACCAGCCGTACCATTTACACCACTGACGATTTTACCATTAACAATAATGCCTCCCCCCACACCAGTTCCTAACGTCACCATCACTAAATAGTTCGAAAGTTCACCAGAACCTAACCAGTTTTCTCCTAGTGCAGCAATATTTGCATCATTTTCAATATAGACAGGTAAACCAGACAGCTCATGTAATAAGGTACCTAGAGGGAAATTTTCCCATCCTAAATTAACCGCTTCTGCTATATCTCCCGTCTCAGCGATCACAAAACCAGGAGCACCTGCACCAATACCGATTAATTGCTGATTCGATATCTTATGTTCTGATAATTTTTGACTAATCGATTGCCAAATATCAGACGGAATTTGATCTGCCTGATCTTTTATTTTCGTTGGAATCTCCCATTTATCAAATATTTCACCTTGTTCAGTAAGGATTCCTAATTTAATTGACGTACCACCAATATCCACACCTAATAAATAATTTTGCATTAAAAGTTCCCCTTTCAACTATGTAATTATATCGCATTTCAGCAAAATAATAATTTAATACTGTCTTTATACAGTAAAATAATTATTCATTCACAAAACACTATTCCAAATTAAAATTTTTATATTTAACCTTAATATTATACTATTTCTTATCATTAATTCATAGTTATAATTAACATTAAAAAGACAAGCTTGCGCTAANTTTGCAAACCTGAGGTGATGTGTATGCGTAATTTTATCGTCTTATTCCTATCTTTTATATTAATAATCATTATGGCGTACCAATTGAACCAATTAACGATTACGACATTGAATTATTTTCCGATCGATTCAGAAGCTACATTTTCAAAAACAGCAACAAAGCTAACAGTAAACCGATCTGACAATGAGCGGTCCATTTTGACTTGGGAAATCGTATCATCACATGAACTTAATTCCTATTTAAATCAAGATGTCGGACTGCTTTTTAAAGATGGTCAACTTGTTAGTGTTCAATCAAAGTGGAGTCAAACAACGTCTCAACTCAGTCAAAAAACAGACTTACTCGCCCTGCCTAATAGTCTATATCAAGCAATCAGTTATCACTATCTTGAACTCCATCATCCTGCCAGTCAAATTATGAGTGCTAATCAGATGTCAACAGCACAACTTTACGTTACTGATTCTGATAGTTTTCAAACTCCAAATACAAAACAAGAAAAGATGGTTGCTGATAAATTAATAAACAATACGAATAAAATATTAGAAAAAAATTGGTCTGAGTTAATTGATTACTATCAGATTGATCCAAATCTTTATTATCAGATTCCACTGATTAAACTGACACAATATCAAAAGACACCATTACCCGGCTTAACAGAAGCTGATTCAAACCGTGTCATTGCACAACTTTGGGAAGGATTGTATAAAAATTATCTTCTGCGGATTCGTGAACAACAAATTAATGGTGGCTTTATGCCATTAATCTTGTTAGCCAAAAATCATCAACACTTATACGTCTTATTTACTGACGATCAAGGTAATTATGAACAACTGATTCAAAAATTGAATATTAATTAATCATCTGACTGTTGTGAGACAAGCAATTGCTTTACTGGCTGATCGAATGGTTCATTTTTAATTTTGCTAATCATTTGACCTTGCCAAACCAAACTTACCGTGTTAGCTGAAAAATCAGCTAAAAATCGATCATAATAACCTCCACCATGACCAATTCGATAATGACGGTCGTCAAAAACAACACCTGGAACGATTAATAAATCAATTGCTTGTTTATTAACTCGGATTGTTCTTGTTTCGATAGGTTCCATTAAGTTATAAAATTGAATCGCTAGATCATCTTTTGTTTCAATCTGATAAAAAGTCATCGATTTATCTGTTGGATTACATTTCGGTACGACTACTCTTTTATGTTCTTGCCAAGCTTGCTCAATAATTGTCCATGTGTCCCATTCATGTTCTAAGCTAATTGTCACACCAATTGTTGATGCTTGCTTCCATTCTGTTTGTTGAAATAATTGCGCATGTAAATCTCGATCTATTTTAGCTCTTTGCTCAGTTGACAAAGCATTCAATTTTGCTGAAATTTTTTTTCTCAATCGTTTTTTTGAATCAACCAATTCGATCACTCCTCGCAATTCAAACAAAAAACTCTTATCACNTCAGATAAGAGTTAAATTCTTTGTTGTAAATATTAATTATTTAGTTTCTCTATGAAGTGTATGTTTTTTCAACCGTGGGCTATACTTCATTAATTCAATTCGATCTGGATTATTACGTTTGTTTTTTGTCGTAATATAGTTACGGTCTCCCGTTTCAGTACAAGCTAATGTAATATTTTCTCTCATGTTCATCCCTCCAAACTTTTCAACTATCAATATAGNGCATATTCAGACCTAATAATAGTATCAAATATATCGTAAATTGACAAGTATTACTTCAATTAATCGGCGAAAAAAATCAAAAAAAAATAATTTAATCACTCAATTGATCGATCAAATTTTGCTAAAACATTTTCCTTATCGACAAAATATGATATAAATATAAGAGAGAAGAAATGGGGGATGTTGAATGTTTTATCTTGTTATTAGTTTACTTATCATAGCTATTAGTTTGTTCATTATATCATTTTTTACAAATGATCGGTTTAAAGATATAGAAAATCAAGTTGAACAGTTATCATTATCTAATTTACAAGATTCTTATCAAATGAAAAAGAAAATAAAAATTCTTGAAGAAGAATTGCTTCCTAGTCAGTTTGATTTTAGCAATCAAACTGGGGCAAAATCTACACTAGAGAAGCAAGTTGAATCTCTTTATCAACAAGGTTACACAGTTGCTCAAATTAGCCAAGCTACTAAAGTGAGTGAATACGATATCGAATCACTTATTAAACAATTGACAAATTAGAATAAGAGGGATTTAAATGAAACATTTTTTAAGAACTTATGCTCTCGGCCTACTTACCGCTACTTTAATCATTGGCATTTATTATTTTTATCTTGCTGAACAAGATATTGTGATCGAAAAAATTGAAATGACTGAATCAGAGATGATCGAGACACTTGAAAGTGCCGGCTTTTACATATTTAAAACCGACCCTACCAAAACAAACGAAACTGAACCAACACTTGAAGATGATCAAACAATCAGCGATCAACTTGATTCTAACTTAGACGATGATGATTTAGATCCAACTGACGTCGATCAAGTTGAAACTGGAAATAATGATCAAACTTCTAATCAATCATTTATTTTAACAATTGAGCCTGGTATGACTGTCACCCAAGTCGCCGAATTCTTAGTAGCTAATGAAATGATCGCTGATCGAAACGAACTTGCTAGTTATCTAGTTGATAATAATTATGGAACAAACATTCAAATTGGTGAATTTGAATTAAATCAAGACATGACATTGGCTGAGATTGTTGAATTAATCGCCA
>JGI24708J26588_10000494_pt1 | contig 32259 bp, 26 predicted proteins | sample BioPla1DNA2_FD_26588 | JGI IMG/M metagenome (IMG submission 26588) | reverse complement strand
CGAATCCTTCTCCCTCCACCAATATGCGGGAATAGCTCAGCTGGTAGAGCATCACGTTGCCAACGTGAGGGTCGCGAGTTCGAGTCTCGTTTCCCGCTCCATTTTTTTATAGGAACACCTTCGGGTGTTTTTTTATTTATCAGGTTTTTTAAGGAATGAGGGCTTGTGAAAAGGAAGGGCAAGGATATTATAAAGAGGACAGTTTGGAAAATGATTCAAAAAAGTATTGACAAATATTTTTCTCTTCTGTATAATGAGATACAAATTTTATTGTGAGTAATATAATATTATAGGCAATATAGCATTAAAGGAAATTTAATAATTTTATATTATTATACAAACTATAATAATATAATACAGGTAATATAAGCTGGGTATTATAATATAGGTAGAGAAAAACGATGAGCAGGGAAAGTAATCTGAATGCCTTTCTTATAGCGAGCTGATGATGGTGGAAGATCAGCAGAAAAGTTTAGGTGAAGTTCCCCTGGGAGTTGTAGAGCTGAAATGAAAGTAGGTTCTACCGGAGGTCAACCGTTAAAGCTGACAGGTTATATAATAAGATCTCTTTTTTATTNTATAAGAGGGGATTAGTTATTATGTAGCTTAAAGGATGGTATAGCAGGTATAACCTGTTCCTTTATGGAACAGGTTTTTTTATTACCAGGCAATTATATATGAAATACTATCCAGTAAGTTTTTGAGGGTTTATTTTATTTGTTTAAGTATAAATAAAAAATAAGTATTTAGTAGGGAGGAGATTTTTATGACAAAAGAAAAATATGGTTTTCTGGGGCCCAAAGGGACTTTCAGTGAAGAGGCAGCAATGCTTTATTGTGGAGATGAGGAGAAATTATTGCCTTTAGCATCTTTTAACGAAATCTTTAATAGTCTCAAAACAGGAGAAATAAGCCGGGGAATAATACCGGTGGAGAATTCTCTGGAAGGCTCTGTTAACCTCTGTATGGATCTCTTATATACCAGTTCCTTTGTTGAAGTAGTGGCAGAAATAGTATTACCGGTCAAACAGTATTTAATNGCTCCCCGGGGTGTAGAAATAAAGGATATCAAAGAATTATATTCTATTTCCCAGGTTATTGCCCAATCCAATACCTTTATTAGTGAATACTTGCCTGAGGCAGAAATATATTATACAGCCAGTAGTGCCCAGGCAGCAGAGTTAATCAAGGAAAGTGGAGGCAGGGCTTTAATTGGTTCCAGAAGAATTGCTGAACTTTATGACCTGGAAATACTGGCAGAAGAGGTTCAGGATGGTTCCAATAACCATACCCGTTTTTTTGTTATTGTCAATCAACTGGATGCGGAACAGGGCTTTCCGGAATTGGATAAGGAGTATAAAACCTCTATCATCTGTGCACCCCAGGTTAATAAGGCTGGAGTACTCTACAATATATTGGGAGAATTTAAGCGAGAAGGTATTAATCTTACCAGAATTGAGTCAAGGCCAACCAAGAGACAGTTAGGAGAATATATATTTTATATAGATCTGGAGGGCCACCAGAAAAACCGTCATGTGCGGATTGCTTTGGAGGGAGTAAAACAAAAGTGTGCCTTTTTTAAGATTCTGGGAAGTTATGAGAGAGGAAATTTATAATTTAAATAGAAGATATATGATATAATAAAAATATAAGCTGTAGAAGGGAGTATTTGTGGTAATGACAAGTAGGTATGTAAACCTGATGAGAGAAGAGATTGGGATCCTAAAACCCTATATACCAGGGAAACCCATTGAGGAGGTTCAGGAAGAGTATGGCCTGGAAAGAGTAGTGAAGCTGGCTTCAAATGAGAACCCTCTGCCTCTTTCAGAAAAGGTGAGGAAGGCTATCGAAAATGAATTAAGGGAAATTAACCGTTATCCTGATAGTGATTCCCGTTTATTGAAAAAGGCTTTAGCAGGAAAACTGGGTCTTAGTGAAGAGATGTTATTATTCGGTAATGGCTCCGATGGCCTTTTGAAGATAATTGGGGAGACTTTCCTGAATAAGGGTGATGAAGTAATTGTCTCTGACCCTACCTTTGTTGAGTATATCTTTGTAGCTAATTTAATGGGGGCAGAGTTAAAGAGAATAGAAATGAAATCCTATCAACAGGATCTGGCAGGGATAATTGGAGCAATAACAGATAAAACTAAGATGATTTTCCTTACCAGTCCTCATAATCCTGCCGGAACCATTATAAAAAAAGGGGAATTAAGGGATTTCCTGGACCAGGTACCGGAGAACATCTTAGTAGTTGTAGATGAAGCCTATTATGAATATGTCCAGGATGAAGACTATCCGGATATTATAGAATTTATCAAGGAAGGTTACCCTGTAATTGGTTTAAGAACCTTCTCCAAGGCTTATGGCCTGGCCGGGATCCGGCTGGGATATTTATTTGCTGATCCGGAGATTGTAGCTTTATTGGCCAAGGCCCTTGACCCTTTTAATGTAAATAGAATAGCCCAGGCAGCAGCCCTGGCTGCTCTGGAAGATGAAGAGTTTTTGCAAAAGACCATAGAGCTTAATGAAGAAGGTAAGGAGTTCCTTTACAGGGAGATGGGCAAGCGCGGTTTTGATTATGTGCCTACAGAGGCCAACTTTATCCTGGTGAATGTCCGGATGGATGCCATGGATCTCTTCAATAAGCTGTTAAGATTAGGAGTAATTATCAGGCCTGGAGATCCCCTTGGCTATCCAGAACATATCCGGCTGACCATTGGTACTATGGAAGAAAATAAAATCTTCCTTGATAGTATTGACAAAGTACTGGGCTAATATTATAATAGTTTATTAAATAAAGGAGAAGAGTAGAAGTAGGAGTAGGGAGGTAAATATGAATAGTGATCGGATTAAAAAGGGAGTAAGTAGGGCCCCTCATCGTTCCTTATTATATGCCCTGGGGCTGGATGAAGAAGATATCAAGAAGCCGATTATTGGTATAGCCAATGCTGCTAATGATATTATACCTGGTCATAAACATCTGGACCTGATTTGTGAAGAGGTGAAGAATGGTATCTATAGTGCCGGAGGTACACCGGTGGCTTTTTCTACTATTGGGGTCTGTGATGGAATAGCTATGGGCCATGAAGGGATGAGGTATTCCCTGGCCAGTCGTGAAATAATTGCTGATTCCATTGAAATCATGGCCAGAGCCCACCAGTTTGATGGCCTGGTTTTAATCCCTAATTGTGATAAAATTGTACCGGGGATGTTAATGGCTGCCTTAAGGCTAAATATCCCCACTATCATTGTCAGTGGTGGGCCTATGTTAGCCGGCAGGCATGAGGGGCAGGCCCTGAACCTGCAGAATATCTTTGAAGCAGTTGGAGCAGTAAATGCAGGCAAGATGACAGAGGAAGAGCTAAAGGAGTTAGAGCAGCTGGCCTGTCCAGGGGTTGGTTCCTGTTCCGGGATGTTTACTGCCAACTCTATGAACTGTCTGACAGAAGTAATGGGGCTGGCCTTGCCGGGTAATGGAACAGTACCGGCGGTCTTTGCTGCCAGGAAGCGGCTGGCCAAACAGAGTGGACGCAAAATTATGGAATTGGTCAGCAAGGATATCAGGCCCCTGGATATCTTTACTGAGAAATCCATTGAAAATGCTTTGACTGTTGATATGGCCCTTGGTTGTTCTACNAATACCGTTTTACATTTGCCGGCCATTGCTCATGAGGCAGGCCTGGACCTGGATTTACAACTTATCAATAAATTGAGCAAAAAGGTTCCCCATATCTGTAGTTTAGCTCCAGCAGGGGCTCATCATATTGAGGANCTCTATTATGCTGGTGGTATAGAAGGAGTCATGAAGGTATTGGGAGATGGGGGCCTCCTTCATTTGGATGAGATAACAGTAACAGGTAAAACAATCAGGGAAAACTTGCAGGAAGTCAAAGATATTGATTATAATGTTATCAGACCACTGGATAATCCCTATCATAAGGAAGGCGGTTTAGCTGTCCTTAGCGGGAATATAGCCCCTGATGGGGCAGTGGTAAAACAGGCAGCAGTAGCAGAGGAGATGCTCATCCATGAGGGCCCGGCCCGGGTCTTTAAGGGTGAAGAAGCTGCCAGTGAGGCTATATCCAGTGGTAAGATTAAGCCAGGAGATGTAGTAGTTATTACCCATGAAGGACCCCGGGGAGGGCCCGGGATGAGGGAAATGCTGGCACCTACCGCTACCCTGGTAGGTATGGGTCTGGATGATAGTGTAGCTTTAATCACTGATGGACGTTTTTCCGGTGCTACCAGAGGAGCAGCCATTGGGCATGTTTCTCCTGAGNCAGTGTCAGGAGGTCCTATTGGCATAATAAAAGAAGGAGACATAATATATATAAATATACCGGAAAGGAAACTGGAACTGAAAATCAGTGACGAGGAGCTGGCAGAAAGGTTGCAAAACTATAAACCAGAACCAGTTGAGAAGACAGGCTATCTGAATAGATATGCCAGAAATGTTCTCTCAGCTGATAAGGGTGCTGTTGTTAAGTAAAAATAGAAAATTAAAAGTAACTTTAGTAGGGAGTAGTGAGAAGGGTTTACTTTTGGAATAGGACTAATGGAGTCTAACTCCATTAGGTCAAGATACCCTGGGCTTACTGGACCCCAGGGTTTTTTATTTATCTCAGATAATTGTATAAGAAATGAAAACAGAGGTGATTAGGTGAGTAAATTATCTGGAGCGGAGATTTTTATTGAATCTTTAAAAAGAGAGCAGGTAGAAGTGATTTTTGGTTATCCGGGAGGGAAGAATATCCCCATCTATAATCTCCTATATGATGAACCTATCAAACATATTCTGGTAAGACATGAACAGGCTGCAGCCCATGCAGCTGATGGCTATGCCAGAAGTACCGGTAAGGTGGGAGTCTGTCTGGCTACTTCTGGACCAGGAGCTACCAACCTGGTTACAGGCCTGGCTACTGCCTATATGGATTCTGTCCCTGTGGTGGCTTTTACCGGCCAGGTAGATACTAAATCTATTGGTAAAGATGCCTTTCAGGAAGCAGATATTCGGGGTATTACCATGCCTATTACCAAACATAATTATCTGGTTACTGATATTAAGGATCTGGCCCGGACCATAAAAGAAGCCTTTTATATTGCCCGGACCGGACGGCCAGGCCCGGTTCTTATTGATATGCCTGTTGATGTCCTGGCTGACCGGCTGGAATTTGAGTATCCAGAAGAGGTTGATTTGCCTGGCTATAGGCCTAATTTGCCTTTTAATGGCCAGGGGCTGGATAAGGCAGCTGCAGAGATAAATAAAGCAGAAAGACCGGTAATTTTTGCCGGTGGAGGGGTTATTTCTTCTGGGGCAGCAGAGGTACTGCGAGACCTGGCCAGAAAGGCCAAAATCCCTGTGACAACCTCCCTCATGGGTCTTGGTGCTTATCCTATTGATGATGAACTATCCCTGGGTATGCCCGGTATGCATGGGAGCAAGTATGCCAACTATGCCTTGTGTGAAGCTGATCTGCTGATTGGTGTTGGGGTNCGTTTTGATGACCGGGTTACCGGCAGACTGGATGCCTTTGCCCCTAAAGCAAAGATAATTCATGTTGATATTGACAAGGCCGAGATTAATAAAAATGTTGATACCTTTATCTCACTGACTGGTGATGCCAGGGATGTTTTGAGCCAGTTATTGCCCCTGGTTGAGGAGATAGAGAGAAAGGAATGGCTGGCCCAGATTGCGGAGTGGAAAAGGGAGTATCCCTTGACTTATAAAGATGATGATCCTGCCATCAAACCACAGGCTGTTGTTGAGGAACTTAATAACTTAAGTGAGGGGAAAGCAATTATTGTAACAGAGGTTGGCCAGCATCAGATGTGGGCTGCCCAGTATTATAATTACTCCTATCCCCGTAATTTTATTACATCCGGCGGCCTGGGAACAATGGGTTTTGGCTTACCGGCAGCTGTTGGTGCCCAGGTAGGCAGGCCAGGAGAATTGGTAGTTGATATCTCCGGTGATGGCAGTTTCCAGATGAATCTACAGGAACTGGCTACCATCAGTGAATATAATTTGCCTGTAAAAATAGTAATAATTAATAATGGAACTTTAGGGATGGTCAGGCAGTGGCAGGAATTGTTGCATGAGAAGAGGTATTCTTCTACAATCCTGAAGAATCCGGATTTTGTAAAACTGGCAGCTGCCTTTGATATCAAGGCCATTCGCATTGAAGAAAAAGATGAACTCAGGGCAAAACTTAAGGAAGCTATAGATTATGATGGGCCTGTCCTGATAGATGTCCGGGTTGCCTGGGAAGAGAATGTCTGGCCAATGGTACCACCGGGAGCTGGCAATCATGAAATGATAGGAGGCGAGTAGGATGTCCAGTAAGCGTATACTCTCCGTTACTGTTGCTAATAAACCTGGTGTCCTCAGTCGGATAACTGGCTTATTCAGTAGGAGGAATTTTAATATCAATAGTTTAAATGTAGGGGAGACAGATAATCCTGAATATTCCAGAATGACCATCGTAGTAGATGCTAATGACCGGACCCTGGATCAGATTAAAAGTCAATTAGATAAATTAATTGAGGTTATTAAAATTACAGAACTGGATAGGAGTGATATAGTAGATAGGGATCTGGCTTTAATCAGAGTNAGCTCTTCCAGGAATCAGCGGTCGGAGATAATCCAGATTGTGGATACCTTTAGGGCCAAGATTGTTGACCTGTCAACAGATACAATTATGATTGAGGCCACAGGTACTTCCAGCAAAATTGAGGCCTTAATAGAAATTTTAAAGGATTTTGGTATTATCGATATTGTTAGAACGGGCATTATTGCTTTAAATAGAGGAGTAGTAGAGTAAAATATTAAATTAAGGAGTGGTTTAAAGTGATAAAAATATACTATGATCAGGATGCTAATCTGGACTTATTGGCAAACAAGGTTATTGCTGTACTGGGTTATGGGAGCCAGGGTCATGCCCAGGCTCAGAACCTGAAGGATAGTGGCTTAAATGTAATTATCGGTTTAAGGGAAGGCAGTAAAAGTGCCGAGACAGCTAAAGCAGATGGTTTTGAGGTTTATTCTACAGCAGAAGCAGTAAAAAGAGCTGATATTATTCAGATTTTGATCCCTGATGAGGTTCAGGCCAGGGTTTATAAAAATGAGATAGAGCCTAATCTGGTGGAAGGTAATGCCCTGGTCTTTTCCCATGGTTTTAATATTCATTTTGGCCAGATTGTACCTCCAGAGAATGTGGATGTCTTTATGGTTGCCCCCAAGGGCCCTGGCCATCTGGTAAGACGTACTTATAAAGAAGGAAAAGGTGTTCCTGGCTTATTAGCTGTCGAACAGGACTATAGCGGCCGGGCTTTTGACCTGGGTCTGGCCTATGCCAAGGGTATCGGGGCTACCAGGGCTGGTGTCATCCAGACAACCTTTAAGGAAGAGACAGAGACTGACCTCTTTGGTGAGCAGGCTGTACTCTGTGGAGGTTTGACTGCCTTGATTAAGGCTGGTTTTGAAACCCTGGTGGCTGCCGGCTATCAACCGGAAATAGCCTATTTTGAGTGTTTCCATGAGATGAAACTCATTGTTGACCTCTTATATGAAGGTGGCTTAAGCAATATGCGTTATTCCATCAGTGATACAGCCCAATATGGTGACCTGACTGTTGGTCCAAGGATTATTAATGAAGAGGTTAAAAAAGAGATGCAGGCAGTTCTAGAGGATATTCAGTCCGGTAGATTTGCCCGGGATTGGATCCTGGAGAATGCTGCCAATAGACCAAACTTTAATGCCTTAACAAGAAAAGATGAAGATTCCCTGCTGGAAAAGGTAGGAAGCAAATTGAGAAGTATGATGCCCTGGATTAAATCCTGAGGAGGGAAGATTGTTAAATGGACATAATTAAGATCTTTGATACTACCCTGCGGGATGGTGAACAATCTCCAGGGGTGAGTCTGATCCCGGAAGAGAAACTGGCTATTGCCCAACAATTGGCCCGGATGAAGGTAGATGTAATTGAGGCCGGTTTCCCTATAGCTTCCAATGGGGATTTTCAATCAGTAAAACTTATTGCTGATAATGTCAGAACAGTGGAGATAGCTGGCCTGGCCCGTTGTAATGTTAAAGATATTGACCGGGCCTGGGAAGCCTTAAAAGGTGGGGAGAATCCCCGTCTCCATATTTTTCTGGCTACATCGCCAATTCACATGAAATATAAGCTGAAAATGACTGAGGAAGAGGTCCTGGAGAGGGCTGTTGAGTCTGTCAAGTACTGCTCCAGATATACTTCCAATATTGAGTTTTCCGCTGAAGATGCTTCCCGTAGTGAAAGGGAGTTCCTTTACCGTCTTTTTGAGGCAGTAATTAAAGCAGGGGCCAGGGTAATCAATATCCCTGATACTGTCGGTTATGCTGTTCCCCTGGAATTTGGCCTTTTAATAAAAGATATCCGGGAGAATGTCCCCAATATTGACCAGGTTACCTTAAGTGTCCATTGCCACAATGATCTGGGTCTGGCTGTGGCTAATAGTCTGGCAGCCATAGAAAATGGAGCCAGACAGGTTGAAGTAGCCGTAAATGGTATAGGGGAAAGGGCCGGAAATACTGCCCTGGAAGAGGTAGTTATGGCTTTAAGGACCAGGAAAGATTATTATAATTTAAATATCAGCCAGGATACTACCCAGATTATGCGTCTAAGCAAAATGGTTTCTAAATTAACCGGTATGCCTGTACAACATAATAAAGCTATTGTGGGTAAAAATGCCTTTCTCCACGAATCAGGTATCCATCAGGATGGGGTCATAAAAGAAAGAAGCACCTATGAAATTATGGATGCTAAAAGTATCGGGTTAGAGGAGAACACCCTGGTTCTGGGCAAACATTCTGGCCGTCATGCCTTCCGGGAGTATGTGAAAGAACTGGGTTATGAACTGGAAGAGGATACCTTTGAAGAGGTTTTCAATAGGTTTAAGGAACTGGCAGATAAAAAGAAAAAGCTTAGCTCGGTGGATATAGAGGCCTTGATAAATAATGAGATTTACTCTGTGGAAGCCTATTATGAGCTGGAATATGTTTGTGTTAGTACCGGTAATACAGTGTTGCCTACTGCTACCATTAAATTAAAGAAAGAGGACCAGATCATGCAGGTAGCTGCCTGTAGTGGAGATGGACCTATTGATGCTACTTTCAAGGCCATTAATAGTGTAATCGGTATTGACAATATCAAGTTACTTTCCTTTAAGATTGATGCTATCACCGGTGGAACAGATGCCCTGGGTGATGTGGTGATTAAGCTGGATATAGATGGGAAAACCTTTATTGGTCATTCTGCCCAGCCAGATATAACCTATGCCAGTGCCCTGGCTTATCTGGAAGCCATTAATAGGTATATATCTGTAAGCCAGCAGTAAGTTTAAGTCCTGGAGGGATTTTTATCCTGAAGGGTCTGGAAGTTTACCGTTAAATATTATAAGAATATCAGAAGGAAATGAGGGATAGAGATGGGTATGACCATGGTAGAAAAGATTATTGCTGCTCATACCGAGTATGAGTCAGTAAAGCCTGGCCAGATAGTTAATGCCAGGGTTGATATGATCCTGGGTAATGATGTTACTACCCCTGTGGCCATAAGGGAATTTAACAAAATAGGGGTAGGGAAGGTTTTTGATAAAGATAGGATAGCTATTGTTCCAGATCATTTTACCCCCAATAAAGATATCAAATCAGCCGAACAGGTAAAAATGATCAGGGAATTTGCCCGTGAACAGGGAATTACCTATTACTTTGAAGTAGGACGAATGGGGATAGAGCATTGTCTCTTACCGGAACAGGGTTTGACCCTGCCGGGAGAGATAATTATCGGTGCTGATTCCCATACCTGTACCTATGGTGCCCTGAATGCCCTGGGCACAGGTGTTGGTAGTACTGACCTGGCTGCTGCCATGGCTACAGGATATCTCTGGTTCCGGGTGCCGGAAACCATTAAGTTTGTCTACAATGGCCAGCTGAACAAATGGGTGAGTGGGAAAGACTTGATTTTATATACAATCGGTAATATCGGGGTAGATGGAGCCCTGTACAAAGCCATGGAGTTTACCGGTGAAGCCATTGCGAGTCTTTCCATGGATGGCAGAATGACTATGTCCAATATGGCCATTGAAGCAGGTGGCAAGTGTGGCCTTATTGCCTATGATAAAATTACAGAGGAATACCTAAAAAATAGGGCAGTCCGGGAATATACACCCTATGACAGTGACCCGGATGCAGAATATGCCCAGGTGATTGAATATGATGTCAGTAAAATAGAACCCCAGGTGGCCTTCCCCCATCTACCGGAGAATACCCGGCCTGTAAGTGAGGCCAATGGCATCAAGATTGACCAGGCAGTGATTGGTTCCTGTACCAATGGCAGGATGGAGGATCTCCGCATCACAGCAGAGATCCTGGATGGCAAGAAGGTTCATCCAGATGTTAGATGTATTATCTTCCCCGGGACCCAGGAGATCTATAAACAGGCCATGAAGGAAGGCCTGATAGAGATCTTTATTGATGCCGGTGCAGCGGTCAGCACACCGACCTGTGGACCCTGCCTGGGCGGCCATATGGGTATCCTGGCCAGTGGTGAAAAGGCTATTTCTACCACTAACCGGAACTTTGTTGGTAGGATGGGCCATCCGGAAAGTGAAGTCTATCTGGCCAGTCCNGCAATAGCTGCAGCTTCTGCAGTGAAAGGCTATATCACTCATCCAGAGGAGGTTGTCTAATGAAGCTTAGGGGTAAAGTATTTAAATATGGTGATAATGTTGATACAGATGTTATAATTCCTGCCCGTTATCTTAACACCTCTGATCCACAGGAATTGGCCAAACACTGTATGGAAGATATAGATAAAAACTTTGCACAGGAAGTAGAGCCTGGTGACATAATTATTGGTGGGAGGAATTTTGGTTCCGGCAGTTCCCGGGAACATGCCCCCCTGGCCATTAAAGCCTCTGGTGTTTCCTGTGTTATAGCAGCAAGCTTTGCCCGGATCTTTTATCGTAATTCTATTAATATAGGCTTACCGATACTGATCTCCCCTGAGGCAGTAGAGAATATAGAGGCAGGTACCAGGATAGAGGTAGATCTGGATACAGGCCTGATTACTGAATTGGAAAGTGGCCGGACCTATCAGGCAGATCCCTTTCCCCAGTATATGCAGGAATTAATTCAGGCTGGAGGCTTGATTGAAAAGGTAAAAAGGGAGGTAGGCCAATGGCAAGAATAGCAGTAATTCCCGGTGATGGGATTGGTAAAGAGGTTGTCCGGGAGGGCCTCAAGGTACTGGAATATTTTAATGGTAGAGATGGTTTAAATCTTTCCTTTGAAGAATTTGATTATAGTGCTGAGCGGTATCTCCGGACAGGGGACTTGATTCCAGATGAAGATTTAAGTAAGCTGGAAACCTTTGATGCAATATACCTGGGAGCAGTAGGGGATCCTGCTGTAAAGGCAGGTATACTGGAAAGAGGAATCTTATTGAAACTACGCTTCTACTTTGACCAGTATATTAATCTCCGGCCAGTGAAATTATATAATGAAAGGTTTACTCCCTTAAAGAATAAGGGGGTTGAGGATATTAATTTTGTTGTAGTCAGGGAAAATACAGAGGGTGCCTATGCCGGTATTGGTGGTATCCTCAAAAAGGATACCCCTGATGAGGTAGCCATCCAGGAAATGGTTTATACCCGCAAAGGTGTAGACCGGATCCTGAAATATGCCTTTGAATATGCCCGGAAAACAGGTGGTAAATTGAGCCTCTGTGATAAGAGTAATGTCCTTACTTATGGCCATGACCTCTGGCAACGGGCCTTCCAGGAAATGAAAAAGGATTACCCTGATGTTGAGACCAACCATTATTATATTGATGCCATTACCATGAAAATGGTNAGGGAGCCGGAGATTTTTGATGTGATTGTTACCTGTAATATGTTTGGCGATATTATCACTGACCTGGGGGCAGAGATCCAGGGAGGTATGGGACTGGCGGCATCTGGAAATATAAATCCGGAGACGGTTTCCATGTTTGAACCTGTTCATGGTTCTGCTCCTGATATAGCAGGGCAGAATATTGCCAACCCCATGGCAGCTATCATGTCTGCCGGCATGATCCTGGAATATCTGGGATATAGTGAATTCAGTAACAAGGTTGACCAGGCCGTTGAGCAGGCTATTAATGAGAATCTCCTGACCAGAGATATGGGAGGAGAATTGAGCACAGCCGAGGCTGGCGATGCCCTGGTGGATATTTTAAAAAAGCTAATTTAATCCTGAAGAAAAAATAAAATAACTGCTTATCAAGAGTAGGCTGAGGGACTGGCCCGATGAAGCCCGGCAACCGGCATTGGCACGGTGCTAATTCCTGCAGGACTTTGGTTCTGAGAGATGAGTACCATGAAAAAGGGAAATACCTCTTACTGGCAGGAGGTATTTCTTTTTATCCAGGGCTGGCTGCTTTTCCTGAGATAGCTATTTTCCAGGGGTGTCCGGGTCTCTTCTGGCCAGGGAAGGAAGCCGGGCAAAAGGATTCCGTAAAGGGAGTGAAAGGATGGTAAAGAGAAATTTTCTGGATAGGTTGAAAGAAGGGGTTATAATTGGAACAGGTGCTCTGGGTACCATGATTCAGTCTTTAAGTAATAATTCAGATCTTCCCCCGGAACTGCTGATGCTGGAAAGACCTGAATTGCTTTTGCAGATACATAAGGAGTACCTGGCTGCCGGGGCAGAAATGGTTGAAACAAATACCTTTGGAGCCAATGGGATTAAATTGGCCAGTATAGGTATGGCTGATAAGGAAAAAGAGATTAATGANCTGGCCGTTGACCTGGCCAGAAAAGCTGCAGGAGGCCAGGCCTTTATAGCCGGTTCCATCGGGCCCAGTGGTAAATTGATGGAGCCTTATGGAGATTTGTCTATGGAAGAAGCCAGGGAAAATTACCACCGCCAGCTCTCCTACCTGGTCAATGCCGGGATAGAGGTGATTATTATCGAGACNATGAGCGACCTGGCGGAGCTGAAGGCAGCCCTAATAGCCGCCAGGGAATTCGACCTACCGGTGATTGCCCAGATGACCTATACAGAGAAGGCCAGGACCCTGACCGGTACACCACCGGAGGTGGCGGCTATAGTGATGGAGGCCCTGGGGGCAGACCTGGTCGGGGTTAATTGTGTTGCCGGTTTAGAGGAGGCCTTACCCCTGTTGGAGAGGATAAGCAGGGTTACCAGCCTGCCCCTATCGGTTTATGCCAATGCCGGGATACCTGTCACTGTAGGAGGAAAAACCCATTATCCCAAAGCAGCAGAGGATTATGTCAAACCCCTTGCTGACATATCCAGGCTGAATATAGGGGTTATTGGCGGCTGTTGTGGTACTACTCCGGAATATATCAGGGAGATAAAAAAGAAGGTCAAGGAAGGGCTTTTTGCCAGAAAGGGACCAGAAAGGGGCCAGTTGGAGGATAAAGGAGGCCAGGTAGAAGCCAAGGAAAGGCCAGAGGCACTATCCCTGGCCGGGAACAGGGAATTTCTCTTTCTGGAGGAGAAAGCCCCGGCCTGTATCATAGGTGAAAAGATCAATCCTACTGGCAGGGAAGATATAAAGAAGGCCTTAAGGGAGGAAAATTGGGCCTATCTGCGGAAACTGGCCCGGGACCAGGTGGAGGCAGGGGCTGGCCTGATTGATGTGAATATCGGCCTGCCGGGAATTGATAAAATCAGGGTCATGAAAAGGCTGATCCAGGAACTCCAGCTGGATATAGGGGTACCCCTGGTGATAGATTCTGATGATCCGGCTGTCCTGGAGGCAGGCCTGGAGGTATATGTAGGTAAACCGGTTATTAATTCTGTCAATGGTGAACAGGGGAGTATGGATCAGGTCTTTCCCCTGGCCAGGAAATACGGGGCAGCGGTTATTGGCCTTACCCTGGATGAACAAGGGATTCCTGCCACTGTTGAAGGGAGGATCCAGATAGCCAGGAGGATAATAGATGAGGCAGCCAGGTACGGGATAGGAAAAGAAGATATTATCATAGATACACTGGCCATGACAGCTGGTTCTAACCAGGAAGGGGTCATGGTTACCCTGGAGACCCTAAAGAGGATCAAGGAAGAACTGGGTGTAAAAACAGCCCTGGGTATCAGCAATGTTTCCCATGGCCTGCCGGAGAGGGGGCTTTTAAACAGGACCTTCCTGACAATGGCTTTAGGAGCTGGCCTGGACCTGCCTATAGCAGATCCCTTTGACCTGGACCTCCAGGACCTGGTCAGGGCTGCAAATCTGATTACTGGCAGGGACCAGGATGGCAGGGACTATGTAGGATATTATGGGAGAAAAGAAAGTCCAGGAGAGGAAAGAAGAGAAGGGGTCGAAGGAGAAGAGAGGCCTGACGGGAGGATAAAGGAAGCGATTTTGGCTGGAAACAGTGAGGGGATAATAGCTTTACTGAAAGCCTCTCTAGCAGGCCAGAAAGCAGAAGATATAGTAGATAATATTTTAATCCCTACCATCAGGGAAGTAGGGGACCTCTATGAAAAGGGGATCTACTACCTGCCCCAACTTTTAAAGAGTGCAGAGACCGTGCAACTGGCCTTTGATCACCTGAAAAAATATTTAAGTACAGAGGGAAAGGAGAGGCAGACAGGCACTATTTTGCTGGCCTCAGTGAAAGGGGATATCCATGATATCGGTAAGAATATTGTCAAGGTTGTTTTCCTGAACCATGGTTATGAGGTTATAGACCTGGGAACTAATGTTGATCCAGAGCTTATAGCAGAGACAGCCCTGGAGAAGAAGGCTGACTTTGTCGGCCTGAGTTCACTGATGACAACTACTCTGGGAGCCATGGAGGAGACCATCAGGCTTTTGCAGGAAAAGGGTTTCCAGGGAAAAACTATTATTGGAGGGGCTGTAACCAGCCAGGAGTATGCTGATGAAATTGGAGCTGATCTTTATGCCAGGGATGCCCTGGATGGGGTCAGAAAAGCTAATACTATATTAGGTTTATAATTCAGGTAAAATAAAAGATACAGAAAAAATATTACGCAAGCGCTTGCAAATAAGAAAATACTGTTGTATAATAGTTTTGTATTTAGATGATATTTTCCAAAGGAGTGTTATTTAGATGCCCTTGACCTTAAAGGATATAGCCCGTATGGCTGGTGTAGCAGAATCTACTGTTTCAAGGGCAATAAATAATAAGCCAGGTGTTGGTAAAGAAACCAGGGAAAAGATTATGGACCTGGTCAGGAAATATAATTACCGGCCCAACCAGTTGGCCCGGGGCCTGGCCAAGAAAGAGACCCAGATGTTGGCTATAATTGTAGCAGANCTCTCTGGGGCAGATTATAAAATCATAAAAAGTATTGAAGCTTATGCTAATGAGCAGGGTTATAATTGTATTATCTGCAATACTGATAATAATCAGCAAAAGGAAGAGGCCTATTTAGCCTTATTATCAAATCAACAGGTAGATGGGGCAATTATTATTGGCGGAGAACTGGCCAATAAAAATATCATCAATACAGCTCTCAATAAAAACGGCTTACTGGTCCTGGTAAATTGTCTCTCCGAGGAGCTTTTAATCCCGACAATACTTGTTGATAGTGGCCGGGGAGGATATTTAGCGACCTCCCATTTGCTGGAACAGGGCTCCAGGAAAGTTGCAATAGTCATGGGTTCCCGCAAGGATTATCTGGAATCAGAAAAGTTAGCCGGTTATCTCCAGGCCCTGAAGGACTATCATCTAGAGGTGGAAGAAAAACATATTATTGAAACTGATGGTAGTAGGGAGGGTGGTTATCAGGCCTTTTTCCAGGCCCTGGAAGAGGGGGATTTACCAGAAGCTTTCTTTGTAACCAAAGACATCCTTGCTGTTGGCCTGTTTGATGCCATCAAAATGGGTGGCTATTTAATCCCGGAGGACTTTTCTATAGTGGGATATGGAGAAAGCATAATTAGTTCCATTATAGATCCAGGACTAACTGTAGTAGCTGAACCCCTGGAAGAGCTGGGCAGGTATGCTGCCGAATATATCATCAATTTAATCCAGGGCAAAAATCCAGAAGAGATAATTAAGGTTCTGGAACCGGATTTAAAAATAGGAGAAAGTTCAAGATTTAAGATAAGATAGGATAGGACTCNTGGCTTCAGTTGTCCTGAAGCTTTGAGAAATAAATAAAAAAATAACATATTAAGGAGGATTTTTGATGGCAAAAGTTACTTTAACTAATGTAACCAAAAGATTCGGCGATGTTGTTGCTGTTAACAACGCCAGTCTGGAAATTAAGGATAAGGAATTCCTGATCCTGGTTGGACCATCTGGTTGTGGAAAAACAACTACCTTAAGAATGGTTGCCGGTCTGGAAGAAATTACAGAGGGAACCATTGAAATCGGAGATACTGTAGTTAACGATATCCCACCAAAAGACAGAGACATTGCTATGGTTTTCCAGAACTATGCTCTCTATCCACATATGGATGTTTACAACAACATGGCTTTTGGTTTGAAATTACGTAAGTTCCCCAAAGAAGAGATTGACCGGAGGGTAAATGAAGCTGCTGAAATCCTGGGTATCAAGAACTTATTGGACCGTAAACCAAAACAGCTCTCTGGAGGTCAGAGACAGCGTGTTGCTCTGGGAAGGGCTATTGTTCGTGAGCCTAAGGTTTTCCTCATGGATGAGCCTCTTTCTAACCTTGACGCCAAATTACGTGTACAGATGCGTACTGAATTAAGTAAGCTCCATGACAGATTACAGACAACCATGATTTATGTTACCCACGACCAGGTAGAGGCCATGACCATGGGTGACAGAATTGTTGTTATGCGTGATGGTTTTATCCAGCAGGTAGATACCCCATTAAATCTCTACAATAATCCAGTAAATATGTTCGTTGCTGGCTTTATTGGCAGTCCTGCCATGAACTTCCTGGATGCCAAATTAGTAAAAGAAGGGGATACCTACTATCTGGAAGGAAACGGTGACTTCAAGATCGCCATTCCAGCCAATAAAGTAGAAGAAAATCCTGCAATTAAAGAATATGTAGGTAAAGATGTTGTCTTCGGTATTCGTCCAGAAGACCTGGAAGATGCCTCTGTAGTAGAAAAACCAGTTACAGCAGATAACTCTTACATGGCTAGTGTAGAGGTTGTTGAGCCTATGGGTTCCGAAATTTATCTATACCTGACAGTAAATGAGCATTCCATGATTGCCCGTGTAGATGCTCATAGTACAGCCAAAGTTGGAGATAATGTTAAACTTTATGTAAATACAAATAATCTCCATGTATTTGATGCTGAAACTGAATTAGCTATTATCTAATTCAGAAAAACCAGTGAAAAAAATAGATCGGGAAATACAAGTAATTTCCCGATCTTTTTTTGTTTATTTAAATATTTTTTTCAGGATCCCTTTTTCCAGGCTTTTATCTGTATAGCTTAAGGAATTTATCAGGCCTTCTATTTTGATGGTTTCATTATCCAGATTTAGATTATGAATATTTAGGCCTTGCCCTTTAATGTCCAGGAGTCCCTGGGTGGTCTGTAAGAGGACCTTTTCTTCATTAAAGGAGATCACCTCCTTGGCTCCACTAAGTTCCAGGTACTTACGGTCTTTAAGCTGAAGGCTTTGGCTGCCATTCAGGGATATTTTTTTCTCCGTCTCTTTATTCATTTTTTTCCTCCTTTCCTTTTTATTTCTATACTTAAATAGCTTCCTCACCGGCTAATCCTTAACCTGATTCAAAAATATTGATCTATATAGGGTTGTATTATTATATAAAGTAAGTTTTGGCAAAGGCCAGGCTCAAGTTGGCCTATCTGGATTACAGGAAATTATCCTCTTCTTTAGAGAGGCTGTCTCTATTAATAGTTATTAAAAAAATGCTGAAATTATGATTGCAGGAAATCCTAAATTAATGCAGAAATATAATAATAGGCAAGACACCCTGTATTATTGCATATAATATAGATGAACTCTAAAAAGGGGTGTTAACCTTGATATTTTTAATGGATCAAATCAGAAGCTTTTTTTTAATGTTATTATTTGGTTTTTTTGCTGGCCTCTTTTTCAGGATTTACCAGAGTATCTTACATAAGTGGAAGATAAAAAGGAAGGTCATACATATCCTGGACATCTTATTCAGTATCCTGATAGGTCTTGCAGGATTTGTTTTATTAATATTTATTAATTATGGAGATCTCAGGTTTTATATTATCCTGGCCATTATTATTGGTTTTAGTATAAGTATTTTGCTTTTCAGCTCCGGCAAGAAGACCTGGCCAGGCTAGGCTTCTTTCTACAGGGGCTAATCCATAAGGAGGTGTCCATTTTGCTCACCTTAATCCGGTCCAGATTCTTTAAAATCCTATTAATTATTATAGTTGGGCTCCTTGCTTACAGATATTATCAAAATTATGCCATGATCAGGAAACTGGAAGCTACCATTACAGAACTGGAGAATAGCCTTATTATGGCCAGGGGGGAAAAAACCCGTTTAGAAGAAGAACTTAATAATATTAACAATCCGGAATACATTGAAAGGATTGCCCGGGAAGAACTGGGTCTGGTTAAACCTGGGGAATTGTTACTTATACCTGTGGAAGAATAGGAGTATTGGCTTTTAAATTGAGTCAGGAAAGTTGTGGTGATAAAGATGGAAAAGCTTATATTAATTATTGCTGAGGAATTAAAGATTAAGCCTATACAGGTGGAGGGAACAGTAAAGCTTCTGGATGAAGGCAATACTGTTCCTTTTATTGCCCGTTATAGAAAAGAAGTAACAGGTAATCTTGATGAGCTCCAGATCAGGCAGTTGGAAGAAAGATTAAACTATTTGCGGAATCTGGAGAAAAGAAAGGAAGAGGTTATCCGCCTGATTGCTGAACAGGACAAGCTGACAGAGGAACTGGAAGAGCAGATCAGGGAGGCCACTATCCTGCAGGAGGTGGAGGATTTATACCGCCCCTATAGGCAGAAACGCCGGACCAGGGCGACAAAGGCTAAAGAGAAGGGCCTGGAACCTCTGGCTCAGTTAATCTGGGAACAGGATACCTTTAGCGGTTCTTTAGAAGAATACGGAAAATCTTACCTGGATCCAGAAAAGGAATTAAATAATCTGGATGAGGTTTATCAGGGGGCCAGGGATATTATTGCTGAATGGATCTCTGATGACGCAGAGATCAGGAAGGCTATCAGGGAATATAGTTATGAGAAGGGTGTTCTGGAGAGCACTGTCAAAAAACAGGAACTGGATGAAGAAGGCAAATATGAGCTCTATTATGAATATAAAGAGGCGGCCAGAAAATTACCCCCCCACAGGGTTCTGGCCATCAATCGTGGTGAAAAAGAAGAAATCCTATCTGTCAAGTTAGTCCTGGAAGAAGAGAAGGTTTATGGAATTATAAAAAAGAGGGTCCAGAAAAATACTGACAATATCTTTACTGACCAGCTTATACTGGCCCTGGAAGATGCCTATAAGAGGCTGATTGCCCCTTCTATCGAGAGGGAAATCAGGAATAGCCTCACGGAAAAGGCAGAAGAACATGCCATTGAGGTATTTTCCAGGAACCTGAAATCCCTCTTACTACAGGCACCCTTCCGGGACCATGTCGTTATGGGCATTGACCCTGGTTTCAGGACAGGTTCCAAGGTAGCTGTTGTGGATGAAACAGGCAAATTGCTGGCTACTGCCAGTATCTTTCCCCATCCACCACAAAATGAAAAAGAGAAAGCTGCCAGGCTTGTCCTGGATTTAATAGAGAAATACCAGGTAGAGGCAATTGCTATTGGTAATGGAACAGCCTCCCGGGAAACAGAACTCTTTATTGCTGAAATTATTAAGGAATATACTAAGGACCGGGATAAGAAATTAAATTATATTATAGTCAATGAAGCAGGGGCTTCGGTCTATTCGGCTTCTACCCTGGCCCGGGAAGAGCTGCCAGAACTGGATGTGGCCATGAGGGGAGCAGTATCCATAGCCAGGAGGTTACAGGACCCCCTGGCGGAATTGGTGAAGATTGAGCCCCGGTCTATTGGTGTTGGCTTATACCAGCATGATGTTGATCCCAATAGGTTGGCAGAATCCTTAGGAAAGGTAGTGGAGTCAACAGTAAACTATGTCGGGGTTGACTTAAATACTGCCTCAGTAGCTTTACTCCAGTATGTTGCCGGGATTAATACTGGAGTGGCCAAAAATATTGTTAAATACCGGGAGGAAAATGGGGTTTTTCGCAGTAGAGAGGACTTGAAAAAGGTTCCCAGACTAGGGGAGAAAACCTTTATCCAGGCTGCAGGCTTTTTACGGATTCCAGAGGGGGATAATCCCCTTGATAACACCCCCATCCATCCTGAATCCTATGGCCAGACTGAAAAACTCCTGGCTGATTTGGGACATGGGGCAGCTTCTCTACTGGACAGGGAAAAACTGGCTAATTTGAGATCCAGCCTGGCCGGTCTGGATCTGGCTGCCAAGGCCAGTGAACTGGAAATTGGCCTCCTTACTTTACAGGATATTGTTTCTGCCCTTAAACAACCGGGCAGGGATCCCAGGGATGAGCTGCCAGCACCAATTTTCCGGACTGATGTCCTGAAACTGGAAGACCTGAAAGNAGAGATGGTTCTCCAGGGTACTGTCCGTAATGTGGTTGATTTTGGTGNTTTTGTTGATATAGGAGTAGAAGAAGATGGCCTGGTCCATATCTCCGAACTCAGTGACCAGTACGTAGAGAATCCTCTGGATTATGTTCAGGTGGGCAATATAGTAACAGTTAAAATATTATCAATCGATGAGCGGAGAAGGCGGATTGCCTTAAGTATGAGAATATAATAAATGATTGACAAAAGAAAAAGGGTAGGTTATAATATCAGTAATATCTTTATTGAGGAGGATTTCTTTGCATGTCAATTGAGGTTGGGAGCACTATTGAAGGAAAGGTAACAGGTATTACAAAATTTGGGGCTTTCGTTGAATTACCTTCAGGAGATACAGGTTTAGTTCATATCTCAGAAGTAGCCAATACCTACGTGAAGGATATCAGCAGTTTCCTGAAACCAGATGATACAGTAAAAGTAAAGGTCATTAAGGTAGGGGATGACGGAAAAATAGGTCTATCCATTAAACAATTAGAGGAAACTACTGAAAGAATTGAACAGGTCTCCAGAATGTCTTTTGAAGATCAAATGAATAAGTTTTTACGGGAAAGCAATGAGCGATTACAGGACCTGAAGAATCGCGAAGCCAAACGCGGTGGTGGTTCTTATAAATAGATAGATAAATAAATGGCTAAAGCAACATCTTCTTATAAAGTAAGAAGATGTTTTTTATTTTCTCCAATAATGATAGAATGGAGATGTGGTAAAATAATGCTGGAAAACTAATAAAAGCTGGAGAAACAGGGATAATTCCAGTAAGGGAGTGAAGAACAATCAGTCTATCAGTACAGGCAGTCATGACAATAGAATATCAACTGGGCCGGAAAGCCGATAATTTGCTGGGGATAGCAGTCTCCTGTCCCTTTAACAAGCCAGCTGTCCTCCTGACTGAACCCTATAGTGAGGAAAAGGGGGTTTTTCCTACTTTATATTGGTTAAGCTGTCCCTATCTGGTTAAGGAAGTAGCCAGGTTAGAAGACCAGGGTTTTGTGAAGAAATATTCCCTGCTGGTCAAAGAGGACAGGGCCTTCCGGGAGGCTTTAGTCAGGTCCCACCAGGAATATGCCAGGCAGAGGATGGATTTACTGGCAGCAGAAGTAAAAGAAAAACTCAAAGCCACTTCCCCGGCAATTTATCAGGTCTTGAGGGATAGCGGGGTAGGGGGGATACAAAACCTGGAAGGGATTAAATGCCTCCATGTCCACCTGGCTGATTATCTGGTAAATAAGAAAAATCCCATTGGAGAAAAGGTCTGGGACCTGCTGGACTGGCCTCCTGATTGTCATATTTGTGATTGGGATAAGGTAAAGGAGGGGCAGAAGTGCGAATCGGAGCAATAGATCTGGGGACCAATTCCTGCCGCTTCCTGCTGGTGGAATATGCAGGGGGGACTTTGCAAGAGCTTAAAAAGGGATTAAGAATAACCCGGCTGGGAGCAGGGGTTGACCGGAATAAACTTTTGTCAAACCAGGCTATAGAGAGAGCCCTGGCAGCGGTCCTGGATTTTGTAGGAGTGATGAAATCCCTCCAGGTGGACCAGGTTACCCTCCTGGGTACCAGTGCCCTCCGGGAGGTCAGCAATGCTTTTCTGTTGGCAGAAAGAATTAAAGAGAAAACCGGTTTACAGTTAAGAGTAGTTTCCGGTGCCGAAGAGGCCAGATTAAATTACCTGGGAGCAGGAGAAGAGGGTGAAGATAGTCTTATCCTGGATATCGGGGGAGGAAGTACTGAATTAATCTGGCAGGCTGAGGGTGGAATAATAAATTACAGGAGTTTAGATATTGGTGCTGTAAGAATGACAGAGCGGTACATAAGGGATCCGGAAAAGGAGATCAGGGAAGAGGATCTACTAGAGCTGGAGGAGGCAGTAAGGGCTATTATCAGGGAGGAACTTGAAAGTTTGCCAGCAAATATAGGCAGGGTAATTGGCCTTGGAGGTACAATTACTACTCTTGCTGCCATTGAACAGCAGCTGGAGAAATATGATTCTGCCAGGATCCAGGATTATCTGTTGGAGAAAGGACAGGTTGAGGAGATCCTGAAAAAGTTATCAAGGCTCAGCCTGGCAGAAAGAAGGCAGGTAAAGGGCCTGGAGCCAGGCAGAGCAGATATAATTGTGGCAGGTATTAAAATCCTGACAACAGTGATGGATATAATGGCTATCAAAGAGATCAGGGCCAGTGAAAAGGATCTTTTATATGGGGCTATTAAAGAATTGGCGAAGAAATTTGGGCTTTTTTAGATATTCCGACTGCTTTTAGCATAAATTTTGGAAGCCTTCCCACTATTAATCGACAGATATAATAGTAGTTTTAAGCTATAATGATTTTATGTCAAGTTATGGAATCACCTGATAGTGGGAGGGAGAATAATATGTTACTGGATCTTTACCCGGTAATGAAACAGGAATACCTTAGCAAAGAAGAAGGAAAAGAAGAAAAAAAGCTTTCCCTTTGGGGAAAAATACTCATCATAATTCCTGGTTTTTTTATGGGACAGGCTGAGATTGCCGGTTACTTTCCCCTGGCTTTGGTTTACCCTACCATGCTTGTCTTTCTTAAACCAGGGCTTTTTTTAATTTCCTTACTTATGGTTACTGCTGGTCTAATCTGGGAAAGGGATTTATTGAATATTATCTATCTTATTCCTGGTCTGGTCGGTTATATCATCTATAGGAGATATAAAGGAAAATGCCTGGAACAGGATATAGCCCTCTACAATGCCCTCTTATATTTTTGCCTGGCCCTGGCTAGAAATTATTACTTTGCTTCTATCCCTATATATTATTTCTTTTCTGCTGTAGAGGCAATTTTGATCTATATACTGGCTAATCCAGGCTTACAGGGGATGAAGCAATTATTTGACCGAAAAAGCAGCCTGGGCTACCCGGCCTTAATGGCTCTTTTCTTAATCAGTAGTGGTTTTTTAATAGGCCTGGCTAATCTAACCCTTTTCCCTGTAGAAATAGTAAATGTTATTTTTTATTTATTAATTATCAGTATGTCCAGTATCCTGGGTTTTAATTATGCCATAGTGGCGGTCCTTTTTTATAGTCTTGTCTTGATAATAACTGGAATAATTCCCCCTATCAAGATCTTTAGTTTTATTAGCCTTTCTTTCTCCTCTTCCCTTTTCAGGAAAAAGAAGAAAAGAGGAACTATTCTTGGAATTCTTCTGGCCTTTCTTTTATATTCAGGTATCGCCCCTTCTTTTGACCATCTCTGGCTAACAGGAATTGAATTATTAATTGCCAGCGGCTTTTACCTGCTCCTGCCAATTAAGTACTGGTTTTTATTCTATGATAGTTTTATCCAGCAAAACCAGGAGCAAGAGGAAGACTATTGTCCAGACCTGGACAAGTGTTTTAAACAGCACTTGACTGAACTCTCCAGAGTTTTTAATGAGTTGAGTCTTACCTTTCAGGAAACAGTACCTCTGGAAGATTTAAGCCGGGAGTTTGGAGATTTTTCCTTTATCTTTAATAATAAAGTCTGTGGCAAGTGTAGGGAAAAATCTATTTGCTGGCAAAAGGATAAGGATGATACCTATAAGCGGCTCTTTTTGCTTTTTCGGGAGGGAGAGAAGGAAGGTTTTCTGGAAGAAGGATTAATAGAGAGAATTTTTGCCCGCAAATGTCCCTATATTAAAAAAATGGTCCGGACTGTCAAGGATAGTTATGAGATATACCAGATTAACCGTTTCTGGCGCAATAGGTTAATAGATAAGCAGAAGATTGTTTCAGAACAACTCCTGGGTATTGGGGAAATCCTGGAACAATTTTCAGCAGAATCCTTTCTAGGTATTACAGGAGATGCCAGGATAGAGGAAATCAGAAAAAAGGCCCAGGAAAATAATCTGGATATCTTAGGTATAGATATTCATGCTAATATTAATACTAATAAAAATTATTATACTGTTAGATTTGAACAGTGTAGTGGTAATTGTCCCTGCCAGCAACAGTTTCTGGTCCTTCTGAATTCAGTTTATGACTATAATTATCGGATAATCGAGAAAAGCTGTGGTAATATCTTAAAGGATATACCCTGTAAAGTAGTCTATGGTCCCCTGGGACCTTATAAATTCTCTATAGCCTATTATATGCAGGCCTCTTCTGGAGACCTGTCAGGAGACAGTTTTTTGTACAAAGGCCTGAAGGATGGCAAAGAACTGGTGGTCCTTTCTGATGGAATGGGGGTAGGGGAAAAGGCCGCTGCAGAGAGTAAAGCAGCTATTAATTTACTGGAGACTATTATTGATGCCGGCTTTGACCAGAACCTGGCCATTAAAACAGTTAATTCAGCCCTTTACCTCCGCAACCAGGAAGAGTCTTTTACAACACTGGATATCTGTATTTTTGATACTTTTAGCGGGAAGGCTGTATTCAGTAAGATTGGTGCAGTAGATAGTTATTTAAAAAGGGGTTGGGAGCTAAAAAGGATCGAATCTGCCTCCTTACCGGCAGGAATCTTGGCCAATATTGAGGTTTCACANGAGGAGATCGAATTAGCAGCCAATGATTTTATCATTATGTTTACAGATGGGATGCTGGATATCAGGGATGATATAGAGGATAAGAGGGAATGGTTGCGGCAGATTTTACAGAACTCTTCCTTTGATAAGGCAGAGGATCTGCTGGAATATTTGCGGGGAGAGGTTCTGGATTTCAATGGGGAGATTTCTGATGATCTGACGATAGTTGTCATAAAAGTTGAAGAAATTGAGAAAAAAAGAAGGAAATTTAATGCCTTGCCGAGAATAAAATTAGATATATAATTTTGCTTAAAGGAGAGTAGAATTTGGCTTTACTGGAGCGTTTCAAAGAATACCTTATTAAGGAAAACCTAATAGAAAAGGGTGACTCCATTTTGCTGGCTGTTTCCGGTGGGCCGGACTCTCTGGCCATGCTGGATCTTTTTTGCAGAATAAAGGATGAATATAATNTGAACTTGCTGGTCTTTCATTTAAACCACATGTTCCGCCAGGAGGCTTTTGCAGAAGCTCTCTTTGTCAAAGATGTAGCTGAAAATTATGGCCTGCAAGTTATCCTGGAAGAATTCAATGTACCAGAATATATTGCCAGCCATGGCTATTCACCGGAAGAAGGGGCCAGGAAAGCCAGATTTTATTTTTTGCAAAAATGGGCCAGCCAATATAAGATAAGAAAAATAGGCCTGGCTCATAATAAAGATGACCTGGTAGAGACCGTCTTTTTAAATATTTTACGGGGAACCGGGCTGAAGGGTTTAGCCGGGATTCTTCCCTTGACAGAAAGGGATGGCCTCCTTATTATTCATCCCCTGCTGGATATTCTCCGGCTGGAGATTGAAGATTATTGCCGGAAAAGGAATCTTAATCCCCGTTTTGACAGGACCAATGAGGAACTGATTTATACCAGAAATAAGTTAAGAAATAAAATAATCCCGGAGCTGGAAAAAGAGATTAATCCTGGCCTGAAAGGGGTAGTCTATAGGATGGCCCTGAATATAAGGGAAGAAGAAGCTTATCTGAATAAACTGGCTTCTGAAAAATATAAAGAGGCTTTATTAAAAAGGGATAAGGAGAAGCTGATCCTTTCCCTGGAATTCCTGGCCAGGGAAGAGAGGGTTATCAGGAGAAGAATAGTACAGAATGCTATCAGGGAACTGAAAGGGAATGACCTGGATCTCTATGCCGTACATTATGAAGCTATAGAAGATTTAATTCTTTCCAGCCAGACCGGGAAGTATATAACTTTACCGGAGGGGATAGAGCTAAGGCGGTCTTATGGTGAATTAATATTTACCCGTAACAGTCCAGACCTGGCGGAAGAAGATATAATAGAGCTATTGGAGATACCAGGAGAGGTAGTATGGGGGGATTTTCTNCTCAAGGCAGAAATTTTGCAGCAAAGCGGGAAGTGGAGAGAAGAGAGGGGAAATAAAAAGCTTTGTTTCTGTGATTTGAAAAAGGTAAAGGGTCCCTTGACCATTAGAAAAAGGAGAGCAGGAGATTCTTTTTATCCTTTTGGTTTGCAGGGGTCCAAGAAGGTAAAGGACTTTTTCATTGATGAAAAAATACCTGTTACAGAACGGGATAAGATCCCCTTAGTTCTGGATAAGGAAGGGAATATTATCTGGGTAGCAGGTTATCGGCCTGATGGAAGATTTAAGGTAGAAGGGGATACAGAAGAAATACTCAGGATAGAAATAGATTATATGGGAGGGGATTAAATAATGAAGGAAGATAAATTTTATGCAAATGATTTGGCAGAAATAATCATTACTGAAGAGGAGCTTCAAGAAAGGATTAAGGAACTGGCAGCGGAGATTACAGCCTGTTATAAGCCTGATGAAGAGTTGGTAATGGTGGGGATCTTACGGGGAGCAGTACTTTTTATGGCTGATCTGGCCAGGCATATTAACCTGCCGGTTATTTTTGATTTTATGGATGTATCCAGTTATGGGAAGGGTACCTATAGTTCCGGCACAGTAAGGATTATCAAAGACCTGGAAGAAAATATAGAGGGACGCCATGTGCTGATTGTAGAGGATATTCTTGATACAGGAAAAACCTTAAAACATGTTATTGCCATGCTGGAGACCAGGAGGCCGGCCAGTATCAAGATAGTTACCCTTCTGGATAAACCGGAGCGGAGAGTTATAAAGCATTTGAATGTAGATTTTAATGGTTTTGAAATTCCCGATAAATTTGTGGTAGGCTATGGCCTTGATTATGCAGAAAAGTACCGGAACTTACCATTTATTGCTGTTTTAAAGGAAGAATTATATTCTTAAATTATCTTAGTAAAGAAAGAAAAAGTTAATTAGTTCATCTTATTGCCAAAGAATACTCCATGTGTTATAATTATAAACTGTATGAGCATAATTCCGTGTTTTATTCCATTGGAAGGGAGGTCAATATTTATTGAATAGTTTTATAAGGAATCTGGGATTATATATAGTGTTAATAATACTATCTATTGTAATTGCACATTTTTTTATGCAACAAACCCCTAATGTTTTGAGGGATTTTTCATATAGTGATCTTCTTGCAGGGGTTGAAGAGGGTAGAATAAAAGAGGTTACCATTATTGGTAATAAACAAATACAGGGAAGTATCAATAATTTTGAATTTAGTATAGCCTTACCACCGGAGATAATACCGGATTTAATGGGCTTTCTTCAGGATAATGGTGTAAAATTAAATACTATGCCAGAGCCGACTCCACCCTGGTGGATGAATATCTTAGGTTATATTATACCCTTTGCCATTTTAGTAATAGCCTGGCTTTTTATTATGCAAAAAATGCAGGGCGGAGGAAACCAGATGTTATCCTTTGGCAAGAGCCGGGCCAGATTAAGTGATAGTAATAAAAAAGTTACTTTTGCAGATGTGGCTAATTATGAGGAAGTAAAAGAAGAATTGGTGGAAGTGGTAGAATTCCTTAAAGATCCCAGTAAATTTACCCGGATGGGTGCTAAAATACCCAAGGGTGTTTTATTGGTAGGACCTCCTGGTACCGGTAAAACTTTATTGGCTAGAGCCGTGGCCGGTGAAGCAGGAGTGCCCTTTTTTATAATCAGTGGTTCTGATTTTGTGGAGATGTTTGTGGGTGTTGGGGCATCCCGGGTCAGGGATTTATTTGAGCAGGGCAAAAAGAATTCCCCCTGTATAATTTTTATAGATGAACTTGATGCAGTGGGCAGACAGAGAGGGGCTGGCCTTGGTGGTGGCCATGATGAGAGAGAGCAGACCCTAAACCAACTCCTGGTAGAGATGGATGGTTTTGAAACAAATGAAGGTATTATTGTTATGGCAGCTACCAATAGGCCTGATGTACTGGATCCTGCCTTACTTCGTCCCGGTAGATTTGACCGCCAGATAGTGGTGGATCATCCTGATGTAAAAGGCCGGGAAGGTATCCTGAAGATTCATCTCCGTAATAAACCAATAGCTGATGATGTTGATGTATCAGTATTGGCCAGAAGAACACCTGGCTTTACTGGTGCTGATATGGAGAATCTGGCTAATGAAGCAGCTATACTGGCTGTGAGAAGAAAGAAAAAAGCCATTACTATGGAAGAATTTGATGATGCCATTGACCGGGTAATTGCCGGTCCAGCCAAGAAGAGCAAGATGGTTTCAGAAAAAGAGTTAAAACTGGTAGCATATCATGAGACCGGTCATGCCATCCTGGGTGAACTCCTGGAACATGGTGATCGTACCCATAAGGTTACTATAATACCCCGGGGCAGGGCTGGTGGTTATACTATACCTCTGCCAGAGGAAGAGAGGAGTTACCACACCAAAAAAGAATTACTGGATAGGGTGACTTCTTTATTGGGAGGCAGGGCAGCAGAAGATGTTTTCCTTGATGATATCAGCACTGGTGCCCAGAATGATATGGAAAGGGCTACCCGGCTGGTGCGGGCTATGGTAACAGAGTATGGCATGAGTGAGAAAATTGGGCCCTTGACCCTGGGACAGAAACATGATGAACAGATCTTCTTGGGCAGGGATATCTCCAGACAGAGAAACTATAGTGAAGAAGTTGCTGCTGCTATAGACCATGAGATAAGCTCAATTATCAATCAATGTTACCAGAAGGCTATAAGTTTATTGAAAGAAAATGCCGCTACTGTAGAAAAAATAGTTAATGCTTTAATAGAACGGGAGACCTTAGATTCTGAAGATATTAAGAAGTTGATGCGGGGTGAAACCCTTGAACCAATAGATAAGAAAGACAGGGTTTTGCAGCTAAACTTCAATTCCCGGGACAGAGAAAAGGAAGAAAAGCAAAATAAGAGTAAGGAAGACAGGTTAGAGGAAGTAACTGAAGAAAATAAAGTCGAAGAAAACGGGGAAGATGTGAAAGAGGAGTAATCTAATCGTCCCGTAACAAAAGTCAGTCCAGATAAAACACAGGGGAACACAGAGGGACGGTTCTCCTGTGTTGCTTTAGGCTGACTTTTTTTATATATGGATAGGGGGTTACAGAGGGAGGAGGCAGGAGAACCCTTCCCCTGATTCTGGAGAAGTCTTCTTCTGTGTCCTCTCTTGTTCACTAGTCTTAAGGAAGAAAACTTATAAAAAGAAACTTGTTTATAGGAGGAGTAGTGATGAAAACAGATATCGAGATTGCTCAATCTGCCAGCTTGCAGCCTATAGAGGAGATAGGGGCTGGCCTGGGTTTGGAGGAAAATGACCTGGAGACTTATGGGAGGTATAAAGGAAAAGTCAGCCTGAAACTTCTGGATAAAGAAGGGCCTGCTTCTGGCCAGCTGGTCCTGGTTACTGCCATAACTCCCACCCCTGCCGGTGAAGGCAAGACTACCGTTACTGTTGGCCTGGGACAGGCTCTCAATAAATTAGGCAAAAAGGCCATAGTAGCTATCCGGGAACCCTCCCTGGGTCCTGTGATGGGCCTGAAGGGAGGAGCGGCTGGTGGAGGTTATTCCCAGGTAGTACCCATGGAGGATATTAATCTTCATTTTACTGGAGATTTACATGCTATTGGTGCAGCCCATAATCTACTGGCGGCTGTAATCGATAATCACCTTAAACAGGGGAATAAGCTGGGGATCGATCCGGTAAATATCACCTGGCCCCGGGCTCTGGATATAAATGATCGGGCTTTAAGAGAGATTGTTGTTGGCCTTGGAGGCAGGGTTAATGGCATCCCACGCCAGGATAGGTTTATCATTACTGTTGCTTCAGAGATTATGGCTATATTATGCCTGGCCAATAATCTGACTGACCTGAAGGAAAAAATCAGCAATATAGTTATTGGTTATACATATGAGGGCAGACCAGTGCAGGTCAGGGATTTAAAGGTTGCAGGGGCCATGACTGCCTTATTAAAAGATGCCCTGAAACCCAACCTGGTCCAGACCCTGGAGAATACTCCTGCTTTTGTCCATGGGGGTCCTTTTGCCAATATAGCCCATGGCTGTAATAGTATTATTGCTACCAAAATGGCTCTGAAAACCGGAGACCTGGTAGTGACTGAAGCTGGTTTTGGTGCTGACCTGGGGGCAGAGAAGTTTTTTGACATCAAATGCCGTTATGCTGGTATTAGCCCGGATGCAGTGGTACTGGTAGCTACTATCCGAGCTTTAAAGATGCATGGGGGAATGAAGCTGGAAGATTTAAGAAATGAGAACCTGCCAGCCCTGGAAAAGGGCCTGGCCAATCTGGAAAAACATGTAAAAAACATAAGGAAATTCGGCCTTCCTGTAATAGTAGCCATCAATAGGTTCTCTGCTGATACAGAGGCAGAATTAGATCTGCTGGAAGAGAAGTGTCAAGAGCTGGGTGTCCCTGTTGCCCTTACTGAAGTCTGGGAAAAGGGTGGGGAAGGAGGCCTGGCCCTGGCCGAGGGTGTCTTGAAGATCCTGGCAGAAGAAAAGAGTAACTTCCGCTTCCTCTATGAACTTGATCTACCCCTCAAAGANAAGATTGAGAAAATTGCCCGGGAAATCTATGGTGCTGATGGTGTTGACTATAGTAATCTGGCCGAAAGACAATTGGCAGGTCTGGAGGAATTGGGCTATGGTAACCTGCCTNTCTGTATGGCCAAAACCCAGAATTCCCTGTCAGACAATCCGGCCTTAAAAGGCAGGCCAAGGGGATTCCGGGTAACAGTAAGAGAGGTAAACTTATCTGCCGGGGCAGGATTTGTTGTTCCCCTGACCGGGCCAGTTTTGACCATGCCCGGCTTGCCTGCCAGACCGGCTGCAGAAATGATTGATATAGATGAAGAGGGGCATATTACCGGCTTATTTTAAGAAATTTACCAGGATTATATTATTATTTTAGAAAACTGAGCCTGGGGGGATCCTATAATTAATTCTTGTTTTTTAAAAAGATCTATGCTAAAATAGCTATAATTAAAAAAAGTGGCTGAGTAGGGGTCATGCGTAAACAGTGCTTAAGGATGGGACGTTGCCTTAAGACGAAATGCCGATAAAAGGCTGCGGTATGACTGCCGCGTCCGCTGCCACCAGAGAGTTAAGATAAAAACCTTCTCTTTGGTGAGCAGAAATCTGCCACAGGACAAAGAGAAGGAGGTGCTCCAGGTGAGAATATCTACCCGTAAGTTGGTGTTTTTGTCTTTCTTGATGGCCCTGAGTATTATCTTGACTCGCCTTTTTAGTATCAGGGTTCCAATAGGTGGGGTTGAAGGAATCAGGATAGGTTTTGGGGCCTTGCCTATTATCTTTGCAGGTATCCTATTTGGGCCACTGCCCGGTGGGATTGTTGGTGCTCTGGGTGATCTATTAGGTTACCTTATTAATCCCATGGGTGCCTATATGCCTCATTTTACCTTCAGTTCTTTCCTGACAGGCTATATACCTGCCCTATTAATCAAGACTATCTTTAAAAAGAGGACAGACTTTACCTTTCTCTTAATAGCAATAGCTATAGGCCAGTTATTGACTTCTGTCTTACTGGTACCTTATTTTATTTCCAGCCTCTTTGGGCTAGCCATGGAAATACTTATAATTCCACGCCTGATCAGCCAGGCCTTAATTATTCCCATCTATGCGATTCTAATCAAAGCCCTCTTGCATTTTGATCTGCTAAGACTAGAGGCCAGTAAAATAAATTAAAAAAACAGGA
>JGI24708J26588_10000489_pt1 | contig 32421 bp, 29 predicted proteins | sample BioPla1DNA2_FD_26588 | JGI IMG/M metagenome (IMG submission 26588) | reverse complement strand
GATGCAGAGCCCCTTCCCTCCGTTACGCAAGCAACAAAACCCAGCAGCAAACAGTGGTTAACCCCATGGACCATGCGGCAGCAAAAGGCAAATGGTGCTCAATCAGAGCCTCCTTGGCAGCCTTACTATGTCTTTTTACAACAGCTAAAGGAAAAGCGCATTGTTAATCTTGTAGATGTGAGACAGGAGGTGGTCAGGTTCTACAGAGCTAATCCCTTGGAACCTAACCCCCGCTTGTAATCATTAAACCAACAATAACTTTACCGGATCGGGCTTACGCCCGGTCTTTTTTTACATGACCTCCAACCATTGACAGCCTTCTGGAGCATGGTATAATTGTACCAGACCAACCGGTCGGTCCGGAGGCTAAATGGAGGAGGAAATAGTCATATGGAAAGAGTGAGCCGGTATATCGTCGAACACCCCTGGCTATTCATCGGGATCAATGTGGCTATCACGCTAGTTTTTGCTGTGTTTGCCTTTGGTCTAGTCATCGATGATGATATGATGAACTACTTGCCAGAAAATGACCCTGTAGTGACGACTTTCCGAGAAATAGGTGATGTTTTTGAGGGCAACAATGTTGGGGTCATCATGGTGGAAACCGACGACATTTTCACCAACGAGGCACTACAGCATATTAGTCGCCTTACCGATCTATTCACCGGGGTGGAGGGAGTCGGTTCAGTAGTCAGCCTGACCAACGTCATGGACATGAAGGCCGACGGCGATATGATGCAAGTGGAGTCCTTGGTGGAGGATGGCAAAGTCTACTCCGAGGTGGAGCTAGCGGAGCTCAAAGAATATGTCATGGGCAAAGACCTGTATGCCGGCAACTTGGTCTCAGAAGATGCTAAGTTCGGTCTGATTATGGTAAAATTAGTCCCCAATGCCGATATCAAGATGGCTGTGGCAACCATGGATGAGATTTTGGCGGCGGAAGGCAGTGGGAGCAGATTCAAGCACTACCGGACTGGGGCACCTTTCGTCGGTGTAGATGGCGATCAAACAGCCAAAAATGATCTGCGCAGATTGCTGCCTACTGTTGTTGTCTTGGTTGTGCTGGTTCTTTTCCTTACTTTCCGCACAGTTCGGGGTACAATCATACCCCTCATAGCTGTCATTGTCTCTGTAATCTGGGCTGTGGGGCTTTTGGCTGCCACCGGGCAAACTTTGACTACAGTAGGCATAGCGATCCCCATTATTTTGATGGCCGTAGGCAGTGCCTATGGCATTCATGTGATGAACGAATACTACAGTACTGTCCGGAGTGAAGAGACGAAGCAGGAAGATTTGGTACAGGCCATGGGGCAGGTAGGTATGCCACTGCTTTTGTCATGTTTGACAACCATAGCCGGCTTTGCATCATTAGTAACCGCTGACCTTTCTCCCATCAAGCAATTTGGTATATATACCGCTTTTGGGGTTTTCGCTGCCTTTGTGACTGCCTTTTCACTCATACCTTCCATATTGGCAGTTAGCAAATACAGAACAGGTGCATTGCGGGGGCAGCATAGTTCCTCGTGGCTATCTAATTTAGGTGCCGGCATCTTCCGCCAGCGCCGAAGCATCATCGTAGTTGTAGGGATTATCATGTTCTTGGCCATCAGTCAGTTTCCCAAGCTCACCTTTGATACGGATCAGGCGGGCTTCTTCAAGCCCGGTAACCCAACCAGGGTGGCCATGGATCTGGTCAATGAGAACTTCGGTGGCGCTAGCCCCCTCCAGGTGCANATAGTGGGGGATATGAAAAGTCCTTTCGTTTTGCGACAAATGGTGGCTATCGCAGATTTTCTCGANTCTGTGGAGGCCAGCAACCCTGTTTCGTACGCCAGCCTTATCGAAGAGGCTAATCGGACCATTAACGGGCCNACCAGGATTCCCGCAACCCGGAATCAAGTGGCGTCTTTGGGGCTTTTCCTAGAAGGGCAAGATCAGGTGCGGGACTANTTAACTCCCGATTACGCCCAGGGGCTCATAGTTGCCAGGCTGGCCGAGACCAAGTCAACCCGCATGGCAAAGATTAACGAAAGAATCCGGGAATTCTTGGATGAGCTGCCCAAGTCTGCCTATGTGATTGACAGCAGCGCTGCCTCCAGTGAGCTCCTCGAATATGTAGCAGCTCATCAGATTGATATCCTCACCCAGGAGATTGGGGGTTTGCTTTGGGATAAATCTACCCCCGACGAAGAGGCAGAGCTGCGGGCGAAGCTCTTGGCATTGCAGCGCTATACTCCAGAGGCGTTTGCATTAGAAAACCCAGAGGAAATCGAATGGACTATTGATGATAACCTCTCCCCGGAGGTTCTGTGGTTTGAGCTAGATAACCCCTTGGCTAGTGAGCAGCTGGCCCAGAACATGTTTCTCCAGGGTGCTACTGCCGAGGAGCTAGCTCTAGCTTGGCAATCTATGAATCCCAACTGTGATCCTTATGATCTAGAGGATGCCGCAGATTATCTTTGGGATGATCTCAACTGGGCTTATCAAAATGCCCGGCAAACACTCCTAGATGATATGGCGGAAGATTTGCTTGCACAAACTAATGAACCTGTTACCCACGAGGCTTTGGTAGGTATCTTGCAGGATGTCTGGGCTGAGGAAGTGTATGTCACTAGCCTTCCGACAAGATTCCACAAGGAGCCCGGCGTAACTAAAGATGGGTTCAGTGTGGAACTGACCGGTCCACCGGTCGTCTATGAAGTGACTACATTGCGATTGCAGACCAGTCAGTGGCGCAGTTTGACCATATCTTTGGCGCTGGTGACCTTGCTCTTAGTTATACAGCTGGGCTCGGTCCCCATGGGACTCATCGCTTGTTTGCCCATTGTCCTAACGGTTTTGATAAACTTTGGTACCATGGCGATTACCGGCATCCCTCTCGATGTGGCGACAACCATGATTGCCAGTGTGGCCATTGGTACAGGGGTAGACTATTCCATCCATTTCGCCAATCGACTGCGGCGGGCCATGGGTCAAAACGGCTCACTGGAAGAAGCACTAAAGCTAACCTTGAGTCAGGTAGGTAGACCTATCATTGCCAATGCTTTATCGGTGGCTTTAGGGTTCTTGGTACTGACTTTGTCTACCATACTGACCATTGTTCAATTTGGTGGATTGACAGCCCTCACCATGGTGGTGAGCGCAGTCTTAGCTCTTGTTTTCCTGCCGGCAGTTTATGCTCTAACAGGCAGTGTGAAGTTCAAACCTACAACAAAGAAAAAGGAAGGGGCCATGTGACATGGGAAAAGTCTATGGGCATCTAAGGGTTTTAGCGCTTGTAACAGCTTTGGTCATGGTAGGAGCGCTACCTGCCTTGGCCATGACAGGCCAGGAGGTCATCGATAGGGTCAAAGATGAATATGGAGACTTTCAGAGCCAAGTGGTCACCATGAACATCAAAACTTACGATGGCAAAAGCCTCGTCACCGATCGGGAAGTCATCCTTCTCACCCGCAAGAGTGGTGATGTGGAGCAATCGCTAATCAAATTCCTAGCACCTAAAGATGTGGAGGGTGTGGGCCTCCTTGATCAAGGTGACGATGTCATGCATATGTACCTGCCGGAGTTTAACAAAGTCCGGAGGATTGCCGGCAGTGCCAAGAGCGGCAATTTCATGGGTACTGATTTCACCTATAACGACATGAGCTTTATCAATTACGATACGTCGGATTACGAAGCAACCCTGATTGACGAAACTAACGAAGTATATGAGCTGGAACTGCGCACCATAGATGATAAAGACTCCAGCTATGAGAAGGTACTGATGACCGTGGGTAAAAGCGATTGGTTCCCCACCAAAGTGGTCTTTTACAATACCGAAGGCAAGCTACAAAAGGAGCTTACTGCCTACGATGTGACTCCTTACGGTAAGTATAAGTATCCCAAGAGGCTGGAAATGGTGGATATCTTAGCCGATCATAAAACCGAGATTCACATTGGGGACCCGGAGTTTGATCGAGAGCTAGATGACAATATCTTTACCACCCGAACACTACAAAGAAGCAGAATCCGCTATTAGCAGGCGGTAGATAAGGAGGGGAGTTAATTGCGGCGAAATGTCATATTGGTATCGGTTTTGGTACTCATTCTTAGCATAACTGTGGGTGTGCAAGCTGCTGATGTTAGCGGTGAGTTCACCAGCGAACTTCGGGTCTTGACCAAAGAAGACAAACCGCTAAAGGATGCCATGGCCTCTGTAGGGGTTAGTGTTGACGTGGAGGGCGACTTGGGTCCTGATGGAAGCTGGAGATTAGCTCTAGATACCAGCTTGGATAAGGCCTTAAGCAGCTTTCGCGACGACATCTGGGACGCTGATGATACCGATGCCGCGGAAGACAGTATCACTATAGATCTAGATGAAGCATACCTAAACCTGTATTCTGTGGGGGATGAGGCGGTTGATCTTAGGCTAGGTAAGCAGTATGTAGACGTTGGTGTTGGTGACGGCATCACCACCTTCCATCTGACTAAGCCGGTGGCGGCCAACTTCATAGACGAACTGCAAAACACCAGAGCCGTGGTGGGGATCAGGGCCGATTGGTATCCCGATGATTACCAGGTGACAGCCTTCTTGCAGCCCCGGATTACGCCGAACAAGACCGGGAAGCGAATTGAGGCTGTGTATCAAGAGATAGAAAAGGCAGCTCTTATGCCGGTTCTCTACGCCATGAGCCAGGAAGGTGTACAGATAGTGGAGATGGCTCCTCTGAAGGAAGAAGCCCCCACCTACGAAGACGACGGCATGGGTTTTACCATTAAGGGCTCCCGTACCTTCGGTGATTTTGACCTAGGTCTTGTCTATCAAAGAGGTTATGCACCGAGTCCGATAATGTCTGGGTTCTCCCTAAAGCCTCTGGCTGAAAAGGTTCCGGTTCCTATGCGGCTCACTACGACCCAAGGCTATCTGCCTCTGCAAAAAGTNGGAGTGACGGCAGAAGGTGTCTTGGGTGATGCGGGCCTTTGGGGGGAGCTAACCTATAACATTCCTAAAGACGGCTTTTTTGGGAAGGAAATGGATAACCAGGCCTTTCCCGAAGAATATAGATTTAATAGCGACAACTACGTGACAGGCCTGATTGGCATGGACTACTTCTTCGAAAACGGAGTTTATGTAAACGGCCAGGTAATCTACGGTTTTCCCCAGGAAGTTACCAAAAGCATGTTGAATACGTATCTGGCTGGCGAAGTATATCAAGACTTCCTAAACAACAGATTGAGGCTGGAAGGCAAAGTAGTCTACTGCTTTGGCGATCAAGGTTGGATGATCATGCCTGAAGCCGTCTACCAAGTGACAAGTACCATGAAAGCCTTTGGCAAGGTGGCCATACCCGGTGGTGATGATGAGTCACTCTTCCGGCAGATGGAGGATTTGACCCAGGCACTTGTCGGAATAAGTATTAGCTTCTAGAAATACTCGGGGCGCATGGGCTAGCCTATGCGCCCTGACATCCTACAGATGCGAGGCGGAGCGTATTAACCCAGTGACATGCTGCAAGGGACATACATAGTCCAGTGGGACAACTTGTATCCACTGGGTCAGCCCATGGCATCAGACGAAATGAAGGGAGCACCATACCGATGCGTAACCGCCGACAAGAGATCGTAAATAAGGCTCGGGAGCTCTTTTCCCAAAGGAGTTTCCATGCTGTAAGCCTAGAAGATATCACCCGCTCCTTAGGGATGGGTAAGTCCACCATGTACCACTATTTCGCCACCAAGCATGAGTTATGGAGCGAAGTGATTAAAGATACGGTAGCTGGCCTATATCGGTGTGTCCTCACCCATGTTACCGCCGATGAATCCTATGACACTCAGATCTTTCAGCTGGTTAGTGCGATTCTCACCTATTTCGAAGATAACCGCGATAGTTTCTTGCTGCTCCTTAGAGAACGCATGGATTTTCTTGATCTGGAGGAAATCCGGCAGCAATTCGATACTCAATTCTGGGCTGAATATGATCGGTTCATGGATCATTTTCGGAGCACTATCGAGGCAGGGCAGCGTACCGGTGGTTTTGCTCCCGTTGATCCTGACCTGATTTTGGCTAATATCTTCGGTACCATTAATACTGCGGCCTTAACTACTGTAGTGACTGAACCGGACAAGAACCTGACAGAGCTCATCGACGGTTGTTACCAAATAATCATGGGCGGTATCGGAGGCAAGGGCTAGTTTAGGTATTCCCCGAACCTCTGCTGGATGGAAAGAGAAGGACTGCGCTATCCCGGTGGCGTAAGTAATAAAGAGATTAGATTAGCAATTCTCACCTTCTAAAGAGGTGAGGATAGTTGTAAATAAGGGGGACAAGATAATGACCGAAGTACAGAAGCGGAGGGCGGGAGACCTACTCCGGCAGTTTCGGGGGGACTCCTATGCCTTCGGCTTGGATGTTATTGGTAAGGTCGGAGAGTATGCTGCTGAGCTAGGGAAGACAGCTATGGTAATAGCTAGTTCCTCAGCTTGGTTAGAGCCTACCCTAGATAGCATCCTAGATAGCCTTAAGCAGCATGATGTGAAGCTGGTACCAGGATATATTGTACCCGATGCTAAACCTAACGCTCCCCGGGAAGATGTCTTTCGCCTGGAGACTTATATTCTGCATTTTGAGCCAGAGGTATTGATCGTCGTCGGCGGGGGTAGCAGCATCGATGCTGTCAAGGCCGCTAATGTGCTGGCTACTTTAGGAACCCATGATCCTGATATCGAGACTTATTTCGGTACTGGGGAAGTGACGAAGGCTCTTAAGAGTACTGGCAAGAAGTTGCGACCTGTCATTGCAGTAGCTACTGCTGCGAGCTCAGGCGCTCACCTGACTAAGTACTCCAATATTACTGATCTTACCGTAGGGCAGAAGAAGCTCATTGTAGACGATGCCGTTGTACCTACTCGGGCTGTCTTTGACTATGGCGTTACGACAACTATGCCCAAGAGCTTTACCGCCGATGGCGCCCTGGATGGTGTAGCCCACTGTCTGGAGGTCTTTTATGGTGCATCTTCCGATACCTTCGACGATATCAAAGAGGTGGCTCTCCTTGGTCTCGAGCTGGTAGTAGGCAATCTCGAGCATGTCATGGCCAATCCCACGGATCCCGCCGGTAGAGAAGCTCTGGGGCTTGCTACTGACTTAGGCGGGTACGCTATTATGATCGGTGGCACTAATGGTGCTCACCTAACTAGTTTCTCCTTGGTGGATGTTACTAGTCATGGCCGGGCCTGTGCCTTGATGAACCCGTATTACACGGTATTCTTCGCGCCCAGTATCGAAAAGCAGTTGCGGTTAGTTGGTGATATCTACAAACGGGCAGGTCTTGTGACTCGGGATCTAGATAAGCTTTCCGGTCGAGAACTGGGCATAGCTGTGGCAGAGGGTATGGTAGAGTTAAGTCGACGCATCGGTTTTCCCACCAAGCTCACAGACCTGGAGGGCTTTACCGATGAGCATATCGAGAGGGCTCTCACTGCGGCCAAGAACCCACAGCTAGACATGAAACTCAAGAATATGCCGGTGCCGCTAAGTGCAGATTTGGTCGACGAGTACATGGCACCTATTTTGCAGGCAGCTAAAGTGGGAGATTTCGGGTTGATTAAGAACATGGAAAGCTAGCCCAAGCAGGGCTTCTGATTCTTACTAGGTATGTCATGAATATTTCCACTGTCGGTCATAGAATGGTCACATTCTAGCCCTATACTAGCATCGGACAAGGCATTAACGATGCTAAAGGGAGGCAATTGTATGGGAAAAAGACTAGTGGCGGTGTTCTTGGTAGGCCTGGTAACCTTGGGGGTTGGGCAGGTGGCGTTGGCCTATGGCCCTGGTGGCGCAGGCGGTCCCGGGGGAATGGTGAGTTGGTGGGCCAAAGATGAGCTGCAGCTCACCTCGGAGCAACAAAAGCAGCTGACGGAACTAAAGATCCGGCATCTAGAGGAAACTAACGATCTCCGCCTGGCGCAAGAGACACTTGGGCTGGAGCTTAGAAATCTCTGGTCAGAGGAGCCTTTGGACAAAGAGGCCATTGCAGCTAAAGAAGAGGAGCTAACCAAGGCCAGAATTCAGCTGGTGGAAGTGCGCCGAGAGCTACAGAAGGAAGCAGAGGGCATATTCACAGCTGAGCAGCTGGAAAAGCTGAACACGAACTCCGAGTCGTGGGGTCCGATGCACCGGCGAGGTGGTCGGGGCGTTTTCGGTGGTCATGGACGAGGGATGAGTAGAGGCCAAAGAGGATCTATGGGAAGAGGTAGGTAGTAAGACCTATTCAAGAATGGAAAACGCCATACACTGGTTGGTTAAGGCAGATGGATTGCAATCCATCTGCCTCTATTATGTCTCAGATATTGTAAGAATGGCCCATAGATGGTATGCTCAAGGTGCATATATGTCCTCAGCCAATTCCTGACCAGTGAAGAAGCAGGTACCGAATGGAACACTACGAGACAGCCATCTCCCCATTGCTGCTGGATAGTTTCCAGAATGGTGCAGGACATTAGGCCTAGGACTTGAATCTTGTGGTAAGGGATTTTGCACTATGCAAGATTAGAGGGGGAGTAGCATGAAACGGCAGATGGCCAGCATGAAAAGCAATGGGCGCATCTTGCGGCATATCCGTTGGCAATCCAGTGGATTTGTTTTTGGCCATTTGAGTTTTCCCCGGATTATTTGGCTTCTGGTCATGTTATTCCTGGCCATATACGCTACTACGGTGCAGGGTTTTGACTTTGACAGGATTACCTTTGAACATCTGCTATGGCCCATGGCTCTTGTTGGTTTGCTTGTCTGGGCGCTAGGCCGGTTTAGAGATTTGCCGGCGGCAGCGTGGACAGGCTTTTATGTAGCGTGGATAGGGCTAGCAGGTACTATCCTACGGGTGCCAAGTCTGACGAACGTAGGTCGGGCAGTGATGGTAGTTGGTGCTATCACTGCCATATTAGACATGCCATCTCAAAGGGGATTTATTGCCATGGCACTTTGGTCAGCTGTTGTGGGTATAGCAACGGAGTACCAATGCCTTGGGTCATTTAGGGGCCTGCGGGGAGCTTCCGTAGGGTTTCTTATTTATATCCTGGTTCCTTTTGCTTTGGTTCACAATCTCGGCCTTCTCGAAAAGCTTTATGCAGGCGGTTTGTCCGATGATCTAACCGGTGTGGGTAGCAGGGCGCTGCTGCGTTGGTTACGGAGCTCCCTTTGGCCCAGGATTGAAAGACAGGGCCGCTCACTAAGTCTGCTGCTTTTGGATATTGATGATTTTAAGCTGGTCAATGATCGTTTGGGTCACACCCAGGGGGATGAGGTTCTTCGCAAGTTCGCGCAGCTGATAAGGAGTGAGATACGCCACCAAGACATTATCTGTCGCTACGGCGGTGACGAATTTGTCGTGTTTTTGCTAGATGCAACATCCAAGGAGGCAGTGTCTGTAGCCAATCGACTGCGGAGGGTGGTAGGCGATGTGTTCCAGAAGGAATACCCGGATTGCCCGCTGACAGTCTCCATTGGAGTGGCCAGCTATCCAGAAGATGCCCAGGATATGGACAGCCTTTTGGAGGCGGCAGATAAGGCCCTTCTCGAAGGAGCTAAGCTGCAGGGGAAAAACCAGGTGGCTACTGCAGCTAGTCTTCGAAGTCCNGATCCTTGGGAGATGGTTTCCCGCGAGCTACCTACGGATNTACTGCCCCTAGTGGAAATGACATATCTAGCTACAGAAGAGACAGTCGACCACTTAAGCCACCTAGCGGAGCTCGGTTACAGGCTAGGGAAGATGTTAGGGCTTCCAGAGGAAAGGTGTATCCGGATAGTGCAGGGAGCTGCATTACACGATGTGGGGAAATTGGCACTACCTAAGGCGATATGGCGGAAATCCGGGCCTTTATCCCAGGAAGAGGACGAGGTAGCAAGACTCCATCCGGAGCTTGGCGTCGGTATGCTGGCAAATCTGGGACTTCATGGCCCCCTCATCGATACTGTCCGCCATCACCATGAGTGGTGGGACGGTACAGGGTATCCCATGGGTCTAAAGGGAGAGGAGATTCCCATGGAAGCTGCTATCTTATCTGTAGTTGGCGCCTATGACGATCTGACCCGTGATCGGACTTATGGTCGTATTCTTACACCGAAGGAGGCGTTAAGGAAAATCAAAGCTCTCTCCGGGGTGCAGTTTAGCCCTATCGTAGTTGACAAACTCGAGGAGCTTTTGCACATGGAAGGGTTAGTGGAAGCAGCGGCTAGCAACCTAAACAGTCACGAAAGCTGAGAGGGGGAAGGGTGCAGGCGATAAGAGGCCAGGCACCGTTCTTGTGAAAAGATCCGAAGTAAACGCAATCATGGGGGATGCGATTAAGTTCCTTAAGAAGATGGGTTTTTATCTACCGCCCTTTGCTTATTGGAGCCCTGACAAGTGGCAGACCAAGGGGGCGGAGTACCAAGAGATTGTAGATAACATGTTAGGCTGGGATATTACTGACTTTGGCAGTGGTACCTTTGAAGAAACGGGCCTCTTACTGTTTACGTTGCGGAATGGCAATCTATCTAAGGAGCAATACACCAAGACCTATGCAGAGAAGGTGCTCATCGTCCAAGCAGGACAAGTCACACCACTTCACTTCCACTGGCATAAGATGGAGGATATTATCAATCGAGGTGGCGGCAACCTCCTGATAGAGCTCTACAACTCCACAGAGGATGAAGAGCTGGCAGATACCGATGTACTCGTCTCTATGGATGGTCGCAACTATTTAGCACCGGCTGGTACAGTGGTCTCCCTCGCTCCCGGGCAAAGCATCACCCTCTTTCCCGGTACGTACCATAGATTCTGGGGGGAAAAGGGGAAGGGGACTGTCCTAGTTGGAGAGGTCTCCCAAGTCAATGACGACAATACCGACAACCGATTTCTCGAACCCCTAGGTCGCTTTCCTGAAATTGAAGAAAATGAACCACCACTGCATCTTTTGGTGACAGACTATGGGAAGTACTACTGTGACGGCTGATGCTCAGTATGACAGCATTCCAAAGCCCGATTAGCCGCATAGTCAATGAAGGCAATGGTCTTATCTATTCACTTCATCTATATCTAATGCTGCTAGTGAGTGTGATAAAGCCATATTTCGGCAATGGATCTAACTGCTGGAATCATCTACCTGGGATCTACTGGTTCCATTAGGGTATGTGGCTTCGGCCCTGCAATCACCACCCCGTGTTCACTTAAAGTGTACCTCTGGAAAACCCAGCCATCTTCAAGGACGTTTTTGAATAGGATCCCGTTCCGTGTTCCACTTGAGGGTATTGAAAGGAAGAAGCAGCACACCCTCCTTCAATGCTATAGGCGGTAGTTCCTTTGCTGTTGCTTCAAGTATACCAACGACCGTAAGGAAGTGGCAGCAGTCCTTAGTTGGGCAAGTAGCCCAGCTTGACTACGGTCTCTACATGAGGCGTATGGGGGAACATATCCACGCACATAACCAGGGTGGCCCTATATCCCCTTGCTTGCAATACGCTGAGGTCTTTGGCCAACGATGCCGGCTGGCAGGAGACATAGACTAGATGGGGCGCTTCCATGGCCATGATCTTCTCAAGGGCTTTGGGATGAACGCCGCCCCGGGGTGGATCGAGGATGATGAGATCCGGCTTATAGGCAAGGTTACCCAATTCTATAAGGACATCACCGGCGATGAAGCTGCAGTTATCGAGATTATTGGACCGGGCATTGGCCTTGGCTGCCGCGACGGCTTCTTCAATTATTTCTATGCCTATCACTTTGTGGGCAAGAGGGCTGATGATTTGGGCAATGGTGCCGGTACCGCAGTACAGATCCAGCACCAAGCCCGGCATAGACCCAGCAAAATCTCGTACTATGGTGTATAGTTTCTCCGCGCCTAAGCTGTTAGTCTGAAAAAAGGAGAAAGGCGAAATCTGAAACCGAAGGCCTAGGATTTCTTCGACAATCACACTACTGCCGAAGATAATATTGACGAAGTCAGCCCGGATCGCATCAGCTTTGCCATCATTGATGGTGTGGAGAAAGCCCACAATCTCACCGTCTAAAGCTAGACTCTCCAGTTTTGTGCCTAGCTTTGTCAGATCGAGCTTTGCTTGAGAAGTTGTAACCAAGTTGACCAGGATCTCACCAGTGGTATGGGCTTTGCGGATGACAAGGTTCCGCAGCAGTCCCTCTCGACTTTTTTTGTGATAGAAGGGCAGCCCGAGGTCTCGGCAGTAATCTAGTACCAGATCCAAGATGGCCAGAAAGTCTCCATCCACCAACTGGCAACCATCTACCGGCGAGATCTCGTAACGCATTCTCTTTCGGTGCAATCCTAAGGATAATCCCCCATCCCCGGCATCTCCAAAGGTGTATTCCATCTTATTGCGGTAGGCAGTTGTGCGGGGGCTAGGCTCTATACCCAGGAAGTCAAAGCCGCTAATACCAGCGTTTAGCAAAAGCTTCTCTACCTGTTTCGCTTTAATCCTAAGCTGCTCTGCATAGGGCACGTTAAGATAGGCGCAACCACCACAGGAGCCGAACTGCCGGCAGTAGGCTTCTTGCTCGAAAGGCGACCTTTCCAGAATCTCTAGGATCTTGGCTTCGGTTCTGCCGTGGCGTCTACGGGTAATCCTGATCCTTACCTTCTGTCCCTCTAGCCCTTCATGGACGAGGATTCTCTTTCCGTCATGGTATACTAGACCTTTGTTGGGATAGACCGTCTCTTCGATGACGGCTTCCAGAACAGTCCCCTTCTTGCACATGGGCTCTCCCCCTCTCGTAATAGGGTTATTATAGATATACCACTGTCCATGGTACAGTATGAGTCTAGGACCGGCACAGCCAATCTCAGAGCGAAGGTGTGACTATATGAGGCTATTGGCTCAGACCTCTCCCCTGAATTCGAGCCCATAGGCTGTACATCCTCTTTGTCTATAGAAGGTCTTCCTTGCTGAGGCCTGGTTTCTTGGGTATAATGCAATCTAGAAGGCTAGTATTGTGCCTAGCCGCGATCGGACAATTCTTCCATCGGCTAGCAAACAGTGGATGGTGTAGTTGGCGTATCTAGTCACAAGGACGTTTTCGGTAGTGGCCCAGAAGCTTCATCATGGTCATCTTGCTAGCTGAAAGTGGGCGAAATCCATGGATACTGAAGGGAGTCTTTAGTGTGGATATATCTAATATGCAGCCAGCCAATTTCATTGAAAGCATTATCATTGAGGATCTTAAGAGCGATAAGCATGGGGGACGAGTGGTAACGAGGTTTCCGCCTGAGCCCAATGGATATCTGCACATTGGGCATGCCAAGTCCATTTGCCTCAACTTCGGATTGGCCGAGAAGTTTAATGGAACTTGTCATCTGCGCTTTGACGATACAGATCCCGCGAAAGAGGAGCTAGAGTATGTGGAGGCTATCAAGCGGGATGTCAAGTGGTTAGGGTTTGATTGGGGAGACAAACTCTACCATGCTGCTGACTATTTCGAACAGCTATATGATTATGCCATAGAACTCATTGAAAAGGGTTTAGCTTATGTTGATGACCTTTCCGCGGAAGAGATCCGTGAGTATCGAGGCACACTGACTGAACCAGGCAAGAATAGTCCTTATCGAGAACGGTCCATAGAAGAGAATCTCGATCTCTTCAAGCGCATGCGAGCCGGAGAGTTTCCCGATGGCTCGAGAGTATTAAGGGCTAAGATCGACATGACTTCTCCTAATATGAACATGCGAGATCCAGTCTTGTATAGGATCAAGCGCATGCATCATCACCGTACTGGCGATGATTGGTGCATATACCCGATGTATGATTTTACCCACCCCATCTCCGATGCGCTGGAGGGGATTACCCATTCTATTTGTACGCTGGAGTTCGAAGATCATCGACCCTTATATGACTGGGTGTTGGAGAATGTCAGCGTTCCCTGTCGGCCTCAGCAAATTGAGTTTGCAAGGCTCAATCTCTCCTATACTATCACCAGTAAGCGCAGACTCTTGCGACTAGTGGAGCTTGGCTACGTTACCGGCTGGGATGATCCTAGGCTAGCTACCATAGCGGGGATTAGACGCCGGGGATACACACCGGAGGCTGTCAGAGATCTGTGTGAGCGGGTAGGAGTAGCCAAAAATAACAGCTTAGTTGATATGGCTATGCTGGAGCATTGCGTCCGAGATGATTTGAACAAGCGTGCCCCTAGAGCCATGGCGGTCTTGCGTCCTTTGCGGGTAGTGATTGAAAACTACCCAGAAGATAAGGTAGAGGAGCTAGAGGCTGTCAATAACCCTGAAGATGCCAGTATGGGTAGCCGCAAGGTGCCCCTATCGAGGGTGATATATATTGAGCAGGAGGACTTCATGGAGGACCCTCCCAGGCGCTATCGTCGCTTGGCTCCCGGTCGGGAGGTGCGCCTGCGGTATGGCTATGTCATCAAATGTGAGGATGTAATCAAAGATGAGAACGGCCAGGTAGTGGAGCTGCGGTGCACCTATGATCCGGATACTTTAGGGGGTTCCACTCCCGATGGACGGAAAGTACGGGGTATCGTTCACTGGGTATCTGCTCGCCATGCCGTTAAGGCAGAAGTGCGGCTTTACGACCGTCTNTTTACCATCGAGAATCCCGCCGATGNAGAAGACTACGTATCTTATGTCAACCCCAACTCCCTGGAGGTTCTAAAGGATTGTATGCTAGAGCCGAGCTTAGCGCAGGCAGCTCCCGGCAGTTTTTATCAGTTTGAGCGCCAGGGGTACTTCTGTGTGGATACAGTGGACTCCAAGCCAGACAGCCTAGTGTTTAACCGGATAGTAGCCCTTAGGGATACCTGGGCGAAGATCCAGCAAAGACAGGGATAGGCTATACCCCAAGCTGCTAAAGCTGATGCTTTCCGGCAGGGGCCAAATANTACCCATAAGTGAATAGTGTAGAAAGCCGAGAGGGTGGAGACTTCCACCCTTTTTATTTTATCTAGCAGATCTCAATCCCAAAAATGGCAATATAGGCACAAAGTCCCACAACTATTGAGAGTGTTTTGAGCCTGTTATAAGGCAAATTTGAGGCCCCCAGTTTATATTCAAACCATAACAAGCCACCACACAGATTTTAAGTGACCATTTGGCAATAGTCTAGGAGGTGGTATTGCCTAAAGCTGAGGGGTTTTAGTTAAGTGGATGTATTGGACAGCAGGACTTTTTATATTGAAGGAGGACCTAAAGTGAAGAGATTGTCCGTATGGATGCTAGCTATAGCTTTAGTGTTGGGCATTGGCTTTGGTGCCTTTGCAGAGGAGGCAGAAGTACTAGGTGACGTGGGAGTAGAGTGGTTCTGGCCACCGACCCCCCCACCACCAGCCGAGTGTGAAGGCAATCTGCCGAAAACAGAGACGATGGATGTCACGCTGCATGTTGTACCTTGGGCTGAGATTAGTCTTAACGATATGGATATCTCCTTCTGCCGGCCCGGCACATTTTTAAATGGGCAGGTCTGGGTACCCGTTAGCGGGGGTACGAATACCAAGATCAAGCTAGGTATTCACTCTACGGGCTTCGATGATCCGAAGGCAAATGACTGGATCACATATGGAGTACATGGTTTGTCGTTTCTTCCCAGAGTCTTTAGGCCTGGAAAGCAGGCCTGGCCATCCATTTCCAGAGAGCCAGGCAAGTGGAACGGCCAAGTATCCGCTAGTGGTTACTGGCAGACTATTTTGAAGGACTGGACATCGTATACAGCCGGAACCTATGAGGATACACTGGTATTCACCGTTGAAGCTAGGTAACATGGTATAAGATCAGGCCACCCCGATACGATCCGCATCGGGGTGGCTTTGTAAATACTTCCGATTGCTTTACTATTTTGCCTTCGCTCCAAACCGGATGGTTCCCCAGTTGGCTAACAGACTTGTTTAACTTGTTTTTTAGATACACCCAATATTATTAGAACACGGGCAGGAAATGGGGTGAATTGGGCGAATATTGGGAAACACGGAGGGATACATCTATGACGAAAATGAATAAGTTGATACTTGTACTGCCAGTGCTAGTCCTTACCTTTGTGAGCACAGCAAGCGCTCAAGTTTTACGTATCGCGACAATGCAGATAGTCATGGGTATCCCCCAGGTTCTATGGGTAGATCTGGGCGCAGACAAGCTCGTATTCGAAGAAGAGGATTTCGACATAACCAAAGACGCAATCCTATTGGAGGAAGGTATCTTAGCTACCAAACCTGCTGCCGTAAGGGTGAGAGCAGGTGGCAACATAGGGTATGCAATATATGCATGTTCCTTGGGTGATGCCTTCGTCGGGCCCCGTGGTGCTCGCTTACCTACCTCACAGATGGGATATCGCAGGGTGGGGTCTAGCGAAGATCTCCCATGGCAAGCTCTTAAGCCAAAGGACAGCATCCTAGAACCCATCCTGGTGTCGCCGATTGCTGGGGAGAGTACGTTTGACATGGACTATCGATTGTTAGCTACATGGCAAGATGCTCCAGGTACCTATGAAGGTGTAATCGTCTATACTGTTGTACCGTTGGAAAGCTGAGTTTGAGCATACTAGTCTGGGTAACTAAGCGGGGGGTAAAGATATGCCAAAATTAAAACGAATTATGGTCATCTGGCTGGGATTAATGATTCTGCTCTTGAGCGGGGCTTCTTTTGCCCAATCTGCCGATGGGGAGCCGTTGGTCACCATCATGTTCTTTGATACGGACTTAAGGGAAGCTCTCAGTGAGATCTCGCTGCAGACCGGAGTGAGCATCATCGCGGATCAGACGGTTAATGGTCGTGTAACAGTGGATTTGGTTGATATTCCCATAGAGAAGGCCTTGAGGATGATTCTCTTTAGTGGGGGTCTGTCCTATCGTAAGGTAGATGATTTCTATTTCGTCGGTTTACCCGATCCAAGAAATACCACCTTTGGTGCCTTGGTGGAGACCGAAATAATTCAGCTGAAGAACGTGCAAGCCCAAGAGATTTTGGATCAGCTACCGGCTTTTCTCACTACTTATGTCAAGGGCACGGCCACCGGCGATGTCTTAACCATCTCTGCTCCACCCATAGAACTAGAGAGGATCAAGCAGCTTATTAAGAAGCTTGATACCCCCCGCAAGACTGTGGAGATCAAACTACTGGTTACAGAAGTCTCATCGGAGGCCGTAAAAGAGCTAGGTAACAATCTCTTAAAGTTCACGGCAGAAAACCGCCAGAGTTTTAACAAGGATTGGTCGACTACCATCGGCTTCGCTGGAGGCCTCCTCACTTTGGATACCAACATCTGGGGAAAACTGCTAACTGAACTAAAACTCTTAGAAGGGCAGCAGCAAGCTAAGATAACAGCCGACCCTAGGGTCATTGTAGCGGACAGGCAGACAGCTGACCTCTTCATTGGCGATCGACAAATTCTTNTAATGAAGCCCGATAACAGCGAGACTACTTACCGGACGGAGCGCATCGAAGTTGGTGTCACCCTCAAGGTCACCCCTATGGTGGTTGCCGGAGACGAAGTGATCTTGACGCTCGCTCCCGAGGTCAGCCATTTCGTCAATGAAGCCAGACCTGATCTAGTAGTCAAGCGCAGCGCTGTTTCTACCACGATCAGGTTGGCCAGTGGGCAGACAGCAGTGCTGGCAGGAATGACTCTAGAGGATTATTCCAGCCTTTCCAAGAAAGTCCCCATCCTCGGAGATATTCCTCTTTTGCGCTGGCTCTTTAGAAGTGACGTAAAACGAGAAGCAGATAAAGAGGTGCTTGTGTTCGTAACCCCCATCATCCAGTAGGGGAGGTCAGTTGATCCATGATGTCTAGACGCTACGGTCTACTTGCTTTGCTCCTCATTGTGATAGTGGGTACTAGCCCGGCTTGGGCCGGTGAGGCAGAAGATGGACTAGATGCAGCCCGCCAACTAGTCAGCCCCGGCTGGGAGGAACCGGGGATTCCTGAAAATGAGCCAGTGATCGCCTATGGACTGCGGCTCGTGGAATTTTCCGCAAGGGCAAGCGGCATCTTCGAAACCGCCGTGGAGCTATCACGGGGCCAAGTCCAGGGTGGCTATACCATCGTGACCGATGAGAATGTGCTCAGTTGGGTAGGCGGATATCCCGGTACGTTTAAGGCGGAGGTAGTCGGAGTTTGGGACAGCAAGGCAGCGGGTGCCTATTACGACACATGGCTGGTTACCATGCTTGGTGCACCTACTTCCATAGAGCTTTCTCGGGATAAGATTGCCTACACCGATGAGAAAGACGATGATCAGGTTTTTAAGATGTTTTTGACGCCCAGGCAGATAGATGACGTAGGTGAGCGCGTCATGACCGATGTCGCTTTGGAGTACCTAAGCCGGGCCGGCACTACAGGAAAAACGAATATTACAACTTGGATTAGATCCGATGGAGAAAAGCCCATAGCTATAGTCATCCAAGACCTAGCATTAGGCAAGGAGAGCTTGCGGAGGTGCTTTGGCCTATATGCCAGTGCAGTCGTCATGGATCCAAGGCTGCTACCGGAAAGCGGCCCCATAGTATCCATCGGCAGTATCCAAGGACTCCAAAGTCTCCTTAAAGAGGGGCAGCATGCCGGCACCGATGAAGGCTGGGTGGAGGTAGGGCTAGTTGTTAACCAAACAGGGGGCGAGATGGGTTACGGTGCACGGGTGGAGCTANAGCGACAGCCGTTTAGGGCACAGGCCGCTTTNGATCGATTGGGATCTNAGACTAAGTATGCTGTTGGNCTAGATTGGCAGTTTTACGAGGAGCTCGGTCTGGGAGTCTTGCTGAACCAAGATACAGATTCCAGTGCCGTTCTGCGACTTGGTCTATCCGACCGTGTCAGCCTGGGAGAGATGGTGGATTTAGAAGCAGCATATCTGCCTTTGGCATATAAACCAAAGGAAGGCCGCCTAGTCAATTCTCCTTGGTTGCAGTTTGCCCTCAAGGTGAAACGTGGAAGTTGGGGCATGTGGTATCAAGGCCTTTATAATGATGACGGATTAGGTCATGGCCTGGGCTTAAGTAAGAAGGTTTCGTCTAATGTTGAAGTGAGACTCCTTCTAGCAAGAACCCCTACATCAGAAGACTATCTTGGGCTATGTTTTGTTTGGCGAGTACAATGATGGACAGCGTAGGTGGGCGCTTCATTTCAGGGAGGATCTAGCTATGGATACGAACTCACAGGTCTACCGTTTGCGGATATATATGTTGGGTTCGTTTTATCTTGAAGTGGACGGCAAGGAGATTTCTACTGCCGATTGGAGGTCCAAAAAGGCTCTCAATCTATTTCGCTACCTTGCAGCCCGGCGGGGAGAGAAAGTTCCGAAGGATAGATTAATAGAAGTACTCTGGCCAGAAAGCGATCATGGTGGTTCCATGGAGCAAAACTTACATACCTGCGTATACTTCGCCCGGCGAGTGATAGAACCGAATCTGCAGGCCTATGGCAAGTCGGAGTTTATCCTCTACTCCAACGGTCTGTACCATTTGGCTCCTTGTGAGCCATGCTGGGTGGATGTGGAAAGGTTTGAGAGACTGTACGAGGAAGGCAAGGCACTGACTAAGGAAGACTCAAGTCGGGCTATAGGAGTTTTTAAGAGTGCGCTAGGTTTATATCGAGGAGATTTTCTGGCAGAAGACCCGTACCTGGAGTGGGCCGCCGATGCTAGGGAGTACTACCGTGAGATGTACCTGGATGCTGCGTTGAGGGTTTCTGCTTTAGTTGCAGATGTGACCCATGATATTGGAGAGGCTATCCGTTTATGTCGCACCGCCCTTCGCAAGGACCCCTATAGGGAAGACCTCCACTATGCAGTCATCGGGTATTTGGTACAAGCCGGCCGCTCCACGGAGGCAGCTACTCAGTATCGGGCTTATGCACGCATGATGAGAGAAGAGTTTGGCCTAGAGCCTAGCCGAGAAGCGAAGGCTTTGCTTTCCAGGTTGCTGCCCGGCAGACAGCAGGTAGCAGGGACAAGCGATAGAGAAGCAACCTCTTCCAAAGGCGCCTTTCTTTGTGACGAGAAGACCTTCGAATCAATCTGTTCTCTGGAACGCCGACGGCAAGAGCGCAGCCAGCAGCCGGTTACCTTTATGCTTGTTTCCATGAGTAAAGAAGGCAGTGGCCAAGTGATGCAACAGCTTCCCTTGGTTGCCAGTAGCTTAAGGCGAGGGGATACCGTTTGCCAATGGAACAGCAACACCATAGCAATCTGCCTATGGGGTACTGGCGAGATAGGGGCTAGGGTTGTAAGTCGCAGGTTAAAAAGAGATCTGGAACACGACGCCTGTGGTCCAGTGAATGTCACCTATGATGTACTCAAAGACGGTGACGATGGCTCTCCTTTAGGTATTCTTCTACAAAAGGCTAGGTAGGTGGACATCTGAGGAGAACCTTGAAAGATTTTGAAGAACTATTTGAGAGTGCCCGGTTACAATCTTAGTTAAGATGTATAGCTGGGAGGAAGGTTCTATGAAGGGTCGCGACAAGGGAGAAGAGACCACCTCTTGCCAGCCCACAAAATCTGCTACTTTCATTGTTCGAATCTTGCGCACGGATAATGGTACCTGGCAGGGCAGTGTCGGTCATGTCCAAAGTGGAGAAATATATACGTTCAAAAGCTGTCTGGAAATGCTCCGGCTAATCGATGAATTAGTGGGTACTAGTACCGAAGAAGAGAAGGGGGCAAGGCGATATGGGGGTAGGAGCTCTACGGTTTCTTGGCCCTAAGAGAATGGCATTTGTGCTCTGTGTGGCCATCTGCTTGCTTGGGCGAGTACCTGTTTATGCCAATATTGGGGGCTATATGCAAGTTGCATCGGCTACCACAAGTCACCTATGGACTATGGCAACCGATTTGGAGGAACCTGTGGCCGACCTTGTTACCCTTTCTGTGTATGGGGGGACCGCTAGAGTACTGGCCCTCGCCGGGCCAGGCGTATATAAAGCGGATGCACCTATCACTGCTACAGTCATTGCGAGCCACAAACACTGGGTTCTTACTATTAGTGGCGAAACCCCTGTGCTAGAAGTAGAAGGCCAAGGCTATGGCGAAGAACCGTTAAGTATTTCCCTAGAGGACATCAGCCTGGAAATAACCCGCATGAATGGCACCATCCAGATCGTTGATTTAGCGAAGACCGTGAGGCTCATGCCGCAAGCTGCTAGTGAAGAGTTTAAGATAAGTGTAAGAGCTAGAACTCATTGGGAGACTATTGCCGGTGATTATCGGGGAAGCATTGTGTTTACAGTCAGCCCAACCCAGTAATTTGTCGGCATCTTCACCCCAAAGTCATTCAAGGATGACAAAGTGAACGTTTCTTGGGCGACGGAAGCTGAAGGAGAGAGTGAGTATGAAAAGGGTGCCAATCTTTTGGATCATGATGGTCTTAGTCTTAAGTGTTAGCGGGATGGCCGTCGCTGCCAGTGGCGATGTCAATAAGCCCATATCGTTAACGAGTGAGCTCCTTGTCAGTGTGGGGAAATGGGCTGAGGTCAGCGTGGGGCAGGATGAAACAATCGGAGGCAGTATGCCTGCGAGCACCGGTTTTGTAATCGAAGATGACATGTTGGCTGTTTCTCTAACTAGACCGGGAGATGTGGGTCTTGCATTTACCAAGGTCAAGGTGAAGTCCAATACAGATGTATCGGTAAGTGTCACACCACCGGAGTATCTAGCGGACGAAGATGGCAACAGGGCGGGGAATGCACTCAAATGGTTTATCAGTTTCGACAAGAAGGACCGAACCGCTACAAGCTATATCGTTCGTGCTAAGCACCCAAACACCCGACACCTTTACTTCTATGCCAAATGGGATAGTGGTGACAATTGGTGGGAGCTCCAGGCGACGGAGCCCAATAAGCCTTACAAAGGCACTGCTGTCATTGTTGTTCAGGCCAAGAACTGAGACGAAGCTCTTTGTTTGGCTCTAAGGCATCCTCATAGAGCCTAGGTTTCTTATGCGCGGAAGGCAAGGAACTGCCAGTGACACGGCTTTGAGAGAGCCTACCGAGGGGAGAGGGTATACGTTGGGCAAAATCGCGCGGAGCATAGGCCTTATTCTTTGTTCAGGCCTAATAATACTGATGATCTGTCTAGATGCTTGGGCCTTTGGGGTTCGCCCTTTAGTCATTGATCTGGATATGAGACCCGGAGATACCCAGGACTTTGAGATCATTCTCAATCCAGGATCTAGTGAAGAAACAGTACTACTTTCGTTGTATCAGCCGGTACAGCTTCTCAGNGGGAGTNTAGCCTATCAAGAGCCTGACCCAGANACTTTCCCATCTGTCAACTGGGTCAAGCTAGATAAGAGCGAGGCCAAAGTGTATCCCGGAGAAGATACCGTCATATCAGGGACTGTGAAGGTACCCTTCGATGCCGGCGGCTCCCATACGGTGGTTATCATGGCAGAACCTAGAGTACCAACAGATCAGCCAGGTATTACTTTCATAGTCAGGTATGCCATTCGTCTAAATATTAGGGTGGATCGACCGGGGCTCAGGATACAGGGAGAGCTGCGTAGCTTCGACATGGTGCCGGGCAGTGAGGGGGAGCCCGTTATAATAACCAGAGTTGCCAATACATCAGCCTGGGATTATCTTGTCTCTGGGGAAGTCACCCTTCGGGATTCGGAAAGGCGGCTTGTAGAGCGGGTCCAGTTAGACACCGAAACCAGTGAGAGATCAGGTATCAGTGAAACCAGGATGTATCCCGGCAGCGAAGTTGAGTACTTAGGCCCTGTAACCAAGCGCTTAAGCCCTGGTGAGTACACAATGAGAGTTTTTCTTCGCTACGGTGATCATGGTCAGATCACCCGGACCAAAACCATCGAGGTTGTCCAGGGCCAATTCAACTTCCCGAGAGCCGATGAAATTGGTGCTTTCGATGTGGAACCTATAACCATTGAGATTGAGGCCAAACCTGGTCAGCGGAAGAGCCAAGTGCTGCAAGTGACCAGTGAGATTCAAGAGCCTACAGTAATCCTCCTCGGAGGTCGAGATGTTACGCCGGACTATCCCTACTCACCTTTAGGGTGGGTGGAGCTTAGGGGCCCGGCGGAGCTAGAGCTTCCTGGTCGGGGTAGGAATAGACTGGTGCTCACCGTTGCAGTGCCTAAGGATGCTGCAGATGCTAGTTACAATGGCTCATTAGTCATGGCGGCCTTTGCACCGGAATCAGACGAACCTATCACCGAGAAGACAATCCCCTTGACTGTCCTAGTAGGTAAAGATCACATCTACCAAGTGGAGATCCGCAGCCTACAAGGGGAGCAAACAGAGGGAGGACACGTGCTTACTCTAGATATCGTCAATACAGGCAATGTCGATCTTACGCCCCGGGCAGATCTGGTCATCAGCAATGCTGCCGGAGAATTCGTAGAAAGGGCTGTGCTGACTTTGCCTGAGGATTGTTCAAAGGTGATGCCTTTACAAAGCCAGCAGCTATCGGGGATAGCCCAGGGACTAGATGCCGGAGCATACCTAGTGAAGCTGACCATATTCCATGGAAACAGAGACATTCTGTCTACTGAAGTACCCCTTGACATCGAAGAGCAGGGAGAGTAGTATTAAGATAAGGAATATTCTCCCATAAGGGACTATGTATGACTCTTACGATAAAGGCAAACCCGCCGAAAGACGGGGCCGCAAAGCCAACGGACCTAAGGCATAGCTATGGTGGCCGGGCTGCCGAAGAGAGTGACGGTTGCTAAAGGAGCCTTCACCTCTTTGGGTGAATAGGCTCCTTTTGATGCGGTTCAAAGGCATCATGGGGTAGAGAGCAATTGGAGGGGAGCGACAATGGGAAAGCGCAAAAGGTTTATCTTCATGGCGTTAGTCTTGGTGCTAATCGGTGGGACGCCTGCTACTAGTTATGCTAGAGAGCTAGCCAAGGCTGAGCTAAGAGTGACGCTTACCATACCGATGATGCAGAGGCTCACCGTTTTGGAGCCGGCGGAGGTAGTATTTGCCTATCCGCAAGATGGACAAGCCTTAACCTTTACCGATATCGGTACGATCCGGGTTCAAAGCAATGCTGATTGGGCTCTTACTGTTGGAGCTATTGCCGATGCTAGCCTAGATGTAGAAGTGAGACCTGCCGGAGATAGTTTTGCCCGCTGGCAGAGTGTCCATGGACAAGGCGGTGTATACGTCGGCCCCCAGGGATCTAGAGATATTAGCTGGGATATAAAGGTCGTAGGTAACAGGCTAGTTGCATCCAATGCAAGCAAAGAAGGTAGAGTACAGCTACTTTTCACATTGGGGCAGCTCTGAAAGGTTATGTCTGGCTAGGATAGATATAAAAAGTTGCGGCGTCATAAAGAACGAAGGCCCAGAGCTCCCTGGGCCTCCTGCTATGGTAGACAGATATAGCTTGGGCGCTACCGAACAATCAGCGTAGTGAGAAGTACTCTTCATCGTGCTCGTGTCCACAATAGGGACACTTCTTAGGGCTTTTTACTCTGATCTTGATCTCTAGCCCTTCGTTTTCGATCTTGACCTTCTTCTTGCGACCGTCATCACTTTGCCTGACCTTCACCTTAAGTTTGTCATCACAACCCACACCCGGTCCCTCCTCCCCATGGGCCCTATGATACTATACGAAGGCGCAAGCTCTCTGGTGAATGATGGGTTCTTATGTCTTCTTTCAAGCCAGAAGCATAGTGATGCTTCATAGCAGGAGATATTGGCCAGATGCCGAAGCTTCCAAGTAAAAGATTGGAAGGAGCCGTGACTAGGCATGACGAGCCAAGTGCCCCCGCAAGAGGCCTACTACTATCAAGATGAAATTGAACTTCGAGAGATCATAGAGATAATCCGCAAGAGGATCTGGCTTGTAATACTCTTGCCGTTGGTGGCAGCCCTGGTGGCTTTTGGAGTCTCTAAGTTTATTGTCATACCGGAATACGAGGCATCCACAAAGATCGCACTTGGGACTTTTGACCACCCAATATACGGCAATGTGGCTTCGTCTAGGGAGATCCTGACTAGTAATGATTTGTTATCAGAGGTTCTAGAGGACCTTCGTATAGGTGGTCAGTACAAATCGGTAGAGGAATTTGCCAAACTAGTCTCCGTTGATAGCATCCGCGATACCCGTATGCTTACTATCAGCTACCACGATAATGATCCTCATTTGGCTCGTGAGGTTGTTCAGACCATCGCTGGTCACTTCATGGAAAGATCCCTTGCTGCCTATCACCAAAGGAAGTCTCTCCTGGAAGAGAGGCTGAAGAACCTGCAGATCAACTATGTAGACGCTCAGAATACGTATCAGGCGTTGATAGATACCCTTGCAGCCTTGGAGGCAGTGGAGCATTCCGATGCCGAGATAGCTCTTGCTCGTGCTCGCATAATTGATTATCTGGTCAAAGAGGAAGGGTCATTGTTGGCTCTGAGCTCAGAGATCCATGGCACAGAAGTGACAATAGCAAACCTGGAGAATACTACGGTAATCGACCAGCCCGCTGTAGGCATCGACCCGGTCAATATCCGGCCGATGCTTAACACTGCCATCGCCTTGGTGTTAGGCGGTATGGTAGCTTTGGGCTTGGTTTTCATCCTAGAGTATTTTGAGAAGAACCCTTTGCAGCCAAGGTAATATACCCAGGGTTGGTAGTCGAAGGCTGGGGCAACTACGAGGTTAAGACAAAGAGGCATAGGAAAGGCACCCACGTTCCGGGGTGCCTTTATTGATTGCCTAATGGTGTAATGCACAGTCTGATTCTACTAGCAAGAGGTACTAGGCCTGTCGTTGCGCTACTTTGCGTCACATCTCATGCGTGCCTGGAATATCTCCAGCTTTCGTTAGAGCATACTTTGCCCCGAGAGGACCAACGATCTCCGATGTCACTACTGAGGCCAAAACGATGGTCATTATNGTTGATTGCAGCTCAGGGAACTTTGCGGAACTCAAGACGCCAAGGCCTATGGCGACACCGGCTTGAGGTATGAGGGCGAGCCCTAGATACTTGCGAAAGGTTTCCGGGGCCTTAGTACGTAAAGCACCGACATAAGTCCCGCCCATCTTCCCGATGGCCCTGGCCAGGATGTACCCAATACCTAGAAGACCCACTTGAGGTAGAACCTCAAGCTGGAGATACATACCAGAAAGCACAAAGAAGGCCACATAGATTGGGGGCTCGATCTCTTGAATCAACTGAAAGAAGTGCCGGTTTTCTCTTCGGGCGTTGGCTGCCACCATCCCTAGAGTCATCGTCGCCAAAAGAGTCGATAAATCCCATTTGGTAGCTAATCCACTGACGAGAAGGGCCATGCTAAGCCCCAGGGTGAGGATCTCGCCATCGTTTTTCAAGTGGCGTAATCCCCAAGACAGTAGAAGTCCACCCATACCACCTACTAAGAGGGAGCCAGTTATCTCAAAAAGAGGTTCCCATAGGATGCTAAGGCTGAGTCCCGCCCCATGCATGATGGCACTAGCGAAGGCCGCAGCCATACTATAGACTATTAAGCAACCTGCATCATCTAGGGCAACAACGGCCAAGAGAGCATTCGTGAAGGACCCTCTAGCGTTGTACTGTCTTACTACAGCCAATGTGGCTGCGGGGGCTGTAGCGGTGGCAAGGGCAGCCAACAGAAGACTTAATGGGAGTGACGCGCCAAAAAGGAGGCTCACCGCCAACACTAAAATGAAAGCTCCCATCAGCTGGCTAAAAGTAATAGCCACTATTTGTGGCCCTAAGTCCCGCAGATTCTCTATGGTCAATTCACCGCCAATAGCAAGGGCGATGAGGCACAAAGCAAATTCCTCTATGGGCTGATGTAGCGCGAAGCTCGGTATGGCATTAAGGACCGATGGTCCAAGCAAAATCCCCGCCAGTATATATCCTGTGACTGCTGGAAAATGAAAACGTCCTGCGGCTTTGCCTGCCAGTAAGCCTGCCAAAAGCAAAAAACCTAAGGTCGCCATCATATTATTATCCACACTCTCCTTCCCCAATCCTAACCATACAATAAGAACACAGTGCCTGCAAGGGCTTCTAGACGCTACTTGTAGGGTTTTCCGTTAAAACTATGTTAAGCTCTTGCAGGCTCCCCTTTTAGGTGGTATAATGCTAGTGCACCAGTGGGGTAGTGCACTAGTATAGAGGGAGGTGGTTTCCTTGACAGAGAGTTTCCGAGTGAAGCTCAACTTTGACTCCACGCGTCCGATCTACATGCAGATAATTGACGAAATAAAGCGGGCCGTGGCACGCAACACTTTGGTACCAGGTGAGAAACTGCCTTCACAAAGGGAACTAGCCGAGGCCACCCGGGTAAATCCCAATACTGTACAGAGGGCATATAGAGAAATGGAGGCGATGGGTTTGGTGGAAACCAGGCGTGGGGAAGGAACCTACATTAGAGAAGACGAAGGGCTGTTGGCAAATCTGAGAAGTGAGATGGCCAAGACGGCCGTAGATAGCTTTGTACGCCAGACTATCGCCTTGGGNCTGACGGAAGAGGAAGTTCTAGAACTAGTCAGCANCGTGTATAAANTGATACGGCGCGATGGAAGGGGAGAAGAAGNCCATGGCCGCTGAGATGCTCGTTCAGACAGATAACCTCATGAAGCGATTTGGAAGAACAAAGGCTACGGATGGCATTTCCGTAGCAATCCCCAAGGGCATAGTGGTGGGGCTAATTGGACCTAACGGCAGCGGCAAATCCACTTTCCTAAAGCTCTTAGCTGGGCTTTTGCGCCCCGACAAGGGCAGCGTCAAGATAAACGGAGTACCCGTGGGACTAAGAACTAAGGCGTGGGTTTCGTATCAGCCGGAAATAGACCATCTGTATAATTGGATGACGGTAGAGCAAGTACTGGAGTTTGCCGCTAGTTTAGTACCGGATTGGCGCTGGGAACGGGCCGATGAATTGATTGGGTTTCTTAATCTAGAGAAAAACGCTAAGGTTGGCAATCTCTCCAAGGGTATGCGGGGTCGTTTGAAACTGGCAGTTACATTATCTCGGGATGCAGATCTCTTCCTATTGGATGAGCCCCTTTCCGGTATCGACCCTCCCTCGAGGCTGCGGATCATAAAGAGTCTCATTGGTGGATATGAGGCAGGCAGACATACAATGATTCTTTCTACCCATGAAGTGGCAGAGACAGAGGGAATTTTCGATAGAGTCATTTTCCTGGATGAAGGGCAGATCAAGGTAGATGAAGATGCCCAAACACTTAGAAGTCGATACGGACGCTCTATCCAAGGACTGTTCGAGGAGGTGTACCAGTGAAAGGGTTTGCTCAGTTATTCAAAAAAGATATGGAAAGCATCGGTCTGATGACTGTACTTCTCGGTGTAGGTATTGTGCTTTGGGATGTCTTCCTTTACACCCGATTAGGCCTTTGGCACTCCAGGGCTGTAGTGGCTCTCACCATGGTTCCTCTTGGGGTGATTGTGCTTTGGGTCGTGCTCCAAGCTATCCAAGTATACCGACACGAATGGCAGACAGGAGGTATTTACCTCGTCCTATCCGTTCCCCAACCAGGGTGGAAAATCGCCTTATCCAAGCTGGCCGTAGTGTTTGCTAGCTTCACAATCCATCTGATACTAGCTACCGTTGGCTTCATCTGGGTACTACGGGCGAGCGCCTCATATTCAGGAGGTATTCAGCTGTTTGGCCTTGCTGCGGAAGCTCTCTTCCAATCCGGTGCAGCCACGGGTTGGCTGTTCAAGATGACGTTAGTTTCTGGATTTGCCTACTGGCTCATGGGCTTGGCAATGGCAGTCATGCTCCAACTGGCATACACCTGCAGTAGGCTGACTTCAAGACTACGCTTCCTCGCTGGGTTGGCTGGTTTCTTTGTCATTCAGTGGTTGGTTGGCCTATGTGGCGCTGCGGGATACTACGTCTTTTCCTGGGTACCGGATCTTGTGCTGTGGGTACCAGCACATGCCTTGGGTATCACAGATCCAGCTCACAGCATGGCGTCTTTACCGGTACAAGGAGCAAAAGTGTTCATCGATAGTGGGATTCTATTGGGCAATGCCTTAGGCTTCGTACTGCTGTTTATCACCACCAGCTATCTCTTGGAAAACGTCATCGAGGTCTAGAGCTTCTGCCTAGAAGATATGCCAGTTCATCTGGTGGAGGAGAGATTTATATGAATCGACGTATGGCGGTATATGTGCTGCTTGCTTTGACGGTTCTTATGATAGTTGATGGCCGGTACGAGCTGTTCAACACCTCGGTTCTTTATAGATATCTGATTAGAGTAGAAGAGACGGAAGGGGCGGGCCTCGATCCTGGAACACCTACTGCCGAACGCAGTGGTCTAGTAGACAAAACTTTAGGCCCGGGAGAGGTACTTGAAGTGAGCAACGCCTTTGGCAATATTTATGTAGATGGCGCATCGCATGGTAGAGAGGCCCGCTTGACTTACACGATATATGTCTATGCTTCCAGCGAGACAGAGGCAGAGGCTTACTTAAGCGAGCTAGATGTCGAAGTGGTGCAATCTGCAGATGGCTTACGGGTAAGTGTTGTTGCGCCAAAGGAAAGGCCTGCTGAGATCCGGCAGGTTCGGGTGGACATATCTGGCTCCATCCCCAGTGACGCCCGGGTAGATATTAGCAACGCAATGGGGCGAGTGCGGGTTCAGGGTGTAAGTGGGCCCTCTAGAGTCAGTAACGCTTTCAATGATACGAATATCAAGAACATCCATGGCAATTTGCATATAGATGCTGCCTATACTAATCTTGATGTTAACGATGTGCAAGGCGATGTAGCAGTGAGGGGCAACTACGGTTCTAGCTCCCTTAGGGACATCAGGGGTGATATTTNCATCAAGTCCGATTTTAGAATGACATCTGTTATGGACGTTATCGGTGATATTGAAGCGGAAACAAGCTTTGGCGGTGTGGAAGTGAAGGAGATCGAAGGCGATCTCAAGGCAAGAGGATCCTACATAGTTATCGGGGCCAAGAATCTTACCGGTAGTGTTCTTGCTGCCAGTGAGTATGGCACCGTCCGCCTCCAAGGTATCGGGGGAGATACAGTAGTGGATGCCAAGCGTTCCGATGTAAGTATCGTCATAGATGGGCCCCTTGATCATCGCATTTCCCTGGAGACTCATAACGGCACTCTAGCTTTGCGAGGCACTCTATCCAGCTTACAGCTAACAGCNGCTGAAGACGGCAAGAAAGCCCTTAGCGAGGTAGTGGGAGCGGGCACACATAGTATTGATGTGAAGAATGTGCAGGGAAATATCTCGGTAACCCACCCCCCACATCCATGAGATGCCTACCCTCTTGAAGCAATGCCGGGTCCTAAGGGTACTCAGCCCCGGAGAGGCCCGGCTTGAGTATGCTATAGGGCATCATAGCCAGCACAAGGAAACCTGCATACATTCGAAAAAGCCAAAGGTATTCCAATCCTATGTTGCTCAGCAGTCCTTATATATCTAGGATTCAACCTCCCGAAGACCTCGAATGAAGTCTACCGGCACCGTAAAGACAATGCCCGTATTAGGTCCAGTCAAATCTCCGATGATGCCCTCGATGATCTTAACGGCCAGGTCTACCTGGTGGTCCTCCACGATGGCCATGAGCGTACGGCTAGGCGCCGCGGAACCCATAGCTACCTGGCTAAGCCTGGCAAAGATAGGTGCTGACTCAGCCATCAGATAGCCCATACCCATGGACTCAAAGACGGTGGCTCCACTGATGCCCTGGTTGNNAAATTCCAGCAGAATCGAAGAGAGTAGCTCAGGACGTTGGATGACAGCAAACAGCGCTTTCATGTTAGTTAGTCCTCCCGAAAGTGAAGTTGCGGTGTTACCACTACAATACACCTAGGGAGATGCAAAATCAAATGTGATCGCTTGGCGCAGGAAAACATATCCTGCCGTTTAAGTATTCTATCAAGGGCAATTCATAGGATGGAGGATCGGGCTATGGGCAGGAATCTGAAAGGACTACTAGTATGTACACTTTTCGCGATTGCTTCAGTCGTCGCTGACCACGTCGGATTTGGTTTGATACCCATATCTTCAACCCATACACTCACAGGATTCTTGGCCATTGCCTTTGGGGTAATGGCCCTTTATTATGCTCTTGTATCGATGACTATCTATTCAGTAGAGCGGCGTCATGGTATGCCCGGTGAGGTAAAAATGCTAGAAAGCCTCTATCGAGTAGCAGCCTTTTTTGGATTACTGGCAGGATTCGTATACGTTCAAGGCAAACTAGCCGTCTTCGGCAGTTTCTTCTCCCTCTTTGGCGGCATGCTTCTGGGCTGGTCTTTACAGGGTCCGGTAAGTGGAGTCGCTGCTTGGATCTTGGTCACTTTAAAGCGCCCCTTTCGCATCGGTGATCGGGTGCAGTTCCCTTCCTTGGGGCTGACAGGGGATGTGATGCAGCTTACGGCTATGTACACCACCTTGAATCAAGTGGGTGGAGCCATTGGTAGTGAGGAGGCAGTGGGGCGTAGTATCCTCATACCCAACGCTATGCTATTTAGCAATGTTGTGATCAACTATACCGCCCAGACAGAGACATCATATATCCTCGATGAGGTGGTGATTCGCATCACCTATGACTCCGATTGGGATACTGCCGTTCAGATTCTGACCGAAGCCGCCCGGGAGGTGACGGCAGATATCATTCGTGATACGGGTCAGGAGCCATATGTAAGGGCTGACAACTACGATTATGGAGTCTATATGCGACTTCGCTACATTACCTTGGCTACAGATCGACCCCGCATATCCTCTCTCATCCTCGAACAGGTATTCAAACGCTTTCAAGAGAACAAGAATGTGGATTTTGCTATCCCCTATGTATACTCCTTCAAGCGAGGGAAATCGGCTTCGGAAAGTCACGGTGCCATCGGTGATCGGGCTACCCAGTTAATCCCGGTGCGAGCCATCACCGATGCTGCTGTACTCCTTAAAGAGCTGGAGAAAGACCCAGAGACAGTAATACCCCTGGCCCAAAACATTGCAGAAAAGGGCCTGCTTCAGCCCCTAATCGTGACACGCAATCTCGGTGAGGATACTTATACTCTAATCACCGGCCATCAACGCCTAAAGGCCCTCATGTACCTTGGCTGGGAGACGGTACCAGCGGTTGTGCAAAACCCCATTGGTTCTGAAGTTCAGCCCTTCTGGCCCAAGGGAGGCAGCCCCCTCTAGGGTACACCACTGGCTCATAGCGCCAACATCAGGTGGCAGCGCTTTTGAAGGAGCGCCGCTTCGGACCTACAGCAGCACCATATTGTAAGTATTAAGATAACACCCCAATCTCCAGCTCGCTGTCACCCGAGTATGGTTTTTCCTGCGATGGTGGAGAATTCACGGATTGGCAGGAATTTACCGGTAATTAATAGAAAATGGTAACGAGACTTTACTACCACAGGGGAGACTTAGTTACCAAGATGGCTACCCGATCAGAGGAGGAAGTGTGTTGGGGCTGGAGCCGCAATATCTTAGGGATGACGAAATCGACTTACGGGAAGCTTTTCTAGNTC
>JGI24708J26588_10000488_pt1 | contig 32441 bp, 31 predicted proteins | sample BioPla1DNA2_FD_26588 | JGI IMG/M metagenome (IMG submission 26588) | reverse complement strand
AACATAGTGCTGGATCGCCTTGGCCACCCAAATATCCCCATTTGAAGCAGTAACAGCATCTGCTGCTTGCTTCAGCTGCCTGGCACCATTAGCCGTGGTGATGCTTAATCCTGCCGCCTTGATCAAGTGCAAATCATTTAGATCGTCACCAATCGCCATAGCTTCATGCATAGCAGTGCCCAGATGGGCGCGATTTACACAAATCCATGATATGCAACCACACTATGGGTGTAGCAATCTAGTTTCTATGCACTGAAAATCCACAGCCTGTCCCCCCAATTCCCCCAAGTTATCCACAGGTTATCCACAGAATGTGGATAGATCAAACCTGTGTTTGAGGAACTATCGTTTGCCACGCGCCTCTGTTTCCCGGCCAATGGCCCTAGGTCCTAGGTCTGCATAAGATACAAAAAGGGGGCGTGTGCTAATGGCAAGACCTGCCGTATTTCTAGATCGGGACGGTACTGTAATAGAAGAAGTTAATTACCTAAAGGACCCCAATGAAGTAAGGCTCCTACCTTTGGTAATACCGGCCCTGCAAAGCTTGCAGCGATACTTTCCCTTGGTAATAATCACGAACCAAGCAGGGATAGCAAAAGGATACCTGGACGAAAAAGGGCTGCAATCCATTCATAGTCATCTAGAGACGGTCTTGACCGAGGCAGGCATTCGCCTCACGGGCATCTATTACTGTCCTCATCACCCCAAGGTCGGCGCTCTTCCATATAGGCAAAATTGTCGATGTCGCAAACCCCAACCAGGCATGCTGCTCATGGCTAGCCACTTTCTGAATCTCCATCTTCCCAGCTCCTATACCATCGGAGACAAGCTATCAGACATATCCGCTGGTATCAATGCCGGCACCTATACAGCGCTTGTCCGAACCGGCTATGGGCGTGAACATGAACGTCAAATACCGTGGGAGAACATATATCCGGACTTCGTAGGCGATAATCTACTGGCCGTGGCAAACTGGATTTTGAACACGGGCCTTTGAAAACTCCCACTCTGGCTGGCAAAAGCTACACTAGATGCCTATATGGTACTCATTGCGAAAATCATTTAGGAAGCGATCAACCACCCTTTGTTGCTCCCCTAGTTCGTGGAGTTTTTCAATGAACTTTCGAGTTGACCAGCCTTGGCTCTTGCCTTCTCGCTTTATGTAATAGCGAAGAACTAGGTGGGCGAGTTTATGTGGGTAGCAGATTAGTGCATACAATACGGTGATCTCTTCAGGCTCCAGCGGGCTGACGTCAGAATATGCCTCTAGGACCAGCTGAGCTGCGGAGAAATCCCAGCGGCGCTTTTTCAGAGCATCCCGCAGCAGCTTGTAAAGATCAGCTACCCGAATATCTCTTCTCACCAGATCAAGATCAATAACACAATAATCACCGGAAGTAGTCAAGACGAAGTTCCGCTCCGCTACATCACCATGGCAAAAGGTCCGGCNTTGCCTCGCGCTTTCCACTAACCTGTCATAATGGGAAGTAGCCAATACGCACCATCCCTCTTGAGCTCTATCCAGTATCCAAGGATAGTACTGGACAAAGGCGCGATCAAAGTTGTCTAGAAACGGTTTGTGATTCAGGTTTTCCCTCAATCGCACCACTTCCCGCAGGCGAGAAGTAAAGCGAGAAGGCCAGCGATTCAAGCGGTTGCGAAGTCTGCCGCCCTCGGGAGGCGTAAATCCTGCCGAAGCCTGATGGAAAAGAGCCAACGTAGTGGCTACCCCGATTAGATCCGAATCTGAGCTGCGGAAAGCAGGCCTTCGCCCAACGAGCCAATCGGTGAGGACATAGTTGTGCCCCGCGGCTGTCTGGGCTACTAATCGCCCCATCTGGCTTTGGTAAGGAAGGGCCGTTTTAGTAAAACCTCTCTCTTGTAGGTGCTCATATATACCCTCTAGGGCCAGGGCCCGCTTGGGCTTTCTATCGATTTCCTTGAGGCAGTAAAGCCCCTCTATAGCTTGCACCCGATAGACATCCTTATAGGGGGTCACCAATCGAGGAGTGATGGGCCAGTTTGCCAAAACCTCCCATAAAACAGTCGTGTCTTTGCCCACTCAATTCACCCTTTCCTCCAACCAGTCCATCCTATGCCGCCAACTAGGATCAGTATCCATGTTCCCGCGGGCCAAAAACCAGAATCAATTCCTAGTTCCACCGTGGTACGGTGCTCATAAGATCAATTGTGGCTCTTTATCCGATACACATTCTCCCCGCCATTGCGATACATTGGAGGTGGAAAGACGTGTCCCAAGAAAATGATCAGTTTGCTAGACTAACACCTAGGGAGAAGGAAGTATTACAGTTGATCGCCAAGGGCTTTGCCAATGAAGAGATCGCCAAGGCTCTCTTCATTAGTAAGCATACTGTCAAAAATCACATAACTAGTATATACAGGAAAATGGGTTCTCGTAACAGAACCAAAGTCGCCTTGCGGGCCATCCGCTATGGGCTGATCAGTGTTGATTAACATCACAGCATCCACTTCCTTTACTGTTCGCAATGCCCAATTCGTTAGGAATTGGGTTTCATCTATGCAGCAAAAAAGAGGAGGCAATCCCTTCGTAGATTTGACCCTATCCTAGATTAGCCTAGATAGATGTGTCATAAGGGACCGCCTCCCCAAAAGGGAGGGATGTGGGATGAGCCTTGGCAGTGGTGATGATCAGTGTTTTGACTTCACCCTCCTGCAAAGCCAATATATGATTATGTGCTTTGGGACCCTAAGGCTATGGGAGGCAGCTCCTATTTTCCAGCTATCTACTCCTATTATAGGTACTCTGTCCAACCTGTTTCGTCCAGACGCTTGAGCAGAGCTTTCACCTCTTGATCCCGCTCCCTCTGACAGATGAACAATACGTCTTCGGTATCAATGACGATGAGGTCACTGATTCCAATGGCAGCAACGAGCTTGCCCGGAGCTGATACATGACTGTTGGTAGTATCGATGCTGATCGCTCTACCAGAGAATATATTATCTGCTGTATCTTTGGCGGATATCCTAGCCAGCGAACCCCAACTTCCGATATCCTCCCAACCGAAATCACCAACCACCATATAGAGCCGCGACGTCTTCTCTAAGACGGCGTAATCGAAGGAGATCCGTTCAAAGGCAAGGTAGGTCTCTCGTATTACCTCTGCTTCATCGGATTTACCCAAGCTAGCTTCGATTCGCTCCAGGCCAGGCCTCATCTTGGGATTGTGGTCTTTGAGTAGCTGGAGAATTACGTCAGCCCGACCAACGACTATGCCGCTATTCCAAAGATACTCCTCTTGCCTGACATATTTCTCAGCTCTTTGGCTATTGGGTTTTTCACGAAATCGCTCCACCTTATATACTGGCTGCCCGTCTTCTACATAAAGTGATCTGCCTTGCTTGATATAGCCATAGCATGTTCTGGCTTCGTCAGCAGGTATGCCTATGACTACCAAACCATCAACACTTTTCCCAGCTCTGAAAGCTACCTGCAATACTTTGCTAAACTCAACTTCATCCATGATTACATGATCCGCCGGCAGAAAAGCAATGACTGCATCGGGGTCCCATGCGGCAATCCTTATGGCCATGAGTCCGATGGCCGGACCAGTATCCTTCACTGCTGGTTCCGTATAGACATTACACGGGGCAAGGGGTGTACGGGATGCAATATGATTTTTGATTGTCTCTAGAAGGCTCTCGTTAGTCGTAACATAGACACTGTCCCATCCTACCAAGGCATTAGCCCGTTCTAGGGCCCTTTCTAGTAGGGTTCTATCCCCAAGTCTCAGCAAGTGTTTAGGGCTTTTTGTTCTTACCCGAGGCCACAAACGGGTACCATTACCTCCTGCCATCACTACGGCATACGCCATTCGCGACTTCCTCCTTGCTCCAGTCGGACCTGCTACATCTCTCTATAGCACACATGTTTAGTCACGTAAGGGTGGAATCTATTCCTATGATCTCTTCATTCTATGCAAACACCTTAGTGAAGGTGTTGAGGAAGCGTTGCCTAAGGTCAGGTGATTTGAGCTTGCGATCATATCTTGCTAAAAAATAGTTTTCTGACCACTGCTGCTTCTCTTGGTAGTACTGCACTCCAATCTGCCAGTATTCGTGGGGGAACTGCAAGAAGGCCTCCAAGACAGGAAAGACCCTCGGCTCCAAAGGAGTCACAGAATCATAGGCAGCCAAAATACAACGGGCCCGTTCCCACCGCCAACCCACCAGCGCCAGATTACGCAAGAGCAGGTCAGCTAGATCGTGCAGCCCCAAATCCACCAAGCTGTAGTCAAAATCCAAGAACCTAGGACCGTGCTCATTGATGAGTATGTTATGATAAGCCAAGTCCCGGTGACAGAAGGCTTGGAAAGAAGTACTATGGCAAAGCTCATTGTAATCAGAGCTGGCTAGTTTCTCCAAGGCGTCAACTGATTGTCTATAGTAGAATTCAAAGTCCCTGACAAACAGCCGATCAAAGGCACGGGGGACTGACGTTTTACGGGCTAGGCGGGCAAAATTCTTCAATTGATCTAACCGGCGGGAAAAGTGCAAAGGCCAAAGGCCCAAGAGCCAGCGGGTGTCCGGCACTGTACTGAACCTAAGATCCCTCGATGCCCGATGCAGGTGGGCTAAGGCTTGGGCCACAGCCACAGCGTCTTGCTCGTCTAGATAGTCGCAATGCCTCCCTTTTACCCAGTCCATAAGAAAGTAGTAGGAATCCTCCCAAAGGAAGAAATGGGAGCCATCCGCAGTGCTAAGAGGCGCCACAATCAGATCTAGGCCTTGCTTCTTTAGGTCCGCTAATGAGCGAGTGATGTACTCCAGCTCAAACCGGGAAAGGCTAGAGACCTTCAACGCTTTTCGTCCCTTGGATGTTGCCAAAAGGTAGATAGGGCCTTCCTGGACAGACCGCTGTACCTCTAGAGCATACTGCTCTTCCACTTCGCGAAAAAGCTGATCACTTCCATGGTTTTCCTGCCACTTCGTCTCGGTCTCCAAGGAAAACTCCATAATCATTTCACCCTCTCAGATTCGACAGACACTCCGTCTTGCGTCGTTCCACCCTCATCCATTGCTCCAGCTCCTTCAATCGCGTGCGCCCTCTTTCGTAGACATGGCGGCCCAGTTGCCAGTATTCCATGGGAAACTCAAGAAACGCGGTGATGAGCTGTACCTCCTCGACCTGTAAAGAGAACCACCTATTGTATCCGGACAAGAGAGCCTCGGCTCTATCTGGCTGCCAGTGGGCAAAGAAACGAATCATCTTGGCCAGATCATCAATTCGCTCGGCATAGGCAGCGTTGTCAAAATCAATGGGTACTAGAATCCCGCTAGGATCTAGCACTAGATTCCGGGGAATAAAGTCTCTATGACAGACGTATCTCGCCCGTTCATCGGCCTTGACCACATCGTCATAGTAGGTCAACCGCTTTAGATGATCTANTGCCGCCTCTGCTCTGAGCAGAACACCAGATACATTTTGACTAAATAGACGATCGAAGGGTGTGTTGCCCATCCGGGCAAGCATAACGTATTTCTGAAGGTCCCTATAGCGATCCATGAGCTTGCCCGGCCACTTCCCCCACTGAGTACGAGCAGGATGAATAGATATTCCAGGTTGGAAACCCTGACTATGCCGGTGGAAACTGCCCAAAAGCTCACCAACCTCAATTAAAGCTTCCTGGTCCAGCTCATAGTTGGTTAAGCCTTCCTGCCAGACAGCCAAGTAGAAAAATTGACCAGCTATGGTGATGCCCAGCTGGCCCCGGCTGGTTATCAGGATTTGCTCGGGCCGAGGGAACTCCCGCTCGGTTAGATATTGGACCAAGGCGAAGATAAAGGGGAATTCCGAAGCTGGATAGGCAAAACACTTCAATCGAAAAAGTCCGCGGGATGTCTCCACTTTCAGGCATGGACCCATCTCCTTCCATCGGCACTTGCCTAGATCGTATTCGGCCAACATAGTAGCAACCGGGAGTTCGGCCCATGTTAGATCTGCACTCATACCATCTCGACCCCTATCTTGCTAGGCCAAGGATTGATATACCATCCATGTCTCCATAGCTGCTTTTGGCCAAGAGAAGCGGGCTGACTGCTCCAAACCTCGCTCAGCCAAGAGTCCTTTGAGTAGCTCATCGCCCATGACCCGCAGAATGGCTTCGGAGAGACTATCTGTGCCATAGGGATCGTAAAGCAGTCCCCCTCTTCCCACCACCTCTGGAATGGAAGACGCGTTGGATGCCACTACCGGCACCCCACAAGCCATAGCCTCTAGAGGTGGCAAACCAAACCCCTCGTAAAGCGATGGATAGACAAATAGTTCTGCTCCGCTGTATAGATATGGCATACTCTCTAAGGGTACAAAACCGGGAAACAGCACCCTTTTATCCAGGCCCCACTCATCTACCAAGAGCCTAAGCTCCTCGTAGGAGCCACCACCCCCACCTCCCACCAGCACTAACTGACATCCGGTAGGTAGTTCGGTAAGGGTCTCTCGAAAGGACCGAACCAAGCCCATCAGATTCTTTCGGCGGCTAAATCCCCCTACATTGAGAATGTATGGCCCCAAAATGCCCATTTGCTCTCGGACATAGGTGCGAGCGGTTTCATGGCACATGGGCTTGTATATAGGCTCAGCCGCCTCGTAGATGACCGCTATCTTGTCTTCACGTACACCCAAAATCCTGATCAGATCTTCCTTCGTGTGGAAAGACGCGGCAATAATGTAATCGGCTTCCTCGACAATCTGTGGCAACTCCTGTAAGGCCATGCGTAAATAAGTCTTGCTGCAGGTTTGTGGCAACACCAAAGGAATGAGATCATGGATGGTAACCACTGTCTTAAGGTATCGAGGCCTACTCGGCGGTAGGCCTATACCGTTTTGCGGAACGTGGTAGAGATCAAGGCCAAACTCCTCAAAATCCGGAGCTGCCTGCACATCCTGCCAGAAGCCACGATTCTTGCTCTCCCCAGCCATGAGCTGAAAGTCACCATGGACTTCCATCCACCTTGCCGGTGGATATACTAGATGATAATTGTTTAGCAGATCAATGGCCAATAGCCCTCTCACTAACTGGTAGGTGTAAGTGCCTATCCCTGAGCCTCGATACCAAATGGCAGCCCTAGCATCAATACCAATTTCCATCACCTTACCTCCCCAGCTGAGTTCCGTCAGTACAATATATGAAAAATGCTTCGATTAGGAACCAGGTACCAGCCTGTCCCTAGCCCTAGACATTCACCCCCCAGTCCTAGGCGACATAGTATGCCAATGAAAGCGAGAGTCGCCTTGGAAAGGTTGTGCTTGTCATGGTTCCGGAGCTTCCACCTACGGTAATCTTGGCCGGCGGACTCGGTACCCGCCTGCGGCCCGTTATCGCCCAGGTGCCCAAAGCCCTAGCAATGGTCGCCGGCCAACCTTTTATTCTGCATCAGTTAGCGTGGCTTCATCGAAGCGGTGTTCGATTGATAATCCTCTGTATAGGCTACCGGGGAGAACAAATCGCCGACTATCTTGGCGATAGTACTGATCTAGATCTGCAAATAGTGTACAGCTGGGAAGATAGACCCTTAGGAACTGCCGGTGCCTTGGCGCAAGCTGCCCATCTTCTCCCTTCAGAGTTTCTTGTCATTAACGGTGATACCTATACTGAGCTCGATCTTAAGCTTTTATGGAATGCCCATCGCAGTCATGCCGCCACGGCCACCTTGGCCGTTACGACTACCTCTGATTCAAGGGCTGGAGGTGGCATAGAGCTGGCAAAGGACGGTAGGATTCTATCCTTTCGAGAAAAGGAATCCGGTGCCGTCTTGGTGAGCATGGGCATTTACGCAGTCTCCCGACGCATACTTAAGCACATCCCTACAAATAGACCTTGCTCATTGGAAAAAGACGTCTTCCCGGCATTGCCTGGACTCTATGGATACCAGGCTGAAGTCTCTTTCATAGATATGGGCACTCCCGCCGATTATCAAGCCCTAGATCTTTATCTGCGTAGCCTGGATAATGATTCACTTGAAAGGAGTAGCAATCCATGATCATCCGCAGTAGAGCACCTTTACGTATTAGTTTTTGCGGCGGTGGCACCGATGTATCTCCCTATCTAGAAGAACGGGGTGGTGTCGTCTTATCTACCACTATCGATCGATATAGCTATGCCACCATGGTACCCAAGCAGGAGCCGATTATCCAGGTTGAATCCCTGGATTTCGACGTCATGGCCAAATACGATATCGATCACCGGCTGATGTATGATGGAGAACTGGATCTAGTCAAAGCTGTCATTAATACCATCGAAGGTGCCAATACTGCTGGGCTGAACCTTTTTCTGCACAGCGACGCGCCTCCTGGCAGTGGCCTAGGCTCTTCTTCCACCATGACGGTCACTTTGGTGGGGCTTTTCGGTCAATGGCTGCAGAGACCGTGGACCAACTATGATATCGCTCAGCTGGCTTATCATATCGAGCGGGATGTTCTAGGGATCAAGGGTGGAAAGCAGGATCAGTATGCCGCTACCTTTGGTGGCTTCAATTACATCGAATTTTCTAAGGATTGTACCGTGGTAAACCCTCTGCGAATATCATCGGTGATCCTAAATGAACTCGAATACCACCTATTACTGTGCTATACCGGCAAGACTCGACTGTCCGCCGGAATTATTGAGACCCAGGTGCAAGGCTATGTGGACAAACAAATCTCGTCGATGGCTGCCTTGGATGAGCTAAAACACCTGACCTTTGCCATGAAAAACGCCCTCCTCCAAGGTCGACTCAATGATTTTGGCGCCTTGCTACATGACGCCTGGGAGAATAAGAAGCGGTTGGCCCAACAGATAACCAACGAGAACATTGACCTTTTATACGCTACTGCCCGAAAGCATGGAGCCTTGGGCGGCAAAATCTTGGGGGCTGGAGGTGGTGGATACCTGCTGGTCTACTGCCCCTTTGATCAAAAGCACATTATCGCTACAGAGCTAGAGAAAATCGGAGGGCAAGTGGTGAAGTTCGGATTTGATGAGAAGGGGCTGCAGACATGGGAAGTCAATGGCTCCCAATGCCGCTTCTAGACGTGGCTCTATCAGAGTGTCGTCTCCATTTGTCACGCATTGAGCAGCTCGTGGTAAACCATAGTAGTCTCCATAACAGCTTTCGCCCATGAGTACCGTTTAACCCATCTCTTACCTTTTTCCCGCAACCTTGCCGCCGTCTCATCTTCACTGACGACGGCTATGATGGCTTGACTCAGTGCTATGGGATCATACGGGTCGACTTGCCATGCGCCTCCACCCACAATTTCTGTTAAAGCTGCTGCATTGGATGTAATGGTAGGTATCCCACAGGCCATAGCCTCCAATGGCGGCATACCAAACCCCTCATATAAAGAAGGATAAACGAAAACGTCTGCAGCCCCGTAAAACTGGGGAAGATGCTCCACGGGAACATAGCCAGGATAGATAACCCGATCTTGTATCTTAAGATGACAGGCTAGCTCCTGGAGCATTCTCACCTCCGGCGTCAGTTTCCCTGCTAGAACCAGGACTGCCTGGGATCCTAACTCCTTCAGACCGGCAGCAAAAGCCTTTAGAAGAACGCTGACGTTTTTCCGTAGGCTAAAACCTCCGAGATAGAGGATCAATGGGCCGCCCTTTATGCCATAGCATTGCTCTAGAAAACATCGGCAAGGCCCCTGGGGTAGGTGCACATATATTGGTTCCGGCGCGGGATAGACTACTACGACTTTCTCGGAAGGGACGTTTAGGTGCTTCAAAATATCTCGTTTGGAGAAATGTGATACCGTAATCAACCGCTCGGCCTGCTCGGCAATGTAGGGCATCTGCGTTACAAATCGGCGTCGAAAAGCGGGGGTGCAACTCTGGGGCAAAATATACGGTATGACATCGTGGAGTGTGACTACCACTGGCAAAGGAATTTTACGGGGAAGATTCAGACCGTTTTGCGGCATATGATACAAAGCCACCTTCTCAGCAACCATGGTCTGCACCATATAGGCCTGCTCGAGATACCAATCGGGGCTTTCTGGTACCGGGACCCACCTCGCATTGGCAGAATCGTTCGCGGCAATAGGGGCTGAAACCTCAGGACAGAAAAGCAGATACTCATCGCCGAAGCCACGGACCAGTCCTTTCACCAACTGATAAGTATATGTGCCTATTCCTGTGCCCCTAAACCAAAGTGCCCCCCGAGCGTCAATGGCGATCTTCATGATCTAGCTCAACCTCCATTACCCATCGCCAATAATGGCCAGCGGCAACATCCCTTGCTATGGCCTGACCCAAAGCCTCAGCAGCCTCCCCATCGTCTTGCCGGCGACGACCCTTATAGTACTCATAGGCCACATGCCAGGTTCTTTCGGGGAATACCCCCAATCCATGGATATCTTGGAGTTCATCACGTCCGAGAGGGCGTATTTTTCGGTATCTCGCCAGAGCTCTACAACCCGCTCGCAAGGACCATCCCGTGAAGTAACCGACATTACTCAAGAAAGAGGCCACATCCAGGGCCAAAAGACCCCAGCTAGGGCCTTTTTGCTTCCTCAGATATACACAGCCGTTATCGGTCACAACGAAATCCCTACCATAGCAGCCCCCTAAAAGAAGCCCACAACATCCGGACCCCTGTGCAGGATCCCAGCTATCTCCGCTATCCAGGTCGGCCAAAAAGCCTTGCGATGTACGGAGCTGATTAGCCAAGCAATCATGGGCCTTGAGAAAGAGCTGATCAAAAGCAGTGGGGTAGAGTCTATGGATAGCCATCTTTCGGAAGAGCTTTAGATCTCTTCTTTTTGAGGCATAGTTAGCTCTAATCAAACCAGGATCGGCTATGCTTGGATCAAGCTCGGAAGGTGGGTTGTGTGGACACAAATGCAGCTTAGCCAAGAGCTCTGCGGCCTTACCGATATCCTCCATGAGAGCAAACTCACCCCGACGACCTCTGGCTCGGGTACCCAGATAGGCTTGTTGTAGATCCTGCAAACCACTCACCCTTTTCCCATGTCTATAGAATTGGGAGAATCAAAGGTCGGTCCTTCCGGAGCCGACCTTTATAGTGATCCCAAGTCCCACGAACCCATCTTATATCAACCGTCGCTCCCGGCCTCGCCGTCGGCCCCCCAAGGGCTCAGGAAAGTCACCCCAATGGGTCACTGAACCTCCATGGGATTTCAATTCCATCCTTTCATCTTGTACTGCCGCATGATCCTGTTGGGATTCTTCCTGATTTACAGGTACTACTGGCCGTGCCATATCCGATTCTTCCATCAGAGCCTCGGGCACAACTTGAGATACTAGCCCCACAGCATCGTCTATGATGGGTTCCAAAATCACCTCAACGACCCAAGCTTGCCCATCAGTCGCTTCCACTTCGTCTGCACCACAATCGTCCGCCATGGTCTCCGTGGTCTCTTCGATTACCTTGTCAGCTTCCGCAATATGGATCTCTTCCCTTTGGACATGCAGATATTCATCGGCACGGGGGTCCGCTTCGGAGCTAACCATCAACTCTATCCGTTCTTCAGATTCTTCCTCCTTCGACAGTTCTAAGGCCTTGAGCTCTAGAGGTTCTTCCTCCATCACAGGTCCGGTAGATTCCTGATGCAATACCTCTCCCGCCTGTGGTTCAANTCTAGTAGTATATTCCACGGGGATCTCCACACCTTGTTCTANCCCTTCNTCTATTGCGGATGCCTGATATGGAGCTGATACGAATATCTCGTCACCCGTAGCCACATCAATGAACTCATCTTCCACAGAAACACTCTTCTCCACTGATGTCTCCTTAAGCATGTCTTCCATACCGGTGGCTATATCTAGCCTCACCTCACCTTCTTCCTCATAAACAGTTCCCAAATATCCCACCGCCCCCCTTACCGCTACTTCGTCGACGACTAACGATAACTCTCCACTCTCGCATATGACCCACTCTGCTTCTAGGGGTTCGTCATAAGGTTTTGCTACTTCAACTGGCATTTCCTCACCTGATGACACTATGACCTCCAAAGGCTCATCTCCCTCTGCACCTTCCAGCTTCTGCTCAGTAAAAAGCCAGCTTTTATCCGGCAGATCGTCTTCAACAGATCTAGGTCCATAGATCGCATCTGTCAGAACATCCAGACGCTGAGCCAAATTGGTCAGTTGTCGACATAACGCCATTAGTTGATCATCATCCGAGCCCTCGTAAACGGCGTCAACCTCACCCCAGTAGAAAGACGACCCTACCTGCTCCTTGGCGGGCGCGTCGCTGGCGACGTGATGTAATTCCGTCGCACTATCTGCCTCGAGTGGAACTGGCTCACTCACCACTGCATCTGGCACCGATCCTTCCACTGGTATCTGTACTGTGGATTCCGCATGGGGATCTACCGGCGCTCTTGGATAGGGGATAGTCTGAAAGAGCTCTGTAGGCCGATGGACTAATTCTGCAGGATTTCTCTTTGCTAAGGCCCTTACGAAAACCTCCTGCTTAGCGATGTCGCTTATGGCTGCCTCCAAGCGGTCCAGATGCATTTTATCCGAGTCATAAAAAGATCGTGCCACCTGCCATCCCCTGCTGGGAAAGGCACATAAGGCTGGCAGAATAGCCATCTCCTCCAGCGTTAATGGGTTAGCTTCTTGGTAACTGTGAAGCATGAATACAGCTTTGTCCATATCCCAACCGCTATGGCGTACTATCATACGGGCCACATCGTATATTCTCAGATCGGTCCTGGCATTGTCAAAATCGATAATGTAGATTCTGCCATCATGGCCAGCAATGAGATTACTTGCTATAGGGCTGGTATGGCAAACGGTAATATATGTGTCTTCCCACCTCAACCCCTCATAGTCAGCTTCCTGCAACAACTGTAATCCAATGCCCATCATTCGCAGAAAATCATCGGACACCTGTCGAAAACGCCGGCTGAACTTCGGCTTGCGGTTTGTTTCCGCCTGCTCTTGATATCTCTTTAAGTCCTCTGCTCGCTTTCCATATTTGATTTGCCAATCCGGTGGAGACTCGCGATGACATTGAGTATCACTCTGAAAATCCTGCAAGAGTTGGTGCATCTCCCCCAGGGTCTTGGCAGCCATATCCAGTTGGGCCGGGTCTTCCGGGTCAATTTCAGCCCCCTGCACCCAGGTAGTCACATAGAAAGGCGCTATGGATGTCTGTATCCATGGCTTGCCATCCTTAGTCAGATGTAGAGGCATACTCCTTTTCCAGCCCTTGCCGGCTAAATGCTCGAGAACCCCATGCACAAACTCCAACTCCAAAGGAGAGTACCTAAATGCTTTGAATTTTTTCCAGCCTTGGCTGGTATTGATTCGAAATACCCCGTTCTTTCTCTCCGCCTGTAGTATCCGCAGATCGTACTCCTCAGCCACAGATTGCAGAACCTGATGCTGCTCTAGCGTGGCGCGAAATCCTCGACTACGCCGTTTTCTTTGCCTGCCCATTCCCGTTCCCTCCCGTCGGGATGTCAGTTTCCATATATTAATATGATAGGACTGAAATCCCTGTGCTTCGTTCACCAAATCTCCAGGGGCCAAATATACTAAATATGCGCTATAGCTTCTTGATACTATGGTGACTTGGGAAAGGATGGACAGCTGGTGACGGTAGAGCAGGCGGCATCCACCCAATTTGGGGTTAATCCGAAAAAAATCATCCCGGTGCGTCGGGCTTACAAAGTTATAGGCGAACAGGGTACTTTCGCCCTCAAGGAAAGCCGCCAAAATGAAGCAGATATACTTTTCATCCATGCTGCCAAGGAATACCTCCACGAGCAAGGTATGCCGAACCTAGATCGTTATGTCCTAACGAACGAGGGATCTCCCTATGCTGATATTAGCGGGCGACTATTCGTAATGAGCCCATGGGTGGAAAGTCGTGAGGCCCGTTACGATTCCTTGGCTGATGGAATTCCCGCGGCTAAGTGCTTAGCGGAGCTTCACCAAAAAGCACGAGGCTTTGCCCCTCCTATCGATACCGAACGCATCCTTTGGGGTGCTTGGCCCATAATCTGGCAAGAACAATTGATGAGATTACAGCAGTATAAAACCATGGCCGAGAAGCAGACGGCACCAAGTCGCTTCGATATTCGCTTTTTGCGCCATGTCGATGGATGCATGGCTCAAGGCCGGGAGGCTCTGACAATGCTAGCTAACACACAGTACAGAAATATCTCCGACCAATACCAAATCAGAGGTGGTATTTGCCATCACGACTACTCTGAGCGCAATGTACTTTTCACCAATGACGGCAACATCCACCTTGTAGATTTCGATTACTGTATCTGTGACCTGCCAATTCATGACGTAGTTAACTTCCTGCGCCGCATCGCCAAATTCAGCGATTATGACGGAGGTCATGCCCACCAGATCCTAATCGCTTATCTAGAAAAAAACCCGTTGACCAAAGAAGAGCTCCAGTTATTCGTCCCTCTTTGGCTTTGGCCCCGCAAGGTTTGGGAGGTAGTGCACCAGTACTATGGCGAGGGGAGGACACGGCCCCGACGCAAATATACCGATCGTTTGCAGCATCGGTGCCGGGTAAGGAGCAAAGAATACCGCCTGCTAGATCATCTAATCAAGATTCCTGAACTAACCTGATGACACTTGCCTAGGAGTGGAAGCATGGCTAGAATTTGTATTGACGCCCGCCCGGCTATCACAGCTAGGGGTACTGGCATCGGGAACTATACATACCAGCTAATATGGTATTTGAGCAGGCTAGATGAAGGGCATGATTACTACCTATTGTGGCCTGATGAGGGTACTTTGCCGTGGCCATTAGGCAGCAACTTCCGCTACAAACCCATGAGCAGAAAGCGGCACGAGGAAGCCGCGGAATTGCCCTACTGGCTAGAGAAAGAAAGGATCGATCTTTACCATGCCCCAGATAACGGCCTCCACGCCTTTCTAACCCCCACTTGTAACTTAGTTGTCACCATTCACGATCTTATACCCTTTGTTATGCCCGAAACTGTAAGGCGTGGGTATCGACAGAATTTCTTGGAAAAGGTACCGGAAATAGCTCAGCAAGCTCAATGCATAATCACTGTATCTGAAGTCGCTCGCCGGGACATCTGTACAATCTTGGGCGTGTCTCTGGCCAAAACACGGGTCATCTACCCGGCTCCCGAAGCAATCTTTGTCCCAAGCAATCCCCTCCGGGCGCAGAGCCACCTTTGCTGCCACTACGGTATTGATAGGCCTTACTTGCTATATGCCGGTGGGCTCAATCCTAGGAAAAATGTAGGGGAGCTGATTTACGCCTTTGCCAAGGCGCGTAAGTACTTCCAGCGAGATCTGCTCTTGGTAATTCCAGGGAAGCCTTCCGATGATATGCCGGATCTGTCGGCCCTTTGTACGGGGTTAGGGATTTTTGATAAAGTTCGTTTCCCTGGCTTCATGCCCATGGAGGACCTTGTGACTACATACCAAGGAGCTGAAATCTTTGTATATCCTAGCCTTTACGAAGGTTTTGGCTTACCCCCCTTAGAAGCCATGGCTGTGGGAGTGCCGGTAATCTCTAGCCCCGTCCCTTCTGTGACGGAGGTAGCCATGAACGCGGCGCTGATTTTTAACCCTGAAGATACTACCGCGCTAGCTGCACACCTGCATCGAGGGCTCGGAGATACAGATTTACGGCAACTCATGAAGGAAAGGGGTAAAGAGGTTGTAGCTGCTTTGAGCTGGCCAAAGGTAGCTAGAGCAACACTGGCCACATATAACGAGATTCTAAATAACTCGACAAATAACTTAGGGTAGGTGACATCCAATTGAAAGGGGAGCGCCAATTCAGACATTGGCCCAAACGAGGGCCGGGATGGAAACACTACTGCGATATTTTGCGTGTACTTGAGTCTCTTATCCCTGTACTCACCGCAATAGCCACCTTACTGCTCTTTTTTCTNATGATATTTAATCCCGGCACCTTGTTGGCCTTAGCTCTCTTCTTACTGGTTCTAGCTGTCTTGGGGTATGTAAGGAGGTGTTAGTCCACCTTATCGGGGAATCCGTCGGATACACCGGCGGCTTGTAGCATTTCAGCAATGGTAATGGGTCGCTTCTCATCTACAGACTGCTCTGCTGCCAGGCTTACCAAACAGCTCCATGCTCCTTCCACAGCCCCGGCTAGTGGTTGTTCCCCTTGCTTCATACAGGCAATGAACTCCCGCAAGAGTCCGGTATCACCGCCGCCATGGCCGCCGGCATCTTTAGCAACACTATATTCGATGACATCCTGGCTATAGTGGGGTCTTACAGTAATTCGCCGTTGGGCTTCATCCAGTTCCAGTTTGCCCCTATCGCCGAAGATCATCATCTGGCGAGTGTCTATAGGCGCGAACAGGGAAAGATTATAGCTTGCCTTCACATCATTATCATATTCAATGAGGGCATGCCCGTGGTCGATGGTAGTTTTCTCGGAAGTGAAAGCACATGTATCCCGGATGTAGCCATCGGCTGTCTCCGCTAAGAGATATAGGCTTCGGTATGGCTCCTCCCTCAAGTCCAGATACTCTGGACACTGCTCTTTTGTTTCGCAAGTCAAGCATCTTTCACCCTGCCATTTCCCAGGTAGGTATACACTGAGGCCACCCATGGCACTTATACTTACAGGCTTGGCACCGGCATACCAATTGACGATATCTAGTGTATGGGTGCTCTTGTGGTTAAAAAGACCTCCACTCTTTTCTCTAAACCTGTGCCACCTGCGAAAGTAGTCAGCGCCACGACGATTGTCAGTGGCAATGATCTGTTTAACGTTCCCTATATCGCCCCGGGCAATTATCTCATAAGCATTCTCATATACTCTGTTATATCTCAACACGAAACCGATCTGCAAAACCTGACCAGGCTTTTGGGCCGCCATGATCTTATAACAGCCTTCTACAGTGGTGGCCAAAGGCTTCTCACAAAGGACATGCTTGCCGGCCCGCAATGCATCTGTTGCCACTGTCTCATGGGTACAATCCGGTGTGGTAACGATAACAGCATCGATTGTGGGATCAGCCAAAAGATCATGATAGTTGCTATAAAGAGCCATGTTATCTAGACCCAAAAGCCTTGCCGCACCATTCATGCGCTTCTCATTAATATCTGCCAAAGCCATGACTCGACCATACCCCGACAGCCCGTTGGTGAGTAGATGACCATAGCTTAGTCCTCTTTGACCTAGTCCGATGATGCCAAATTTCAGCTGTGACACTTCAGAACCTACCTTTCCAAAAGGAGCATAGGAGACAATCAGTACCGCTGCTTGGCGGGCTTCCCATGTCCAAGTATGCTTTATAGTAAGGGTAGAAGCAGCTTTTTAGCTCGTTCTATATCTTTAATCTGCTGGGAGCCACTAATCTCTCTTTCTATGGTGAGTGCTCCTCGGTAATCATGGCGTTTGAGTTCTTTGATCAAGGCCCGGAAATCCACTCTACCCTCCCCTAAGGGCTTCTCTACTCCCAATCTTTGTCCACAAGTAGGATATTCTCCGTCTTTGGCATGGACACCCTTGATATACGGTCCTAGAATATCCATGGCATCTACGGGATTGGCTTTACCATACATAATCAAGTTGGCGGGATCTAGGTTGACACCCAAGTTATCTAGCCCAATATCATCGAAGGCTCGTACCAAGGTAACCGGCGTCTCTTGTCCCGTTTCGAAGCAGAAAACCTGGCCGTTATTGCTGCAATAACGGGCCACATCTCTAAGAGCAATGATCACCTCCCGATAGGTAGGGTCATTGGGATTCTCCGGTATGAAACCTACATGGGTCGTTATACTATCCACCCCAAGCATCCGGGCAAAATCCGACGCTTTGTTAAGATCCCGTATGCGCTGCGCCCGATAAGTTGCCGGCACTAGGCCCAGAGTCAGCGGCCCGTCATAAAAATCCCATACTGCAGGGCCAGACCACCCCGCCCATACAGAAGTGATCTCCACCCCGGTTTCCTTTGTGGCTGCCTTAACTCTTTCTGCCATTTCAGCTGTAAGAATGTCCGATCTCCAACAGGAAAGCTGGCAAGTAGGCAAATCCAAATCCCGAGCTTTACCCAAAGCCTCTTCAGGTCGCTCAGTCAATCCTACGATTATGCCCAACCTCATCGATGCCAATCTCTGCACTCCCTTTCCCGATTTTCACTGTATACCTTGATGCTTCCAACTCAATTACTAATTCTAGGTAGATTATGGGATTCCTTGCAAAAAACCGATTGTAATAGGCAATCCGAGATAAGTATCAGTCAAGACACCTTCATAAAAAGACACGTCAAAGGTTTTGTACCACGAAAGGTGAAGTATATACAAGAATTAAGTCAAAACATCAAGGAGGTTGTCAAATGACCATTAGGCCGTGGAAACAGTTGAAGTATGGAGAGCTTGAAGTCAAGGTCTTTGAAAATGATGTAGATCTGGGCCGAGCTGCCGCAGCGGCTGCAGCCCAAGCTATCGCTGCTACACTCTCCAACAAAAGCCCTGTCAATCTGGTGTTTTCAACCGGGGCATCACAGTTTGAATTCGTTGCTGGCCTAAAAGAGCAGTCTATCGATTGGAGTAAGATCGCCGCTTTTCATCTGGATGAATACGAGAACATTGCGGCAGATCATCCCGCGTCCTTCCGGCTCTGGCTGAAAACCCGTATTGAAGACCCGTTTGAGCCAGGAGCCTTTTACTATATCGAGGGAGATGCGCCCGATGCTGAAGCTGAATGCCGTAGGTATGCCCAACTGATCAAGGAGAACCCAATTGATCTGGGTTTCATAGGCATCGGCGAAAACGGGCACGTTGCCTTCAATGATCCTCCAGTAGCAGACTTTGATGACCCGCTGATGGTAAAAATCGTGGAACTAGATGAAGCATGCCGCCGGCAACAGGTGGGTGAGGGGTGGTTTCCTTCAATTGATGATATGCCCCAGCGGGCCCTGACTTTAACCGTCCCAGCTGTCATGGCTTGCCATCAGATCATTTCTGTCGTCCCCGACGCCCGTAAAGCTGAAGCGGTCAAAAAAGCCCTGGAAGGACCAATCTCCACAGATTGTCCTGCGTCGATTCTTCGCACCCATCCTAGGGCTACACTCTATCTAGATAGGGATTCCGCCAGCAAGCTCGAGGCTTTGGCCTAAGTTAGTATTCACTTCGATTGATTTTGCCTCCATTGATGGCTACAATATAGGTAGCGCTAAATGGGAGGTAAGATATTGGACACGAAGAAGCTTGTGAGGGCCGCCCTAATAGCGGCCATATATGTTCTGCTGGTCTACCTTTTTGCCGGTGTCAGCTTTGGGATCTTCCAGTTTCGGCCAGCAGAAGCATTGACGTTGCTGCCAATGCTTTACCCCGAGGCTGTACCGGCTATCTTCGTAGGCGTCTTACTCAGCAATATTCTAGGGGGACTCGGTCCGTGGGATATTTTCGGCGGTAGTTTGGTGAGNCTGCTGGCAGCATGGGTAACTTANCAATACCGCCATACCTGGATCGGGTATGCCTCTCCCATCATCTTAAATGCACTATTGATCAGTGCTTATCTCCATCTCATTTTCCAGGTACCCTACTGGCTCGCTGCAGTAGGCATAGCTTTGAGCGAAGCAGTATCAGTACTAGCCATAGGGATTCCCCTTCTGCGATTATTAAAGACTAGGGGGCATCGATGGCTGTAAAATAGCCTGGCACAGGTATAGACATCGCTCTTCAAATTTGTGCCCATTATCACAAATTCCTAGTGAAGCATGAGCTTTCATTTTTGGAACTATTTGATCTGCAAACATCGACAGGAAATAGCCTTTCCCGTGGCGAATTTGAATCTGGTTGATCTAGTTTTTATAGCAGTAGATGGAACGGAGGCATAACATGAGCAGAGGCAAAACCTTTAAGGGAGGCATNTACCCCGCTTGTCATAAGGAGCTGAGCAGCGGCAAAGCCATATTGACCATGGCTCTCCCCAAAGAGGTAGTCGTCCCTTTACAGCAACACATAGGAGCTCCTTGCAGCCCCCTGGTAAAAAAAGGGGACATAGTCAATAAGGGACAGAAAATTGGAGATAGTGAAGCCTTTATCTCAGCACCTATCCATGCACCGGTCTCCGGAGTGGTGAAGGCGGTGGAAGCCCGTTTGCACCCGTCCGGATGCAAAACTCAGGCGATTGTCATAGAAAATGATGGTGAAGAACGCCTGGACTCCAGTGTCGCCCCTAAAGGTGATCTGGAGGCTTTAGATGCAGGTACTATCAAGGAAATCATTCGAGAAGCAGGCATAGTAGGTCTGGGAGGAGCAGCTTTTCCCACCCACGTCAAGCTAGCACCTCCTCCGGATAAGAAAATCGACGTTTTGATTATCAATGGCTGTGAATGTGAGCCCTATCTCACTTGTGATCATCGCCTAATGCTAGAGCAATCCGAGCAGCTTGTTTATGGGACTCGAGCTATCATGAAGGCGTTGGGCATTGACAAGGCTTTTATCGGTATTGAGGATAACAAGCTTGACGCCATCGCAGCCATGGAAAAAGCAGTGGCCCAGTACTCTGGTATCCAAGTGGTAGCTTTGCGAACTAAGTATCCCCAGGGTGCGGAGAAACAGTTGATCCTGGCCATCACCGGTAAGGAGGTACCCGTTGGCGGTCTACCCATGGATATAGGGATTGAGGTCAATAACGTGGGGACCGCAGTTGCCGTGGCGACAGCCATTCAAACAGGCATACCCCTCATCGAGCGGATTATAACTGTTTCCGGTGAAGGCGTTCGGGAACCGCAGAATCTCCTAGTCCGTATCGGCACTAGCTTCAATGACGCTCTAGAGGCCGCCGGNGGGCTCAACGGAACACCTAAGAAGGTTATCATGGGCGGCCCCCTGACGGGTTTGACCCAATTNGACCTGTCTGTCCCCATCGTAAAAGGTACCTCTGGGATTGTAGTGTTCAATACTCTTAAAACAGCCACGCATCCAGAACCCTGTATTCGCTGTGGACGGTGTGTTGACGTCTGCCCCCAATATCTGGTTCCGACCANCATCGCTCAATATGTCGATGCAAATATGCTAGACGCAGCGGNGGAATGGGGATTGCTTAACTGCTGCGAATGTGGCTGTTGCTCTTATGTGTGCCCCGCTAATCGTTTCCTAGTCCAATCACTTAAGCTTGGCAAAGAGGAAGTGCGGGCTGAACGCAGCAAACAGACCAGCTAATAAGGGAGGGGATGTTCCATGGAAAATAATACGCTCGCACCTGACACTCGGCTCGTACTCTCTACAGGCCCCCACGTGTCAGATCAAGAATCAATTTCAGGTATTATGTACGGTGTCGTCATTGCTTTGCTGCCGGCTCTCGCAGCATCCATATATTTCTTCCGTTTCCGAGCCCTTTGGTTGGTTGCGGTTACGGTTGGAGCTTGTGTGCTCACGGAACTGATCTTTCAGAAAGTAAGAGGTAAACCCATTACAATCTACGATGGTAGCGCCATCGTCACCGGTTTGCTTCTAGCCTTTAACCTACCACCTACTTTGCCCTGGTGGATGGCAGCAGTAGGTGGAGTGGTAGCCATTACCTTAGGCAAGCAGGTTTTTGGCGGTCTAGGACATAACCCCTTTAACCCTGCCTTAGTGGGAAGAGCTTTCCTTTTGGCTGCTTTTCCTGCTCCGATGATCACCTGGACAAGGCCCATAGACGGTATTGCAACAGTCACACCATTAGTCCAACTGCAAATGGGACGCATTACAAGCACCTATTGGGACATGTTCATTGGTAATATAGGAGGTTGCCTCGGTGAGACATCGGCTTTGGCCATACTNATCGGAGGCGCCTATCTCNTGTACAAAAACTATATCGATTGGCGCATTCCCGTCAGCTATCTTGGTACAGTAGGCATTATCGCTCTAATCCTCGGCCAGAATCCGGTATTCCACTGGCTCGCGGGCGGTCTTCTGCTTGGAGCTTTCTTCATGGCCACCGACATGGTGACAACCCCAATCACCCACAGGGGTAAGTGGCTGTTTGGTATTGGCGCTGGAATCATTCTGATGGTCATTCGTCTATGGGGCGGCTACCCGGAAGGGGTATCCTACTCTATTCTCTTGATGAATGGTCTTACGCCCCTACTAAACCGTATCACACGACCCAGACCCTATGGGGAGGTGGAAATTCATGCGTGATAGTCTCAGGTTAGTGATTGTGCTNGGCTTGATCGCGACCATATCCGGCGGTGTACTCGCCTACGTGCATCAGAACATGTCTCCCATCATAGAGGAGAACAGGGCTGCTGCTATGGCAGAAGCCATATTGGAGGTAATGCCCAAAGCGGTATCTTACGAGGTAATAACCGCCTTTACTGGCGGTAGTGCTCTAGCTGATGCTACAAGCAGTGGCTCTGTAGCCGATGCCACTAGCGGTTCTACTGAAGACGGTACCAGTGCATCTACTGATGGCACTAGCGCATCCACTGCCACTGACNGTACTAGCGCTTCTACAGATGGTACCAGTGCCGCTACCGATGGCACCACTGCCTCCACCGACGGTGCAACTGCCGCTACGGATGGTGCCAGTGCATCTACTGATGGCACTAGCGCATCCACTGTCACTGATGGTACTAGCGCTTCTACAGATGGTACCAGTGCCGCTACCGATGGCACCACTGCCTCCACCGACAGTGCAACTGCCGCTACGGATGGTACCAGTGCATCTACTGATGGCACTAGCGCATCCACTGCCACTGACGGTACTAGCGCTTCTACAGATGGTACCAGTGGTAGTTCCGTAGTAGTAGACGTAGTCACGAAATATCGGGGCTTAGATGCTGACGGCAACACCGTGGGCATAGCCTTTGCCGTCGATGGTAACGGATTCGGTGGCAATATTAGAATGATGGTGGGTCTAGATCCTGTTACCCGCAAGTTGACTAAAGTCAAAGTACTAGATCATCTTGAAACCCCCGGTTTAGGGGCCCGAATCACTGAGCAGGCCTTTTTGCACCAATTTGAAAATAAGTCTCTAGATGATGCCTTCACCGCCAAGAATGATGTGGATGCTATCACTGGAGCTACTGTTTCTTCCCAGGCTGTAGCTGCCACTATCAAGGCTGCGCTTTCAGAGGTAGAAGCAGATCTGCGAGCGGGAGGTATCTGGTAATGAAAAGCTTGCGAAAAGAATTTCTCAAAGGGCTATGGGATGAGCATCCAACTTTCCGATTGCTAATCGGCATGTGCCCTACTTTGGCAGTCACTACTGCTGCTAGCAATGGTTTGGCTATGGGGCTAGCCACAACCTTTGTCTTGGTCTGTTCTTCAGTGATAATTTCCTTGATGAAGGACCTGATTCCCAAGAAAGTGCGCATCCCTTGCTATATCATCATAGTTGCAACGTTCGTGACTATCGCTGATATGGTATTGGCAGCCTATTTCCCCGACCTGCATAAGGTCTTAGGATTGTTTATCCCGCTGATTGTGGTCAACTGTATCATCTTAGGACGAGCAGAAGCATATGCGTCCAAGATGCCGGTTTTCCACTCCTTTATTGATGCCCTGGGCATGGGAGTCGGTATCATTTGGGGTCTGACATTCTTAGGCATTGTTAGAGAGTTCTTGGGCATGGGCTCAGTGTTCGGCATGCAGATCCTACCGGAGACAGCTACCTCCTGGGTAATATTCATCCTACCGCCCGGTGCTTTCTTTACGCTGGGAATTGTAGTAGGGCTCATGAATCAGATCAACTATGTTCTGGAGCGTCGCAAACGTGAACGGACAACTGGTTCAGTTACCGCAGGTCAGGCTGTTCAGGGCTAGGAAAGGAAGGTATAGGATATGGGTGAGCTAGCACTTATCTTCATTGGCTCTGTATTGGTAAACAACTTCGTATTAGTCCGGTTTCTAGGCATATGCCCCTTCCTCGGGGTTTCCAAGGAACTAGACACTGCACTGGGAATGGGGATGGCAACTACTTTCGTCTTGGTGCTTTCTGCGGCAGCTACGTGGCTCGTGCAAACGTTTATCCTAGTGCCTTTCGGAATGCCCTTTCTGCAGAATGTAGCCTTTATCTTGATCATCGCCTCTTTAGTGCAGCTGGTTGAGATGTTCCTGCAGAAAGCCAGTCCTGGACTCTACCGTGCTCTGGGTATATTCTTGCCCCTCATTACCACCAACTGTGCGGTCTTGGGTCTAGCCATCTTAGTCTCACAGAAAGACTATACGCTTATTCAAGCCATTGTCTTTGCGTTAGGCACCGGGGCAGGCTTTACATTAGCCCTGGCCATGATGGCGGGAATCCGAGAACAGCTGCAGTTTGCAGATATCCCCAAGGCATTACAGGGAGCCGGTATAGCGTTGATCACCGCTGGTTTGATGTCCATGGCGTTCATGGGTTTTTCTGGCCTAATTGCCATGTGATAGAGGCAGTTGGATGCAGCAACTTGTAGGAGGGAAAACTGGATGACTAATACAGTCATAGTCTCCCTGGTTAGCATGGGAGCCATGGGAGTATTATTTGGGGCGGGATTAGCGTGGGCCTCCCGCAAATTTGCAGTAGAGTCAGATAGCAGAATAGACGAGATTGAAGCAGCTCTCCCCGGGGCCAACTGTGGTGCCTGTGGATACCCCGGTTGTCGAGCTTTCGCCGAATCTGTGGTCGGCGGAGGTGCTCCTGTCAATGGCTGTCCCGTGGGCGGCACTGCTGTAGCTACTCAAGTAGCCAAAATCATGGGTGTAGAGCCCGAAGATAGCGGTGAACGCCTAGTGGCACGCGTCCATTGTGGCGGAGGCCATGCCCAAGCCAAACAGAGAGCAGATTACGTAGGTATCGATGATTGCCGCGCTGCGATAATGGTGGGTGGTGGTGCCAAAGGGTGTGAGTATGGTTGTCTGGGACTAGCAAGCTGTGTCAGGGCTTGCCCCTTTGATGCCATGGTTATGGGAGATAACGGCCTGCCCATAGTAGATAAGGATAGATGTACCGCTTGCGGTCGCTGTGTAGTTGCTTGTCCTCGGGACCTAATCACATTGGTGCCATGTAGCAAAGAGGTCCACGTCTTATGTCGTTCCTTTGATCGAGGCAGAGAGGTCAGGGACAACTGCCAAGTTGGCTGCATAGGCTGCAAAGCCTGTGAACGTGTTTGTGAATATGATGCCATCCACGTAACAGACTTTCTGGCTGCCATCGATTATGCAAAATGCACCAACTGCGGAGCCTGCGCCGCTAAGTGCCCAACAAAAGCCATTATCATAGAAAATGGGCAAATCCAACTGGCAGAGACAACAGCTAGTTAGGTCTTGAGATATACCGCTATGCTCAGAGATAATTACTGAGTAATACCCCGAAGCCGCCCCAATAAGGCGGCTTTGCTCTGCCCTGGCTCGGGCCCAGGATTTTTGATGGATGTGCAAAAACAGGATATTCAATCTACATCAGGGAAATATCTAGGTGAACTGAAGATGTTGCTTACACCACTAGAGCGAGGAGGAGATAACATGGATGCTCTGCAAGCAATCAAGACCCGTAGAAGTATTCGAAAGTTTGAAAAGAAACCCATACCAAAGGACATATTGGAGAGCATTGTTGATTGCGGTCGCCTAGCCGCCAGTGGACGCAATGACCAGCCCTGGGAATTTGTGGTCGTTACAGATTCTGAGATCAAGAACCAAATTGCCGCTACTACCGATTACGGTAAATTCATAGCTCAGGCAGCAGCCTGTATAGCAGTTTTTTGCCGCGACACAACATATTATCTAGAAGATGGGGCTGCAGCTAGCCAAAACATTCTGGTAGGGGCTTGGGCCCAGGGAGTCGGCACCTGCTGGATAGCAGGCGACAAGAAACACTATGCCGAGACCATAGGGGAAATCGTGGGAGCACCTAAAGGTACTAGACTAGTCTCCCTAATTGCCTTAGGTTACCCTGCCGAGCAGCCCACCAGAGAAAAGCGAGAACTTAAGGATGTCCTTCACTGGAACCGCTTCTAACGTTATTTGTGTTTGACGTTTTTGCATCGATGATTGAAGGGGGGAAGGGCATATGGCTATCTGGCCATACCAAGGGATAGCCTATGCCCATGTGCAGTGAGAAACAAACGGATTATGGGGTACTTGGCTCTTTTGGTACTAATCCTCGGGCTAACTGGTTGTACAGTCACCGGTACTGTACACATGAAGTTCCAGCCTAAGGATGTAGTCAAAGTGACAGTCCGGGATATAGAGATCTATCGCAGGTGGGAGACATGGGGTAGGTCATACCCTTATGCTTACGATATTTCGCTGCGGTTATATGTGCAAGACAGCTATATTGGGACTATACCCGGGGACGGGCAGTCCCTTGAGGTGCGTGTACGCACACCCCGATACATCAATCGCTCGCTGTACTTCTCTCCCAATCGATATCCGTATCCGCCGGACATCCGCATCGAGGTGTGGGATCACGACTATGGATCCAGCTACGGAAAACGGCGCGTGGATACTCTGTTCATCCCTTACCGCGCTTGGCGGGAAGGATATGCCAGTGGGAGCTATATAGACCTCCATTATGAGGTGGAGCTCCAGCAGCGTTGAAATCTTCTCTACCTGCCGATCGGGGGCTAAGAAAGCAAGGACCCCCAAACATGAACCGTTATGTAGAACTATCTAGCAAAACTAACAGGGATACTGCTGTCGCAGCATCCCTGTTTCCTTCTTAAGTCACTATGGCTTTCGCTCTACTTTGTGTCCACCCTATTCAATGGCGACTATGCGCCCCTCTATATCAGGGGATATAGTACCTTGGGCAGCCATATGGTTGGCCATGGCATCTCTGAGCATTTCCCCGGTATCCACCAGTACTTTAGCGGAAGTAAAGGTGGTATATCCGTCACCACCAGCAGCAAGNAAGTCATTGGTGGCGACTGTATATTGCTTATCTAGATCCAGGGCTTCACCATTAACCAAAACATCCATGACCCGGGAGCCAGGNTCCCGAGAAGGATCAAACATTATCTCCAGACCCGATACCTGCAAGAACCCACCATTTTGCTCCGGATATAGGCGTACACTATGCTCTAGAGCGCCCAGTAGATCTCGGCCTGAAACCTCGATTTTCACCAATGTATTATCAAAAGGCAAGACTGTATATATGTCGCCGAGGGTAATCTTACCAGCTTCTACTGAAGCCCTGATCCCTCCGCCGTTATTCATCCCGATGTCGGCTCCCACTGCTTGCCGCAATACATCGGCAACCAGGTTGCCAAGGTTAGTCTCCCTTGTCCTGACATTACCTCTTTCGCCATCGAGCAGGACTGCAGTAGCTCCTACTTCCTGATCTAGCTTTGCCTCTAACTCCGTACTCCACTTCTGAACAATCTCAGCTGCCTGAAAGCTATCTGCCACATCGGCACCAACAGGCACTAACTCCCGAGCTACCTCGGTTATCCTGCCATCCTCTAGGGTTAACTGAAGAAGACCTAGTTCCTTAGCATGCTCCCCTGCTTGGACAATAAGGGTATTGCCCACAACTACAGGTTCTTCGATGCGGGTGTGGCTGTGCCCACCAACAATTACGTCAATCTCCGGTACCGCCTCTGCCAACACCTGATCGGCGTCGAACCCGAGGTGAGTAAGGGCAATCAACACATCGACCTTGGGCCGCATGTAGCCAGCCAAACTCTTAGCTCGGGCAATAGGGTCTGCAATAACTAGTCCTTCTACATTCTTAGGGTGGGTAACAAAAGGTGTATCCGGGGTTACCAACCCTATGAGCCCTACTGTGAGATTGCCAACAGGCTTGATAAGAGCCGAAAAAGCAATGGGTTCACCGGTTACTTCATCCAGCACATTAGCTGCCAGTACCGGAAACACAGCCTCCTCTTGTCGCTCCTTCAGCGCAGACTGCCCATAGTTGAAATCGTGATTGCCTAAAGTCATAGCATCGTAAACCATTAGATTCATTANTTCTACTACGGATCGGCCTTGGAACATATTGGCGACATTAGTCCCATGCCAGGCATCTCCGGCATCTAGCAAGAGAACATTCTCTACGCCATTGCCCCGCAGCTCGTCTACAAGAGTGGCCACTCGCACCATGCCGCCAATAGGTTCAGCATCCTGGCCAGGTGAAAAGGGCTCCAACCGCGCATGGGTATCGTTGGTATGCAGAATCACTAGCGTATCTGCAGCTTGTACAGCAAGACTAATCGATAGCAACAATATGGTGATTACAGCCAACAATGAAAATCGCTTAGCTCTCGACTTATTCAACACATGACCCCCCTCTTTAGTGTGTAATTACCATTATAGATTTACGGTATAGCTTGGGTGGATTCCTGCTTTCTGCCAAGATCAGAACACCCCGGTTAGTGTGCAAAACCCCGGGGTGATAGTTCTTTACTTATCTAATTTGTTGCCTAGCTCCCCAACAGCATCACGGAGCCGACCTATTATCCTCGGCCTCTTGATCTGAGGCAAAATGATCTTGTCTAGGACCTGACTAATATCAGCAAAGGTACCTTCCATGCCCTGGTCCGCATCGATGGGATACAGTTGCTTACGCTCTTCATAGAATCGTCGTAAGGGCTGAATCTCTGCCTGGTAGACCTCCATCCGATGCCGGATGGTTTCAGGATTATCATCATCACGTTGGACAAGGTGACCACCACAAGGACAAGTTTCTAATCGATAAAAATCTATGTGGTAAGTCTTGTTGCAGCGATCACATACTCGTCGACCGGATAGACGATGAATCACTGATTCCAGAGGTATCTCCAAAAGGAAAACCACATCTAGTACCGGTGGGTGTTCCTGCAGGTATCCATCGAGGTGCTGAGCCTGTAAGAGGTTCCTGGGATAGCCATCAAGGATGACGCTCTCATACCTCTGCAATTGGTTCTCGATGATCATGTTCACTATCCCGTCTTCAACCATATCTCCTTTATTTAGAGTACCCCCTATGGCTCTTCCTATCTCGGACTGCTCAGCAACTTCCTTCCTGAGTATACTCCCCATGGATAAGTGAACCGCACCATATTTGGTGCTAATTAGCCTAGCTTGGGTCCCCTTTCCGGAGCCGGGCGCTCCTAACATGACCATACGCATATTATCCACCTGCTCTCCTTTTCTCGGCTGATGTCCGCCGGGCTTACGCAAAGCAAATACTTTTCTAACTTCGCCGAGAAAGCAGGTATTCCTTGTTGGGATTGTCTAGAGGACAGCCCAGTCAACCCCAACATCGTGATAGCTAGTCTGACAAAACCACTTGTCTCGCCCCTTGAATACCTTGGATCTGACATATTGCGGTCAAGACATCGTTTGGGAGCTCGTTATCAGTCCCTAACACCATAACAGCAGGGCCTCCCGGAGTCTTCCGACCCACCTGCATCGTCCCGATATTGATCTCCGCCTGCCCAAGAATGGTCCCCACTTGCCCAATGATACCAGGCTTATCTTGATGGGGTGCCACCAACATGTAGCCAGTGGGTACTGCATCAACCCGATAGCCGTTAATTTCAACAATCCGAGGCACGTCAGGTTGAAATACACTGCCGGCTACGGTCAGCACACCATCGGATGTCTCGGCTTCTATTGCTATACGATTATGGTAATCATCACCATTTCCCTTATGAACAGTCTCTACCTTAATGCCTCGGCGACGAGCCAAATAATCGGCGTTGACCAAATTAACGTGGTCGTCAACAATTCGAGCCAGCATGCCTTTGAGGGTGGCTGTGGTAATCGCTCCTGTCTCTAGGCCGACCAAGCTGCCAGTATAGGTAATCCGCAACCGATCGATACCCCCGCCCATCTGTGCCAAAAAAGCCCCTAGCTTTTCCGCCAAATCTATATAAGGAATCAGTTTTTCCATGATCTCGGGAGTCAAACCCACCATGTTAACTGCATTATTGGGCAGGCCACCCCCCAGCAGACAAGCAATGGCTTCAGAGACATCCATAGCTACGTGGAGCTGAGCCTCTTCCGTGGAAGCACCAAGGTGAGGAGTGAGAACTACATTCGGGCAGTCCAAAAGCGGACTCGATACCACTGGCTCTTCCTCGAATACATCGAGGGCAGCCCCGGCGATATGGCCACTTCTTAGAGCTTCCGCCAAAGCAGTCTCACAGACTATACCCCCCCGAGCCACATTGATAATCCGAGCCCCTGGCTTCATAAGACTAATGGCCTTTGCATCCAGAAGGTGGCGGGTATCGTTGGTCAAAGGCATATGAATAGGTGAGGAAATCAGAGCGCTCTAATAGTTCCTGGTACGAAACGAGCTCTACTCCTATCCGTTTGGCTTGGTCCAAAGACACATAAGGGTCATAGCCGATACAAACCATCTCGAAAGCCTGGGCTCTCCGGGCCACAGCTGAACCTATTCGCCCCAGACCTAGAATCCCTAAAGTCTTCTGCCTAAGCTCCACTCCCACCAACTGTCTGCGGTCCCAGCGACCTTCCTTGAGGCTGACATCACCTCTGGGTATATTGCGAGCCAGGGCTAACATCAACGCCAACGAATGTTCCGCGGCAGCTATGGTATTACCGTCGGGGGCATTGACCACAACAATTCCTTTGCGAGTTGCCGCCTCCAAATCTATGTTATCAACACCGACACCAGCCCGGCCAATCACCTTGAGACTCTTAGCAGCTTCGATCACGGGAGCCGTTATCTTGGTAGCGCTGCGGACTATTAAGGCATCATATTCTCCTATGCCAAAAATGAGCTCCTCTTCCGTCCATGACCTTGGGATTATGTCTACCTGCCAACCTCGATTGTAAAGTGCCCTTACGCCGGCTTCTTTCACACCATCTAAGACCAAGATTCGCATCATATGCTTGTTCTTACCTCCAGTTCCATGGCTGCTGACTCTAAAAAAGCGCCTGCTCCGCTGCCCTTACTCCGGCGCCTAGCTCAACGGCGCTACCGGCCTTGTACAGGGCAATCTCCAAGGCAGCTATGGCCATTACCACATCTAACTCACTGCAGTAACCCATATGCCCTATCCGTAGAAGCTTCCCTTTGAGCTGCCCCTGACCACCGGCAAAGCTGACCCCCATCTCCCGCTGTAGGATCTTCGATAGATCGCTGGCCCCTATGGCGGCGTTAGGCAAAATAGCAGTGACTGTGTGGGAAGCTACATCGTCTCCCGCCAAGAGACTCATACCAAGGGCTCGGGCTCCCGCCCGGGCTGCCCTCGCCATCCGCGCATGGCGCATGAAGACATTGGATAGGCCTTCCTCCAATATAAGATCTAGAGCAGCATTCAGTCCGTAAAACAAAGATACCGCTGGAGTCCAGGGAGTATTCTTGTTAGCAAAGCTCTTACGTGCTTCTAGCAGGCTGAAGTAGAAACGTACTCCATTATTCGCCTCAATCACCGGCCATGCCTTAGGGCTCACGCTGATCAATGCCAGACCCGGAGGCAGCATCAAAGCCTTCTGGGAGCCGGTTACCATAATGTCTACATGCCATTCGTCAGTGCGAATATCCATGGCTCCCATGCTGCTGACAGCATCAACAAGCAAGAGAGCATCGGTATTGGCCACAAACTCTCCTAGGGAGGCGATGTCATTAGTTACACCTGTAGACGTCTCATTATGCGTGGCCAAAACCGCCTTGAAGGGTCCTGCTTTGCTCCACGTCGCTTTGACTTGATCCATATCCAAGGCACTGCCCCAAGCAAATTCCAGCTTCGTGACTTCTGCACCGTAGATTCTAGCTAGCTTGGCAAAGCGTTCTCCGAAATTACCAGTAACAATGGCTAGGACTTTATCTCCAGGAGTGATTGTGTTGGCTACAGCTGCCTCCAAGCCACCGGTCCCAGAGTTCGTAAGTATGTATAAGTCATTTTGGGTTTGAAATACCTGNTTAGCCTTTTCCACGATCTCCCCATGGAGAGCAGCGAATTCCTGCCCTCGATGGGCCATCATGGGCTGACCCATGGCAGCAACCACCTGGGGAGGTACCGGTGTCGGACCGGGCGTATAGAGATACTCTTTGCTCAACATGTCATCACATCTCCTTTTGGAATGAAAAAAGGCCAAGCTGCAATTGCTTGACCTGGTTGAAATAGCATAAGAAGATATTTGTCATATCCCCCTGTCCTTTTGCCTGAGAGATTACCCACTATAGGTTTGCTCCTTCGGCGCCTGACTTCCAGGTCTCTCCAGAGGTCTGTCCCGTTACAGTTTCCGTGTCCTAGCTTGACACACCTGAGAGTTTGAGGCTAAGCCCTTGCCCCTTCGGTAGGATAAGATCCTTTTTCTGTAACGCTCATCCAGCCATACTAGTTTTCATTTGTATGCCTAATTATAGGAGGCGTCTGGTCGGCTGTCAAGGGTCTTGGTGTTGCCAATTTGTTAAATCAATCACAAACGCTCGTGCGGGGTACTGTGAATAAATACCCGCTGTCTCAGACATTCAGGCTCGTTTTTGTGGGGTGAAAGCAATGAGGCCGTGCCCCTTGGTTGACTTGGGCACGGCCTCCTCCTGCACTCGTAAAGGTTCAAACAATGAGAACACTAGTCAAACAGAAG
>JGI24708J26588_10000487_pt1 | contig 32459 bp, 24 predicted proteins | sample BioPla1DNA2_FD_26588 | JGI IMG/M metagenome (IMG submission 26588) | reverse complement strand
TTTTCGCTCTCTTTTAAAACACTTATTCTCCAAGATATGCTTTAATTACCTCAGGATTATTCAGTACTTCCTCCGGTAATCCATTGGCAAGTTGGGTTCCAAAATTTAATACAAAGATCTTTTCACATATTCCTGCAACCAGTTTCATATCATGTTCAATTAACAGTATCGTAACACCATATTTCTCACGGATTAAGGTGATGGTTTCCATTAGTTCATCCGTTTCTGCAGGATTCATACCCGCAGCTGGTTCGTCTAGCAGCAATAATTTTGGATTCGTCGCCAGGGCTCTTGCAATCTCCAGCTTCCTTTGTTTTCCGTAAGGAAGGTTGGCAGAAAGTATATTGGCTTCTTTATCTAAGTCTAATACCTCTAGTATTTCGTGAGCTACTTCATTCATCTTTTTTTCTGTTCTAAAATAACTGGGCAAACGTAAAATCCCTGATGCTGTTGAATATCTATGATCATTATGTAGACCAATTTTTACATTGTCCAGAACAGATAAATTCTTAAATAAGCGAATGTTTTGAAATGTCCTTGCAATTCCTGCTTTATTAATTTCAATCGTATTTAATCTAGTAATATTTTTACCATCTAATATAATTTGTCCAGTATCTGGCTTATAAACTCCAGTCAAAAGATTAAAAACGGTTGTCTTTCCTGCACCATTGGGACCAATCAATCCATAAAGTTCCCCTTTTTTTATGGTAATACTAAAGGAATCTACCGCACGAAGTCCACCAAAGGAAATACCAAGGTTTTTTACAGTTAACATGTCCATAATTACGCCCTCCTCTTTGTTTTACTTTTTAATGCAACAAAGATATTCTGCAGCGAGTATTTCTTACGCCATGCTATACAGGTAGGATTCCAGTTAAAGATCATCATTACGATTAATACTACCGCATAAATTAACATTCGATAATCTTGCATAAAACGAAGATACTCTGGTAATAAGGTCAAAATGATAGCTGCAATCATGGAACCACGGATATTACCCATACCGCCTAATACTACAAATACCAATATCATAATCGACATATTATAGCCGAAACTCTTTGGTGTTGCCACTAAGTTAGATAAATTATGGGCATATAGAACACCAGCTACTCCTGCAAAAGCTGCAGATATTGCAAAGGCTAGTATCTTGAATTTTGTTATATCAATCCCTACGGACTCTGCTGCGATACGATTATCCCGGATTGCCATAATAGCCCTTCCAGACCTAGAATGAATTAGATTTACAATAACGATAAAGGTTATGATTAATAAAAGTACCGCTGCTGTAAATGTCGTATCATTGGGCGCACCCACAATACCTTTGGCACCATTGATAATAATTCTTCCATCTTCCTCTAGATTTAAGGACATAGAATCTTTGATGGAAAAATGAACACCCTTGCTATCAAAGCCAATATATAAAACATTAATTACGTTTTTTACAATTTCACCAAATGCAAGAGTAACTATGGCAAGATAGTCTCCTCGCAATCGCAATACAACGAAGCCTATAAATACTCCTAATAAAGCTGCCGATACTGCACCGATTAAAATCGCTAGGAAGAAACGTATAAATGAATTGGTTATGGTATTTTGCATGCTTTTTGAAAAGAAGGCACTGGCAAATGCACCTATGCACATAAAGCCTGCGTGTCCAAGACTGAGCTCCCCTAGGATTCCAACCGTAAGATTTAAGGAAACAGCNAGGATGGAATAATAACAAAGGGGCACCAATAGTCCCTGCATTAGATTGGACATAAGACCCATGGCTATCATCAATTGACAAACTACATAAACAGCTACTATGACACCAATGGTAATTAGATTGCTCCGTGTAGATTTATTTAATTGACGGGTTTTATTGGAATTCATATTAATCATAGCTGACACCTACACTTTCTCATTTATCTTCTTCCCAAGAATACCAGTTGGTTTCACCAGAAGAACAAGAATCAGTATTAAAAACACGATGGCATCGGCAAGCTGAGATGAAATATAAGCGAGACTTAATATCTGAATGACACCCAGTAAGATTCCACCGAGCATAGCTCCTGGTATGGAACCGATCCCTCCGAAAACTGCTGCAACAAAGGCTCTGATTCCTGGCATTGCCCCAGAAGTTGAATTCAGGCTTGGATAAGCAGAAAACAAAAGGGCACTGGCTACAGCAGCCAAGGCAGAACCTATGGCAAAAGTAATGGCAATGGTCTTATTTACATTAACGCCCATTAAAATCGCTGCTTCCTTATCTTCCGAAACCGCTATCATACCACGGCCTACTCTAGATTTGTTAACAAACAAAGTTAAAGCTACCATAATAATAATACAAACNGGTATGGTGACTAAGGCCTCTCCTGGAATGGTAAGCTTACCCTCCACAAGTTTTAAAGGTTCTACTTTAATCATAGATGTAAAAGATTTTGTATCTGCTCCAAAGATCAAAAGTACAATATTCTGTAACAAATAGCTAACACCGATGGCTGTAATTAAAACCGCCAAAGATGAAGCCTTTCTTAGAGGTTTATAAGCGATACGCTCTATCGTTACACCTAAAATAGTACAAAAAATAATTGAACAAATCAAAGCAAGAATTGGACTCAAACCTAAGGTGCTCATGATCGTAAATATCACAAATCCACCTACCATAATCACATCACCATGGGCAAAGTTTAACATCTTTGCAATACCATAAACCATGGTATATCCCAGTGCAATAATTGAATATACACTTCCTAAACTAATTCCTCTGATCAAATATGCTATAAAACTCATAAACACCCCCGACTGCATGCTCTTAGATGCTAATTACATTCTATAATCTTTCCTTAATGTCTCTAAAAAATACAATATTAGGAAAGTCTTTAATACATTAAATCGCAAAATTGATTATATCACAGTATTCTTTCTATTACAACAGAAAACTAATTTTATAGTATCATATGGTATCAATTATACTTTTATATAAGCAAACAGAGGGGAGTTTTCCATACCCCTCTGTCCTTTTTATCATCGGATTATCCCTATGCTTTTTCTAAATTAGATTCCTATTATTGCTTAAATTTATTATTCAAATGGCACATAAATTCCATCTTCAATAATAACCGCTTTAGGTTCTTTATTCACTTCACCGGTTTCTGACCATGTCATACCTGCACCGGTAAGGCCGTCAAAAGTAATTTCAGTAATTGCATTTTGTATTGCATCGTTTAGTTCGGAAATTTTCATATCAGGAGTAGCACCTGCTTTTTCAAGTGCTTCTTTTATAATATAAATAGCATCATATGCATCTGCAGCAAACTGATTTGGTATTTCACCACCGGATGCTTCTTTAAACTTCGCAACAAAATCCTTCGTAGCTTCATCCTCTGCTGTGGCAGCGAATGGGGTAAGCAACATAACGCCTTCTGCTAAAGAAGTATCAAAGTTTTTAACAGTAAGAATTCCATCCAGTCCATCGCAACCGAAAAAGATTGGCTTATAGTCAACATCTGCTGCCTGGGTAAGGATTAAGGTTGCTTCTTCATAGTAGATTGGAAGAAATACTAATTCTGCACCAGCATCTTTTGCTTTCTGGATCTGTACAGCGAAGTCAGATTTGCTGTCCTGGGAGAATGCTTCCGCAGCTACTATTTCTATATTTTGATTCTTAGCTTCTGTAGCAAATTTTTCATAAATACCGGATGAATAAATATCGGAACTATCATAAATAACCGCAACTTTTGTAGCTAAATCATGCTCTCCTATGTATTGAGCAGATTTTAATCCCTGGTTGGGGTCAGAGAAACAAACCTGGAAAGTTGTACCAAATTGTAAAACATCCGGTGAAGAACCAGATGGTGTCAATTGGAACATTTTATCCTTGCCTGTTTCTGCAGAAACAGCGGTACAAGGTCCACTGGTTACGGTACCCATGAGTATCTTCATACCCCAGTCTTTTAAGCTATTATAAGCATTTACTGATTTTTCTTGATCGTGTTCATCATCTTCAAATTTGAACTCAATCAATTTACCATTGATGCCGCCAGCTTCATTAATTTCCTTAACTGCAATCTCAGCACCGATTTTTACGTGTTGACCATATACAGCAGCACCGCCTGTCACTGGGCCTATGCCGCCGATATAAAACTTGTCATTATTTGCAGCTGGTGTTCCACAGGCTGACAAGTTCATAGCCAGTAAGCTAATGGCCAAACCAAGACCTAATACTTTCTTAATTTTTTTCATAAAATCCCTCCATCTTCTCCGGATATTCATATCTAATCTTAAATACGCTCCAGCAAGGATCCAAATTCTTCTAGAGCATATTCGTAATCTTATCTATGATTACCCTTATTTAATTTATAAAATAAGACGTTGCACACTGAAATAAATTTCTTTAGTCACGCGTGTACCGAACGTCTTTATTCTTGCATTATATAATAACCTCTGATATTTTGTTTGTCAACATAATATTTATTCAATTTTAATATTATTTATACACTTTTAAGATATCCACCACATTTGTCACAAAAATCCAGCCCTTCCAAGGTAATTCCACCACAATCAGGACAAATCATTTTTTCTGGAAGGAATTCTATTTCTACTAGTTCATATTCTTCTCCCTCTTCCAGATTATACTCATTGTCCTGATTGCCATCAAAGGCTTCAAACCGATCTCTATCCTCTTTATCTTCTTCTAGATCTTCTACCTCATCGTAATCATCTTCTAATTCTTCTACGTCTTCGTAATCATCTTTTAGATAATTACTTCTTTCTGTCCTAGATAGCTTCCCCTTCATTCCATGATCAATGATACGTTGAAATACGGATTTTATACCCATAATCTTTGCCCCTCTATATCTTTTAAATATTCCCTATTAATTGGCCGCAATCATTTTTTGCTTGCTAACGCCTCTCATTTCAATCACTGGTACCCCTTTTCCTTCAATATATTCCCTAGTGATTTTTACCCGTCCTATATTCTCATCCTTAGGAATTTCATACATGATATCTAACATGATTTCCTCTAAAATTGCTCGCAATGCTCTGGCACCAGTTTTCTTCTCTAGTGCTTTTTCAGCAACGGCTTCCAAGGCTTCTGGATCGAATTCTAGATCTACCTCATCCATGGCCAGCAACTCTTTGTATTGTTTTAAGATCGCATTTTTCGGCTCAAGAAGAACCTTCACTAACATTTCCTTGGTCAAACCTTGAAGAGAGAATAAAATTGGTAAACGACCTAAAAATTCCGGTATCATGCCGTATTCTCTTAAGTCTTCTAGGGTAACTTTCTGTAATATATCCGGATCTTCATCATATTTATCTTTTAAATCCGCCTTAAAACCAATGGAAGATTGCTTATTCAACCTTGCTTTTACGATTTTATCCAAATCAGGGAAGGCACCACCGCAAATAAATAAAATATTTTCCGTATTTACTGTCGTTAATGGTACCATGGCATTCTTAGAAGATGCACCTACTGGAACCTCAACATCACTTCCCTCTAAAAGTTTCAGCAATCCCTGCTGCACAGATTCACCGCTTACGTCTCTGCTATTGGTATTGCGTTTCTTGGCTATTTTATCAATTTCATCTATGAAAATAATCCCTCGCTCTGCTTTTTTCACATCATTTCCTGCTGCCGCTAGAAGCTTAGATACTACACTTTCTACGTCATCTCCAATATAACCCGCTTCTGTTAGAGTGGTAGCATCGGTAATTGCTAGGGGAACATTCAATAGTTTCGCTAAGGTCTTAACCAAAAATGTTTTCCCACAACCGGTTGGTCCAATCATCAGCATATTGGATTTTTCGATCTCTACCTTGCTGTTTTTTGAAGCAATCCTTTTATAATGATTATATACAGCCACAGATATAACTTTTTTGGCATGATCTTGACCAATGATATATTCATCCAATTTTGCTTTTATAATATGTGGGGATGGGATACTTTTCCGGTCAAAAACTTCTTCTTTCTCAGAATCAGGCTCCTTTTTCTTTAATTTTTGGGAAACCGGTATATCATTTGTCAGATTGTTTAAAGAAAACATATTGGGTGTAAGTCCAAACATCTGTATATAAGGATTATCCCCTTTATTTATGGTATCAAAGGTTTTTTGCATACAATCCGAACATATGGCTATATTGTTAGGAATACGTACCATTTTCCCCGCCTTGCTCTCTGGCCTTCTACAGAGGTAGCAAATTGCCTCATACTCCTCTTTATCTTTTGATTTATCATTTTTCATATGATTATCATGATCCAATTTATCATTATGATCATAATCGATTTCCTCAATATCTATATTGTTAATATCATCATATTTATTGTCCTTATCGCTCATATTACATCCTCCTCGCCCTTTCCTATCTCCCATGTTAGGGCAGATAGCAGGGATTGCTTATTCCTTATTAATCTTTGAGTTTTAGTTATTGATATATTATAACTGAAAAATTCTATGGATACAATAGTTAACTATGGGCAGAAACCCTTGCAAAAAGGAAGCTGCCCAATTCCAATGAAAAGAGCAGCTTACTATTTATAATCTATTTACTCTGATTCTGTTACAAATGGATTTGCTCCAAGTGCTATGGTAACCGTAAATTCTTTATAGGCACCATCCACATTTCTCATATAAGTCACTTCTACTTCTGTACCTATTCTAAGACTAGTAATATATTCACTTAACTGTGTAATCGAAGTTATTTCAATATTATTTACTCTTGTAATTATATCTCCTGGCCTCAAACCTGCTTCTTTGGCTGCACCATTTTCAGCAACTTCCACTAAGTATACTCCGATCGGTAGATTTAAAGCTTGGGATACTTCTTCGATTACATCCCGACCTGAAACACCGAGCCATCCTTGCTCCTCTTCAGATAATATTTCACGAGTCATAAGTTCATGAATGATCGGGGTTGCTCGAGTGATTGGGATTGCATAGCCCATTCCTTCGATTTTTTCAGAAGCATATTTTATGGTGTTGATACCGATTACTTCCCCTTTTATATTGAGTAGAGCACCTCCACTATTTCCAGGGTTAATAGCAGCGTCCGTTTGTAAGAAAATCATCTTATTGTAACTGTATCCATCGGACACATCCACTTCTCTATCCTTTGCGCTAATATAGCCTACTGTAACAGATTGCCCATAGCCAAGGGCATTTCCAATGGCAATTGACATCTCTCCCACTTTGATTTCATCTGAATTGCCCAGTTTAGCAATCTTAATTGAATTCATGGTATCCTGAGAAATGCTTGTAATATCCACGGATATCACAGCTAAATCTGCGATGGTATCCGTACCTTTAATAATGGCATCTGCTGTTGTATTATCAATGAAAGTAACCTGAATACTGGTTGCACCAGAAACCACATGATTATTGGTTGCTATCAGTAGTTCTTGCTCATCTTTACCTACGATAATACCAGAACCACTACCTTCTGTTTCTCCGTACTGATAGCCAAAGAAGTTTCTTGTCTCCATGGTGGTACGTATGGAAACAATAGAAGGAATGGTATCATCCACTACCTTGGTAATCTCAGATCGAGATACTTGTTGAACCATGCCAGGCTTAGTAAATTCAATCTTATATTCTTTAATAGAAGAATTCGCATCACTATCCCTTAATTGTAAGCCGTAATCTTTCGCTTCCGGATACACCTGAAACAATAAAAGCTGAAATCCAAAGAAACTAATGAATGCAATTAAACCAAAGCATATAGCCTTCATGATAAAGCCTGGAATTTTACTTTTTGGTTTTTTTAAATTCTGATTTTTTAGATCATAGGCACTATAACTAATATTGGAATATGAATTAGGAACCTGATTGGGTGGATAACTTATATTCCTATTATAATTGTAATTATAGGGATTTTGATGATTTGGATGATGGGTAACCTGCTCAGCCCAAAAACTATATTCTGGAACCCTGTGATCTGAATTATTTGAAGGACTGCTCTTAGCAGCATCATCTCTATTTGAATTAGGATTGTATTGATCCATCTCTAATCTCCTTTCGTCCTTGTCTTGTATTCTGTTAACAAAGTCTAGACTCTCTACTCTTGTTGACCCAAGTCTATATCCTCTGCTCTTATTAAGTTAAATCTAGAACATTCTACTCTTATTGGCTGGAGTCTAATTTTCCTGCTCTTATTAAGTTAGGTCTAGATTGTTCTACTCTTATTGGCTGAAGTCTAATTTCCCTACTCTTATTAAGTTAAATCTAGAACACTCTACTCTTATTGGCTGAAGTCTAATTTTCCTGCTCTTATTAAGTTAGATCTAGATCGCTCTACTCTTATTGGCTGGAGTCTAATTTTCCTACTCTTATTAAGTTAGGTCTAGATTGTTCTACTCTTTGTGACTGGAATCTAAATTCCTTTGCCCTATTAAGCTAAGTCTAGATTTTTGCTCTGCACCAATTGACTTAAGTCTAAATTTTTCTGATCTTATTTAACTAAGTCTAGCTTGCTCAACCTATATTTTAGACAGATTCCTCTTTTTTCTATTAATACCAGCTTAAATGGGGATTATCTATCTGTCAATGGATATGGAATAAATATTTATTTTCAAATCGATTATATTAAGAATATAGCATGCTTTTGTGTTTAGTTTGTGAAAAAACCTTGAAGGGGAAATGGATTCTTTGTGATTTCTCATGGACAAAAAAGTAACAGAACCGAAAGGATTTCTTAATAAATAATCTATTGTTGAATTCTAAGCAATCTTGTATTATAGTATTAGATTAGGAAATTAGTAAAATCCAACAATTGTAGCTTTCCAAAAATTCTGGAGGTCATAAATGATTAAAGATAATCAAAAAATGTTAAACAGAATACATGTATTATTAGACGCTTGTATGATAGCCATTGCCTATATACTAGCATATTATTTGCGTTTTTATAGTGCCTTGCAAAATATTGAATTTTTTAAAGCGGAGCGAGATACCTTTTATTCTTTATTATATTATTCTCAATATCTAGTTTATATTGTACCCTTGTACCTATTAATTTATAATTTTGCTCGGCTTTACACTCCAAAGAGAAGCAAGCAAAGATGGCTGGAAATATTCAATATTATACTGGCAAACTTATTCGGTATTTTGGTGATAACTTCATCTTTATACTTTATGAAAGAATTTGATATTTCAAGAAAATTCTTTTTTATTTATTTGATCACCAATACCCTTTTATGTGCTAGCGCACGGATGTTGTTATATCATTTCTTAAGAGTCATTCGCCGGAAAGGATATAATTTAAAGCATGTAATCCTGGTTGGTTATAGTCGAGCCGCAGAGGCATATATTGATAGAATATTTGCTAATCCTCAGTGGGGATACTATATACATGGAATATTAGATGACACTATGGAAATTAACACTATGTATAAAAAAGTTCCGGTGATTGGAAACATTGATCAGCTGGAAAGTTTCCTTACAAAAATGGATTTGGATGAAATAGCTATTACCATCAGTATTAATGAATATGAAAGACTAGAAGAGATCGTTACCATATGTGAAAAATCCGGCGTTCATACAAAATTTGTGCCTGATTATTATAATTTTATCCCTACAAGACCATATACCGAAGATCTTTATGGTTTACCAGTAATCAATATAAGATATGTTCCCTTAAGCAACACCTATAACCGTGTTGCTAAAAGAATCATGGATATTGTGGGGGCTTTAGTTGCTTTAGCTTTGGCTGCTATCCCCATGTTAATTGTTGCCCTATTAATAAAACTGTCCTCCAAAGGACCTGTGATATTTTCACAGATAAGAATAGGTAAACACAATAAAGAATTTAAAATGTATAAATTTCGCTCCATGGAAGTTGTACCAGAATCTGAAGAAAAGAAAGCTTGGACTACCAGTCGGGATCCAAGAGTCACTGGCATTGGCAAATTCATTCGAAGGACAAGCATCGATGAGCTTCCCCAATTATTTAATGTTCTAAAAGGAGATATGAGCCTAGTAGGACCAAGACCAGAGCGCCCCTTCTTTGTGGAACGTTTCAAGGAAGAAATACCTAGGTATATGATAAAGCATCAGGTATCCCCTGGAATGACCGGATGGGCTCAAATCAATGGTTACCGTGGTGATACTTCCATTCGCAAGCGAATTGATCACGACCTATATTATATTGAAAATTGGAGTCTAGGACTAGACATCAAAATATTATTTCTTACGATTTTTAAAGGGTTTATTAATAAAAATGCTTACTAGTAAATGCTTACTATGTTTACCAAAAGATGTCTATGAAAAAACTTACTAAAAAGATACTTATTAAATGACGCCTTTTATATGACACTATTTAAATGACGCTTTTTATATGAAGCTTTTTATATGACACCTTTTATATGACACTTTTTTAATTATTGCTTACTAAAATATGCTTACCAACCTGTGACTTATTTATGCGACATCGAAAGGCAAGGTACTAAAGTAGGAATGAAAAGCGAAAAACAAAGAAAAAGAAGATTTATTATAATATTTGCTATACAAATTTTGCTCATTATAATTTTTATCATTGGAATACAGATAAAATCCAAGCTAAACAAGATTCAATATGATGATAGTAAAGACGAAGAGATCCAGCAAAACGAAGAAGTGGAAGAAATCGAAGGATTTCGTAATGTAGTAATCTTTGGGGTGGATTCCAGAGAGAATGCCCTAAAGAAAGGCACCAATAGCGATACCATTATTATCCTTAGCATTAATAATAAAACAAAGGATATTAAAATGGTCTCTATCTACCGAGATACCTATGTTAATATCCCAGATGAGGGCTACGATAAGATCAATGCCTCCTATTTTAAAGGTGGATATTCCCTAGCCCTGAGTACAATCAATAAAAATTTTGATTTAGATATCTCCGAATATATTACGGTTAATTTTAGAGCCGTAATTCGGTGTATTGACTTAATAGGTGGCATTACCTTGGATATTAAAGAAAATGAATTGAAATATTTAAACGGTTATGTTAGAGAATTAAATCGAATCAATGATACCAATGTTCCCGGCTTAGACCGTGCAGGTACTCAAACAGTAAATGGTACGCAAGCAGTAGCCTATGCAAGGATCCGCTATACAGCCGGAGGAGATTTTAAACGAACAGAGCGTCAACGAATTGTGATAAACAAGATGTTTGAAAAAGTAAAATCCTCCAGCCTAAGTACCATCAATACTTTAATCAATGAGATGCTACCTGAAGTATATACTAATTTAAATAGCATGGAGCTAATTGATTTGGCCAAAGATATACTATCCTATAATATCGTGGATCCGTCGGGATTTCCTTTTGAAAAGGATTCCCATACCTATCGAAAAATATCCTATGTCTTTCCAATTAATTTGTCTGAAAATGTTACCAAACTCCATGAATTCTTATTTGATGAGAAGGACTATCTTCCTTCATCAACGGTAGAGGAATACTCTGAATATATTGAAAATATTCGTGTGCAGTAAGTGATATAAAAATCTATAAAGATTCTTTCATAAAGAAAAAACGAAAGAATCTTTCTTTATGATAAAAGGGATCTGCTTTTAGTTTAGCAAGATCCCTTTTTGAGATATTAATTTCAATTTCATCATTTCAACATATTTATCGTAAGATGATTCGAGCCCCATTATAGGGTATGGTCTTTCTTTCTGTAAATGTTGCCCGGAAATTAAATATTCCGGCATATCCTTTGTTATCCCAGGCTCCACCGTAGGTTAAGATATAGGTTACATCTTTCTCCGCTAGATTGTACCAAGAATCGCAGTAATAACTTGAGGTGGTAGCTCCATTTCCAATCTCACATGGGAACATAATGAGAGAATTCTTTTTATCGTATCCCATCCGTTTGACAATCATATTGTGGGGATCACCAAACTGCTTTAGGGATAGCTGAACCTTTTGTTCCGGCAATGGATAATTAATTTTTTTCGTTTTCCCATTGGGGTATTCGATATATAGGGTGGAGTTCTTTACATAAGCTTTATCCAATAGAATGGATACATTTCCCCATAGATTTTCAATTCCCCGGTATTTAAAGGAAGCATGACCGCTATGCCCAGCGATACAACCAGTCATATAGGGAATATGGTCGGTCTCCCCATTCTTACAGGGAATGCAGGTGATTCCAGTTTCCCTTTCTATGATATCCACTGGTTCGCCGGAAAAAACAATTTCAAATGTTTTATCATCTACAGGATTAATCTCCAGGATTTCCCTTTGATACTTCCCTGGTTTATTCTTATATTCCTTCCAACTGTTTAAGATCGAGACTGCATCGCCCACACGAAATCTTCTAGTCATCACTGAATTTACTACAAAGATACGATTGGTTTCCATTTCCGATCGAATTGCATAATAGGAAGTGCTTTTATCCCTTAATAAGTAGGGCAATAATACATTGCCTGTGAATATAGATTGGGAATCTAAAATGGCTGTTTCTACGATAAAAAGTTTTTGAACTGCTAATATGGTAAGCAAATCACATACTGCAAATCCATTGGAATTCTCAGCCAACTCCCTAAGCTTTACCAAGGATCTTTTAATGAGAGGGAAGGAATTACTCATGCTTCGAAGTTGTTTCTTACGAATATTGGATAAATATGCCCCAATATAAATACGCTTTAATTTCTTTTCCTCGGTAACAAAGGCGGGATCTATTTTAAACCCTTCTTGCTTGGTTGGGCTAATCCACAAATACTCATAATCATCGATAATTTCCCGCTTGGTATAAAACCTGGGGATCTCAACCATGATATTCCCTACGCTACCATCTAATTGAAAGCCTTCCTCACCCTGATAAATCACTTTACGTTTGCCGTTCTTTTTAAATCGAACAGCACAGATTTTCATATCTGACCAAGGATAGATGTAATCAAAGTCATTTTCATATGGACTGGCAAACTGATCCTCAATCATATAATTGAAGCGCAATCCTTTGGCATCCCCTACCCGTTCACAGATTGGGTTGCTATCCTTTAAGCTCCAACGTACACCATAAATTCCTGAACGAATCGTCTCCCGTTCCCCTTCTTCCCAAGAAACTTCTAATTGATAATTTGTCCCATCAACGGAAATTCGTTTTCCTGCTTCAAATTCAATTTCTCCAAGATCTAGGGGTGTGTTTTGATTCAATTTATCTTTTACCAAGACCCAAGTACCATTTTCATAAACAAGGTACTCATCTCTACTTAAGTCTGGTAACTGGATATGCTTTTCTTTATAGGTTTCATAATGAGTTGGAATTTTTCCATATTCAATCTGAAGTCGATCATCCATTTCATAGGATTTCCCATCCTTGCAATAAAAAAATACTCTGGCATAAAGTGCCTCTGGTGGGATATCTACCTTGGAAATGGTCTTATCCTGAACTACATCCGTTGGAATTTTATATTTTTGTGGTTTTCCAACCTCTGTAATAATTTTATTATCCGCAGTTTTAAACTGCCAGGTGGATCGGTTATGAGCAGTACCACTTAGGACAAGACTTTTCCCTTGTTTTGATAGGACTGGGAACCATTTGCTTGTCTTACATTTTTTTAGAAAATTGGCTCTTAATTTTTCTTTTCCATATAGTAGATAGCCGTTATCATAAGTGCCATCATAAAGATTTTTTCCATAAATAGAAAGAGTACGGTTCTCTATATTGTTTTGTAACGGTTTAATTATAATTTTTAATGAACTATCTGCCTTGCATATTAATATATCATGACCAGATATGGTTATTTTTCTTCTATTTAGTGTCTCTTTACTCACATTATTCTGAAGCATAAGATGTCCTTTCTATCTATCCGTACATTCTATCGTTACCCTTATCTTAACACTCTATCTATATGTTTTATCCTTACACCGTATCAGCTTCTTTATCCCTACACTCTATCTAAGCACTTTAATCTAACTTTCTATCTATATAGCTTATTGGTACACTCTATCCTCATACCTTACTAGCGTACTCTAACCTTTACCTCATTCGTACACTTTATCCTTATACTTTACTAGTGTACTCTTACCTTTACCTTATTGGTACACTCTATCTTATACCTTATTGGTGTACACTAACCTTTACTTTATTGATACTCTATCTTATACCTTATTGATTTACTCAATTCATATACTTTACTGGTATATTCTATCCATAAATTTTACTGATATATTCTATTTTACATGTAAAACAAAATATCCAATTATAAATCCTTGGATCTATTTCAGATCTAAGGACTCTTCTAAAAATCTTAAGGAAGATTGTTTTAAATCTTCAATTCTCTTTCTTAATCCCTCCTTATCATGGATAAAAAAGCGATTAAAATCTGTAAACTCATTCACATTGTATATGATATGAGATTCCAAATTCAGTTGAGTTAGCAAGTCTACTGTTCTGCTTCCAGTATCGGAATGAAGCATCGACAAAAATGGTTTCTCGTAAAGAATAGAGAATACAGTTCCATGGAAGGAATTTGTAATGACATATTCAGCGGATTTTATTAGGCCTAAAAACTCACCAGCATCTGCTGTATAAAAAGGTGGTAGCTGATTTTTAAAGCCCTTGGTTGGTCTTCTTTGAATAATGGGTAGCCCAAGACCTATGGAAATTTTATTGGCTAGCCTAACCACCTCATTATTGCGCTCCATCATATATACCAAAATATAAGGCTCCTTAATTTTACTTTCCACCTTTATTTCATCATAATCCTGAACTTGCAGTAACATGGTTGGATCCAGTACTACCTCAATCTTCTTATCCGTCAATTCTTTTATAGAATCCACAATACTGCTCTCACGGACTGAGACGGCCGTAAATCCCTCTAAGCCACGGCTAAAATCTTCTTTGTATTTGGGGTGGATAAAATCACTTCCCACACTGGCTGCATAAGCTATCCTCTTCTTTCCTGGCTCAGCAAATTCAAGAAAATAAGATGGATCATATCCACCGGTATGATCTACGTTCCAGACCTGATCCGATCCTACGATATAAGCATCCAGATTTAGTTTTGCTTTCGCTAGTTGGTCATAGCTTTTAAAATCACCTATCAGATTATAATTCTTATTTAAAAAATGGATGAATTTATTGTATCGTTTTAAACTATCCCGATTCCTAAGGTATAGTTTGAATCTCTTTAGCAGCCTTCCCATTCCCTGGGTACCAACCATGGGATCATACAAATCGTCAATTACGTCCGGATGATAATGGATGACGCCTGCCTCTACACCATAATTTTTTAGAACCTTTTGCAATGCCCAGGTTTGCAAATTCGCCCCATAATTATTGGCGCTGTGAAATGTTATGACTCCTGCCTTCATGCTGCGTCACCTCCCTTAATATCTTTTTCATTGGAAACAATGCTTCTTCATTATAGTAGATATTATTTGCTTTTTTCTTTAATAAATCAAACTCTTTTGTTGCCACCACAAGAGTATATAAAGGAAAACGTTTCAGAAAATATCTCACCTGTTTTCGATATTTTCGGTTATCCTTATATTTTTCATAATCAAAGTACTTAAAATTATATACGGTAGTATCTGCCATCAAGGAACACATATGACCTACCATACGATCAAACTCGGACTGATGGATGACATAATCAAATTGAACATCTCCGTAGTATTTTTGAATTTCTCTCTTCAAAATCTGATCCATTCGATTGCCATTTCCTATACCAAACTTTAAGTATAGTTTGCTAAGGATATAATCCGATCTTGTATAATTAACCTCATAAGTAATTGGTATATAATTAATTTCTTTTCGAAGCAGAGAAAGCATATGGGTATTCTTTCTAGCTCCTCCTGCCTTCATGCTTACATAGACATCATAACGATCCGTATTAATGCCATTTATGGTATTGATTAATTTATGAGTATAATCATCATCTTTCAAACTACGGATAAATACCAATACTTTTTTCTTTGCTGGCGGTGTAATTTGTTCCACTTTAAACTTATCCTTAATCTCTGTCTGTCCAAAGAGAAGGGTTTCCATCACCTGTCTAGGTGTATCCAAGCTATCATAGGAACAGAATTTGGCCTGGAAGTCAGGATAAGCCTTTTTACCGGAATTTAACTCTTCTATCAGTTCTTCCACGGTTTCCACCTTAGGTAACTCTAAGGATTCTAGGTCAAAATACAAGCCTCTGCCATCGGCATATTCTTCCCGGTCATAGGTGAATAGGATAATCTTTCTCCCTGTTACCCCATAATCGAACATAATACTAGAATAATCCGTTACCAAGACATCACTGGCATTTAAGAAATCATAGGTTTCATATCCTGCTGGGAATTCTTTAATATGTTTGAAGCCGGAATAATCCAACTCATTTTTTACAAAAGGATGTAATTTCACATAAAAAACTTGAGAGGAAGTTAGGCTCTTATCAATCTGTGTGAAGAAAACCCCTAGTCTCTCTAATTGTTTCGCTGTTTCCTTTTTATGAAGGAGTCCTCTCCAAGTAGGCATATAAACGATGACCTGTTTATTGGATAAGCCACATTCCTTCCGTATCTGTTGATACCGATCCGGCTTACAAAATACCGAGTTTCTTGGATAGCCGGCCACTAACATTTTTCCTGGATAGATATTCTTTATCATATAATCCTCTTGGAATACATCCTTGGAGAAATCATTTTGATAGAGCAAATAATCTGCAATCAAAAAGTTTCTCTGAACATTACCTAAGGCATACTCCCTAGCGGGTACGATTCTACCCATAGCCTTTAGAGGAGTTCCATGCCAGGTATTCAAATACACCTGTTCTTTCTTTTTAATAAAATATGGTGGAAAACTGGTATCTGTAATTAGATATTTTGCAGATGCCAGAGCCCTCATATACTCCTTTGAACGAATCTCAATCATAGTTACATGATTGAGATTGTACTTTTCCAGTAGCCTACTATAACTTCCCATATAAGTCGGTTCCATAGCTAAGAGGATACGATATGTTTCATAACGAGAGTGGGTAAGTTCTTTCAATAAGGCAAAGATATTACCCGCCACATCCTCCCCGTGTTTTGATTCAAACAAAATCAAATGGGAATCCACCGCTAATTTTTCATACATTCTAGTATAGTAAACAGAACCCCGCTGAGCCAAAATACTCAGTAAAGGAAGTTTTCTCCGAACCAACTTCACTTTGTTCCTACTAGTTTTAAACTTGTTCCATCTACGCTTCCATTTGGCCAGAAAATCCCTAAGCTTTGCAGCTATCTTAACTACAAAATGAGGGGTATATTCACGAAGATAAGTCATTCGTAGCATCTTGCCCTTATTGGTATATAGCCAAAGCTTTTCTTTTAATGCACCAGATGAATATTTTAGGTAGTGATTGTTCCTCCAAGAGGGAAGCTGGGAATCCAAAAAGTCTTGGGTCTTTTTGATGATTTCAACTTTGATATCAAGTTTCCCCTTGTTCTCCCGTTTAAACAAGGAACCATAACGATATAGAAAATGCCTTGCACAGATATATTCCAATTCAAAATAATACAAATCCATTAAGTTGTTTTTTTTCATAAAATCAAAAACCAACTCAAAGGCAGTAATAATATCCAAGGTCTGCTTGGAAAAACTGTTTAAAAATCCACCTTGGGTAGTACGTCGGTAATTATATAAAGGTTCTTCAACAACACCGATGCTCTGAGCCTTACAAACCACCTGGAAAATCAAGGCCAGATCCTCAAAACGGATGTTTTCTGGGAAGGCCATTCCCTCCAAAAGACTTCTTCTGAATAATTTATCCCAGGGAAATGGCGAGATATGAGCCAATTCATATTTATGCTCCGCCAATTTAAAATTTCGGTTTATTAGATGAGTACCGGTTGGTTTTCTTATTACCTGTCCGATCGCTTCCCTTTCATAAACATTGTATCTACCACATACTACAATATCATTACCATCCTGTACTGCTTTTTGATACAGCTTTTCACACATATCCTCTTCAATAAAATCATCGCTGTCTACAAACAATACAAATTCACCGCTAGCATGTCTTAGGCCATAATTTCTCGCATGGCTAACCCCACGATTTTCAGTGGTAAATACACGCATTTGATCAGGAAACTTTCTCTCATATTCCTGTAAGATGCTTAAACTATTATCGGTACTTCCATCATTTACTACTATGATTTCTACTTCTTTTAAGGTCTGTGAAGTAACGCTATCTAAACATCCCCTCAGATATCGCTCTACATTATAAACAGGCATTATAATACTGACTTTAAAGTTTGTTTTTTCCACTCAATGTCCCTCCAAATACCGTTTTTTCATACACGATCTAAATGAAAGCCTATTTTTTTAAAATATGTAAGTATAGGCGCTCTGTCGATTTTCCATCCAAATATCGGTATTGTTTTCTCTTAAAATCTTCGATTCTATCCAGATCAAACTGATCCTTTTTAATTAATTCAATGATTTCTTCCGTGTTCTTTACAACTGGTCCCGGTACCAAGTGCTCATAGGGATGGTAGAATCCTCTGCCTTGGTTAGAAAACTCCTCTAGGTCATAGGCATAAAAAATCATTGGCTTTCCCTGTAAGCAATAATCAAATATAATGGAGGAATAATCCGTAATCAGATAATCCGAAACCAATAAGAGGGTATTAATATCAGGATACCCAGTCATTGAAATAATATTGCTGCCATCAATCCTATTCGCAGATTCGCCCTCCCTCCTATAAGCCTCTTCTACAAAGGGATGTAATCGTAGCAATAGCGCATAATCCTTTAATTCTTCCCCTATTAATTTGGTATCCAAAGCAATCTTGGGCTGCTTAGATTCCTCATCTCGGAAGGTAGGTGCATAAAGAAGTAATCTTTTATTCTTTAAGTTCGGAAATTGCGCAAAAAATTGCTCCCTGCGTTCCTTTATCATCTCTTCCGAAAAGAAAATATCCGTTCTAGGTAGTCCAAGTACGTATACTTTATCGAGAGGAATCCCAAAGGCTCTGGAATAAATTCTTTTGGTTTCCTCTGAATTCACAATCAAATGAGTTATCCTATGATTTGCACGCTTTTCTAATTTTTTCAAGCTACCAGTATTCACATCCTGACCAAACTTTTTAATGGTTCCTGTCCCGTGCCAGAGTTGAATCACCTTTACGGACTTTCGCATTTTCATATAAGCCATGGGAAGAAATACATTGTCCATAAGGATAACTTCTGATCTAGCAAGATGGTATGGTTTCATTACAAAGAAAGAAATGATTCCTTTTAAACCTTGGATGTTTCCAGAGATTTGTCGATCTTTCTTTGTTAAATAATGAAAGCGATAGCCCTCCTCTTTTTCCTTAAGAAAATCAACCACCTGTCCCACATTNCCATCCAAACTTTCATCATGGGTCATGATTGCAAATACCTTCTTTGGTTTCACCCGACAGAAAAGCCAAAAGGTATGGTAAAAGAAGGTGAATATAAGATAACCAATTATTTTCAATCTATCATCCTCCATAGGAGAGTATTAAGTCAACAACCTTTTCCGACGCATTTCCTTGGTCAGCATGGTTATATTTTTTTCGGAATTCTTCATACTTGGTTTTATATTCCCAAGGATTATATTCCTGAATAGCCACAAGCAATTCCTGGCTTGTTTTTACAACCGGACCAGGTGCTTCTTCTAAAAAATCAAAATAAAAGCCCCTAAGCTTGTCCTTATAAAGTTCCAAGTCATAAGTAAAGAAAAGCATAGGCCGGTTCAAGATACTATAATCGAACATTACCGATGAATAATCCGTAATTAACATATCGGATATGAGATATAATTCTGCTATATCAACATCAGGTCCAAATTGATATATAAAGCCCTCAAATCCCCTTAGATCCAGTTGTTCACCAACCAGATAATGTGCCTTTAGCAATATAATATACTCGTTACCTAATTGCTCCTGAAGAAGGGAAAAATCAATCTTGATGCTGAATTTATATTGATGAGAACCATAGTGTTCATTATCCCTCCAAGTTGGGGCATACAATAGGATCTTTTTTCCTGGGGGCAAATGAAACCGTTTTTTAATATTTTCTATGGACTTCAAATTATTTTGCTTCAATAAAATATCATTTCTTGGATATCCTATGGTCAGAATATCTTTTTTAAAGTCAAATGCTCTGCGAAAAATTTCTGTTGAATAGGAATTTTGTGATATTAAATAATCCCAGGTTCTTACGTTCTTTATGAATTTCTTTTGATAAGTCCGTAAATCGGATTCACCCTCCATATCCACATGGAACATATCCAGGGCAAGTCGCTTTAAAGGAGTACCATGCCAAGTCTGAATATAGACCGTCCTTTTTCTCTTATATAGATAGGCGGGCATTCTTGTATCACTGATCCAGAACCCAGCCTTTGCAAAGAGGAGAAAATAAGGCATACTGATTCTTTTAATTTTTTTCGCATTACCGGGAATTGTAATGGATGTATCCTCTAAAACAAAATAACATTGATACACTTGATCCAATCCTCTTGCTACCATTTCCTCATAGATAAACCTGGGATTCCCTGAATAATTTCGTCCTAAATTACTTTCAAAAATAATAATTTTAGAATCTACCCGCTTTATAAATATAAGAAAATAATAGAAAAAGAGTACCGGTATCTTGGCTAACTTTTTTAAATATTTTCTTACATCACCCATGGGATACCCATACCTTTCCTAGCCAGATTTTATTTGCTTATCCTTTTAACATAAGATCCTGTTTTATTTTGGTTGTGGAGATTCCTTCGGTTCTACTTAAATAAACAACTTCACAATAGTCTTTTAAGAAGTCAAATTTACCTTTCCAATCATCCCCCATGACAAAAACATCAATCTTATGATTGATGACATCATCGATTTTTTGTTCCCAAGTATATTCTGGTATTACTTCATCTACATATTTAATGGCTTCCAAGATAATCTTTCTGTCCTCATAGGGATAATAGGACTTTTTATTTTTGATTGCATTAAATTCATCACTGGATAGAGCCACTACTAGGTAGTCCCCCAACTCTTTTGCTCTTCTTAAGAGGTTAATATGACCTACATGTAGTAAATCAAATGTTCCATAAGTAATTACCTTTTTCATCTTCACACCTACTTTATTTTTTTTTCGTAAAATTCACTAATCTCTTCCACATTACCACTGGCAATCAAGGTGCCCTTTTCTAGAACGATGGCTTTATTACAAATCCGTTTTACTTGCTCGATATTATGGGATACAAATAATACCGTAACCCCATCTTTAAACATGGATTTGATTTTCTTCTCACTTTTCTTACGAAACTTAGCATCCCCAACCGCAAATACTTCATCCAGAATTAAGATTTCCGGATCAACTACAGTTGCTATGGAAAATCCCAGTCTCGCCTTCATACCAGAGGAATAATTTTTCACAGGAACATGAATAAAATCTCCTAATTCGGAAAATTCCACAATCTCCTTGTATTTTTCTTTTATGAATTCCTTGGAATATCCAAGAACCGCACCATATAAGTATATATTCTCTGCTCCAGTGTATTGATTGTCAAATCCAGCACCCAACTCGATTAGGGGTACAATCCTTCCCTTGGTTTTAATCGTGCCTTCCGTGGGTTTCATCACCCCAGCAATCAACTTTAAAAGTGTACTTTTTCCAGCACCATTGAGGCCTAAAATACCGACCCGGTCTCCTTCTTCCACTTCAAAGGTGACATCCTTCAGAGCCCAGAAGCCCTCATAGGTAAGTTGGCGCTTTATTTTCTTTATAATAAATTCCTTAAGGTTGTCTACCTTCTCAGAACTTAATCGAAACTCCATTCCCACGTGGTCGACTTTAATTACTGTATTTCCCATTCTTTCCTCCTAAATATTTAAGATAAACTTATCCTGATTCTTATAGAACATCCATACCCCAATGATTAATGATGCCACACTGAATACGATCGAATAAGTTAATGCTTGCATATCGAATGGTTGACCATAAATAACCGTATTTCTAAAGTTTATAATCAAGGAATATAAGGGGTTAATATCTAAAATCCAGCCAAAACCATTTTTAACTACCCTGGAGGGTTCATAGAAAATGGCGGAACAATACATGATAATCATGAGAACCACACCCCATAGATATTCCAAATCCCTAAAAAACACTGCTAAGGTAGCCAATATCAATCCTATTCCCAGTACCATAACCGGTAGGATTAATAGGGGCACTATGGCACCAATCATATATTTCGTCGGCTGCAGTTTCAATACAAGGGATACCACAAATAATACAATCAAGGAAATAAGAAATGTGATATACTGGGATATCACCGAAGCCAAAGGATAAATGTATTTTGGTACATAGACCTTTTTTATCATCTGCCCATTTTTTCTTATGGATTTCATCGCTGCTTTCGTAGCATTCCCAAAATAGGAATATAAAAGTCTACCCGTAAGAATATAAACAGGAAAGAGTTTATCCTGTCTATTGTATATTTGGGAAAACACCACGGTTAAAACCAGCATGGTTAACAGTGGTTCCAGTAAAGTCCATAATATTCCCAAGTAGGATCTTCTATATTTTAATTTGATATCTTTTATTATCAGTTCTGATAATAAATATCTATATTTCATAAAATTTCGAATTGCTTGTTTCATTTTACCTCCACACACAAAGGCTTAGGCTATCTGCCTTTCATTCATCTTTCAAATCAAACACTGCTTCTGCCACTTTACGGGAGGCCTGTCCATCTTCCCATGAACAGAACTTCTCATAGAATGCATCATATTTTTCCTGATAGGTTTGCTTGAGCTCATTTATATTTTTAATAGCCTTAATAATCTCTTCCGTAGTAAATAGCAAAGGCCCCGGAAGCTCTTCTTCAATATCAATATAAAAACCTCGTAATACATCTCTGTATTTTTCTAGGTCATAGGTAAAGAAAAGCATTGGACGCCGTAAATTTGCGTAGTCGAAAAAGACCGATGAATAATCCGTAATCAGGATATCGGAAATCAAATATAATTCTGATATATCATCGTATTTACTAAAATTAAAGGCAAATCCCTCTAATCCAGTAATATCTAAAATATCCGCAATGAAATAATGGGTACGTAGCAAGACAACATACTCATCACCCAATCTCTCCCTCATCAATTCCAGATTTAATTTCAAGGTAAATTTATATTTTCCTTTGGAATAATATTCATCATCTCTCCAAGTGGGAGCATAAAGGATGGTTTTTTTATCTTTTGGAATACCCAGTTTTTCTTTCAATCTTTCTGCAATTGCATCCTTGTCCTTATGATGTAAAATATCATTTCTAGGATATCCGGTTTCTAACATGGTCTTTTCAAACATAAAGCATCTTTGGAATATGTCACTGGAATATTGGTTCGCTGCAATTAAATAATCCCAGGCTCTCGATTGCTTGTAAACCTGTTGCTTATATTTTGGAGTTGCTGAGCTAACATCTTCCATATCAAATACCAAGCGTTTCAAAGGAGTCCCATGCCAGGTTTGTAAAAAGACATTGCCTTTTCTTTTTCTTATCCATACTGGCTGCCTGCTATTAAAAATATAATACTTACAGCGAGCTAGGTAGTATACATAACGAATAGAAAAACGCTTTACCTTGGTATGACGGTATGGAATCTTGGTATTTTTTTTATCGATAACCCAGATAAATTTATATTTTCCGGGATAATGTTCTTGCAAATATTCATAGATATACTTTGGACTATCGGAATAGTTTTTTCCAAAAAAGCTTTCACAAAAAACCCAATTGGACTTTACAGGTCTCTTAAGGAAAAAGTGGATATATAAGAATTTGGCAAAAGCTCTACGATTCTTAGTCACCTTTTTTAGCTTTTTCCATGCAAGATGTCGATTCACTATTTTGGTTGCCTTCTCCTGATCCCCTTTATAAAAGGCTTTCAGGATTTTTCTTTTATATCCTTTATATTTTCGAAGTAACTTTTTATCCATGCCACGAATTAATTCATGGAGAACCTTAAATTTATAATCACGAATTTTCTTTTTCTTACTCCGGCGCAATTGTGGTGAGAAATAAGAGATTGTATAATGTATTATTTTTCTATCTAACCTTCTTCTTAATTCACTATCAAAATCCAGCAGGCTAATGGCATAACGATAACATGCTATATACTCTTTAAAGCTTTTTGCACCCTTTTGTTGGCTTAAAGACGGCATATTGATTGCATCATTATGATTTCTTTTCATATAAAGGGATTTGGGTTGAAACTCAAAAAGGCTAGCATTTTTTAATAGTTGAAGTAAAAAAGGAGGGTCTGGCAGATAATAGAGTTCTTCATTAAAGCGAATTTGATGATCTTCAATTAAGGAACGACGAATCATCATGTGTAAAACGGTGATGTTTCGAATTCCTTTCCGCTTAGATACCAGTCTAGAATATGCCTTTCGTCTCTTATAATCAATTCTTCTTCGTATTTTTTCCTGAAGTTCTTCCTCTGATAAATTAGAATCATCATTATCAGCTTCTGAATCCTGATCGTCCTCATCATCATCTTCTTCGTTGGAAGATTCTTTCAAAAGCTGTTCGTCACTCACAGAAGGTTTACTATCTTCTTCATCATCGTCGTCGTCCCCACCTAATCGAGATGATTTCTGAGAATTGTTTTCACCATCTTCATCCTCATCGTTTCCTTCGCTTTCATTTTCCTCTTCGTTCTCATCATCTTCCGATTTAAAATTGTCAAAAAATATACTGCGTCTAAACCAGGTCCAAATCTTTTTTCCGTATACCAAGTCATATTTATTTTCATCCGCTGTAGAGACCAATAATTCAATCGTATTTTCCGCTAGGTAATCATCACTATCTAGGAAATATATATACTCTCCCTGAGCAAGATCCAGTCCATAGTTTCTGGCTGCTGCAACCCCAGCCCCGCCTTCCAAATAATATAATTTTAGATTAATTTTCGATTGATAAGGTCGAATAAATTCCTCAACATCTTCTTCTACTCGGTCACAAACCAATAGAACTTCCATATCATTATAATTTTGTTCCACTAAACTATCTAAACAATCCTCTAGGAAGGATAAGCCCTTATGAAAGGGAACAACAACACTAACTTTCATGAAAATACCTCCAAAACTCTAGCCTCTACATACAATGGGATTATAGCATTGTAGCCAGGACAAGTCAATAATAGCAATTGCTTCCACTTCTTATGGTCTTCTACCAAATCATCTTAATTTCGCCTTTTTTATTATTTTTACCAACTCTAGTAATTCTATAAAATAATTTTTTGAACAAAAAAACCCCCTATAAAAGGATTTGATCCTATCATAGGGGATAAGCAAAACGATTTTATTTATTTTCTAACACCCAATCGATTTAAAGCACTGAATATTGCTCGAATGGATGCCCTGGTAATATTGGAGCTTACTCCTACTCCGAAAGTGGTTTCACCGGTCTGCTCATTTAACATATGGATATATGCCGCAGCCTTGGCATTGGAACCTCCACCCAATGCATGTTCTGAGTAGTCAAGAATCTTAACCTTGATGCCAAGCTCTTCTTGTAAGCCTTTCTGTAAAGCATCAATAGGACCATTTCCAGTTGCCTCAAAGGTCTTTTCAACCCCATGATCGGTATAAACTACCACAGCATGGGTATTGCAAGCCTCATCCATCTCCGGAAGATCTTCCATTCTAGCCTTTCTAAAGTGTAAGGGTTCTTTCTGATCAAGATAAGATTTCTTGAATTCATCCATAATCTCTTCTGGAGAAATTTCACCTTTTTTCTCAGAAATGGCTTGGATTACATTGGCAAATTCCTTATGCATAGCCTTTGGTAGTTTGAAGCCAAAATACTGCTCCATGATAAAAGCTACTCCACCCTTACCAGACTGGCTATTAATGCGAACGATTGGCTCATATTCCCTGCCGATATCAGCTGGATCAATCGGTAGATAGGGTACAGCCCAGTATGGACTCTTTCGTTCTCTCATAGCCTTCAAGCCTTTATTGATAGCATCCTGATGGGAACCAGAAAATGCAGTAAATACCAGTTTCCCAGCGTATGGATGTCTTTCGCCGATTTTCATCTTGGTAAGTCTTTCATATTTTTCAATGATATAATTAATATTTTCTATATTTAATTCTGGATTAATTCCTTGGGAAAACATATTATAAGCCAGTGTTAAGATATCTACATTACCCGTTCTTTCTCCATTACCAAATAAGGTTCCTTCCACACGATCTGCTCCTGCAAGAATCGCTAGTTCCGCAATGGCAACACCAGTACCACGGTCATTGTGAGGATGAACACTTAAAATTATACTATCTCGATTTTCAAGGTTTCGATTCATCCACTCAATTTGGTCAGCATACACATTGGGGGTATTCATCTCTACCGTCGCTGGAAGATTAATAATTATTTTCTTGTCCAGTGTAGGCTGCCATTCTCTCATTACAGCGTTACAAATCTCAAGAGCAAAGTCCAGTTCTGTTCCAGTGAAACTTTCTGGTGAGTACTCAAGAATGATTTCCCCGGGAAAATCTTCTGCATATTTTTTCACCAATCTTGTTCCTTCAACGGCTATTTGTATGATTTGGTCACGATTCATATTAAATACAACATCCCGTTGCAAGGTAGAGGTAGAGTTATAGATATGTACAATTGCCCTACCAACTCCCTGCAAAGCCTCAAAGGTTCTTTTGATGAGATGCTCTCTACACTGTACCAAGACTTGAATGGTAACATCTTCAGGAATTAACTTCCGATCAACCAGTTGACGTAAAAAATCAAATTCAATCTGGGATGCAGAGGGGAAACCCACTTCTATTTCTTTAAAGCCTAATTCCACTAGCAATTGAAAAAACTCAATTTTTTCTTCTACAACCATGGGTTCAATCAAGGCTTGATTTCCATCTCTTAAATCCACACTACACCATAAGGGCGCTTTCTCAATCTCCTTATTCGGCCATTGCCTGTCAGGTAAATATACGATCGGGTTTTTCTTATATCTTTTATAATTCAACATATCATTATCCTCCTACTAATACTGAAATATATCTTATTCTATGCTTCATATTGATCTATGCTACACTTACATCTATGTCACACATACAAGGCCTCATATAAAACACCTCATATAAAATGCATCATATACCATGCCAGATGTTCAAGGCTGCATAAATACTTCATAAGTCAAAAACAACTAAGACTATATATTCACATATTAGCCATGGAGTCGATAAATCACACTGTACTTTTTGATTATAAATATGGTAGTCGTATCTACGCGAGTCCCAATAAAATCAATCCTTTCTTTGTATTTGATATATAATTTATGTGTTTCTACCTTTTTCTATGTATATAAATATGCTCTAATACAAAAAGGTCACTGCCCATTATCTTGGGAGTGACCTAAATTATAACACCATGAAAATTCTTTGGCAAGAATTTTTTACAAAAATTTTAGATTTTATGATTTTTTATTCAGTTCCTTCGTTTTTTATACATTTCTATGCTANATTATATAATCTCAAAATCTATGATTTATTATTTCCATGCAACTATTTCCATGCTACTATTTCCATGCTACTATTTCCATGAGCTATTGTTTCCATGCGTTATTGTTTCCATGAGCTATTATTTCCATGTTCTATTGCTTCCATGAGCTTATTATATCCAAATCGATTGTTTCTTTAAACTATTATCTCTTTCATCGTTTCCTTTTTTGCTGTACTCTTTTTAATCTTTATTAATATATTCATCGCCTAAGCCAGCAGAAATCATACTACTTAATATCTTTAGTGCTTCCTCTTCATCTTCTCCATCACATATGAGTTCAATCTCATCTCCATATTTAATTCCAGCGGATAAAACTCCTAACATACTTTTAGCATTCACGGTTTTATCATCAATTTTTATAGATATGGAAGATTTAAACTCAATGGATCGATTGCATAGAACACTAATGGGTCGTAAATGCAATCCCGTAGGATTTTCGATTCTTATTTTGCAGCTTACCATAGGAAACCTCCTATCTTAAAATCGCTGTACAGATTAACTGTACTTATAAGTTACATAACAATTTACTACCGGCTTATTTACAAGAACAATATTATCTTTGGTATTCTTTAACTTAAGATCTATTGTGTTAGAACCTACTCGATAGGTTTCTAAATCTATGTACGGTCTAAGTGCTGTAATGGATAATTCATCCAAGTCTGCACTTAAACCCATAACAGTTACTTTAATTGGTGTGGATCCCATGAATACATTAATATTGTCCGATTTGTTTACTAAATCAATTTCATTTGGTTGCAAGGTAAATTCCTTAGTGTCCATTTTTTCTACTAAAATATTAATGGCTACGCTTTCATCTTCCCCAACCAGAAGGATCCCTTCAGGTAATTCTTTCCGAATATCTCTCTCCGTAGCAATACTATCGGATGCCCCTGAGACATCTTCTACAATTGTTATTTTGCTGATATCCCTAAGGTCATAATCTTTCCCTGCAACAAGAACCGTCGTTGGATCATATTCTATCTTAGATATCCCATAACCATATTGAGGATCACCAGTGGTTTTTACCTCTACCGTAACGGTCTTTGTTTTTAACATGTCAAGCTCTACTGCTACATAATTTTCGCTAAAAGAAAGTTTTGAAGCATCCATCTCATTGCCATCTTCATCAATTACTTTCGGTCGTTCTAATCGGTTAATTAATGTTGAGGCATCGGTCACATCCACCTCTACGATTAGTTGATCAATGTTTTCCACGATATTCTTTGGACCTTTCACATTGATAAGGTTGGGGGATGCCTTCTTTTCACCAATATGAAAACCTTCTGCCACTTCTCCACGGGGAACAATATTAACCTTAAAGCTTTCTTCCTTCACATCTTCTAAGCGAATTTTCATCTTTTGGTCTTCCCCATCGGTAATTACAACCTCATCTCCATATCCCGGTGCCGAAATCTTAATCGGTACAGTGATTACATCGGCCAATTCGGTTAATTCATGAAAATCAGCTGTAACTTTAAAGTCTCTTGCTGTCAAATCATCCTTAATAGAACGCCTAGCCCTTACTGTAAAATCAATATAATCATTTTCAATTACTACATAAGTTCGTTCATCACTTTTTATGGAATTCTCATTCAGTATTTGCACTTTAACATCCCGAATGGATTTTGACTCTAAAGGATTATCAATATTGGTTATCACTAGCCATAAAACTGATGCAAGAATAACGGATAGAATTTTCAAGCCGATGTTTCTAGTCAACTTCTCTTTCACTCTTTATCCTTCCTCTCCATAGTTTTATCCTTTTTACTTCGGTGGTTTTCTTCTGTGCTTCAACTAATTTCGCTCTCAAATAATCTCCATCAATATTTCGAACCAGTTTACCACCCTTAGCCAGTGATACCTTTCCTGTCTCTTCAGAGACAATGATTGTCAAACTATCGGATACTTCACTAATCCCTATACCAGCACGATGTCTCGTTCCTAAGTCCTTACTTAAATGCATATTATCCGACAAAGGAAGATAGCAGGTTGCAGCTGTTATTCGATTGCCTCTAATGATTACTGCACCATCATGGAGTGGTGTATTATGTTCGAATATATTAATTAACAATTCACTGCTAACAATACTATCCAAATAAATCCCTGTGCTTTCAAAATCATGAAGGGGAGATTCCTCTTCAATCACAATCAGTGCACCGGTTTTTGTCTTTGCCAATTCAAAAGTGGCTCGTATGATTTCATGTAAGGTATGATCAGAAAACTTTTCGCTTTTTTCTTTATAATCATCAAAGGTAATGAGAGATCTTACTATATTCTTCCGTCCTAGCTGTTCCAATGCTTTTCTTAATTCCGGTTGGAATACGATAATTAGGGCAATAATACCTACACTAATGGTATTGGTTATAATCCATAAGATCACATTTAACTCAAATAATACTGCAAATAGCCAGAAGAACATGATGACAACCAGACCTTTCACCAATGTCCAGGCTCTAGTATTCTTAACCCATTTCACGACATGGTATAAAAGGAATGCAAGAATAATGATTTCAATGATATCCGTAGGCTCCACTTTGGGAAGTGTTAGCCATACCAAATCATTATTAAAAAAATCTCTGATTGCCTCCATATGCCCTCTCTCCTACTTTTCTACTTATCTTCTCTCATCCTACCGGTTTTCATCACTATAATCATCATTCATCATCATTTTCATAGTCATTGACATGAAGATATGCTTCATCCTCATCATAATCATCGATATCTGCATCATCATAGTTATAGGAATTGGTCTTTGATATATTTTTATCTACATTCTTTACATTAAAATGTTTAACATTCTTCTGAGGAGCAGTCACCGTAATCTTTGGCACCGCTTTTACGTAATAATAATATACATCATCTTCAAATTGCGCATATTCCACTCCAGAATAATCCAAGGTAAACCTGAAAAAATGAATGGCATATACGATAGCCGCAGAAGCAATGGTTCCAAGAATCATACTGATTATTTCATCCGAACGATCCAAAATCAAGTCACTGATTAAAAAACCAAGAATGCTGGTTATGGCACCAGACACAATTGCAATCTCAAAAGCATAATCAAACTTCATCTTTCTTACAAAGTAAGTAACCAGTATAATCATNGCAAATATAACGAAGGACAGAATCATAAGCTTATTCCCCGTTAAATTGTCGATTACATTGGTATAGAGTAGCAAAATATCTTCTACTGTTTTATTTACCTGCATGGTTACAGCTGTTTTTACTACCTGGAATACAAAATAAATGATAACACCGCAAACCGTAGGAATAATCGATATGGGTGTTGCGATTAGTCCTAACAAAATCGGTATTACAAATGGGATCTTTAATGTATACAAAACCGGAATAGCCAATAATACATAACCCAGTTTTGGAGTAAATCTAGCAAACAGTACATATAAAATAATCATAATTATCCCAACGATAATTGCTAAGATCGGGGATTCCGAATACACATGTAAGACGGACATAAAGGCTGCCAGTAATACCATAATGGCCGAGGGCATAAATGCACTAAGTAAAGATAGGGCTAATAAAACTGGCAAGGCTTTGATTCTTTCGTCATATCCTATTTCTCGATTGATTGTTTCAAAAGCGATTAAAGCAAATAAAAATTTGACTATAGGAATGATATATAAATCATATCTTTGATATAGATTTTTTATTCGTTCCCTAAAAACAAGTAATTGCATCATGATTTTTTCCTCCCAAACTTAAGACTCCGGAGACTCTTCTTTATAAATTTTATTCAGTCGATTTAATAATTTATAGTACCGGCCAAGTTTTTTCCGAGATGCATCATATTTTAATGAGTATCCAATTAAAGATCCAAACCCGTAAATAGTTATAATAATAATATATATTCCTAAAATATATAATCCAATGGTTTTGTAATCCAAATTCACTGCGTTGCGAACTAAATACTCAGATTGATATAAAAAGATTAATAATAGGATCAATGCATAACCAACGGTTGCGCAAATTATGGATTTTAAGACCTGATACCTAACATAATCTGTTTTATAATATTTACTTAACTGAATATCTTCCTTACCTTCTTTGTTCTCGTAAACAGCCAGCTTATGCATAATTCTAATTTTTCTATAATTTAACATGTTACCTCCAAAATCCCTGTCTTATTTCAAGCATTCACAGGGTTTTCCAGATTTATACACTTTTGTTTGTATTCATATACAATATAAATCAATAAAGTCTCTAATGCAAGATTATTATATCATGAACAAAAAACATGTTCATGATCGTGATGCTCCAATCGCCATATGCATACAAGCATGCATATGCCCCACTACGCATTTATTATATCATACAGATGGATGAAATACGAGAATTATTTTATCGATCCTTCCCCCTCATATAGGCTGATGTGAATTCTATTCTTATGACCGACCCATACACTGATTTGAACCAAATAAGCGGTAGACGGGGTAGTTTATGCAATTTGGATCGAACCATACACTGATTTAGGCACACAAGAGAAGCGGATTCCCTATTGGGGAATCCGCCATTTACTATAGCACTTAAAACCATGCGGAACCTTCCGACGAATATCCAATCACCGCATCATGCTTGATATTTATTGTTCCTGAACATTTTATTTCATCCCAGTTGAAATTCAGTCCGCTCAGGCTGACTACAATATTGCGAAATTCCGCCGTGGTTGTTAGCCCTCTAAATATATACATGGGCACTTCCACTGTAGCGTTAAATGTTTGATTGGTATGCAAACTACTGACTTCACAATTGAAAGGATTCATGGTACCAGTCATAGATAAGGTGCGGCCTGCAATTTTAACATTGGCAGACACAAGGCTATTGCTTTCGCTATAGTCTGTAAATGTAATACTAATGTTACCACTTGTACCAATACCATATTCCTCGATAGCACTATAATTGGATGAGAATGTACTGTTAAAGGCACTTTTATTTGTCAGAACAATGGAGTCTTTTATAAAACTTGCTTTTATAAATCGATAA
>JGI24708J26588_10000485_pt1 | contig 32487 bp, 32 predicted proteins | sample BioPla1DNA2_FD_26588 | JGI IMG/M metagenome (IMG submission 26588) | reverse complement strand
GATTTCTTCGAATCTATTTAACATCCTAATAATTATAGCTTCCGAAGTTATACCTTCTGGGAAGAAGTAGGTATCCGGGAACAAGTAGCCTTCTAACCTGTTCTTTTTATTAGGATTAGTGCCCTGTAAAAAATCATAGTCATATTCTTTTTCATTGACTGCTGCTAAAAAATCATCCTTTGAAACAATACCCTCTTTTTCTAATCTTTCTGCAATTTGTATTATATTAAATCCTTCTGGGATTGTTACCTTTATTTCTGCATTGTCGGCCAATTGATTAGTTGTTAATGCCTCCATCATAGCCTTTTCATCCATGGTTGTATTTAAGGAGAAGGTTCCTTCTTTATATTTACCATCAAATTTATATAGTTTACTTTGAAGCCTAAACCATAATTTATTAGATATTAACCCCCCATCATATACAGCCTGGGCAATATCTTCCGTTGTAGCTCCCCTATTTACCTTAATCTTAACCTCTTTTATATGAGGATCATTTTGTTTTTCTGATTGGGATACTACAATATCATATGAGGATTCTAACCCCTTATTAAATACTAAACTAATTGCAAATATAAATACCCCTACAAATATAATTTTTATAAATACACGCATGTAAGTTGGCATGCTTTCTTTCTTTTTGTTCATGAGTATACTTCTCCTTTTAATTAATGTGCATAATTCTATACTCATTCAATTATACATTCTTTTAACTAAACCTTCAAACAAAAAAGCAAAGTTATGTAAAGAGTTTAAAATACATAACCTTGCTTAAAATTTATACTTCCATAATAATTGGTAAAATCATAGGACTACGTTTTGTTTTTTGCCATACAAATTCCCTAAGATCATCTCTTACAATACTTTTAATTTGAGACCATTCTTTGATTTGCTTGCTTTCACATCGGTCTAATGATTTCCTAACTACTTTTTTAGCTTCATCCATTAGATTCTCTGATTCTCTTACATAGACAAATCCTCTTGAGACAATATCAGGCCCTGCAACAACTACGCCGCTATTTTTTTGTAGGGTTATCACAATAACAAGAAGTCCATCTTGGGATAGGTGCCTACGGTCTCTTAGTACAATATTACCTACATCCCCTACACCCAATCCATCTACTAGTACATTACCTGATGGTACTGTTCCAACTAGTCTACAGGTATTATGGGTTAGTTCATAAACCTCACCTATACTAGCAATTGCAATATCCTTACGCCTCATCCCAAGTTCCATAGCAAGTTCAGCATGCTTGTGTAAGTGCCTATATTCACCATGGGCTGGCATAAAAAACTTAGGTTTTACTAAGGAGTGGAATAACTTTAGCTCTTCTTCAGCAGCATGTCCTGATACGTGAGTATCGTCCCTAATAACTTCTGCACCTTTTTTGAATAGGTCATTTACAACTTCTGCTACTGTTTTTTCGTTACCTGGAATTGGTGTTGAGCTTAGGATTATAACATCACCTTGTTTAATTTCTACTTGCCTATGCTCTGACCTTGCCATTCTTGATAGGGCTGCCATAGGTTCTCCCTGGCTCCCTGTCATTATAATAGCTACCTGGCCATCCTTATATCTATTTACAGCATTAATATCAATTAGGATATTCTTAGGAATATCTAAATAACCTAGTTCACTAGCTGTTTTCACAACATTTACCATACTTCTTCCTATAACAGCAACCTTACGATTGAATTTGTGGGCTGAGTCAATAATTTGCTGAACCCTATCAACGTTAGAGGCAAAGGTAGCTACCATTATTCGCTGGTCTAACTTACTTGAAAATATATCATCGAATCTTTGGGCTACTAATCTTTCTGTTGGAGTATATCCTGGTTTTTCTACATTTGTACTATCTGCTAGCAGGGCTAAAACTCCCTTTTGACCTAGTGCTGCAAATCTTGGAAGATCAATCATTTCACCTCTAATTGGTGTATAGTCTATCTTAAAGTCTCCTGAATGAACAACTACACCTGCTGGTGTTGTAATTGCTAAAGCTACTGCATCAGCAATACTATGGTTGGTCCTAATAAACTCGACATTAAAATTATTGCCTATCTTTACAGTCTGTCCCTGGGTCACACAGTTACGCTTAGTAGTCCTTAAAAGTCTATGCTCCCTTAGCTTGTTTTCTACTAATCCTAATGTTAGCTTGGTTCCATATATTGGAACATTAATCTCCTGCAGAACATAAGGCAAGGCACCTATGTGATCCTCATGCCCATGGGTTAATACAATCCCTTTAATCTTTTGAACATTACGTCTTAAATATGTTATATCTGGAATCACTATATCTATTCCTAGCATATCATCATCTGGGAATGCTAATCCACAGTCAACTATTAGTATTTCATTTTCATATTCAAATACCGTCATATTCTTTCCGATTTCCCCTAAACCTCCTAGGGGGATAATCTTTAACTTATTTACTTTATTTCTTGGTTTTCTTGCTGCCAATTCTACACCTCCGAATTATTTTTACCGTTCGTAATTTTATATTTGTAATATAATAAGCTTATATTATAGTCTTTACAATATATAAAATAATATTGATATTATTTGTAGGCAGCTGCATACTAATCTTTGCATCTTACGGAGTATATTATATAATTGGGCATAGTTATCCCATACCCACACTATTATATAATATTAGTGCTCGTTGCACTCTTGACAATGACCATAAAATGTTACCTTATGGTTCTTAACATAAAACTTGTACTTCTCCCCGATCTCTTTTTCGATTTCTTCTAATAGATCATTCTCCACTTCAAATACTTTATTGCATTTTTCGCATATTAAGTGGTGATGGTGGTGGTCTTCATTGTCAACATATAATTCAAAACGACTGCATCCATCATCAAAATTTAACCGATTTACAATGCCTATTTCTTCAAATAGTTGCATTGTACGATATACAGTTGCAAGACCTATCTCTGGAAAACTTTCTTTTACATAGGAATATATTTCCTCTGTTGATAAGTGTTCCCCTGGCCTTTGTATTAAAACATCTAAAACCGCTCGTCTTTGTGTTGTTAGCTTATATCCATATCGTTTTAACTTATCCTTAAATGCTATAGCATCCACTTACTTCCGCCCCTTATACTATCAATAATTGTTTTCATTATAATATGTTAGACTTGTTATGTCAATTGATAGTTAATATCAAACTATGGATTTCCTTAAAATTCCAACTTGTAGTCAGAATCAACTTCTAAGAATAATAGTGATATTTTTTGAAACTCTGCATCATCTTCAATAAACTCAAAAGTTATTTCTTCGCCCATTTCTACTTCTTTAAGTATAGTTGCATCATCATTATCATCTGCAACTAGTATATATCTTTGCCCATCTAAATCAAATGAATCTATAATTTCAAAATATATTTCTTCACCAGTATCTTCATTGTAAAATACAACTGAATCCTTCATCATTTCACCTCTTTAAATTATATTGTTAGGTTTTGAATCTAGGTATCCCTGTAATATATATACTGCTGCCATCTTATCTATTAGATTCCTTCTCTTCTGCCTGCTTAAATCCGCTTCTAATAGTAGGTTTTCTGCAGCTACAGTACTTAGTCTCTCATCCCATAGCTCTACTTCTAACTTTGTAGCCTTTTCTAATTGCTCTTTAAACTTTATTGTTTTTTCTCCACGCTCGCCAATTGTGTTATTCATATTCTTAGGAAATCCCAAAACTATTTTTGTAACTTGATGTTCCTTGCATATCTGTCCTATTCTTTCAATAGTAGGCCCTATATTTTCTTCCTGCTTCCTGTTAATGGTTTCTAGCCCCTGGGCTGTCCACCCAAAGGGGTCACTTAAGGATACTCCTACTGTTTTTGAACCGAAATCTAGTCCCAGTGTTCTCAAATGCTTGCTCCTTTAATTTATTGTATTAAAATAGCTGTAGAATAAATACTATTCTACAGCTACAAATTATTTATATTCTAAATAGTGTGCAACTAACTCCTCTAGTATTTCATCTCTTTCTAACTTTCGTATCTTGGACCTTGCCCCATTATGGCTGGTAATATATGTTGGATCACCTGAAATTATATAACCTACAATTTGATTAATTGGGTTGTATCCTTTTTCCTTAAGTGCCATATATACATCATCTAGTATATTCTTAATCGTGTCTTTATCTTGATTGTCTATACTAAATTGCATTGTTTGATTTATATCTTTCATTTTATCCATATTTTCACTCCCCAAATAGTTTATTATCCGTTAATCATATATCTATCATAATATACTATAAGTAATGTTGCAATTGAAATATATATTAAATTTATATTACTCTATTATTCCACATAATGTATTATTTTTTACGGATGTAATTTTGACATCTTTTATTTGGTTAGAAATATCTTCGTCTGACTTGCAAGATACTTTCATATAGTTATCTGTATGGCCTTCATATATATCGTCCTTATGGCTTTGCTCAAATAATACAGATAAGCTCTTACCAATATACTCCCTAGCAATCTTATCCTTAATCCCATCTGCTACCTTGGATAGTTCCTTAACTCTTTCCTGCTTAATCTGGGATGAGATTTGGTCCTTCATAGTAGCAGCAGGTGTTCCTTCCCTAGGCGAATAAGGGAATATATGAATATCTGCAAACTTTATATCTTTAATAAACTCTACTGTTTCAATGAATTCTTCCTCAGTTTCTCCTGGGAATCCTACAATAATGTCTGTTGTAAAAGATATATCATTAAATTCCTTCCTAAGCTTGCCTACTGCTTCCTTATATTCACTAGCAGTATATCTACGTTTCATTCTCTTAAGGACTGTATCACTTCCACTTTGTAATGATAGGTGAAAATGTTTGCAAAACTTAGGTAGCTTAATGATTTCTTCTATAAATTCGTCTGTAATTACCTTAGGCTCTATGGAGCTTAATCTAATCCTCTCTATACCCTCTACCTCATGTACTAATTTGATAATTTCTATAAGGTTGGTATTCTTTAGATCCTTGCCATATGAAGCAACATGTATTCCTGTAAGAACTATTTCTTTAAATCCTTCGCTGGCAAGTCTTCTTACCTCATCCACTATATTATCTGCCTGTCTACTACGTATATTACCCCTTGCATAGGGAATTATACAGTAGGAGCAGTAATTATTACAACCTTCTTGGATTTTTAGGTAGGCCCTAGTTCTTTTGTCCATATTATTAATCTTTAGTTCTTCAAATTCATAAGTTTCCATTATGTCTTCTACAAAATTCATAGGTTGCTGGTTCTTAGCAAACTCTTCAACTGCCTCTAGGATCTGTAATCTTTTATCTGTCCCTATAATTAAATCCACTTCTTCTATTGCCTCTATTTCTTCCTTGGCCACCTGAGCATAGCAGCCTACTACAACCACTATTGAATCTGGATTTATCTTCTTAGCCCGCCTTATCATTTGCCTGGATTTTCTATCACTCATATGGGTTACAGTACATGTATTAATAATATATACATCAGCTTTGTCTTCAAAGGAAACCACTGTATATCCTGCTTGTATAAATGTTTCTTCTATTGCTTCGCTATCATATCTATTTACTTTACACCCTAGTGTAAATATGGCCATGGTTTTACCCATTTTAGCACCTCTATTCTAGTTGACAAATATATATTTTTTCATTATGATTACATTATATACCTTAGTATATAGGAGGGAACATATGAAATCAGTAACAATTTCTTTAAATTCGATTGAAAAAGTTAAAGGCTTCGTTAATACTATTACGAAATACGATGGTGATTTTGACCTGTCTTCAGGCAGGTATGTCATTGATGCAAAATCAATTATGGGGATTTTTAGTTTAGACTTAAGTAAACCACTTAAATTAGATATTTATAATGATAGTGATTTAGATGAAATTATGCCCTTAATTGATGAATATATCGTAAAATAATACAATCAATATAAAAAGTCCACTTAAAGTGGGCTTTTTATATTGTCCTATATTATTATTGTTTCCATCTCATCTATTGATTTTTGGATCATATCTTCGATAATATCTTCTAAGGCTCTTTCTGACCTTTGGATATATTCAAGCTTTGGCTTTGTTTGCGGATGTTTAGGTATAAATAAGGTACAGCAATCTTCATAAGGTAGTATAGAGGTTTCGTAGGTATCTATATCCTTAGAAATGCTTATTATTTCCTCCTTATCAAAACCAATAAGGGGCCTAAATACTGGTAATGATGTTGCTGCGTCTGTTACAGCTAGGCTCTCTATAGTTTGGCTTGCAACCTGTCCTATACTCTCACCAGTAATTAGGGCTGCACAGTTTCTAGGCTTAGCTAATCTTTCAGCAATTTCCATCATTATTCTTCTCATAATAATAGTTAATTGCTCAGGTGGGCATTTTTCGTTAATTGCCATTTGTATATCTGTAAAGTTAACTATATGAAGCTTGATAGTTCCACAGTAACTTCCTACCTTACTTGCTAGATCTATAACCTTCTGCTTAGCTCTTTCACTGGTATATGGTGGACTTTCATAATAAACAGCTTCTAATTCTACCCCACGCTTAGCAATCATCCAGCCTGCAACTGGGCTATCTATTCCCCCTGATAATAGAAGCATAGCTTTACCACTTGTTCCTGTTGGCATACCTCCTGCACCTGGGTAGGTTTTTGAATATACATATAGGGAGCTTCTAAGTTCAACCATTACTTTAATTTCTGGATTATGAACATCTACCTTAAGCTGGCCTGGCATATTTTTAAGAAGGTGGCCACCCACCATTGATGATATCTCCATAGAATCATATTCAAATCTCTTATCTGATCTTCGGGTTTCAACCTTAAAGGTAGCTGAATCATCTCCTAAGACTTCCTTCATATGGGCTAGGGATAAATCGTAGATTGCATCCATGGATATCTCATCTAGCTTATGGCCATGGGCAATTCCTACAATACCAAATATCCTTTGTAACTTGTGTATTACACTTATAGGATCTTCTACATCTTCTATTGGTTCTGCAATTATCCTGCCTTGTTCCTTCCATACCTTAAATTCCCCTAATTCCTTAAGGTTTTTCCTTATTGTAGATATAAGCTTATTCTCAAATATATATCTATTCTTACCCTTAATAGCTATTTCTCCGTATTTAATTAAAAATATATTTTTCATCTTCTTTTACCTCCTGGCCTTAAAACCTTACGTAGCATTGGTACAGTTTTTTCAAGCACTAATATAGTTTGATCAATATCAGATTCCTTATTGTTAATCCCCAAGCTAAACCTTATAGCCTCATCTAGTTCTTCCTTATTTCTTCCTATGGACTTCAAGGACTGGCTATATGCTTGTCTGTTGGTTGAGCAGGCTGATCCTGAGGATACATAGATGTTTGATGATTCTAGGGCATGTAATAATACTTCAGATTTTATATCTTTAAATCCTATATTAAGAATATGAGGGGCGCCATCCTTAACCTTAGGCCCGTTAATATAGGTATCTTCTATATTATTTATTATACCATTTGCAAGCCCTTCTTTTAAGGAATATAACTCATTAGTATATTTATCAAAGTCTGATATAATTTCCCTGGCTGCTATATGCATTCCAACAATTCCTGCTACATTCTCAGTACCAGATCTATATCCTCTTTGCTGACCTCCCCCATGTATAAGGGGCCTAGTTAATAAGTTTTTATTTTTGTATAATAGGCCTACTCCTTTGGGTCCATAGATCTTGTGTCCACTAATACTTAAAAGATCAATCTGACTCTTTCTTCTGTTTATTGGCACTTTAGCAAAGGACTGGATTGCATCTACATGGAAAAAGGTATTTTTATTTTTGTTTTTGATTGTTCGACCAATTTCTTCTATGTTTTGTATGGTCCCTAGCTCATTATTAACATGCATAATGCTAACTAGGCTTGTTTGGTCATTAATAGAGGAGCTTAACTCCTCCTTGTCAATATAACCATTTGTATCTACATCTAGATATATAACTTCAAAACCTTCCTCTTCCAAAAATCTAAAGGCTTGGCTAACTGAATCATGCTCTATTTTACTTGTAATTATACGCATTCCGCTACGCTTATAGGCCAAGGCTGTTCCTATAATTGCCATATTGTTTGATTCTGTGCCCCCAGATGTATAAACAATTTCTTCTGGTGAGCATTGCAGCTGTCTAGCAAAAAAATTAGAAGCTTCTTTTATATGGTTCTCTGCATCTAATCCCATTTTGTGGTAGGAGGAAGGATTGCCATAATCTTCTTTCATAACTTCCATCATTTTATCTATTACAATGTCTAAAGGCTGGGTTGTAGCTGCATTATCAAGGTATATCATAAATCCATCTCTCCTAGTTCATATAAAATATTTGATATTAAAACTATACCTGCTGTTTCGCTCCTTAAAATTCTAGGCCCTAGGGTTATAGTCTTAATCCCTTCTTCTTTGGCCAGACTAATCTCCTTCTCACTAAAGCCACCTTCAGGTCCTATAAGGATTCCTATATTTTTACCTGTAAAGTCTATAAGTGTTGACTTTAGGTTAGTTAGGTCTTCCTTCTCATATGCTATAATTGCTAAATCCATACTAGAAGCTAGTTTCACTGCTTCTTTATAGGATAGGGGATCTGTGACTTTTGGTATTATCCCTCTTCCACTTTGCTTGGCTGCAGACTGGGCAATCTTATTCCATCTATTTATTTTGGATTTAGTTTTCTTGGACTTATCTAGCCTTGATACGCAGTGGGCCGTTTGCATAGGTATTATTTCCTGGGCACCTATTTCAATGGATTTTTGTATTACCCATTCAAATTTGTCACCTTTGACTAGGGACTGGAATAAGGTAACCTTAGTCCCTGGTTCTGCCTTTGATACCAACTTATCTATAATATCACATTTTATCATATTATCATCTATTTGGCTTATTTTGCAACTATAATCTATACCTTTACCATCACAAATTGTAATATTAGAGGCAGGTAAAAGACGTAGAACATCTTTTATATGTTTTACGTCTTGGCCTATTATCTCTATTTGTTTATCTTTTATTTGATCCGAATCTACGAAAAACCTTGGCATTTAATCACCTTTTTTCTTAGCTACTATAGCAGCCCATTCTCCATCTCTTACTATCTCTAAAATTTCGAAGTTTTCATTAAGTGCATCTTTAACATCATCTATCCTATCTTCTATAATACCAGAAGATATAAATATTGCATCTTCTAGCATAACACTAGCTACTTCTTTACTAAGGGGTATGATAACATCGGCTATAATATTAGCAACTATAATATTAGCCTTTTCATTAACAACATCTAAGAGGTCCCCTTGCCTAATATCTACCATATCTACCACCTTATTATGGCCTATGTTTTCCCTTGCTACCCTAACTGCTGTCTTGTCTAGGTCTACTCCTATTACCTTGTTTGCCCCTAGCTTAGCGGCTGTTATAGCTAGAACCCCGCTTCCTGTACCTATATCAAGGACTATATCTTCCTGGCTTACATGTTTTTCTAAAAGCTCCATGCACATAGATGTTGTTTCATGGGTTCCTGTACCAAAGGCCATACCAGGGTCAAGATCTATTACTATTTTATCACTATCTTCATCTTTGTATTCTTCCCAGCTTGGTTTGATTATAATGTTTTTTCCAATAGGTGTAACCTTATAATATTTCTTCCACTGGTGGGCCCAGTCTTCTTCTTTTATTGTGTCCATGGTTATTTCACCACTTCCGGTATCAAGATAGGCCCTCATTTCATCTATCCTTGCCCTGATATGATCTATTTTTGTCTTTATATCATCATCTTCTGGAAAGTATGCCCTTACTGTAACAGTTTCAAGGTCTTTATTTATTAAACTTTCATCTACATAATCCCATGATGTTGGACTTGTATTGGTTCTTATAATATCCTTAGGGTCATCTATTTCAACACCTACAACTCCCTCTTCCATTAAAAGGTTACTAATAGCTTCTACTGCTTCTGTTTTTGTTTTTATTGATACCCTTGTATAACTCAATATATTTGCTCCTTATATTACCCGAAAAGCTCTTTAACCTTATCAAAAAATCCCTTGTGTTCGGGTTGTTTATCTTCTGTTGTTGATGCAAATTCTTTTAGTAGGTCCTTTTGAACAGTATTTAGTCCCTTTGGAACTTCAATGCGGACTTCTACATACTGGGATCCCCTACTTTTCTTATTTCTGATATTAGGAATTCCTTTGTTTTTAAGTCTAAATACACTTCCTGTTTGTGTTCCTTCTGGAATTGTTAGTTTAACATTTCCATCTAGGGTTGGTATAGAAAGTTCCGTTCCTAGTGTAGCTTGAACAAAGGTTATTGGGATTTCACAGTAAATATCATTATCTCTTCTTTCGAAAATAGGATGGTTTTCTACATATACAGCCAGTAGTAGGTCGCCACTTGGTCCTCCTTTACTACCTGCATCACCCTTGCCGGCCACTCTTAAGGTTTGACCATGGTCAATACCTGCTGGGAAGGTTACAGTAATATTCTTTCTTGATCTTACTTTCCCAGTTCCAGTACAGCTAGAGCATTTTTCCTTAGTTATTTTACCCTCTCCGTGGCAAAGGTCACATGTTCTCACACTTTGCATTGCCCCAAATAGGGTTTGCTGCATTTCTGTAACCTGGCCTGAACCACTACATTTTGAACAGGTTTCCTGTCTTGTTCCTGGTTTTGCACCACTACCATCACACACTGCACATTTATCAAATGAATTAACTGTTATTTCCTTATCTACACCAAAGGCAGCTTCTTCAAATGTTAGTGATACTGGTTGGCGTATGTCTGCCCCTTGAACTGGTCCGCTATAAGCCCTTCTTGAACTGCCTCCTCCAAAAAAGTCTGAAAAAGCACTTCCAAAGATATCGTCCATATTAAATTCAAATCCGCCTGGCCCTCCACTTTGATCGAAGGCGCTATGGCCAAACCTATCGTACTTACTCCTTTTATCTGGATCAGATAAAACCCCGTATGCCTCCGAAGCTTCTTTAAACTTCTCTTCTGCTTCTGCATTGTCTGGGTTTGCATCTGGATGATATTTCTTTGCTAACTGTCTATAACTTCTTTTTATATCATTATCACTTGCATCTCTTGAAATGCCAAGTACTTCATAATAATCTCTCTTAGCCAATTTCTTCACCTACCACAATTTTCTATTTTATTTTTACACATCTTTTATTATACATTAAATATAGATAACAAACAAACAGCCAAAGAGGAAACTCTTTGGCTGTAAGATTATATCCTACTTTATTGCTTATTCTTCTTCAAATTCAGCATCTATAACATCATCGTCATCTGATGAGCTTTCTGCTGCACCACCTGTTGGGTCGAATCCTTCTGCTGCTGTTGGGTCAAAACCTTCTGGTCCTCCAGCTGCTTGGTACATCTTAGCAGAAATTTCATGGAAGATTTCTGTAAGTTCATCTTTTGCTGCTTTGATATCTTCAACTTCTTTATCATCCATAGTTTCCACATTAGCTTTTTCTGTTAATTCTTTAAGTTTAGCTACTGCTTCATCTAGTCTAGTCTTATCATCTTCTTCTAGGTTTTCTGCTAACTCTTCTCCTAGCAATTTCTCTGTTTGGAATACCATAGAGTCTGCTTCATTTTTAAGGTCTATAATTTCCTTACGTTTTTTGTCTTCTTCTGCAAATCTTTCTGCTTCTTTAACTGCCTTATCTATTTCATCTTCGCTAAGGTCTGTACTTGCTGTAATTGTAATGTGTTGTTCTTTACCTGTTCCTTGGTCTTTTGCAGATACTGTTACAATACCATTAGCATCGATATCAAATGTAACTTCGATTTGTGGCACTCCTCTTGGAGCTGGCATAATACCGTCTAGCTTAAAGTTACCTAGGGTTTTGTTATCCTTAACCATTGGTCTTTCACCTTGTACAACGTGGATATCTACTGCAGGTTGGTTGTCTGCTGCTGTTGAGAATACTTGGCTTTTCTTAGTTGGGATAGTTGTGTTTCTTTCAATAATAACTGTTGATACCCCGCCCATAGTTTCAATTCCAAGTGATAGTGGAGTTACGTCAAGAAGTAAGATATCTCCTGCTCCCTCGTCTCCTGAAAGCTTACCACCTTGGATACCAGCACCTATAGCTACACATTCGTCTGGGTTAATCCCTTTAAATGGATCTTTTCCTGTAATACCTTTAACTGCTTCTTGTACTGCTGGAATACGTGTTGATCCACCTACTAATAATACCTTATCAATTTCTGATGCAGAAATACCAGCATCATCCATAGCTGTACGAACAGGTCCCATGGTTTTTTCTATAAGGTCTTCTGTCATTTCTTCAAATTTTGCTCTTGTTAATGTTACGTCTAGATGTTTTGGTCCTTCTTGATTAGCTGTAATAAATGGCAGGTTAATGTTTGTAGTTGTGCTTGATGAAAGCTCTTGTTTGGCTTTTTCTGCTGCTTCTTTTAAACGTTGCATTGCCATTTTATCTGCTTGAAGGTCAATTCCTTCTGATTTTTTGAATTCTTCTACTAGATGGTCGATAATTCTTTGGTCAAAGTCGTCTCCTCCTAGGAAGCCGTCTCCACTTGTAGCTAAAACTTCAATAACACCTTCCCCAATATCGATTATAGATACGTCAAAGGTACCTCCACCTAGGTCATATACCATAATTACTTGTTCTTCTTCATTTTCAAGTCCATATGCAAGAGCTGCTGCTGTAGGCTCGTTAATGATACGTTTTACATCTAGTCCGGCAATTCTACCTGCGTCTTGTGTTGCCTGGCGCTGGCTATCTGAGAAGTATGCAGGTACTGTAATAACTGCTTCTGTAATTTCTTCACCTATATAGCTTTCTGCGTCAGTTTTAAGCTTTTGTAATGTCATTGCAGAAATTTCTTGTGGTGAATATTCCTTATCATCTATTTTAACTCTGTAGTCTGATCCCATTTTTCTTTTAATGGACATAATTGTATTATCTGGGTTTGTAATAGCCTGGCGTCTTGCTGGCTCTCCCATAATACGCTCTCCGTCTTTAGTAAATGCAACAACAGATGCTGTTGTTCTCGCTCCCTCTGCGTTTGCAATAACAACTGGTTTACCACCTTCCATTACAGATACGCAAGAGTTTGTTGTTCCTAAGTCAATTCCTATAATTTTTCCCATTTAATTTGCCTCCAATATTAAATTTAGTTTGCTACTTGAACCATACTATATCTAATTACTTTTTCTTCTTTGTATATATAGCCTTTTTGTAGTTCTTCTATTACTTCATTTTCACCGTATTTATCGTCCTCAATATGCATTACTGCATCATGAAGATTAGTGTCAAATTTTTGACCCTTAGCCTCTATTTGGGTTACTCCTATAGAGTCTAATAAATCAAGCATTTGCTTATATATCATTTCCATACCATCAGCATAAGCCTTGTCTGTGCAAGCCGATTCTAATGCTCTTTCAAAGTTATCTAGTACTGGAAGTATTGATAGTACTGTATCTGTTAATCCTAGGTCATACATTGCAGACTTTTCTTTTTCTGTACGCTTACGGTAGTTATCAAATTCTGCCATAGTGCGCTGCAATCTATCTAGGTAATCTATTTCACTTTCTTCTTCTTTTTCTTCTTTGTCCTCTGCTTCTTCTTCCTTAACTTCTTCTTCAATTGTTTCTTCTACTTCTGTTTCTTCTTCCTTAACTTCTTCTTCAATTGTTTCTTCAGTAGTCTCAGGGTCTTTTATAATATCTTCCACCTGGGCACACCTCTCTTTAAATTTATTTGTCTGTAACTTGTGATAGCAGCATATTCATATGATTGGATAAATATTGTACAACAGAAACTGCCTGGCCATAGTTCATTCTTGTTGGACCTATTAACCCTATTGCTCCTACTGTATATTCCCCAATTTTATAGTTGCTTGTAATAATACTACAATCTTTAATTTGTTCAATTCCATGTTCCTTACCAATGGTTATTTGAACGCCATTGCTTGTTGTATCTTCTAAAAGTTTAGCAAGAAGGACCTTCTCCTCTAGTGTTTCGTAGATTGTTTTGGCCTTTCCAACATCCTTAAACTCTGGAAAGCTTAACATATTCATTACACCACTTGTAAATATATCCGGGGTAGTGTCTTCTTCCATGGTTTCTAGTAGCACTTCCATAATGATTGCTACTATATCTTCGTATTCACTTAAACTTGCCTTAAGCTTATCCACTAGCTCCATATCAATATCATTTAAGGTTTGGCCTTGTAAATGATGGTTAAGTATCTCAGAAAGCTTTGGAAACATTTCGCTAGGGATCTCCATTGGCATTCTTATAACATTGTGACGCACAATATTAGCATCTGTTACAGTAACTAAGGCCACCGTATTACCCTCTATAGGTATAAGTTGCAAATGCTTTAATTTGGTTCTCCTAATAGATGGCGCTGTGACTAAGGTTGTATAATTAGTCATAAGGGCAAGCAGGTTAGCTGTCTCCTGCATAAGATCATCTATCTTACCAATATTCCTTTGTAACATCTTTCCTATTATAGTTGCATAGTCTTGAGTAATCTTAGGGTACTGCATTAGCTTATCAACATATAAGCGATATCCTAAATCAGATGGTATCCTACCTGCTGATGTATGGGGCTGTGCAATATATCCCATTTCCTCTAAGTCTGCCATTTCATTCCTGATCGTTGCTGAACTTACGCCTAGATCATATTTCTTTGAAATAGTACGCGATCCAACAGGTTCACCTGTTTTAATATAATCATGAATGATGGCTTCTAGAATTTTAATTTTACGCTCATTCATGTTCACGTATATCACTTCCTTCTCTTTGTTAGCACTCTTGCCTAACGAGTGCTAAGCATAGATTAAAGATAACATCATAATTTATTTTTGTCAAGGATTTTTCGCTAATCTAGTAAAAAGCTACAAAGAACCATGTTTGAAACGTCTTGTCCATAATCAGTTAGCCAAATTCGTCCACCAGACCTTGCTAGTAAATTATTCTTAAGGTGCTTATTTATTTGATCTCCGTATATAGAATCAATAGATTGCTTAAATCTTTTCTCAAAGTCAGCCACATCTACTCCCTCTGTAAGTCTTAATCCAAGAAACATAAATTCTTCCATTTGAGCCTTTAGTCCTATCTGCTGCCTATCTTCCTGGATGGCTTGTAGATCATGGCTATTTTCTATATATCTATCCATATTGCAGGTGTTACTATATCTATATCCTTCATAATATGAATGGGCTGCTAGGCCAAGGCCTATATATTCATAGGTCTTCCAGTTGTTTANATTATGCCTTGAGGCCTTACCTTCTTTAGAAAAATTAGATATTTCATACTTCTTATATCCATTTTNNTTAAGGTAATTCTCTATAAGATAGTACATTTCCCTTTCTTCATCTTCACTTGGAAGGATTAGCTGGCCCCTTTCTTCTAGGTCACCAAATGGTGTTCCTTCTTCGACTATTAAACTGTAGGCAGATATATGTTCCGGATTTAGTCTAATAACCTTATCAAGGGTTTCCTTTAGCTGGTCCAGGCTTTGGCCTGGAAGGGCAAACATAAGATCTAGGTTTATATTATTAAAGCCATGATCTCTTGCTAGTATGAAACTATTTGTAATATCTTCACCCCGGTGGCACCTACCTATTGTCTTTAAAAGATCCTCATCATATGTTTGACCACCTATACTAATCCTATTAACCCCGTATTTTTTCATTATATTTAATTTTTCCTCTGTTAAGGTGCCAGGGTTTGCTTCAATTGTATATTCTGCCTTATCTCCAATATTAAAGTTTTCATTTATGGATACTAATAATCTTTCCAACAAAATTGGTGGGAGCACACTAGGTGTGCCTCCACCAATAAATATTGTTGTTATAGTAAGAGCTTTATTAGTTTTTATTTTATGGGCCTTCATTTCATTAATAAGGGCATCTACATATGCCTGGTAATTATCCTCTTTAGATGGGTATGATAAAAAATCACAGTAGTAACATTTTGACTTGCAAAATGGTATATGCACATAAATTCCAAGCTCCATTGTCTTCCTCTTTCTTACTCTGTTTCTAATTTTAAAACACTCATAAATGCTTCTTGCGGTACCTCTACACTTCCTACTTGTCTCATTCGCTTTTTACCTTCTTTTTGTTTTTCTAGAAGTTTACGTTTTCGTGAGATATCCCCACCATAGCATTTAGCAAGAACGTCTTTCCTAACTGCGCTTATAGTTTCCCTTGCTATTATCTTATTACCTATGGCAGCCTGTAAAGGAATTTCAAATAGATGTCTATCTATTTCTGTTTTAAGTTTTTCTACAATCTTACGTCCTCTATCTTCTGCCTTATCCTTATGGACAATAAATGATAGGGCGTCAACATTTTCGTGGTTAACTAGTATATCTAGTTTAACAAGCTCTGATTCTTCATATCCTATTAGTTCATAGTCAAATGAAGCATATCCCCTTGTCTTCGATTTAAGTACATCAAAAAAGTCATATATAATTTCATTAAGGGGTAGGTGGTATTTAAGTACTGCCCTGGTTTCTTCTATATATTCCATACCCAGGTACTCCCCTCGCCTCTCCTGGCAAAGTTCCATAATTGGGCCTATATAGTCACTTGGTACCATTATTTCTGCTTCTACGATAGGTTCCTTTATATAGGCTATTTCTGTTTCTTCTGGTAGATTAGATGGATTTGATAGTTCAAATTCTTCCCCATTTGTTTTGGTAACCTTATAGATAACACTTGGTGCTGTTGTTATTATATCTAGGTTATATTCCCTTTCTAATCTTTCCTGGATTATTTCAAGGTGTAAAAGTCCTAAGAAGCCGCAGCGAAATCCGAATCCTAGTGCCACTGATGTCTCTGGTTCAAAAGATAGTGAAGCATCATTTAGCTGTAATTTCTCTAGGCTTTCACGAAGATCTCCGTACTTGGCCCCATCTGCTGGATACATACCACAGTATACCATTGGGTTTACCTTCTTATAGCCTGGCAAAGCCTCTGTATCTAAATGCCTAGCATCTATAACAGTATCACCTACACTAGTATCAGAAACATTCTTAATGCTAGCTGTTATATAACCTACTTCACCGGCTGTTAGTTCATCTGTTGGCCAGTACTGGCCTGCGCCAAAGGTTCCAACCTCTACTACTTCAAACTCCTTGCCAGTAGCTGACATATGAATGTTCATACCAGCCTTTACCCTACCTTCTTTGATCCTACAAAAAACAATAACTCCCTTATATAAATCATAAATTGAATCAAATATTAGGGCTTGTAGGGGGGCATCCTTATCTCCCTTAGGTGGGGATATTAACTTGGTTACCTGTTCAAGAACTTCTTCTATGTTTATTCCGTCTTTTGCAGATATCATAGGTACCTGGTCTGCCTCTATACCAATTGTATCTTCTATTTCCTTTTTTACTCTTTCTGGGTCAGCATTAGGAAGGTCTATTTTATTGATTACTGGCAAAATATCAAGGTCATGATCTAATGCTAGGTATAGGTTGGCCAATGTTTGGGCTTCTATGCCCTGGGCAGCATCTACAACTAATATTGCTCCCTCACAAGCTGCTAAACTTCTTGATACTTCATAGGTAAAATCCACATGTCCTGGTGTATCAATTAGGTTAAATATATATTTTTCACCATTATCGGCATTGTATAATAAGCGCACGGCCTGTGATTTAATTGTAATTCCCCGTTCTCTTTCTAAATCCATATTATCAAGTACTTGTGATTGCATCTCTCTTTCTGTTAGGGTTCCTGTCATTTGGATGATGCGGTCTGCAAGTGTTGATTTTCCATGGTCAATATGGGCTATAATACAAAAATTTCGTATGTGATGTTGGTCTGTAATAACCATTCACCTGTTCCTCCTTCGTTTTTTCGTAATTCTAGTCTCATTGTGTATAGTATCGACTTATTATAGCATAGTCAAGCTTTACCCTTCAATCTTTTTTAATTACCTCCATTAAAAGCTCTGCTACAATCTCTATTGTATTTAGTGCTTCTTCTTTTGTATTGTTTTCATTACCAACTTCTATAAGCATTGACATAGGTTTCATATGCAGGCTATATCTATAGGGTTTAACCAGGGTTTTCCTAATAAAGCCTGGGTATTTTTCCATGGCCTTAAGCTGCATCTGCAAAGCTAGTGCCATATTATCTTCTATATATGGGTTGGGCAAACTTTCAATAGGTGTAAGCTGGCCATTTTTTTGTACATGGCAAAAACCATTTACAAACATAAGCCTTGCTGTATCCTTGCCATTTATATTAGTCAGAAATTTATTGCTCCCACCAACCCCGTCCCTATGTATATCTATAGCTACTTCAATACTTGGATTTTCTTCTAATATTTTTTTGACCTCTACTTGCATTCTACCATAATCATCCTTCTTAGAGTTTTCGGCGGTCTTTTCGAATCTACTAGTGCAATGCATTGTTTCCACTCCATACTGGGTCTCTAAAATTTCTTTTAGGTAGCTACCTAGATCCACCACACCTCCCCCACTAGGTTCTTCCCCTGCAAATCTTTCCTTGGGATGGGTGTGGAAGATAAGAACCTTTGGGCCCTGAATTTTATTGTCTATCTTAAATTCTTTTTTATACAGTGATGGGGCATCTATCTTATTCATAGCCTGGTTTTTATAATTAAGGTTGGCATCAAAATTAATAAGATTGGAGGTTACATAGCTATCATTTTCTAGCTTGCTAATATCTATAGGCTCATTGCTTTCAATAAAGTTTTGCAGGTCACTAATTTTTATTTCATCTTTAGGATCAAAGTAATCTTCCTCTACTAGGGGTGAATAACTCCTTAGCCCCTTTAGCATGCCAGAATCATCCCCACTAGCTAATATCGTATCCTTTTTCAAAAAAGTTATATGTTTTTCTATTAGTGTGCGCTTATTATTAATATCCACTTCTGTTAGTCCATATATAAATTTGCTTGCAATATTAACCCCTTCTTCAGGCTTGTTTACCCTTGCACCTGGAATAACCTTATATATTACCTTGCCATATATATATGTATTTAGATCTTCCCCTATTATTTGGCTTTCATATAGCTTAAATCCCTGCCATAGGATTACTAGAAGTAGCAGTGCTATGGCAAGGTAGTTTGTATTTTTGAGTTTCATAACAATTTCGCTCATTTTATCCCCCTCTATACTTTTAATTATTTTATTCCCTTGGGGGAGGATATATGAGTATTAATACTTAAATCGGTTAATATCATCTGCTGTAATTCCTGGATGCATTGCAATATTAATCCCATTTGCAATAATATTTGATAGATATCCTATAACTTCGTCTATCTCCTTGGGGGTTACAAACATATTGCCTATATGGGGATATAGAACCTCCTTAACTAAAAGGTATTTCTCCTTCCTACTTAAGCCCTCAAGCATCTTATAAAATTCCTGATCTTCCGCCTGGGCTAGCATGGACTGTATTAGGTGGTCTAGCATATCATTTACCAGGGTAGCAGCATCTACAACAGTGGGCACCCCTATAGCAATAACAGGGCAGCCCATATTTTCTTCTGTAATAGCCTTCCTCTTATTGCCTACACCTGCCCCAGGTTCTATACCTGTATTATTAATCTGGATTGTTGTATTAACTCTGCTTGCACTCCTTGATCCTAGGGCATCTACTACTAAGATATAATCTGGCTTAATTTTATCTACAACTCCCTTAATGATTTCGCTAGTTTCAATACCTGTAATACCCATTACACTTGGTGTAATGGAACTTAGCTGGCATACAGACTGGTCTATTTGCCAAGGAAGCTTCTCGTCTATATGCCTTGTTACAACAACCTTGCTTGAAACCTTGGGCCCTAGCGCATCTGGTGTGGCATCTACATTACCAAGGCCCACAACTAGAACTTCCTTATTGCTAGTTTGGGGGACTAGCTTTAAGAGTTCCTCTGCAAAAACCTTAATTACCTCCTGGTGGGCATCTGGGTCATTAACCTGCATATAGGGGTTTTCTATTGTTATATAACTGCCCTTTGGCTTACCCATTTCCTCTTCACCTTTGCTATCTTCAATTATTATTCTAGTAACTCTTATTTCTTCATCTTCTTTATGGATTTTCTCAATAGATACCCCTGGTATACTTGAAGATGTATGTCCCTTTTGAAGGGATTCACTAATTTCAATAGCTAGGTCTGTTCTTACATTTATCTTATTAGGATCTTTCTTATTTTTGTTAGTAATTGTAATTCTCCTTTCGTCTTATGGTCTAAGAAACCTTAGATTATAGTTTTTCCACTTTACTTTGGAGATATACATTGACTTATCCCAAGTTTTGCTTTATAATTTACTTGGTTTAAACCGTGTCTAAGTTTTAAATAGTTAAAGCTAAATTACGTAATTTATTCATAGGAGGTGCCACAGTGGCTAACATTAAATCAGCTAAGAAAAGAATCAGAGTAACTGAAACTAAAACTGCTCGTAATAAGTCTATCCGTTCAGCAGTTAAAACTGAAATCAAAAAAGTTAATACAGCTGTAGAAAATAAAGATTCTGAAGAAGCTAAAAAAGCTCTTGAAGGTGCTGTATCAGCAATTGATAAAGCAACAAGCAAAGGAATTTTCCATAAGAACACAGCAGCTCGTAAAAAATCTACATTAACTAAACAAGTTAATCAGCTATAATAAATTAAAGCAGCTTAAATAAGCTGCTTTTTTTAACTTGAGTATTTAATTAAAATAAGTTCAACTGCAAGTTCTGGCTCCATAAGTCCAGTTTTTATATCTTCATCAGCTTGCAAGCATTCCTTAATAGCACTTTCAAGCTGGGCAAAGGTAAAGTTAGGTGCTTGATTATTACATTCCCTTACCATAAAATTCCTAAGGCCTGTCCTTTTAACTATGCTCTGGTTGTCATGACCTAACTGCCTCATATATTTAACCTTTAAAATCATTCTAAACTGTCTGGCCATCATAGATAAAATACCTATTGGGGATTCTTTCATTTCCAAAAGATTGGAATATATCTCAAGAGCTACTTTAGTATCTTTGTTCCCTAAGGCCTTAACTAGTTCAAATATCCTAACATCTAGGGATTTAGTACAAATATTATCTATTTCATCTATAGTGATTTCACCATTGTCTTTATAGCTTGCTAATTTTTTAATTTCATTTATTATACTTTCCATATCATTAGTTATAACCCTAATAAAGTATTCCACTGTTGGATTTTTCATAATAACCTTATGCTTTTTTAGTTCTTTTTTTGCCCACTCTACAAGCTCCCTGTCTGATGGGGGACTAAACTCTACAACCTTATAATTCTTATTTACTTTCCTATATAGGCCTAGCCTCTTATCAATTTCTGTTTCCATAAAAACTAGGCAGGTAGTAGCGGGAATCTTATCTATGTAATCAGCAATTTTTGCTGATTCATCCTTCTTACCACTTTTGAAAAAACCACTATTTTTAACTATCATTAGTCTTTTATCACTCATAAAGGGCATTGTCTCGGCAGAATCTATAATTTTATCTGCACTAATATTTTTGCCTTCAATCTTCTCCAGATTCATAAGCTCATATGCAGGGTCAATAATTTTATTTTTGATTTTTTCTACATATTGATTCTTAGTATATTCTTCACTGCCATAACATAGGTATAGCTTGCTTGTTACCTCCATAATAATTCCATATCCTCCATTAACTCCACTTTAACTGTTTTCTTGTTACTATATGTCATAATAGCCCCTCTATCCTTAGTTATTTCTATAGCCACCTTATTTGCCTGATATCTTTCTACAACTTCCTTGGCAGGGTGATTATATATATTATTTCTACCACAGCTTATAACTGCAAGGTCAGGATCTACTGCTTCTATAAACTCCTGACTAGATGAGCTTTTAGAACCATGATGGGCAACCTTAAGTATATTAACTAGGTTTTTATCTATATGTCCTGCTATCTTTTTTTCATATTCCTCTTCTATATCGCCAGTAAAATAATATGATACCATACCATGCCTGAGGACTAAGATTAAGGATGAGTCATTCCCCTCTAAATGTGTTATATCCTTGAAGGGGAATATACATTCCATTACTATATTCTTATCCTTAATAGTATCACCCTCCTTAAGGGTAATGATAGGAATATTTTCTTTTTCCATTATATCATAAAAATTTTTAAAGTGGGTATCTTCAAGGGGTAGCTGGGATACAAACAGCCTATCTATATGGTAAAGTGTAGCTAGTTCACCAAGGCCTAGCATATGATCTTGATGGGCATGGGACAGTATTAGTGCATCAATCTTCCTTATCCCCTTATACTTTAAAAACCTCTCTATCTTCTGGCCATTCCCCTTATCACCCCCATCTATAACAAAGGTCCTATGATCTGGGCTTCTTATTACTATCGAGTCTCCTTGACCTACATCTAAGAAAGTAACTTCTAAGTCACCTGGAATTACTTGATTAACAAACAATCCTAGAAGTAATACTATATTGGCACTTACTATATAGAATCTGTATTTCTTTCTTTTTTCTAAGTCTAAGTATAGATAATATAAGATTAGCCCTATAATCCCTATATAGATTATAAGTTCAATTAGCTGGGGCTTCCCTACAATAAGGGTTGAAAAAGGTATTTTGAGGGCTAACTTACCCAAAACTTCTACAAGCCTTAGTAGGTAATAGGCAAAGGATATAAGTAGCCTTGTAAGTATTGTGCTTATAGGAAATATTATCATGCCCATAAAGCCTATAATAACAACCCCTATAATTAAGGGTACTAAAAGTAGGTTTGTAATTAGGGATATTGGTGATATAACATAATAATGATAAGCAACTAAAGGGGCAATTCCCGTAGTAGCAGCTAGGGTAGGTGCCATATAGCTTCTAAGCTTTTGAGGAATTATAAATATTCTTTGAAAAAAAGGACTTAAAAGAATAATACTAGCAGTTGCCACAAATGAAAGCTGAAAACCTATATCCCATAGATATAGGCTATTATCAATTAGTAGTATAAGGGCTGCAAAACTTAGGGAGGTTATTGTATCTGGTGTTTCTTCTATTAGGCTAGCCACAATAAGAACTGACATCATTATAATTGCCCTTGTAATGGATACACTAAATCCTGTAAAAGCTCCATAAAACCACAAAAACCCTAACACTAGAAGAGCTTGTAGTTTGGTATTTAATCCCAAGGCATTTAAAAGCCACCAGGCAAATCCTGCTATAACACTTATATGCAAGCCTGAAATAGCCAAAACATGGGCTATGCCTATATCCCTATATAGATCCTTTGTTTCCTTGCTAAGCAAAAGTTTATCTCCTAGGAGCATGGCTTTCATTATCTGAGCCTCTTCCCAAGGCATAATTTGCTCAAACATCTTGCCATAATATCCCTGAATCCTATTTACTAATAGTTCCCTAGACCTTTGGCCTTCGATTTCTAGGCTTTCTGCCCTTATCTTACCAGCCACNCCCCTAATCATCAGGTAGGTCCGTTCATCAAAACCACCTGGATTTCTAGGTCCTGATAAGGGCTCTATACTACCCTTTACACTAATTNTATCCCCTTCTTTTGCTAAAATAANATCTTTCTTAGCGCTAATCTTNATTTTTTGGCTTATGGGACTAGCTTTAATGGGCTTAACAATATATTGGTTTTCATATTCATATTCCTTAACTTCTACTACCTTNCCAATAAGGTTTGTCTTTTCCTTATTGGCCTTTAGTATTATCCTTTCNTCTTTGATTACAGGGTGAGCAGTAATATTAACAAAGCCAAGGCAGCCTATTAATAAATAAACTGCAATGTAAATATTCCTATTATATATTATCAATGTGGCAACTACTATAGTTATAGATAAAAAAAATAAGGAAAGCTGCATTATATTATAATGCAAGCTTCCCCCTATTAATCCCACTATATAAAACACAAGGCCTAAAAGTAATGGCCTTTTTATATAGGAATCTGTTTTATTCATAGCCTTCAATTAGTGATTCATCCCTTTCAAATAGCATGCTTAAATCTAAATGCCCTTTAAATTCTGTTTGCTTTTTACCATCTATTAAAAAAGCAACCTTTTTTACTTTTGGCGATGATTCAGTTAATGAGTTAACTATGGAGTAAATTGTAAATAGTTCTCCTGTTGATCCTCCCTGATGTTTTGTTTTAAATTCTGATGATAAATCGACCTGGCATACACCATCTTTGGTCTTAATATCATTTATTTTGGTCTCTGGTGGAACTGTATAAACATTATTTGTGTTTTGTGGTCCTTTAATTAACTCTTCCATAATATATGTTTCTAGCGGAACATTAGAGCTTATTTGTATCTTTCTATTTTCTGCCACTAGCTTCTCACCATTAGGGTCACCAAAATAAAGTATGATATTTTGTACATTGGTAGGTGGCTTAGGATCAGGTTGTACAAGTATAATATCATCCTTAAATATAGGGCCTATACTAGTTCCTTCTGCAGACATTAAGGGCTCATCATCTATAAAAAATTCTACCCAGTTTATAAAAGGAAAGTTAGTTAAGGTACGAACAAAACTAGCCCTCATTATCATCTGTTCTTGGACTGTTAAGCCATGATATTCCTTTGATATGTTAATTTGGACCCCGTTTTCGCTTAGCTTTGCCCCTTCTATATTCACATTAGCAGGTACTACTGGTAGTAGGCTTGTTACCTGGGGGCCCTTCTTAAGGGATTCAATTGCAAATTTTAGTTTTTTTGCATCACTACTTACTTCCCTTGGATCCGAAAACACCTGCTCAGGAGCTAGCTTACCATCTACTTGGTTAATAAAATATACTATAGTTTCTTCTTGATTGGATGTATCTTCCTTGTTATCTCTTTTAGAACATGCTACAAGAGATAACATCAGTATAGTAATCAAAATCAATATATTAAAATGTCTCTTTTTCACGTATTTCACCTCGCATCAAGTTGATATCTAAGTGGAACCTTAACTAAAAATCTTGTTCCCTCTTGTTCCTTACTTTCTACACTTATCCTGCCGCCATGCATTACTATTGTTTTGTAAGTAATTGCAAGGCCAAGACCTGTCCCACCTGTTTCCCTATTTCTAGTTTTATCAGTCCGGTAAAAACGTTCAAAAATCTTACTTTGCTCTTCTTCATTTATTCCTATTCCAGTATCTTTAACACTAACAAATGCATCTTGGTGATCAAGGTTAAGGGTAACATGTACCTTGCCGCCATCAGGTGTGTATTTTATACCATTTTCTACTAAGTTTGATAAGGCTAGGGTAAGTTTAACCTCATCTACCTGGGCATTAACTTCTTCTTGCCCTTCATAGGTTAATTCTATATTTTTTTGATTTGCTAGTGGGGATAATCTTTTTAAGATATCCTGTATCATTTTATTAATATTTACCTCACTTATATTTAATGGTATTTCCTTTTGGTCTAGTCTAACTAAGGTTAAAAGGTCGTTAACAATATTATTAAGACGATCTACCTCCGAGTTAATGTCAGTAAAAAACTCCTTATACATCTCCTCTGGTACATTCTCCTGAAAAAGCAATGATTCTGTTAGTACCTTAATTGATGATAGGGGGGTCTTTAATTCATGGGATACATTAGATACAAATTCTTCCCTTGACTGCTCCACTCTGGCAAGTTGCTCTGTCATATGATTAATTGCATGGCCTAGCTCAGACACCTCGTCTTTTCCTGTTATGTCTATTTTTTGATCTAGTTGGCCATTTGTAATTCTTTCTACAAATCTAAGTAAGGTTTTCAGTGGTTTGATAATAAGGCCTGAGGTAAAAAAGCTCAAGAGTCCTACTATTAAACTTGTAAGTAATGATAATAGATATGTTTGAGTTTTCATAGCATTTAAGGAATCATATACATCGTCAATAGATGCTGATATTAAAACAGCACCTGTAACTAGGTTCTTATCTTCCTTATCCACAATGGATGCTGCTGCACTCATAATCATAGTATCATCTTGCTTTTGCTTTTCTGCACTATCCTGTCCTTCTAGTGCATCAAATACTTGTTTATTTAAAATTGTACGATTTAAATCTGCCTGGCTTGAGTCACCTACAACAAACCCTTGCTCGTTAATGACTAAGATGCGTGCATCAAATTCTTTATCCTTGCTGGTTTCTGTAAGCATATACATAAATGCTGTTTCGTTACTATCATCCTTTAGGTAATTACCCTGATTGATTTGACTAGCAATCATATTAGCTTTCCTAAGCCATTCTGACTTGCTTTGATCTAGGTAATATGTTTCCATTCTTTCTAATAATATACTTGAAAAAAGCATAAGTGGTAAATAACTAACTAGGAAAAAAAGTATTAGTAACTTCCAGCGCATACTGTGGAACCAACGCATCCTAGTCTTTAAAATAATAACCTACCCCCCACTTAGTATGTATATATTCTGGTTGCCCTGGATTAGGTTCTATTTTCTCCCTAAGGCGTCTTACATGAACATCTACAGTCCTTACATCACCGGGGTAATCATATCCCCAGATAGTATCTAATAATTTATCCCTACTATAAACTTTCCCCGGGCTATTTGCTAAAAGTGCTAACATATCGAATTCTTTGGCTGTTAGGTTAATTTCTTCGTCATTAATAAATACCCTGCGACTATTAATCTCTAATCTTAATCCTTCTACCTCAATCATCTTCTTGGTTTGCTTTTGATCGCTCTGGGCTACCCTTCTTAAAATTGCCTTTATTCGTGCCTTTAATTCTAATATATTAAAGGGCTTGGTCACATAATCATCCGCCCCATATTCAAGTCCCATTATTTTNTCCATATCCTCACCTTTAGCTGTAAGCATAATAATAGGTACATTGGAAGTCTGCCTAATTTGCCTACAAACTTCTAATCCATCAAATATGGGAAGCATAACGTCTAAAAGTATAACATCATACTCCTTAGACCTAGCTAGGTCAAGTGCTTCCTGCCCGTCATAGGCTGCATCTACTTCCCAGCCCTCTTGTTCAAGACTAAATTTTATACCTTTTACAATTAACTTTTCATCGTCAACTACCAAAATCTTGCTCTTCATAAAACTCCTCCTAGTGGACACAAATATTATCCTTTATTTTGTCTAATGTCCCCTGCCCTATGCGTGAAACATTAGTTATATCTTCAATTCTTTNAAAATCACCATTGGAATCCCTATAATCAATAATATTTTGTGCTATTACTGGGCCTATACCAGGTAATGTGGTTAATTCCTGGCTTGTTGCCGTGTTTATATTAATAAGTCCGGATTCCCCGTTGGGAGGATTATTTCCCTCCTCTCTATTGTCATATGAAACTTGGTTTTTGTCAATTTTTTCACCTTGTTTTGGTATATATATTTTGAGACCCTTTTCAACCTGCATAGCTAAATTCCAAACTTCCACATCAGCATCATTGGTAAATCCTCCTGCTAGTGTGATGGCTTCTTTTATAATGGCATCACTATCTAGGTAGTATACATCTGGGTTTTTAACCTGGCCACATACATATACAGGTACCTTTTCTATGGTCTTTACTATGGGGGCTAGCTCTATCTTTGAATCTTCTTTATCTTCCTTATCTGCCTGCTCAAGATCCTTACTTGTAAATTCATATTCCAAATGATTAGTCTTTTTTATGTATAAAAGACTTGAAATTGTCAAACATATTACCAGTGATATAATTGTATATTTCTTATATTTTTCATTCATTATTCTATCTCCAATTGATTCTATTGTTTATTTTCCTAAATAGAGTATTGACAATATAATAAAATATACACATTTTAAATTTAATACTTACTAACTTTTCCATTATCTGATATAATGTTGTTTAGAACGAAAGGAGAATGTTATGTGTAGATATAAAAAGGCGATTTTTAGCCTTATTATAGGTTTTTTCTTTGTGAATATATTGCCCCAACCACTATATGCTGTCAAATCTTATCCTAATGAGCCAGAAGTATTTGCTGAGTCCGCTGTCCTAATTGATGCTAAGACTGGAGATATCCTATATGGTAAAAGCGAAAACTCTAGAATGTACCCAGCAAGTATTACCAAGCTAATGACAGCTCTTATTGCTATAGAAACAAGGAGACCTTCTGATACTATTGTTATGTCCCAGGAAGCTGTTTTTGGTATAGAACGTAATAGTAGCCATATTGGCCTAGATGTAGATGAGCAGATAACCTTAGATCAAGGATTACATGCCCTCCTGCTTAATTCAGCCAATGAAGTAGCTAATGGTATTGCTGAGCTGTGTGATGGCTCTATAGAAGCCTTTGCAAGGCATGCAACTAATAGGGCAAAGGAACTTGGTGCTAAGAATACCAACTTTGTAAACCCACATGGTTTACATGATCCAAACCACTATACATCTGCTTATGATATGGCTCTTATTTCTAGGGAACTTTTAAATCAACCTTATTTTCTAGAGATAATGGGTAATCATTCATACCAAATACCTCCTACCAATAAGTGCGATGAGGTTAGGCATATGTCACAATCCCATAAACTATTACATGAAGCTAGATATGGTCGTTCTTATAGGCCTGATGTAATTGGTGGTAAGACAGGCTATACTACTGATGCAGGTAACACTTTAGTAACTATTGCTAAGCAAGGAGATTTAGAATTAATTTGTGTTGTACTTAAATCTGATAGCTATAATTTATACTCGGATACTAATGCAATATTAGACTATGGTTTTGATAATTATAAGTCTGTATCCCTTCACCAAAAGGATAATGTTATTAAAAGTATACCTATGTATAGCATAAAAAGTGGACAACTTATTCATGTAGCAGATTGCGATATTTGTGTAGAAGAATGTTCTAATTTTCTTGCAGGCTCTGATATAAAGGAAAGAAATATTGATACTATAATTAATCTTCCAGATAAGATTGATGGTCAGGCTTCCAAAGGAGATATAATAGGCACAGTTTCATACCAATATATGGGCAAGATTCTATATGAGAACAATTTGGTTATTAATGAGATTAATCATTTACCTTCGGCAGAACCAATTGTCTACCCAGAAAAACCTAAATATGCAGTTCCAAATTTTATATTATCTTATAACACAAACTTTCTATATATTACCCTTGCAATCATGTGCCTTGCACTTATGATACTTTTTATAGCATTTATAAATTATAGAAATACTTGTAAGTTAAGAAAAAAATCTAAAAAAATTCTACGTTTTTCAAAAACTATAAAATAAAAATCTCCCTAGGGAGATTTTTATTTTATTCTAATTCAATTATTTTACCATCACTCCATAATTTGTCTAAATTATAGAATTCAGCCTCTTCTTTATGGAATATATGAATGATTACACCATTATAATCTAGTAATATCCATCTTGATGTATTATAGCCTTCTACACTTATCTTTTCATAACCTTTTTCTTCTAATTTTCTTTCTACTTCCTGGGCAAGGCCTGATACTGCCCTTGTATTTGGGGCTGTTACAATAAGAAACATATCTGCTATAGTTGTAATATTACTAACATCCAGTAGTTTTATTTCCTCTTCAGTCTTACTTTTCATTGCATCATATGCATATCTAGCTATTTCATTAGATCTTTCAAATTGTGTCATTGATTACCTCCTTGTCCTTAATACTCCTTTAATATTGAATAAATAATAGGATGTATTGGTTTATTTTTAAGTGTCAAATAATCTATATTACGGTTTAAAGCAAATTTCATTGCCTTATCTAGGTCTGTATAAGCAAGTATCCTGAGCTTGTTTAATTGTGGGCTATATTTTCTACTTGGCTCTATAATATCAGATATATATATTATTTTTTCTAAATCTGACATGTTTTTGGCTCCAAGTGTATGATTATTAATTGCTTTTAATATATTAGAATCTTTAATGGCAAATTTATCTTCTACTATCTTTGCAGCTATTAGCCCATGGCTTAAATGGATGTTATCTTTCAAAAAATCATCCATAGGTATATGGTAGTGTTTGCAAAGTTCCCTTTTCTTGTCTACTGGGTATTCCTTAGCTAGATCATGAAATAGGGCAGATAGCCTCGCCTTATATAAATCTAATCCATATATAATTGCTAGGTCTGTAGCAACTTCCACAACACCTAAAGTATGCCTATACCGTTTATCATCCATTTGCTCTTGGACATAATCACTATATATTTGTATTTGGCCTATATCATCTTCCATTATTTCCACCTATCTACTTATTATCAGAATATAATTCGAACTTTTGAATGTATTTTTCTACAGCTTCTGTTACAAGATACTTTATAGGCTTATCTTTCCTTACCCTTTCCCTTATATCTGATGAAGAAATAGCAAGGGCGGGTACTTCCAAATAATGAACTCTACACTCATATGATTGTTTAAGTTCATCAACCTTACCCTTTAATTGCCTTCTTTTATATCCTGGTCTGGTTACCGCAACAAACTCACAGATTTTCATAAGCTCGTCCACCCGGTTCCAAGTAAGTATTTCATGTACTGCATCTGCACCTGTTATAAAATATATCTTGGTATCTGGTGCATATAGCTTTTTGATTTCCTTAATTGTATCTACAGTATAGGTCATGCCTGGCCTATCAATTTCTATACGGGAAACATGAAAACTTGGATTTTCTACTGTTGCAAGTACACTCATTAAATACCTGTGCTCACTATCTGTTACTCTTTTGCCTTTTTTGTGGGGTGGTTGTCCTGTTGGTATAAAAACCACCTGGTCTATCCCAAATTCATTACGTACTTCTTCCGCAGTCATTAGGTGTCCTATATGAATGGGATCAAATGTCCCTCCCATAATAGCAAGTTTTTTGATATTAGTCGTAGGTTCTATGGTTCTCATTAATATACTCCTATTAATTATTTAGGTAATTGAATTTTCGGTTTGTCTTTTGAGGGTCTATATAATATTATTTTTCTTCCAATAATCTGGATAGGAAGAGATTGTGTGCGGGCACTTAATACTTTCATTACTTCTTCTGGTTCTTCCATACAGTTATTTAGCACACTAATTTTTATAAGCTCCCTTGCCTCTAAGGCCTGGTCAATAGCTTTTGTAATCTCTGGTGTTACATCTGATTTTCCTATTTGAAAAATAGGATCCATAGTTTGTGCTAGGCTTCTTAAATATGCCCTTTGTTTACTTGTTAGTTTATTCATTCAAAACTCCTTCTAAAATTTATTCGTAGTATTCAAATTCTAAATCATATATACGCACTGTATCCCCCTCTTGAATACCTGCTTCTTTAAGCGCGTCAATAATTCCATTATCCCTTAAATATTTTTGGAAAAAAGCAAAGCCTTTTTCTGTATCTAAGTTGGTATAACCTATTACCTTCTCTACCCCTACACCTTCTACTGCATAATAATCCGTTTCAATTTTATTAACTACAAATGCATGTTTTTCCTCTACTTCTTCTATAAATTCTTCTTCGAAAATATGTGGCGTTTCTGGTAACCCTTCTAAAACCTCTGATATTTCTTTTAATAGATCCTGAAGATTTTGATTGCCTGCTGCTGATATTGGGAATACCTTAAAGCCCTTTGGCTCAAATTCATCTATCATTCTTTGAAGATTTTGGTCTGAGCCTTCTATATCTATTTTGTTGGCTGCAATAATTTGTGGCTTGTCTTTTATATCAGCATTATACAATTCTAGTTCCTTCTTAATAGCATAAATATCTTCTACAGGATCCCTTCCTTCACTGCCTGAAACGTCTACTACATGCACTAGTACTTTGGTACGTTCTATGTGCCTAAGGAAGTTGTGACCTAAACCAACCCCTTCTGCAGCTCCTTCTATTAGGCCTGGTATATCAGCCATAACAAATTCTTTGCCATACTGACTGCTAACTACCCCTAAGTTAGGACTAAGGGTTGTAAAATGATAATTGGCTATCTTAGGCTGGGCATTGCTTACCATTGAAAGAAGTGTAGATTTACCTACATTAGGATAGCCTACTAATCCCACGTCTGCTATCATTTTGAGCTCTAGTGTTACCCAGTACTCCTTACCACCTTGGCCAGGCTGTGCATACCTTGGTGCCTGCCTTGTTGCTGTGGCAAAGTGTTGGTTACCCTTACCACCTCTACCACCTTCTAATAGGACTCTTACAGAATCTTTCTCAAATAGGTCTGCCATAACCTTACCTGACTCAGCTTCCCTTATAATAGTGCCTTGTGGCACCTTTATAACTAAATCCTGGGCTGACTTACCAGAGCAGCGCTTACCGCCACCATCTTGGCCAGATTCGGCTCTAAAATGTTTTTGGTGGCGAAATTTCATAAGGGTATTAATTCCTGGGTCAACTTCAAATATAATACTTCCACCTTTACCACCATCTCCACCATCAGGGCCTCCACTTGGTTCAAATTTCTCTCTTCTAAAGGAAACTCTACCATCCCCGCCCTTTCCNGAACTTACAAAAATCTTTACCCTATCTACAAACATATAACCACCCTTTACTATTATAGCTTACACTATTTGTTGTAATATAAATAAAACAAAAAAGGTTTCAAACTATGTTGAAACCCC
>JGI24708J26588_10000483_pt1 | contig 32578 bp, 31 predicted proteins | sample BioPla1DNA2_FD_26588 | JGI IMG/M metagenome (IMG submission 26588) | reverse complement strand
TAACGGCAGTAAATTTCCAAAGTAAATGCAACAATGGCATTTAGAAGCGGCATTTACTTTGGAAGTTTACTCTCTTTTTCGCGTTTTTGCTGTCAATTTACGGCTCAACTCCCAAAATCGTAATAAAAGGACTAGAAGAAAAAAACATAACGGATTTATTCCACGGTCATCTTGCCATGAGCCTAGATTTGAGCGGAATTTTGAGGCAAAACGGCAGCCCAACCGCTACGCGGCAGGATTGCCTCGGCAAAAGAAGCCTATTCCGTTCAAAACTTATGGCAAGATGCTTTCGCGGTATAAAATCCGTTACGACTTTGGGAGTCGAACCCCATTTACTGTCTGTTTGACTGATTACTATGGAACATGGTACAATAAAAAAGCGTATTAATGAAGTACGAAGTAAAATACAACTTTTGACTGAGGTTAGAGATTGTCATGCAAATATTTCAATGCCTATAGAAAGGGAGGTTTTTATGACTTGGAGTTCAATTCCTAATTTTGGAGATGAATTCGCTAAGATTAGAGAGAGAGTTCATTCTTCTGGAGCACGATTAATTGAAGTTCTTTACGGAGCGAGAAATAGCATGGGAGAGCCTACAGCTCCGGAGAGTAGTTCAGATGGGCATGGTCACTGGCTTGCCATAGAAATTGATGGAATATTCCAGATACTTTCTTGGCGGCATCCCACCCACGAAGGTGGACATCAGGAGTATGGTGATGGTCGAATAAGCAATGCACTTCGTGATTTAGAATTAGACATTTCTGCGAAAGAGGAAATATGCTCCCAAGCTGCCAGACTATCATACTCTCAAGACTGGGAAGCGACCTCTGCGAAATTCGATCAATTGTCTGATGAATGGGAAAGAATATTTGATTGGGAAACTCCTAAGGAAAAACAATTGTGGAAGCAATTCCAAACATCAAAAAAAATATTCTATGAACAATGTGAAAGTAATCATAATAATAACAAATTGCATAACAAAACATCATCTATGAAGCAAGAAATTTAACTAATTTATGTTATTAGAAAACCACTAAGGTAGTGTCAATGGTTTTGTGTAACCATTCTTGTAAATGTTTGACTTCTCTACAGCTGTTTGATGTGTAAGATGAAAATTCAGTTGACATATTTCTTTTTAATTCATATAATTATTGTAAGCTGGTCACCACCTCTTTTAAGTGGTTTTTACTGTTTAAAATGTGTGCCTACATGATTAGTTGGTTTGAAAAACCATATAATTTTTGTAGCGTGATGCTGCTTTGTATGCGAGACTGGAGTGCTCGTCCGTACAGCACATCTTTGCCACTTAGTGTGGCATCGATTTTTGAGGGATTATAATGATTATTACGCTTTCATTTCCATGGCTGGATTTTCAACAACTCAAACGTGATTCGGAACACAATTTTATTCATCCCCCAACACTTGAGTTGGTTGACACGGATTTAATGTTTGTTCGGTATTTTGGGGCGATAAATGAGCAAAATAAGAAGTCGTATATGTTGCCCGATAGTGAAAAAAAATATATTTCTGCTCGCAAAGCGCTAAAATGCATAAATATGCCATCGATTAGAGTAAGAAAAATATACGAAGATGATTTAAAATACTATTCACAAATTGTAGTATTAAAGAACCCTAGAAGATCTCGTTTCTTTTGTCCATCCCTTGAAAAAAGACTGTTTCAGTCTGGTTGTTCTAGGAGACTGGATCTTTGTTTTGTGCAATCGTCTACATCAAAAAGGTCTTCGTATACTTTTCTTGATGTTGAGAATATTGTTGCAAAATTATTTTCTTTAAAGTTTAGTATAAGAAGTTTGTGCAACAAAAGCATTACTTATGCAGTTATACAATATAAAAGGATAATTGAAAGTTTAGCAGTTTTACATTCACAGGCAACACAAGTCTTCCCCCCAGATGAGCCAAATAAGATTGATTGTCAATCAGGACGACCTTTTATAATAGTGGAAATGGATGAAGAAGAAATCGCACATGATGATCAGCGTAAAGAAAGTATAATTAGTGATTTAGTAGAAGTACCATGTATACCTCATGAATGGGGGTTTTCTTTATTTTTCCATGTACTTTCTCTTAGTTCTGTTAATGTGTCAATGTCATTTCCAATTTGGTTTATTGTTAAGAAAAAAAACACCAAATTAAAATATTTACAAAGTTTCAAAACAGTTCTACAAAAGTGGACTTCTGACCGAGCACTAATTTCATTACTATTGATTCACCTATCCTGTGATAAAGATTTTGCGGATGAGGCAAGTTATGAAAAAGTCGCAACTTTTATTAAATCTTGTCTAGCATATATTAATAAAAAACGTATGCGTGGAATTAATCTATTCACAATGCTAGCTGTCGTTAATGAAGTAGATGAATTTATATCTCCTGAGTTCCGTGAGAGAATATTGAATACTTTAAAGCTTATACAACCACTGTCGTACTTATCAGGCGTTGTTGATTATTCATTATCAAAACATGAAGTAACAAATCCTGTTTATCAAGGTGCGACAAATAATTATGTAGTAAATATATACGATTCTTCCTCAAATGAACTGATAAATTTGCGAGATGAAATCAGTAATATAACCAAGACAAACCAAGTATCGGTAGAAATATTAGGAAAAATATTTGCGATACTAGAAAAAGTTTTGATTTCACAAGACATAGAAACAAAAACAAAAGATCAAATTATCAAGGCAAAATCTATTCATAAATCATCTCCTAGAGAGGCTTGGGATATAATAAAAAAAACTTTTTCATTTTCATCAAATACGATTCGAACTACAGCTAGTTTGTTTACTATTTTGAACAAAGTTCATCCTACTTGGCTAGAGGACTTGAAAAATTTATTTAAATAAAAGCAGCTACATTCTGAAACTCATGTGGATGTCAGAAAAGTTAGTTTCAAAAACAAATTGGAGTGATTGAATCGGTAACTTTTAAGGTATACTATAATGACTGTATCTTTCCAAATTTGGTATTAGCATGTTCGACAAAAAATTCAGAGGTTTTATAAATAATAAAATTATATCTGAACAAACCTATTAATATGATGTCAAATCAAAAAAGGAGAGTCCAATTTGTCTTGAATTATGCGACTTTTTTGGATTTTCTGGCAATAGGTTACTATTTCTGTTACAAATACTATCGCTCAACTTTGCTGGACGGGACGTATTGTGTAATCTATACTTTTCTTAATTTTTAAGTGTGACCGAAGGTTGCGCGCAGAAAAATGCTTCCCCTCGTTTTTCTGCAGAAAAACGAGGTTCCCCCGAAAGGTGTCGCAAGACACCTTTCGGAACAGCTTCAGCTGAGATCCACCGGCAAATCCGTATCCGCAAAAGGATTATCCTTTACATACGCGCTTAGGTTGTAGCGGGAGTCGAGCTTCTTTTCGCTCTCAAGCCCTTGGCTTACTTTGTTTATTGCTATGGTGGCATCGGTAAAGTCTACATGTATTGTTTCTCTGGGCTGGATTAATGCATATATTTCTGTGCCCCTAAATTTCATGGTGCGGGCGTAGTTTTTAACCATTTCGCCGTGTTTGCCAAAGTGCATGGGCAGGAATAGCCTTGGCTTAAGCGCCATAATGGCGTGGTTTGCGCCCGCCTCAAACATAGTGCCTATGTTGGGGTCTACGGGGAACATGCATATATCAAGCGGTTGTTTAGGGATTGAGGCAACTGCATTATAGAACTTCTCCTCAAGCCCTATAATTTCCGTTGGGGGGGTTTCGTCCCGCCAGTGCCAGAGGTTTAAATCCCCCGCGTGGAATACGCTTATGCCGTGGCTTTCTACAAGGAAGCTTACCCCCTCGCCCGCGGCGCTTGTAACTTTAATGTCTACATCAGCTATGCTTATATGGTTACCTTCCCTTACAAAGTGCACATTGGGCATGTCGGGCGCTCTGTCCCTCGCTTCCTCGTGCAGCACATAGCTTATGGGGAAGGATTTTTTCCATGTGAATATTACATCTGAAAAATGCTCCGCAACCGCGTGGGGGGAGAATACAACTATATTATTGAAGCCCGAAAAATCCCTATCGTTTATTTTTACGGGGAGAAGCTCCTCCTGCTCCTTCTCGTGGTAGCTGAATATAAGCAGCGTTTTGCCTATAGCAACCGCAAATGTAGAGCCATAGAAATAGGTTATGGCGACGAAATTACGCATAAATATGCCCCCTTAAATAAAAGCTTCGTTTAATACCCTGCCCTGAGCGCTTTTTAGCGGTATATCTATTGCCCTTGCAAGCGTGGGCGCAATATCAACTATATTTATATCTGAAAGCTGTACATTTCTTTTAAAGCAAGGTCCCATAAGCCAAAGCAGCGTTTTTGCGCTAGGGCTATGCAGCCCGAAACCGTGTGTTGCCTTGTGGGTGGGTTGGTCTTCATAATCAAGCGCTTCTACGCCTTCTTGCATTTCAACCGCAATATGTAAGCCCTCAGGCGCGTTGAGCTGCCTTAATTCATCGTATGAATATACATGCTCTATTAAATAATCATCCTTATTGGCGTTTAGATGCTCGTACACAAGGCGTCTATTTTCTCTTTCTATATGTATATACGCGCCAAAGCCTAGGGATTGGGCTTCAGCTGGGATAGAGTTTTCGCGAAGCAAAGTGTTTAAACATATGCTTTGGTTTACATTTTCCTGCCCATGGTCGCTAACTACGCATACAACGGTATCTAAAAACGCGTCCCTTTGAGAAAGCGCCTCAAGTACCCTGCCTATGCACATGTCGAGTATAATAAGCCCTTCCCTTTCTTTTTCGCTTTTTACGCCATTGTCATGGCGCAAGGTATCTATGGCTACTAGGTGCATGGCGATAATATCCGGCATATGCTGCATACGCCTGCGCTTTGAGGGGCGTACATCGCTTTTCGCAAATTCTTCCGCCATGGGGGAATAGTCTTTATGTATAAGTTTTGAAGCTACATAGGATGTAAAGCTATCAAGCTGCGGCTGTTCTATGCCATCCCTATGTTTGCCGTACATAAGCTCCGTTTTAATAAGCCACCACTTGGAGCCGTATTTTAATACCTTTGTAACTTGGTTTTCCCAAGGGAAGGCCATAATTTCTGGTAGGTTATATTTTATGCTTTTACTCTTACCCGTTACTGGCCATAGAAGCGTGGCAACCTCCCTGCCCGCCTTATATGCAGCGGTAAAAAGGGTGGGTACTTTAATCTCCGCTGCTTCCCAGTACCAAGGGCGGAACTTTGGAGAATCCTTAATGAAATGCTCATTATGCGCTATGCCGTGCCTATCGGGATAGCAGCCTGTTATTATGCTTGTATGTATAGGGTAGGTAAGAGTGGGGTAAATGGTGCGCACATCGTTTGAGAACACACCGTTTTCAGCGAGCTTTTTAAGGTTGGGGAGCTTTAAAAGCTCCTCCGTATCCAGCGCTGAAAGCGCGTCTATGCTTATAAGTACAAGCCGCATTAGCCCTCTATTAAGTGGCGTTTAAGCTCTGCCTCCATATTGGCGAGGCTTTCTTCCGCCTGCTTGCGCTGCACTCTGCCCTCTTCCTGTATGCGGGCGACTTCCTTCATGGTGTCTATTAAGCTTTGGTTTGTCTGCACCAGCGTATCTATATCCACAATGCCCCTCTCAGCTTCCTTGGCGGTTTCTATGGTGCCCATTTTAAGGGTTTCAGCGTTCTTTTTAAGAAGCTCGTTTGTCATTTCTGTAACTGCCTTTTGGCTCTGCACCGCCTGCCTGCCGTGCTCAAGACCAAGCGCTAATACCATCTGGTTTTTCCATAGGGGAAGGGTGTTTACAAGGGTGGACTGTATGCGCTCTATAAGAAGGCTGTCGTTGTTTTGAAGCAGCCTTATCTGCGGCGCCATTTGCAGGCTTACTTGGCGGGTTAGCTTAAGGTCGTGCAGTTTTTTCTCAAACCTATCGCAGGCGGCGTCAAGGTCGCCCGCCTTTTGGGCGTCAATGGGGTCCTGCGTTTCCTGCGCTTTTTCCTTTAGCTTTACAAGTTCGCCGTTTCGTATTTCCTCAAGCTTTTTTTCGCCGGCTAGTATGTACATGGTAAGCTCCTTAAAGAAGCTAAGGTTAGTATCGTACAAATTGCCAAGCATGGCGATATCCTTGAGCAGCTGTACTTGGTGCTTTTCAAGCTCCGCGGCTATGGTTTCTACATTTTCGTTTACGGTGTCAAAGCTTGCGCGCACGCTTTTTATGTGCTTATCGGCAGAAGAAAACCATGCCCTTATGCCCTTTGGCTTTTCGGTGCTGTTTTCAAAGCTTTTAAGCTCGCCTATAAGGCTTGATAGCATATTGCCAACATCGCCGCTGTCTTTATTTTTTACATCTGCCAGTATGCTGTCGGCAAATTCGGAAACCTTTTTCTGCGCCTCTGAGCCGTACATCATTACATGCCCGGGGTTGTTAAGGTCTATTTTTTTGGCGAAGTCGTCTACCTGCTTTTTTTCGTCCTTAGTGAGGGCGGAATCAAACTGTCTGGCTATTGCCTTTTGCGCTTCTGTTGTGAGGGGTTTTTCTTTCTGTTCTTCCTCAAGCTTTTCAAGCTCCATAACGGCTTGTTCTACTTTTTGTTTGTCCTCAAGTTCTTCTGATAGTTTAAGTATAGGTGCTTCTTGCATTTTTTATTCCTCCTTTGTGGCGAATGCGCTGCTTCCGCTAAAATTTGAAGGCTTTGAATTACCCTCAAGCGCTGTGTTATCGTCTATAAGTTTGTCCTGCTTAAGCAGGGTTTCAAGCACGCTCATATCTGCGCTTACATCTAAAATATCGTCCCTATAAAGGGTGTTTAGCTGTTTTTTGAACGCCCCTATTATAACTTCCATAGCGTTTTCTATTTTAACTAGGGTTTCCTCAGCCTTTTTGCTGTCCATACCGCTGGAAGAAAGCCTGCGGTAGCTTTTTAGCATGTTGAGGGTTGTTGGCAAATAATACTCCATAAAGCGGCGCACCTGAGGGGCTTTTTCGGGGCGCTCTTCTACAACTTTATATATTTTGCCGGCGATGGATTCCATCTCGTCCATAAGGCGGGAGAGTTTGGGGTCGGGAATGCGCTCATTTTCTTTGCGTATTTGAGAAAGCAAATCCTGCCCTTTTTCTATAAGCATATCCACCTGCGGGTTGGAGCTGCGCACAGCCTTGCGGCTCCTTGGCGCTTCCTTGGTGGTGTCAAGCCCGCTGCCCATTACATAGCCTATAAATGCGGCAAGCACAGTAACTGCTACCATAATAAGCTTGCTTAGAAAGCTATTAGTGGGGAAAATGGAGCTGTATATTAAAAGACCCAAAACCGCGCCAACGCCGCCTGTTATTACGCCCTTTTTTTTAGACTTATCTTGGCTGTATTTTTTTGCCATAATACCCCTCCGATAAATTGCTGGTTAAATTATAACACATAGCAAAAAAGCCTTCAAATTAGAATTACATTTGAAAGCTTTTAGTTTTTCTAATATTGAGGCTACTTGCTCTCTGTTTGAAGCAGTTTTATTTTGCTGTCGATTGAGCTTAGCAGCATGTCTATAGGCATGGTATCCGCGCCTTGCATAAGCTCGGGTTCGCTTATTATAAGCGCTTGGAAAGGGTTATAACTTTCAATGTATATCATATCCGCCAAGCCCTTATATATGTTGCTGGCGCTTTCTGAAAGCTCCCATTTGGCTGTTCTTTCGTAATGCGACATGTATTCCACAAAATCATCTAAGTTATTTTGTGCATCCTGCTTTTCAAATTCATCAGCTTTTTCGAGGGATTGCTTAAGTTCTTCAAGCCTTATATTAAAATTTTCCATATGCTCCTTGTAGTAGGGGTTTTCTATGGGACCTACCACGCTTGTATACAGCACGGCCTTTGAGGAGGTTTCTCTCTTGCCATCGTATGAAAGTATAAGCTTATAAGCGTCTTCCGCATTTTTGCTGTAAGGGTTTACTACGAAATATTCTAATCCGGTAAACTCGCTCATGGGGGATAGTATTGCCGCAGTATTCTCCTTGTAGAATTTAAGGGGCATATAGCCGTAATCGCTGTTTTCATCTAATATGGATAGAGCATATGTGTAGAACATGTGCTTTTTATCGGAGTCATAATCTGTATCCACTTCATGAAGCTCTTCTGTTTTCCTGTATTTTTCCATCAGCCTGTACATATCCTCGCTGGAAAAGTCTATGGCTCTGTTGTTTCGTACCATTTCCGCGCAGTAGGTGATGAACATGTTCTCAAGGTTTATACCAAAGCCTGACATGAATGGGTCCATAATATAGTTTTCGCTGTCCTTAGGCGGGTTTTCCAGCCAGTTTATGCATAAATCGAAGAACTCATCAAATGTTTCGGGTACGGTAAGCTTAAATTCTTCAAATGCCTGCTTATTGTAGCATAGTGTTTCTATAAAACATTCCTTTGGGAATGCGGCGATTTTGCCCTCTGTTCTGAAGGCGTTTTTGTATGCGGGGTACATATCGGCGTGTTGGGCTTTAAGCTTTTCATTTTCTGCTAAATCCTTAAAATAGCCCTTGTTTTTGATTGCGCTTAAAAGGTTGGTATCCTTAAGTATGTATACATCGACGCTGTTGCTCTTGGTTACCATATCATTAATAAAGCGCTCTTCGCTGCTAGTATTAATTGCGCTTATTAGATTAAGCTCGGTATCGGGGTTGTTTATAATAAAATCGCGCCATTCATAGCCCCTGCCCATTTTGTTAAGCAATGTAAGGCTTTTATCGCTCTTTGGGGCTGAAAAATCCCTGATAATAAGAGTATCGTCTGAAAGCAGAGCAACTTCATCTTTGTATAAAGCCGCGCTCATTACATCGCCTTGCAGGTAGTGGTCTATTATTCTAGCCTCTTCGCCGTCTTTGGCTTCGTATATATTGCCAAGACCAAGCAATAATGCGCTGCCTTTATTGCTGTCGTAAAGCATATAGCCTATGTATGCATTGGGGTCAACATTTGCAAAAAGCGTATTTTCGCCCGTTTCGGGGTTGTATACATCAAGCCTTCTTTCGCTATCCGCTTCCCTTAGAAGGAGAATGTTTCCGTCTTCCATTACATAAAAATAGGTAAATACGCCTACATTAAGGCTTTTAGTTTCGCCGGTAGATATATTCAGCTTAATTATTTCGCTGCGGCTTATGTTAAAGTACAAAAAGCCGTCTTTTATTACGGGGCTTATTGAGTATAATTCATCATAATTATCCGTGGTTAGAATTTCTTTAAAGCTTGCTTTTTCACCTAAAACAACTTCCCTTAGAGTAAGGTTTTCCAGTGCGCTTATTGTGTACAGCTTACCATCGCCGGATATTAGAAAATCTGCCGTAGCAATATTTTCATCATCTGTAATAAGCTTGTTGCCTTCGGGTGCATATTCGTAAAGCCCGCTTGGAAACAATAGGTACAGCTTGTCGTTTGCTACAGTAAGCCTTGAAAGATAGTCATCTTCCCCAAAGAAAATCACCTTGTTTCCGCCCTCGGCATTTTCTTCTGCATTTATTGCAGCTGTGCCTAGTGTAAACACAAAGCAGGCAGCAAGCAGCAGAGTAAGTAGTTTCCTCATATATTTCTCCCTTCAATTTTGCTTTTCAAAAGCAATGTTCCATAAAAAGGCTAGCACTTTGTGTTTTTTGTGTCAAGCAATTATTGTGACATTTTACAAAACTATTGAAATTTTACAATGGGGGGGGAGTAGTATAAAATTGGCATTAGATTATGAGTTATATAAACAAATAAAATTATAATATTGACAATTATGTCCCAAATATAATATAATATTTGGGACAAAGGCGGTGATTTTATGCTCTCTTATTCTAAGCAGATAGAAAATAGATTGAATGAATACGAAAACGGAAAGGTGTTCATAGCTAACGATTTTTTAGACTTAGCTTCTTACGAAACCGTAAGAAAAACCCTTAACAGATTTGTAGACGATGAAAAAATATCAAGGATTATAAACGGCTTTTACTATAACCCTGCGTACAATAGCTTAATTCAAGAATACGAAGCCCCATCTGTGCATGAGCTTGCGCTTGCCATAGCCAGAAAATACAATTGGGATATAGCGCCATATAGTAGCACTGCCCTTAACTTGCTTGGGCTTTCTACTCAGGTTCCAAGCAGCTGGAAATATATTTCAAGCGGCAGGTACAAGGAATATAAGTTTGGCAAAAATATCATTGAATTTAAAAAAGTAAGACCCGCTGAAATTGCAAATATGTCGCTCAAAACCGCAACTGTAATACAGGCTATTAAGGCGCTTGGAAAGAGCAATATTACAGAAGAAACCATAAATAAAATAAAGAAAAGCCTATCCAAAGAAGAAAAGACTGCCCTTATGAGCGAAGCCACTTCAACATCTGCGTGGATATATGAAGTTATAAGGAAAATCAGCGAGGATTGATTTAAAAATCCCGTATTTGTTAAATGATTATCTCATCGTTTTTATTCATATCAAAAGATTTTCTATGCTTATAGTCCCGCCGTTTGTGCCGGTTTGGTTTGCAATTTGCATCAAGCCGACAAATAATCGGTATATTAATACTTCCCCGCCACATGCTCAGCTGCCAGTATACCGCTTGCAAATGCGAACATAAGGTTATAGCCGCCGCAGTCGCCGTCTACATTAAGTGTTTCACCTGCTATGTATAGCTTGCTATAAAATGTCTGCATGGTGGAAGGGTCTATATTTTCTGTGGATATGCCGCCTGCCGCAACTTGCGCATGTTCAAAGCCACGGGGGGATAGTGAGCTGAATTTAAGCGCTGTGATTGATTTGGCGGTTTCTTTTAGGCTGTTTTTAGTGCATATTCGTAAAAGCTTTGAAGGGAGTGCGCCAAGAAGTATATCGTCTTTATTTAGTATTGCTAATCTTTCTTTTAGAAACTCGAGCGCTTTATCTGTATTTCTGTATATATCAGAGGGTTTTACTAGCCCCATATCGCAAGGCATATTTATAGCCGTTTCATTTGATTTTATAAGCGCTGAATGTTTTTCGTTTATGTAATCTATTTCGTTTGCATACATATACTCTAAGCAATAATCAATACCAAGCGTAGGGCTGAAATCCAAATATATATGGCAGTTTTCTGTGTTTTTAGGCAGAAACCTTGCAAGCTGCATAATGCATACGCCGCTTAATCCTCTTTTTGAAAAAAGCACCTCCCCAATTGATGCTGCTATTGGCTTATCATTACACACAAGCGTGCATATAGCCATAAGCCTTGTGCCGTCAAGTGATATATAGGGTTTCATGTCGCAGTCTATACCGCATAGAGCGGGTCTTGGAGGTATTAAATTAAAGCCAAGGGGCATAAGCATATTGTACATATCTTCTGTGCCGCCAAGCTTGGGGCTGGCTATGCTGCCGCCTGCAAGTATAAGGTTATCGCATGTGTATTCAGCCTTTTCGGCTATAAGCTTAAATCCCTCATTAAGCGGCTCTATACTTACCGCTCTTTCATTAATGTTAATGTTTACGCTGCTATTTTTAAGTGGGCGCATAAGACAATCAAGCACTGTATCTGCTCTGCCTGTGGCGGGGTATATTCTGCCTCCTTCTTCCTGCTTTAATACTAAACCTAAGGAGCTAAAGAAATCAACCAATTTATCGAAGCTGCAATTATTTAGCACGCTTTCAGCAAACTCTTCATCTCCAAAATATATAGGCTCACCTGCATTAAGCAGATTACACCTTCCATTTCCGCTTGCGAGTAGTTTACGGGCGAGCTTGGCGTTTTTCTCTATAAGAAGGGTGTCTATATTATATTTCGCCGCAATACAAGAGGCGGCAAGGCCTGAAGCCCCGCCGCCTATTATTATAAGTTGCTTATTTTTTGAGTGGTGCTTTGTCATACGCTTCTTGTATGGCTGCCATATGGTCCGCATCTACCCTATTTGAGGAGTGCGTACGGCTATTCCAGAAGTGTACACAGAATTGACCGTAGAAGTTATTGTCGGGTATGGTATCGCCCGCGGGGTAGTTATGCGGCACGCCGTACATAGACGCGGCAAATGTCCTGCCCTTTAATGTTACCCATAGCGGTCTTCTCTGCCAGTAGTCTTTCTCGCTTATTTCCTGTGCCCTTTCAACACCGTATATGCGGCAGAACACTTCTGTATCGGCAGCGGTTAGAGGTTCAGCGTCTGAATGGTAGCCGCCGCTCCAGCGCTTTGCCCTGAAGGATAGACCGGTTCTTACATCTGTAATTACCGCGACCTCGCCCTTGCCCCATACGGTCTGTATGTCGCCTGTGTACCAGTCTACAATTTCTACGGGGTATATAGTAGCGTCAACCGTGCTGCCTCCGTCATACGGGTCGGGAGCCTTGGTGTTGTAAAGTTTATCCTGAGTCTTCTGACCGGCTACGCCGTCTACATGTAGACCGGACAGTTTTTGGTATTCCATTACAGCTTTTTCTGTAGCGGAGTCGTATATACTGTTTATACTGCCGGAATACACACCCAGTGCCTTAAGCATCTCCTGTAGGCGTCTTACATCATCACCTTGTGAGCCATGGCGCAATGTTCTATATGTGGCGGTGGGTTTTTCATCCGGCGGCTTGGGAGCTGTGCCGCTATCGACACCTGCCTCTGCCTTTGAGAGTATGCGTATCATATCAGCGCGTATCCAGCCGTTTACGCCGCTTACGCTTGCGCTGTACCAGTTGTAGCCGTCCTTAGAGCCCGTGCTGCCTGTAAGCGTAAGCTTTGTGCCCTTCCTGTAGATAATAGTTGCTGTGGAGGATGACATATTGCCCTCTTTGCGCAGCTTCACCCTATCCATAATTGTAACAGCTATGTTTGACAGCTCTCCGGGAGGAGGCGTATCTGTGGGTGTACCGGTGTCGTCCGGGTGTTTGTTTATATAATCCTGGTACTCAGCTAAACTCATTATGCGGATGTAGGGCGCCATTACATATGCCTTGGTGCCTGCATAATCTATATAGTACCAAGTGTTGCCGCCTGAAGATACGGTATTGTAATACGGCAGCACTACGCCTTTGTTTACCTGCCCTAATTTCTGGGCGTCAAGGCTTGGGGATACTCTAATGTTTACAAAATCCTGCAGCGTTATTATATGGCCTGACACCACATAGGAGGGTGTTGAAGACGCTTGAATATTGGGCATTATGCCGTTTAAGTAGTTGTTTATTTCAACTTGAGTTAGATGGCGCACACAGTCTGAGCGCAGGTAGCCGGTGTGATTTTCTGCCCTAACGAAGGTCCAGTTATACCCGCCTTGGTCTACAATGGGACCTACTATGGGATATACCTTGCCCCTTGGCACCTGCAATAGAGATTTGCCGCCAGGCAGTGCGCGCAGGTTTACATTGGATTTTGTTGTAATAAGGTAGCCGGTTATGCCTGTGTCGCCAGGGTCACTTGGACTTGGAGGCGCTTTTATATTGGTCATATCGCTGCGTACATAGCCCATGCCTATGGGGCTGAATACCTGATACCATGTGTAGCCGCCGTTTACTTCGACTAGGTAGTAGCTCATCTCCGTGCCTTTATCGAGCCTGCCTAGTATTTTTCCATTTGGGGTTGTCCTTAGGTTTACCGCGCCCTTTATAAGGGTGAGCTTGCCCATTTCGTTTTGTGGCTGATATTCAGGGTATGTGGTTCTTTCAGGACCGGGCAAGCCGCTATCAGGCGCTGGCACCGGGTTGCCGCTGCTGTCTGTAAATATATAGCAGTCGCTGCGTACATAGCCCGTTAAGTGTGAGGAAGGTACTGTTACAAATATCCATCTATAACCGCCGTAGTACTGCTCAACGCCGCTGTAAGGCAGTATTGAACCCTTGCCAAGCTGGGTTTGGCTCGCGCCGCCGGGTGTTACCCTTAAATTAACTCCCGGTAGAGTAAGCTTTACATAGCCTGTATATATGTCGGGCTGTATTGTGTTAGTTGGCAGTGGTTTATCGCTTGGCACGGGTTTGCCGGAATAATCTGTGTAGTTATAGAAATCCTCATGCACATAGCCGTATACATTTGCCGGGGGATAGTACACATATAGCCAGTTAGCGCCGCCTGAAAATTGAGGCGCGCCGAAATAGGGGAGCACGCTTCCCTTTTCCATTTGAAGTATATGGTTGCCGTTCGGGCGGTTTCTAAGGTTTACTTTTACCGCGTTTATTTTTACATAGCCATCGCCCAAGCTACCTGTTGGCGGTGGGGTTTCTATTACGGGTTTTGTGCCGCTGCCAGACAGGTATTCGGCTATTTCAGCCCCTGTCATAAGCCTTAGGTGTTCTTTTTTCATGTATCCGGAGAAATTATTGTATGATACAGGGTACCAGCCGCTTGTTTCAACGCCGAGTAGCTTTACTACCGCATTTACGGGCACTGCTGTCAGCGCATAGCTGTTAATTGCCTTCGTTAGGTTTGCGGCAGCAACAGTGCACATTGCGTATGAGCCTGATGTAATAGGCTCGTCCGGTTTATATGGGGCGGGTGTCTGCCAGCCGGGACCTTCTGTTTTTTCGCCCTTTTCATTGACGAAGGTATAGCAGTCATTCCTTATATAGCCGTACTGGTTGCTCTTGGTATCCAGCACATATATCCACTTATATTCGCCCCTTGGTATTTCTATGCCGTAGTAAGGGAGTATGGTGCCTTTATCCAGCTGACCCATGCTGCTGCCTTCAACCGCGTCTCTTAAATTAACTCTGGTTTTCGTAAGCAGCACAAAGCCTGTTACATAGCTGCTGCCGGGGCCGTCTTCGCTTGCGGGATAGGGGTTAGGGGTGTTGGTAACACCGGGAGGCGTGGTGTAGCCGGATGGAACCTCAGTTGCGGGTTTAAGCCCTTGCTGCCAAGTGCTCTGGTTTTTGCTCTTAAGCCATGCGGCTTTTTCTTCGCCTGTTAATTCGCGGAAGAAATCTCCATGTATATAGCCTCTTTTTACATCATGGGGTGGGCGGTTAATTTTAGTTTCAACATAATACCATGTTACGCCTTCATTAACTTGTGTGCCGAATATCTGTGCCACCCAGCCTAAGGGGAGTTCATCGTACCATATGGTACTACTCTTTGTGTTTGGGTATTGGCGAAGCTTAACTTTATCGCTGGTTGTCATGCCGAACATATCGGCTTCACTTGCAAACACAGAAAAAATGGGTATAAACATGGCGGCTAATATTAGCCAACATATAGTATATTTTATCGACATGCCTAAACCGTATCGTCTATTATACATTAAAACCTCTCCCTATCGCTAAAATAAGCCACTGTACTACTTGCCTGATTATATTACAAATACTTTACAGGGTCAAGATAAATGGGTATTTATTTACATTTTTTACACTAAAAATGCATAATATTGAGTTAAAAAAGCATTTAATCAATAATACTGCTTTCTTCCCCTCCGCCTAATACATACAGCTTTTTCATATTATCTATAGCTTTTTTATCACCTGAGGATAAAAATTGAGTATAGCCTTGGTTTTTAGAGCTATTTAGCATATTTCCGCTATTTAATGCGTGAATAAGCGCTTTTGAGGTTTCGGAGCTGCCATCTATGAATATGGTATTATCATCAAAATGCTTGCGTATTTCATTTAATAAAAAGGGGTAATGCGTGCAGGCGAGGGCTACTACATCTATATTTTCGTCTTTATATGGGGATAATAGCTCTGTTAGTTTGTTTTCAAGCCTTTCTCCCTCTATTTCGCCTCTTTCAACAAATTCCATAAGCCCGGGGCAGGGGAGAACTTTGGCGTGTGCGCCATAGCGCAGCATAATGCGGCGCATGGTTTTGCTCCTTGCGCTTGCGGGGGTAAGCATTACAAGCATTTGCCCGCCACTTAATAGCTTTTCCCCCTCTTTTAATGCAGGCATAGTGCCAACTACGGGTATATTAAGGCGGCTGTAAAGCAGCTCTCCCGCTATTGTTGTTGCGGTGTTGCAGGCGATTACTAGCGCCTTTATGTTTTTTTCGATAAGCTTTTCTGCAGCGGCGAGTACTAGGCTTTTTATTTGTTCATCGCTTTTTTCTCCGTATGGGGCGTTTGCGCTATCTCCATATAATATAAAGTTTTCGTGCGGGAGAAGCTTTCTGCATGTAAGCATTACGCTTATACCGCCTGCTCCGCTATCTATAAAGCCTATGGGTGCATTTTGCCCAATCATCTGTAATACCTGCATATAGCTTGAGTGCCAAGGTCTTCCATGCCTTCATCGCTTAATTTTTCATAAATATCAAGCACCTCTTTTAGTATAGGCAGGGATTGACCCATCTTTGCCGCTTCCTCGTACGCTATGCGCATATCCTTTATGAAATGCTTTATGTAAAAGCCGGGCGCCATATCTCCCGATAGCATTTTAGTGCCGTTATTTGTCATCTGCCAAGAGCCTGCGGCGCCTGTGCCAATAGTGGATAGTACTTTTTCTGCGTCAAGCCCTGATGTTTTAGCGAAGTGCAGCGCCTCCGCAACGGAAGCTACGCAGCCTGATATCGCTATCTGGTTTGCAAGCTTTGTACTCTGCCCGGCGCCAGCCTCCCCCATATATACTATAGTTTTTCCCATGGCTGAAAATACGGGTTTAACTTTGTTGAAAACCTCTTCATCTCCGCCCGCCATTATTGTGAGCGTTGCGTTTCTGGCTCCGCTATCCCCACCCGATACGGGGGCGTCTAGCACTTTTAAGCCTTTTTTTGCGCCTATTTCGTACAGCTCCTTTGCAAGCTGGGGTGATGAGGTTGTCATATCTATAAGTATACTGCCCTCTTTGGCGTTGTCCATAATGCCATTATCTAAATATACCTGCCTTACATCGCTGGGGTAGCCTACTATTGTTATTACTATATCTGCATTCTTTACGCATGAGGGTATATCGTCATGCCATATTGCGCCGGAGGATATAGCCTCCTCGCATTTGGATTTAGTGCGTGAATATATATGCGTTTCATAGCCATTTTTTATAAGGTTCTTTACCATTGCGGTGCCCATTACGCCTACACCTATAAAAGCAATCTGCATAAAAATACCTCCTCTTTTTTTGTATTATAACATATTTTACAATTAAAATGCATTTCTTTTACAATTTCTATGCTATAATTAACTTAGTTTAGCTAGTTTTTGGAAAGGCGGCTTATTATGCGCAGGTTACTATCCATTTTGCTTATGCTATGTATGTTGAGCGGTAAGTGCTATGCTTCAAATCTGCTAAAGGAAGGCAGTAGCGGAAATGAGGTGCTTAAATTACAGAAACGCCTTGTTGAACTTGGCTTTTTGAATACATTGCCCGATGGTAAATACGGCAAGGAAACTATGGAAAGCGTGCGAAGCTTCCAAAAATCCTCAAGCCATATGGGGCATAAGCTTTCACAGGACGGCATTGCGGGAGAGCAAACCCTATCCGCCATATATGATGATAATATTTCGGGTGAATTTCTCTATTTTAACAGGGGAGAGAGAGGGCTAAGAGTAGTATGGCTGCAAGAAAGGTTGTACGACCTAGCTTTTCTATCAGAGCGCCCGGACGGTATATTCGGTACAAATACAGAAAACGCATTAAAGGATTTTCAAAAGCACGCGGCTGATAGCGGAGTGGATATAGCTGTAAACGGCTGCTATGATAAAGCAACAAGGGAAATTCTTCTTGGGGATATGAAAGCCCTTAATATAGAAGCTCCCGAATTTTTTGCAGGCAAGCCGACCGACAGCCTAAACGACAAATACATATATGCAAGGAGCTGCGCACTTATAGACGCAAGGACGGGCGAAGTGCTATTTGCTAAAAACGCGGACGAAAAAATGTACCCCGCAAGCACTACTAAAATAATGACCCTCCTAGTATGCCTTGAAAAGGGCAATATAGATAAGCAGATAAAAGTACCTAAGGAAGCGGGGGAAGTGCCAAAGGATTCAAGCCTTGTGCCTGTATATCCCGGGGAAAAAATGAGCATAAAGGATTTACACTACGGGCTTATGCTAAGGAGCGGAAATGACGCCGCTAATGCTCTAGCCGTATTAAATAGCGGTTCAATACCGGAATTTGTAAACGATATGAATATAAAGGCAAGGCAAATGGGGCTTAAAAACACTCATTTTGTAAACCCTCACGGCTACCACGATGAAGAGCATATAAGCTCCGCTATGGATATGTGCAATCTTACAAGGCAGGCTATACAAAGCTTTGATTTTTGCAAGATAGCTATGTCCTGCGAATATATTATGCCACCTACAAATAAAAGAGCTGAGCTTAATATATGCAGCTCAGCAGAAATATTAAACCCCAAAAGCAAATATTACTACCCATTAGCTAGGGGGATTAAATCCGGCTATACAAAGGCTGCGGGGCATTGCTATGTGGGCGCCGCAATAAAGGGGGATAGGGTGCTTATAGCCACTGTTATGGATTGCAGGCAGCGCTATATGCTTTGGCAGGACATGAAAAACCTTTTTGAATACGGGTTTTCTAAATGATTGTTATACCCATACTGCTCATTAAAAGCCAAATAAACCCACTAAAAATACAATAAAAACAAAGCTTCCTGTGCTTACGGTTTTCTTATACTTTGTGCCATAGCCTTCTTTTCTTTATATGCAGTCTACCGCAATAAGCGGTACTATTTTTTCTTTTAGTGTAGCTCCTGCGTGTACGCCTTTTAGCGCGCTCATCTGGTTTTCATTGTTGAATATGGTAAGGGGAGTATTTGCAACCGCAATAAAATCTCCAAGGAATGTAGCTAAATCCTTATGGTAGGGCTTTATGCCGAATAGCTCTGTATCCAGCGCTTCTTGTCTAGTGTATAGTCTATGGTTATCTCCAAAATGCTTTAAAAATGCGCTCTTTAATTCCTCTTTTTTGCCCTCTTTCGCGAAAAGGTTAAGCGCCCTTTGCTCAATAGATGGCAAGCGCTCAAGGCAGTTTAGTATATCGGGGTAATCTGTAAGCAATATGCCCTCTGCGTCTATATGCCCGTGGTCTGCTGTTATAAGCAGCCAGCTATTGCTTATTTTTTTGCTAAATTCTAAAAGAGCGTTTTCTAGGTACAGCATATTGTTTTTAACATCATCGCATAGCACGCCTTTTTTGTGCATTATGCTGTCAGGCTCAGGCCAATATGCGTATATATATTTAGGCGATTTATCTTTAGTTAATTCAAGTATTCTATCAAGCATGTCTTTAAAACTATCGTATTTAGGTTCGCCATATGGGCTTAGCGCATATGCCTTTATGCCGTTTTCGTTTAGTATATCTACAATTTTTTTATATGGCGTGTATGTTTCTGCCGCATGGAAAGGAGCAGCAGGGCTTTTATCTTTAAGCAAGTTAGAATACACAAGCACATTTTGCTTGAGTTTTGGGTAATACATAGTCCAGCCAAGCCGTCCATGCTGGGAGGGGAATAGCCCGCATTCCATAGAGGCGGTGGCGGCAACTGTAGTAGGCGGAAATACTGAATAATAATCCACCCTTTTGTTGCGCTCAAAAAAGCCGCAATATGATAGGTGGTCTTTCATATTGTGGCTTCCCATACCGTCAAGCAGTATGTTTATTATGTTATTTCTCTTTGTTTTAAGCAGGCTATCAAGCTCGCTTAAGCTTTCGTTTGGGTGTGCCTGCCCGAAATACTTTAGTATAGAGCAGGCGTAGTTAGCAGTGGTGCCGGTCATCAATTCCTCCGCATCAGCGTTTTATTAATAGTACTGTAAGGTCATTCACATTTGTGCCTGTGGGGCCTGTAATTATAAGCCCACCTATTTTATCTAGGGCATTGTAGGCATCGTTATTCAATAGATATTCATCAACTGAAACGCCCGCCTTATTAAACTTCTTTAAGCTCTTATTGTCAACATAGCCGCCCGCTGCGTCTGTGGGACCGTCCGTGCCGTCAGAGCCTACAGAAAACACGCATGTCTTTTTGCATGTGGATAATACCTTGCTTGCCGCAAGCGCTATCTCTTGGTTGCGTCCGCCCTTGCCGCTTCCCTTAACCCTGACGATAGTTTCACCGCCCATAATAAAGGCTAGAGATTTTTCTGTATCTTGGTAGTGTTCAGCAATAGAGGCTATAAAGCTGCCCGCTTCCCTCGCTTCACAGCGCAGAGTATCTGTTAGTATTATGGGCTTATAGCCAAGCTTATTCGCGGTCTTTTTAGCGGAGGCGCAAAGCTGGCTTACAGAGCCTGTAATTTGCGTAGTAACGTTTTTTAATTCCTTAGGGGTTTCTATTTTCATAAGCTCTAAAGCTTGTGGGGATAATTCAAGCGAGTATTTTTTTATTATGGCTTTAGCGTCGTCGCTTGTGGCGCTGTCTGGGTACGCGGGGCCGGAGGCTATCATATCAAGCGGGTCGCCTAATATATCCGACAGCACTATGGCATATACATGCGCGGGCTCGCATCTTAGCGCGAACTGCCCGCCTTTAACATAGCTTAGGCGTTTTCTTATGGTGTTAGTTTCAACTATATCGCAGCCTTTTTTTAGCAGCTGCGTGGTAATGTCTTTAAGCTCGTCAAGGGATACCTTCGGCTTTTCAAAAAGTGCGCTTCCCCCGCCGGATACCAGAAACAGCACAGCGTCGTTTTCGCACAAGTTTTCAACTGCGCTTAGCGCCGCGTCTGTAGCGAGTATAGTGTTTTCATCAGGTACGGGGTGCCCCGCCTCGTATATTTTTAAGGGGGGTATATCGCCTACTGAGTGTTTGTATTTGGTTATTACAACTCCCCCGTCTATGCGCTTTCCAAGCACGCTTTTAGCCGCGTTTGCCATATGCCAAGCCGCCTTGCCTATGGATATTAGCAATACCCTGTTTTTATCTTTAAGATTTATGTTTTCAAGCGCCTTTTTAACCGCTTCGTCGGGCTTAGCTGCAAAGAGCGCATTATTTACTATTTGCATTGCATCGTCGTACAAGGGCATAAAAATATCTCCTTAAGTGCTTAGCGTAATTATAATCTTGCAATTATCATAACACTTTTCACGGGATAAGCAAAGCTTTTTGGCAGATTATTTACCATATTATTAGGGGCGGCGAAAAAGAAACATAAAAACTTGTCCTACGCTGTCCTACTATTTGTGTTAGCTTAAACGCGAAAGGAGAACACGCGTTCGTGTGCGGAATATGCGCCCGCACAATGATTATTAGAAAGGAAAAACAATGGAAAATACTTCGGAATTAATCGATGAAAAATTAGGCTTGCAAAATACGGATGGCGATACTGCTTTAGACACATTCAGCCTAGATGAAAGAGAAGCGAATCTCAATAAAAAAGAGATGGAAATCAAAGAAAAACTAAGCGAAATAAAGCGCAAGGAAGAGCTGCTGCATATAATAGAGATGGAGCAAAAAGCAAGGGATATGGCAAGCAAAAGAGGGCTGCCAATGGAAGCGGTGCAGCTTATAGATATGCAGAGCGAAGAAACAATAACAGAGAGCATAGATATATTGCAAAGGCTTTTATCCAAAATAAAAACGGAGCAAAGCGCGCCTGCGGTAGGGGATTTTAAGCCCACAGAGCCGCTTACATACAGTCAGAGGGCTGAACTATATTTAACAAATAGATAGGAGAAAATATGATTACAGAAACAAGACATATGATAATACCGGAAGTCGTAAGCGACATAATAGAAAGCGAACTTGGCGGAAGGATAAGCCTTATGCCAGTTACAGAAAAGGACAATTCGCTTGAAAGTTTGCCGGGCGATACGCTTAAATTCCCCTGCTTTCGCTATATAGGAAAGGCGGAGCAGGTAGATGAAAACGGGCAGGTTACAGTAGGCTTGCTTAGTGCAGATACAACGGAAGCCAAGGTTAAAAAGTACGCAAAGGCGGTGTGCATTACAGATGAAGCAAGGCTATCCGGCTTTGGCGACCCCATAGGCGAGGCGGCAAAGCAGCTTGCCTACTCAATAGACCACGCAGTAGATGAGGAGCTGTTTTCACTTCTTGATAATATTCCCATGCAAAGGAAGATGGCGGCGGATTCTTTAACAAGCGATGCAGTAGCCGATGCTCTATCGCTATTCGGGGAAGAACTTGACGGGGACAAACTGCTCTTTACAGACGCGAAAGGCTTCGCGCAGCTAAGGAAAGACCCTTCGTACATAAGGGCAAGCGATATAGGTCAGCGCATGATATGCCAAGGCGTAGTAGGCGAAATATGGGGCTGCCAGATTATAATATCAAGCCGCATAAGGGAGAGCGAAAACAGCCTTGAAAAACAGCATTTCATAGTAAAGCCGGGCGCGTTAAGGCTAGTCAACAAGCGTGGCACGCTTCTTGAAGTGGATAGGGAGCCGGATTTCATGCGCTCAACGCTGTATGCGTCCAAGCACTGCGCCTGCTATTTATACGATAGCGGCAGGGTGGCTTCAATAGCTGTGTTTACAGGGCTTGAAAATGTAAGCGATAAGGGGCTGTATACAGTGCCGGGCGCAAGTACAGGCGATACTAGGCTTATTATACCAAGCGATATGCTTGCCGGCGGCGGCATGAGGTGGGCATACTTACTTAGCAATGAAAACAAGCTTAAAGGCACATTCGGTACAGTGCTTACAGGCACTACTCCTTGGGGCGGAAGCGGTGAAAACATAGCCGCAGGCACAAATAACTACATACATGCCGTGCTGCTAAACGCTGAGAATAAGCCCCTTAAAACAGCGACGCTAGAAATAAACAAGGCATGAGTACTCTAGTAGATAGATTAAAGGCATTACTTCCGGGCGAAAGCCCGGAGGATAGCCTTTGCACTGCGCTTCTTGATAGCGCAAAAGATACACTCCTTAACCTTACAAATAGAACCGTGCTGCCAGAGGGTATGCAGGGTTTGCAATTACGCCTTGCTGTTGTGCGCTATAACCTACTTGGCATGGAGGGCGAAACGGGAAGGCGTGAGGGCAGCATAAGCGTGCAGGTGGAGCACATACCCACAGATATGCTAAGGGAAATAAAGGCTTGGCGCCTTGGGAGGATAAGCTTATGAGAATTAGGTACAAGCATAAATTGTTCGTGCGCTCATACAAGGTGGGCTATGTAAAGAGCGAAACAGGTGCGGTAACGGAATCGCTTGAAACTGGCAGCTTTTTTTACGCATCTTTACACCCAATAGACCAAAGGCGCTGGAGGGATTATGCAACCCTGCGCCCAATAGAGCGGCATATGATAATACCAGAGGGATTTCCCGATGTAATTCAGGGGGATAAGCTGCAAATGAAAGGCGATAGGCGCATGTTTCGGGTAACAGAGGCGCGCAAATACCCATCGCATATGGAAATAGAAGTGGAGGTACAGCCTTGAACGAAACTATTGTTTATAATGCGCTTAAAAACCTGCCTGCTCAGGTTGTAAGGGGCACGCCGCTTGGGCTGCCGCTCCCCAACATTGCGTATTCTTTGCTTCGGGATAATGGCAAGTACTATATAGTGCTTGTTTCAAGAACCGAAACAGCGGAAGAGGGGGATAGCCTGCTCTCCCTTGGCGAAAATGCGCTGGCTGCTATTGGTTTTTACTGCTACGAAAGGGCGAGTGGAAGGCAGAAGGACACGGGCGTGTTCCTTAGGAAAGGCAGGTTTAAAGCAGGCAGCCATATAAATGTGCTTGTAGAAGGTGAGCTGCTTGTAGGTCTATCCGAAATGCAGCTTAAGTATGGAAGCAATTTGCAGCTTTATTCAGATGGAGCGCTAAGGTATGCGGGCTTTAAGCCGTCTGCGCTTAAGCTGGTGCTTCAAAGCGCTTTGCCCTCTGCATTTACAAGCGGTAATAAAATAAATTTAAGCTTAGGAAATGAAGCTTATAAGGGCTTAGTGTCCGCGATAGTGCAGAAAGACGGCATAAGCCATATAAGCATGGATATTTGGAAGGAGGAAAACAGTGTATAAACTGCCAAAATTGCGCTTTGAATTTCAAGATGTAATTAATATGGATTTTAAGCGCAGTATAGATATAGAAACCCTGCTTAAATTAGCCCTTAAAGGCGCGGGGAATGAAAAGGTAGAGGATACAGCTAAAAATTGCATGGAAAGTTTTGATGAAAATATAATAAGCCTTGCGCTATGCGAAGCTGCGGGAGATGCGCTTACACTATACCGCGCCAAAAAGAAAAGGAGAGAACAGGCGGAATACGCATGGCGCATAGGCTGGTATATAGCCTGCGCCCTTGGCACTCAGAGGGATTATCCGGAAAGGCCATTCTATGAATAAAAACTTACAGAAAGCTATAAATCTACTATACACCCTTCAAAGGGAAGCGGAGAGGGAATTGGACGAAACAATGCTAATTGTAGAGGAGGAAATTAACATTGCAGATAAACGGAATAATGCTGCCTACGCCCTTAAGCCTTAAGTATCAGGGTATGGTATCGGGCGAAGCGCAAATAATTAAATACATAATAAGCGCAGACTGGGCAATGCTATCTAAAACGGATATGGTAAATCTGCTTGATGAAACCACATGCGTAATAAATATAGAAGATCCGGCGCTAGGGGCAAAAAGGCAGATAAGCGCAAAGCTTAAGGGCATACGCTGCTTAAAGCACGGTGAAAACTACAGGGATATTGAGGCGCAGTGGCAGGAGGAATAATGGACAGTATTTATAATGTAAAGGCTTTTTTAGAAGGTTGTGTAGGCGCGCCCTATGTGTACGGTGCAACAGGCAGGAAATGTACTCCGGATTACAGGCGGGCACGCATGGCGCAGTACCCCAAATATGCGGATTCTATAAAAAAATACTGCCCCGTATTAAGCGGCGCAAGCAACAACTGTAATACATGCAAATATAAGGATAAACCCGCGTTTGACTGTGCCCAGCTTGTAAGGCGGGCATACCAGCAGGCGGATATAAGCCTTCCAAGCGGAGCTTCAAGCCAGTGGCTAAAAGGCGATTGGCTAGAAAAAGGCAGGGTTAATATTAATACTAAAAATACTTTCTGCGCAGTATTCAGAAGCGGAGGCAGCCCCATGAAACATGTAGGCATATCCCTTGGCAACGGCTATGTTATAGACGCAAGGGGGCATAGGGCAGGGGTTATAAAAAGCCGCTTTGAAAGCTACCCTTGGACACATTACGCTATTCCAAGCGGTCTTAATAAGGAGGAAAACATAATAGATATAAAGATATTCCAAAATATGCTTATAAAGGCGGGTTACCCGCTTAAAAAATACGGGGCGGACGGAAAATTCGGCAGCGAAACAAGGCTCGCAATGCAAAGCTATCAACAAGCTGTGGGACTTGAAATAAGCGATATCCCTAATATAGAAACTATAAACAGCTTAAAAGAAGATGTAAAGCCTTTAGCTGTTCGCATAAGGGATATAGAAGATAGATTATTAAATATAGAAGAAACGATTAATAAGGGGGCGATAGCATGAAAAAAGCAGGCGGAGCGCTTGCGTCTGTCGCCGTATGGCTATCAAGCCTATTAGGCGGCTGGGATATGCCTATTAAAGCTATGTTCCTTCTTATGGGGCTTGATATATTTACAGGTATAATATGCTCTTTCTTTGGAAAAAGCGGGGCGACTGAAAGCGGGAAATTTTCATCAAGGGAATTGTACCTTGGCTTAAGCCGTAAACTTATAATGGTGCTGCTAATAATATGCGCCTATACTTTGGATAGTATGCTAAACTTAAACGGAGTAAGCCGCTCTGCGGTAATAGGCTTCTACTGCGTAAGCGAGGCGCTAAGCATAGTTGAAAACGCGGCAATACTCGGCGTACCCTTCCCAAAGGCAGTTAAGAATATGCTTGAAAGCAAAAGGGAAGAGTGCGAAAAGGAACAATAAATAATATGTAGATAATTTGTAAAATACTGCATAAAATTATCGTATGTTGACTAGCCTGAATAGAGGTGCTATAATCTGGTTAGCGTAACCTAACCATTAGTGGAAGTATTGATATCAGGAAAGCTATTGCTTGGGATTGCGCAAAGTATAAAAACAAAGGGGTGGTTTCAAGCAAAACATTTTGTAAAATGTTGACATTATTACTAGCTAAACGCGCACTATGTAGTGGAAAATTATTTTATTAAAAAAACGGAGGCATTATCAATGGAAAAATTAAATGTTTATTTGGCTGATTTAGTAGGAGCACATGCAAAGCTGCAAAACATGCACTGGAATGTAGTTGGCGAACATTTCAAAATGGTTCACGAATACACAGAAACAATATATAGGCAACTTTATGAATATATAGATAAGGTTGCGGAATATATGGTTATGAACGGCAAAAGACCTTTTGCTTCCCTTAAGGATTTTGCAGAAAATACAACTATTGCGCAGCTTAAGTCTGAGGAGTACAAGGCTGGCGAAGTTGTAAGGTACTCCTTAGCAATAGTTAGGGCGCTTAAAGAGTCCGCACATGAAATACATGAAGAAACCGAATGCTATCTGCTCCAAGGTTTACTGGAGGAGCAAATCGCATCATACAGCAAGCATATATGGTTCTTAAACAGCATGATACAACCAAGCCATAGATAAAATAAATTAGCGTATTATCCATTAGGGTTTTTGCCCTAATGGATATATTTATTTTGGTTTGCTAAAAAATTTAGAAAAACCGCTTAGCTTCAGGGGTAAGTCAAAAGACAGCTTAACAAAATATATACAATAATGGTTGCACAAAACTAATCTAATACTAAACACACTGCAAAATGCGGTTCTTAAGGAGATACTGTATTTGAAAAAGAAAATAGCTATACTTGCAAGCAGGGATTACGGACCTTTAACCCCCTATCCGGACGATGCCTTGCTTTGCGAAAGCTTTAATAGTTTAGGGCATGAAGCTCAAATAGTCTGCTGGGACGATGAAGATATAAATTACACACAGTATGATTGTGCCATAGTTAGAGCCTGCTGGGATTATGACAGACGCTTGTCAGAATTTTTAGGAGTATTATCCAATATAAGCAGGCAAACGGCGCTGTTTAACTCTTATCCTGTAATACTTGAGAACACTAATAAACTCTATCTGCTGGAGCTTGAAAAAAGCGGAGTACCTATAGTTCCGAGCATATTTTTTGATGATATAGAAAAACTATATGTACCCGATGAATGGCATAAACTTGTAGTGAAACCTGCTGTAAGCGCAAGCGGAAAAGATACAAGCCTGCACTTGGCAACTGATATTGAAAGCATACAAGCCGCAGCCGCTGAAATTTTAAATCAGGGTAAAAGCGTACTATTGCAGGAGTACCTACCCAGCGTTGAAGAATATGGCGAGCGCTCAAGCGTGATAATTGCCGGCAGAACAACATTTACTATGAAGAAAACCCCTAAAACAGGCGGCTTTCTTGTGCATATACACCATGGCGGCAGCTATACAAAGGTTGACGCAACCAAAGATGAAGAGCGGTTTTTAGAGCTGCTGCTAAGTAAAATAAGCGTAGTTCCGCTATACATGAGGGTTGATTATTTAAGGCGTAGTGATAACACTATATGCCTTTTAGAGCTGGAACAGATAGAGCCTAATCTATACCTTAGGCAAAATGAAGAGGGGCTTAAGCTATTAATGCAGGAAACACTAAAGAGAATATAATTCTGTAAACTCAATAAAAATATTATAAATATGCTGCGGTATAAGTTTATTGCCGTAGCTTTTTTATTTAGTGTGTACGCCCTTTTCTAATATAAAATGAATCCATTGCTTTTCGGGCATAGGAATGCAAGGCGTGCGCCTAACCTCAATTATACTAAGCGTTGGTATGTCGTATAATATTTTGTGCATCATTTCTTCCGTCATGGCAGCCATAAATGTAGCGTAATTTTCCCGGAAGCCTTCTTCTTCACCTTCCATAAAACTTGCATATACATAGCCTACGGGTTTAAGCGCGGTAGCAATTCGGGTGAACGCATCGGGCATAGCTCGCCTTGGAATATGCAGCAGGGAGCAGCAAGCCCAGACTGCATCATACATTTCTACATCTGCTAGTTGGTCAAACCGTAAATTCCTTACATGAATACCCAGTTTTTCGGAAGCGATTTTACACAATTCCTCTGCTGCATCAATAGCGCTTATTTTAAAGCCTGCGCGCTTAAATATTTGAGCATAATGCCCATCGCCGCAGCCTAAATCAAGTATGTGGTCGCCCTCTTTAAGATATGGTATGAGAAAAGTTTCCCAAGGGGCGTAATTTCCGCTGTTTTCGGGTTTTTCATTAGCAAGCTTGTTATAAGCTTCAATGGTTTTTTCGCAATATAGTGGTTCCATTCTATCTCCTCTCTTTTATAGCACAAAAGCTTAAAATATAATTTAGTTTAATACTAAACACAAAGTTAGATGAAGCTAACAAAGATAATACTTTACATAGCAATATAAATCAAGCGTCCAAGCAAAATTAATTAGGAGGCAGACCCCAGTCGCATATAGGCTTTTGAACTGCGCTAACCGATTAAATGTTTTTAGGGACACAAATTGTTACAATAAAATTTCGATTTTCCTTATTTTATACTTGACATAAAAAAAGAAGCTCTGTATAATGCAGTAAAGTTAGGCAAGCCTAACTAAATAAAAATCTCAGGAGGATGTTATGAAAAAAATAACAAAACTATTCACTGTAGCGCTAGCGCTACTAATCGTCGCGGTAAATGGATTCAATATCGCAAAGGCACAAGAGGCGGATGTAAGCCTTATGGATTGGGACGGCACATGGCTTAACATGGTAAGCTTCTATAGCCATGAAGACCTAAAGGAAGTGGTTGAGCATTTAGCTCAAGAGCATGAAATGAGCGTAGAAGAATTTATAGCACACGAAAAAGAGGAATCCGTTCCCTTTGAGCAAATGATTGTAGACGGCGAAAACAGCACTATCAGCTTCGTTGCTGAAATAGGCAAAGACGCAAGCAAAGCATATGTGTATGAATATGTTAAATCTCACGAGTTTGAGCATGGCGGATTCAAAGTATACTGGCACGAGTTTAAAACAGAAGAAGAAACAGAGTACACTGTTATGTTGCTTATTGAAATCCACGGCGAAGAAAAGATGGCGCACTTCCACCTAAGAGCCGGTAAGGACGCTGACAGTCTATTGGCAGCGGAAGATTGGTATCCCACATTTGTAGGCGAAAATATGCCCACAACAATGATTGCTGAGGAGCTTGAGCATCACCACCATTCCCATGATGACCACGACCATTAATCTAACTTGGAAGGCTAAAAGGAAAGGTTCCTTAAGATGAGTGTTGATAATAATACATCATCTAAACAGGCTTTTGACCCTTATAAAAGGGTCAAAAGTCTTGTTTCCATCATACTTGTTCTCGGTTTACTATCATTGTTTTTAAATCTAGGTAAACTTCAAGAGGAACATAACGAAGGACCGCTTATATATACTTCGTTTTTCCCGATTTATGATTTAACAAGAACTGTTTTAGGTGATGCGGATATTCAGTTAAAAATTCTTATGCCTGCAGAGCAAGACCCTCATATGTGGGAACCTACTCCAAGGGATATAGAAAAATTAAGCAATGCCGATATGCTGATTATAAACGGCGCAAATATGGAAGAGCGTTGGCTGGCTCCCGTTAGGGAAAGTTTACCTAATCTAAAGGTTGTGAACCTTTCAGACGGTGTAGACCTTATCACCTACACCGGCGCTGCAGCTTTGGGAGAATTTCAGTTTCTATCAAAGATAGAGCTTGAAGCCGGAGTAGTTTACCCTATGCAATTTGGGCATACCCATGAAGAATTTATGCGTTTAGGCTTAATTAAAGCGCAGCATAATCTAAACGACAGAAATATCGTAGAATACGCCAAAACAGTTATGCTGGACGAGGGCGAAATCGTATCGCAGTATGACACTATAGAGGCTAAAGATTCTACTGTTTATAAAATAAAAATGGGGCATACTTCAGGAGGCGTTTATATTAAAGTTAAAGAGAGCGGAAGCTATTATTTCGTATCGGACAGGCTGTCTGAAGCTCTATTAAGCTACCGTTTCCTAAAACCTGACGGAGAAGAGGATATGCCTTGGGAAGTTCTGCTTGCAGGCTCTACTTCTAATTTAGATAAGCTGACCTACGACCCCCACTCTTGGATGAGCACAACAAACGCTAAGAGCTATTTAAACGGCATAAACCAAGCCTTAGCTGAAGCTTATCCTGAGTATGAGAGGAGTTTTAATAAAAACAAAGTTAAAGCGGTTACGGAGCTTTCGTTTTTAGAGCACGAATATAAGAAAAAATTTGAGAAAAAGGAAAATAAGGTTTTTGTCGTTACGCACTATGCCTATGCCTATCTGGCGAGAGATTTCGGTATTGACCAATACCCTCTTCAGGGTTTAACCAGCATGGGTTCTATAAGTTTGCATACGCTAAGGCGTGCGATAGCTTTCTGCGTGGATAATAATATTCAAACAATTTTCTACGAGAAAAGCGGTATAAAAAAGGATGCCCAGACTATTGCGTGGGAGATTGGCGCACAGGCAAAGCCTTTAACATCTATGGAGTTTGTTCGCACTAAAGATGATATGAGCTATATATCTATTATGCGCGAAAATCTGGAATTATTAGAGCAATCTATGAGGTGAATGATGAGTAAAACAATTATACGCGTCAAAAATCTGGCGTATTCATATACAAAAGAGCCTGTTTTGAATAATGTAAACTTTGAGTTGATGGAAAAACAAAGCATGGCGATATACGGAAACAACGGCTCGGGTAAATCAACCTTACTACGCCTTATACTAGGCGAACTTAAGGCTAAGGAAAATAGTATATATGTACGCGATGAAGACGTTACAAATAAAAAGGATTGGTCTAATGTGGGCTATGTACCACAGGCTAATATTTCAAAAAATATCGCCTTTCCTGTAACTTGTGAAGAAATATTAGCCGGCAGCCAATATAGGCAAATGGGTTTAATTAAAATGGCAGGTAGAAAGCATTATAAAAAAGCAAATGAGGTTTTGGAAAGCTTTAATCTGTCTGCATATGCAAAAGTGCCTTTTAAAGAGCTTTCCGGCGGCTTGCAGCAGAGGGTAATGATAGCTAGGGCAATGGTAGAAAAGCCGGAACTGCTTATACTTGATGAACCTACCGCCGGTGTGGATGAGCAAAGCAACAAGGATTTTTTAAGCATACTAAATGAGCTTAAATTAACCGGAGAACTTGCTTATATTATAGTTACCCACGAAAGAAAACTGGTGGAAGAGATATTAGAGCTTGACCAAGCTTTTGAACTTAATAAAGGGAGGTTAGAACATGTTTGAGTTTGCGTTTATGCGGCGCACTTTATTAGTGGGCTTGTTTTTAGGGATAACAATTCCCCTTATTGGAATAATAATGGTAAACCGCAAAACATCTATGATGGGGGATGCCCTTAGCCATACTGCACTTGCCGGCGTTGCGCTTGGATTAATTTTGGGCATCACCCCAAGTTTAGGGGCGGTGTTTGTATGCATAATTTCCGCCTTTTCAATAGAGGCGTTGCGCCACCGCTTTCCTCAATACGGGGATATGGCTACCGCAGTAATTATGAGCATAGGTCTTGGTTTTGCTTCGATTCTATCCGACTTTACGCCCGGCGGAAACACTTTGGAATCCTATCTGTTCGGAAGTATTTCAGCTTCATCGCCGGGAGATGTAATTGCAGCCTTAGTTCTGTTTGCTATTGTAAGCTTAGCGACTATATTTTTGTACAGCCCGCTTTTAACAATTTCTATGGATTCCAATTTAGCGCGTTTAGACGGAATACATGTTGTTGGGATAAATAGTATTTTTACGCTGCTTACGGCAATTACCGTTGCCCTAAGCGCCAAAACAGTTGGCGTATTGCTTGTATCTTCCCTGCTTGTTATACCGGTAGCCTGCGCCCTTTTCACAGTTAAATCATACAAGCAGATGTATTGGACTGCTATGGGTTTGGGTCTGGTTTTTATGATGCTGGGGCTATCCTTGTCTTGGCATTTTGAAATTAAACCGGGCGGAGCAATAATATTGCTTGCAACATTAACTCTGCTGATATCCACTTTGGTAGCAAAAATTAGAAGGGATAGGTATGGAGCTGGGATTGCCGACAATGTTGCGTTTCACTCAAAACATAGTATTTTCAACGAATAATACTCATCTCAGCCTAAATCAGCTTTATCTTGCGTGCCTTTTCCGATTTGTCTTTGATTTGCTCAGTCAATATAGCGCCGCTATGTTTCCTTCGCAAAGCTGTGCCAAATCAAAAAATTCGCTACAATCTATACGCTGCTTTAAACCGAGATAAGTATAACAGCTTGTAGACAAAGTCCCAGCGTATCAGCTGGGATTTTTTATTTTCATGCAAGAAAAGGTCAATAAAATCAACATAAAACGAGCAAAATATGATATAATAATTCAAGAAATAATAGAGGTGTTAAGCTCCATGATGACAAGAAATGCGGACGATTATCGGGATCAGATAGTTTATTTTTGTATGGACGATCTAGTGCCTAAAGACCACTTGTTACGACTGATAGACAAGGCAATAGATTGGACATTCATATATGATTTGGTAGAGGATAAATACTCAGCAAATGAAGGTAGACCTAGTATGGATCCGGTTATGCTGATTAAATTACCGTTCATTCAATATCTGTATGGAATCCGAAGTATGCGTCAAACGATAAAAGAAATAGAGGTCAATGTGGCTTATCGCTGGTTTCTAGGCTTANTNTATA
>JGI24708J26588_10000481_pt1 | contig 32597 bp, 30 predicted proteins | sample BioPla1DNA2_FD_26588 | JGI IMG/M metagenome (IMG submission 26588) | reverse complement strand
AAAAAAAGATTAATACAGCTTAAGGATATTGCGGAAATTAGTGCTCCTAACCATGTACAAAGGCAAGTAGAGGATATTGTAGTTTTTAAAATACCTAAGGATATAAAATCTAACTACATTATTGGCATTATACAAATTACCAAGTCAATACTTAAGGAATTACCTAATGCTACTGTATCCAATGTAGGAGAAACTAGTGTAGTTCTCCAGTATCTTCCGGAAGAATACAGGGAGCCTAAGATTTGGAAGATAGCTAAGGTATTAGTAGTTGCCTTAACACTATTTGTAGGATCTGGTGTTACTATAATGGCTTATCATGAAGATGTTAATTTAAGCAAAATATTTACTTCTATAGAGTGGATATTTACAGGTGCAACAACAGATAGTTCCAAATGGATTTCTATACCATATTCAATAGGTATAGGGATTGGTATTATTGTTTTCTATAATCAATTTGGAAGCAAGAAACTAACAGATGATCCTACACCTATAGAAATAGAAATGACTAAATATGATACAGATATTGATAACTGTTTGGTGGATACATCTAACAGAAGTCCAATGAAAGGAAATAGGAACGATGTTAAATAAAATATTTATAGTATTAGTTGGGCTTAGTGGTGGTATTGTGGTATCAGCTGGGATATTTGCCCTTATAACAGCTTTAGGTATTGTTCCTAGGTTAATAGAAAGAAGTAACACTAGAGATTATATAAGGCTATTTGAGAATTGTATTATATTTGGTGGTATAACTGGAACGATTTTAAGCTTTTGGCCTACGTATATACCCCTTGGTAAACCAGCATTGGTAGTAATAGGGGTTGCCAATGGTATATTTATTGGCCATTTATTAGTGGCACTTGCAGAATTTATTAATGTATTACCTATTATGAATAGGAGATTTAATTTAACTGGCGGTATAGGTATTATTATAGTTTCTTTAGGACTGGGTAAGAGTATAGGATCCTTATTATACTGGTTAGTACCAACACTTCAACAATTATAAGGTAGGTAGATAATATGAATAAGATAGATCAAATGAAGAATAAATATCCAAGCATGGTAGATGAAATTTCCCCCAAGAATACAGTTGTAATTAATTCCCTTAGGGCTTTTTGGGTTGGGGGACTAATCTGCACATTAGGACAGTTTATTAATAATATTTTCTTAAGATATGGATTTACTACTATTGAAGCAGCAGGGATAACAAGCGTAAGCCTAATATTTTTGGGATCAGCCTTAACTGCCCTTAATGTGTATGAAGTAATAGGTAAATATGCTGGTGGTGGATCAGCCATACCAATTACAGGATTTGCAAATTCTATGGTAAGTGCAGCTGTAGAACATAAGGCTGAAGGGTATGTGTTTGGCCTAGGAGCAAAAATATTTACTATAGCAGGTCCAGTTATAGTTTATGGAATAATAGCTAGCACGGCATTAGGCATTATTTATTACTTTATTCATTAATAAAGGAGGCAGCTAAATGGGAAAACATATAGGTAAACAAACAGTAATACTAGATAACCCACCAAGTATTATAGCCACATCCTCAACTGTTGGGCCTAAGGAGGCTAGTGGTCCATTGGGAGAATACTTTGATGTCACAACAGAAGATGAGCTTTGGGGAGAAGACACCTGGGAGAAGGCTGAGAGCAAATTTGTTAAGGAAACAATTAAGGATGTTATAGATAAGGCTAAGCTTAAGTCAGAAGATATACAATATATATTTGCTGGGGATCTTCTTAACCAGTTAACAGGTACAACCTTCGGAATAAGGGATTTTAACATTCCATATTTTGGTGTATTTGGTGCATGTTCTACAATGGCGGAATCCATGTCTTTAGGAGCCATGACAGTAGATGGTGGTTTTGCTGACTATGTACTTGCCACTACAAGTAGCCATTTCTGCGGGGCGGAGAAGCAGTTTAGGTTTCCTATGGAGCTAGGTACCCAAAGGCCACTTACAGCCCAGTGGACGGTGACTGGTAGTGGGGCAGTTATAATTGCCAAGGAAGGTGGGGGACCCTACATCACATCAATTACAACAGGAAGGATAGTTGATTTAGGTATTAGCGATCCTATGAATATGGGTGCAGCAATGGCCCCGGCAGCAGCAGATACAATTGTACAGCATTTTAAGGATACGGGAAGATCACCAGATTATTATGATTTAATTATTACAGGAGATTTAGCTGAATATGGGCAGAAGCTCCTTATAGAACTTGCAAAAAAGGAAGGATATAATATAGGAGAAATCCTAACAGACTGTGGTATAGAAATTTACGATCCAGATAGCCAAGATACACATGCAGGTGGAAGTGGATGTGGTTGTAGTGCGTCTGTATTTGCAGGTTATTTATATAAGGAGATTAAAAAGGGTAGGTGGAATAGGGTTTTATTTGTTGCAACGGGAGCCATGCTAAGTCCAGGAAGTTCCCAGCAGGGAGAGACAATACCAGGAATTGCACATGCAGTTGCTATAGAAAGAGGAATTTCTAAAAGGAAGTGAAAATATGGATTATGTACGTGCTTTTATAGTAGGTGGTTTAATATGTGTTATAGCCCAAATACTAATGGATAGAACCAAGTTAATGACAGGTAGAATTATGGTTATATTCGTAGTTTCAGGTGTTGTGCTTACAGGACTAGGATTATATCAGCCTTTAGTTGATTATGGGGGGAGTGGTGCTACAGTCCCTATAATAGGGTTTGGTTATTCCCTAGCTAAAGGAGTTATGGAGGAAGTTGATAAGGCAGGTCTTATGGGTGTTTTATCAGGAGGATTAAAGGCATCTTCTGCTGGGATTGCAGCAGCAATTGCCTTTAGTTACTTAGCATCTCTTGTATCAAGTCCCAAATCCAAAATATAAAAAGGTATTATATTTAATATGATAAAAGGTCAGTTCATATAGGTATATGGGCATGACCTTTTATCTTTTATACTGTTATTCTTGCGACTTCTGGTATATAATGTAGTTTATATTAATAAAAAACTAGAGGTGTAAGTATGGAAATTGGTAAAATTTCAAATGATTTACTACAATCAGCTATTTTTGATAAAAATTTACATAGAAGGTCAGAAGTAAAAGTAAGGCCAAATATAGGTGAGGATTGTAGTGTTTTAAAATTTAATCATGATGAGGATATTGTGTTATCTACAGACCCTATAACAGGAGCTACAAAAAACATTGGGAAATTAGCTGTACATATATCTTGTAATGATGTAAGTACATCAGGGGCAGAGCCAGTAGGGGTCTTAGTAACAATATTGCTTCCCCCTAAAACTAGTGAAGAAGAATTCAAACTTATAATGGATGATATTATAGAAACAGCACATGAAAATAATATAGAGATTTTAGGTGGGCATACAGAGGTAACAGATGCAGTAAATAGGCCACTGGTATCTACAACAGTTGTTGGTAAGGTGAAAGAAGATAATATGATTGCCACTAATGGTGCCATTGAAGGACAGGATATTATTTTAACTAAATGGGCAGGCCTTGAAGGAACATCAATATTAGCCTATGAATATGAGGAAATTTTATCAAATGAAATAGGTAGGGAATATGTAATGGATGGCCAAAATCTAGGGAAGCATCTATCTGTAGTGGAGGAAAGCAAGGTAGCTACTAAATGTAAGGTAACTAGCATGCATGATGTAACAGAGGGTGGCGTCTTAGGTGCTTTATGGGAAATAGCCCAGTGTGCTAATGTTGGGGTTTCTATTAATTTAGACAAAATCCCAGTAAAGGAAGAAACAAGAGCCATTTGTGATTATTTTGGAATATCACCCTATAAATTAATTTCTAGTGGTTGTATGATAATGACTACATTCCAAGGTGAAAAGTGCATAGAAGAATTATCAAAGCTTAATATAACTGCCAATATTATTGGTAAGGTTACTAGCAAGGGACAATATATGGTTAAGGATGGAGTAAAGAAGGAGATAGAAGCACCATCTAGTGATGATCTATATAAAGCCCTAAAGAAACAAATATAATTGATATTATTGCCATAATTTTTTAAAAGATATATGATAGTACTTAAAGAGTGGAGGTATTTATATGCGACAAGAGTTATTGGAATTATTAGAAGATAATAGTAGGTATGCAATTGAAGATTTAGCGGTAATGATAGGAGTAACACCAGAAAAGGTAGAAAAAGAAATAAAGGAATTAGAGAAGGAAAAGGTAATTTGCGGATATAAGACATTAGTTAATTGGGATCATACGGAAAAGGAAATGGTTACAGCCCTAATAGAGGTTAAGGTGACACCTCAAAGAGGAGAAGGCTTTGATAAAATTGCTGAGAGAATTTATAGATTCAGGGAAGTAAAGTCTGTTTATTTAATGTCTGGTGGATTTGATCTTACTGTAATAATAGAAGGAAAGAGTATGCAGGAAGTTGCCCTTTTTGTAGGCCAAAAACTTGCACCTTTGGAAGCGGTGTTAAGCACTGCAACACATTTTGTACTTAAGAAATATAAAGACCATGGGATTATATTTGAGGAACCTAAAAAAGATGAGAGGATGATAATTTCGCCATGATGGAAAATATAGTTTCAAATAAAGTTAAAAACATTCCTTCATCAGGAATACGTCGTTTTTTTGATATTGTAACAGAAATGGGAGATGCAATTTCCCTAGGTGTTGGGGAGCCAGATTTTGATACCCCGTGGCATATTAGAGAGGAAGGAATCTATTCCTTAGAAAAGGGAAAGACTGTCTATACTAGTAACGCAGGGCTTAAGGAACTTCGTGAGGAAATATGCATGTATATGCATAGGAAATTTGATTTAATGTATTCACCCCAGACACAGACACTGGTTACTGTAGGTGGTAGTGAGGGAATAGACCTAGTATTTAGGAGTATTATAGAGCCTGGTGATGAGGTCCTAATTCCAGAGCCAAGTTTTGTATCCTATAAACCTTGCACTGTACTTGCAGGTGGTAGGCCAGTTCCTATTGCCACTAAGGTTGAAAATGGATTTAAACTTACAGCGGAAGAATTAGAAGCACATATTACACCCAAAACAAAGGCATTGGTACTATCCTATCCTAACAACCCAACAGGAGCTATAATGGAAAGAGAAGATTTAGAGAAACTTGCCAATGTTTTAAGGGATAAGGATATCTTAGTTATATCTGATGAGATATATGCAGAGCTAACCTACGGGGAAAAACACGTTTCAATAGCTAATATAGAAGGAATGTATGATAAGACAGTTATTTTAAGCGGTTTTTCAAAAGCCTATGCCATGACAGGCTGGAGATTAGGATATGCTTTGGGTCCAGAACCACTTATTGAGGCTATGACTAAGGTCCATCAATATGCTATTATGAGTGCTCCTACAACTAGCCAATATGCAGCTATTGCAGCCCTAAAAAATGGGGACCAAGATGTAGAGGATATGAGGAATTCATATGACCAAAGAAGAAGAATAATGAGGGAAGGTTTCCTAAGTATGGGCCTGGAATGCTTTGAGCCATTAGGAGCATTTTATGTATTTCCATCAATTAGAGAAACTGGACTTAAATCAGAAGAATTCTGTGAGAAGTTATTATATGATCAAAAGGTGGCAGTTGTTCCAGGTACAGCCTTTGGAGAAGGCGGCGAAGGATTTATTAGATGCTCATATGCGTATTCTATTGAAGAAATAAAAACTGCCCTTGAAAGAATAGAAATGTTTGTAAAAAAGAATATATAATATAATAAAACAATATGACCTTTTAGGAAGTCTAAAAGGTCATATTGTTTACTTATTGGCAATTAGGACATATACCATAAAAATACAGTTGCTCATTTACAAGTTTAAAATCTGTCTCCTTACTCACTTCTTCCCTTATATTATCTAGTATGCTAGAATCCATATCGGATACCTTATGGCATTCAGTACAGATAAGGTGAGGGTGAGAGCCTACATTGATATCATAACGAAATGAGTCCTCTCCTACATTGAATTCTTGTACTAAATCATTTTTCTTGAAACAGTCTAGGGTTTTATAGACTGTTGCAAGACTCATTGTAGGATTCGTGTCTTGTAAGGATTTATAAATATCTTCGGCACTTGGATGAGATTTTGTATTGTATAATATACTGAAAATTGCCAAACGCTGTGGAGTAACTTTTAAATTTTTTGATTTTAAAATACCTGTTAAGGTTTCCATATTAAACACACTCCTAACTAATAGATACTATTATATAGTAATGGTAATAAATAATCAAGATAATATAAGAATACAGAAGAAGGTATAAATTATGAATATTGTTTTACTAGAACCAGAAATTCCCCAAAATACAGGTAATATTGCTAGAACTTGTGTTGCCACAGGCTCCAGTTTGCACCTTATTAAACCACTAGGATTCAAACTAGATGAAAAATCTGTAAAAAGGGCTGGCCTAGATTATTGGGATTTATTAGATTTACACATTTATGAAAGCTATGATGAATTTATTTCAAAACATTCTTCATCCCCAATTTATATGGCAACTACCAAAGCAAACCATACATATGATGAGATTTGCTATGATGAGGATTGCTTTATTATGTTTGGCAAGGAGACCGCTGGGATACCAGAAGAAATTTTAAAAGATAATGCAGATTTCTGTATAAGGATTCCTATGAGGGAAGATATACGATCCCTGAATTTATCAAACTCAGTAGCTATTGTCTTATATGAGGGATTACGCCAAAACAAATTTACGAAGCTGGAAAACTATGGTGAATTAACAAAATATCATTGGTAAATAACTGCATAATACTCTTTTAACCTACAAATAATACATTTGTGGGTTTTAAATTCTTAAAAATGGTTATACTTATAAAAATAATAGTACTTAAGAGTATTATTCATTTTTAAATAAGGAGTGAGTTAATGAGGAAGTTTAGAGAGATAGTAATTATATTTTCAATAATTATATCTACTACAATGATTATATGTGAGGAAATTACTGCAAAGGAAGGGAATAGTAGTATATTTCCTAAATCTATAGGAATAAGGGGACAGGTGACAACCACTAATGTAAATGTGAGAAGTGGTCCTGATTTATATTCAGAAGTTATAGATAAGAAGGATATGGATAATGTTATGATAACAGGCAAATATAAGGATTGGTATAGAATAGACTATAATAATAATAAGGCTTGGATGAATAAGAGATATGTAGCAGTGGAAGATTCCGATTATGTGCCGGAAGTTCCCATGCTAGGCGAAGAGATAGTTAAGTATGGTAAGCAATTCATAGGAACACCTTATGTTTGGGGTGGGACTAGCCTAACTAATGGAGTAGATTGTTCAGGTTTTACCCAGGGAATATATAAGGAATTTGATATAGATATTAATAGAACATCAGGTATGCAGGTTCTTAATGGTAGGCCAGTATCTAAGGATGAACTTAGAAGTGGGGACCTTATATTTTTTGATACCAATGGTAGTAACCAGGGAAGAATATCCCATGTAGGTGTGTATATGGGGAATGGTGAATTTATTCATTCGGCTAGCTCCAATGGAATAAGTATTTCTAACTTAGAAAATTCATACTACAAAAGAAATTTTGTAAAGGGGGTTAGGCCACCAGGAATTTAAAAAGGTTGATATTTAGGGGTATTGATTGATACAATAGATATGTAGTTATATATTTTAAAGACAAACACATATTAAAGGAAGAGATATATGAATAAGAAAGTATTAAATACCCTTGAATATAATAAAATCATAGATAAGCTATTATCAAAGGCTCATTCAGTTATGGGCAAGGAGAAAGTAGAGGGACTATTACCAAGTTCAGATATAGAGGAGGTATCTAGAAGGCAAAGCCAAACATCTGATGCTGTTAGTATGGCTTTTAGGAAGGGGAGTATTCCTATGGGAGGCCTTAGGGATATTAGACCAGCTTTAAAGCGCATAGAAATAGGGGCCATATTATCAAGTACAGAATTAATCCATATAGCAGATGTTATAAGGTGCGCTAAGGGAGTAAAAGACTATACAAAGGAAGAGGGGAAGGAAAGAAGTTACCCAGAAATAGATATGATATTTGAAAAGGTTACTACCTTCCCTAAAATAGAGCATGAAATCAATAGGTGCATAATAGGACCTGATGAGTTTGCAGATGATGCAACTAGAACCCTTTACAATATCAGAAGGGAAATTAAAAGCAATAATGCTAAGGTAAGGCAACTACTAAATAGTATTATCCAATCAAGGCATTATCAAACAATGTTACAAGAACCTGTTATTACTCTTAGGCAGGATCGTTTTTGTGTGCCTGTAAAATCAGAGCATAAAGGTAATTTTCCAGGGATTGTACATGATCAGTCATCTACAGGAGCAACTCTTTTTATTGAGCCTATGTCTGTAGTAGAAATAGGGAACAAAATCAAAGAACTACAGCTTAAGGAAAAGGCTGAAATAGAAAAGATTTTAACAGACTTAACCCTTTTAGTAGAAGAAGACTTAGGGGATATAGGGGAAACCCTGAATGCCTTATCAACCCTAGATTTTATATTTGCAAAGGCAGAATTAGCAATAGAGATGAGAGCTGTTAAACCTATACTAAATAATAGCAGGTATATAAACCTCAAAAAAGCAAGGCATCCATTACTTGATGTTGATGAGGTAGTTCCTATAGATGTATATTTAGGTAAGGATTTTACAACATTATTAGTTACCGGCCCTAACACTGGCGGTAAGACAGTAACCCTTAAAACATTAGGCTTACTTACCATAATGGCGCAGTCAGGGCTACATATTCCAGCAGGGGATAGGTCTGAAATTGCAGTATTTGATGAAGTGTATGCTGATATAGGTGATGAGCAGAGCATAGAGCAGAACCTAAGTACTTTCTCGTCTCATATGAGTAATATTGTTAATATCTTAAACAAGGTAACACCTAATTCCCTTGTGCTTTTTGATGAATTGGGATCAGGAACAGACCCTGTTGAAGGTGCAGCCCTAGCTATGTCAATACTAGAATATCTAAGAGACAAGGGGATAAGAACAGCAGCAACAACCCACTATAGTGAGTTAAAATTATATGCTCTTTCTACAAAGGGAGTAGAAAATGCTAGCTGTGAATTTGATGTAGATACACTTTCACCCACATATAGGCTATTAATAGGAATACCCGGCAAAAGTAATGCCTTTGAAATTTCTAGTAAACTAGGCTTGCCATCCCATATAATAGATAATGCTAAAATGCTAATGGAAAAGGGTGATATTAGCCTAGAAGAAATTATAGTAGACTTAGAGACAAGTAAGAAAGAAGCCATCAATGAAAGACAAAAAGCTACCATATATAGGAAAGAAGCTAATGAGTTAAGGGAAAAAATAAAAAAACAAAAAGAAGATATGGAAAGGCAAAAAGAAAAGATAATAAATGCTGCCCATATAGATGCAAAGAAAATATTAGATGAGGCTAAGGAAGAAACGGACCGAATAGTTAAGAATCTTAAGGTAGAAGCTAAAAAATCCCAAACAATGATTAATGATAGGGGAATTGAGGGGGCAAGAGAAGAGTTAAGGGATAAAATAAAATCCCATGATGCCACCATGAAGGAAGCTATGAAGCCTAGAAATACATTAGCACCAATTAAAGATATAAGGATTGGGGACGAAGTAAGGGTGGTTACATTAAACCAAAATGGTATTGTGCAGAAATTACCTGATAGATCAGGGAATTTAGTAGTTCAGCTTGGTATTATGCCAATGAAGGTACATGTGTCAAACTTACAATATAGCAAGGAAGAAGATGTAAGTAAGAAGAAAACTAAAAGAAAAACTTCAGGAATTAGCAGAAATATTACTAAATCAACAAACATATCCACAGAAATTGATGTAAGAGGACAGTTATCAGATGAGGCTGTGGAAAATATAGAAAAATATTTAGATGATGCACATTTGGCAGGTTTAGAAACAGTGACAATTATACATGGTAAGGGTACAGGAGCCCTGAGGACTGCAGTTCAGCAAATGCTTAGAAGAAATCCGCACACTAAGTCCTATAGGCTAGGGAAATATGGTGAGGGTGAAGCTGGTGTTACTGTGGTAGAACTTAAATAGTAAAGTGGGGGATTATGATGACTAATAGGGTTTTAGTAGTAGATGATGATAAGAATATAGCAGAACTTATTTCTTTATATTTAGAAAAAGAAGGATATGATACAAGGAAGGTTTATGATGGGATATCTGCAATAGAGGAATTTAAAAATTATGATCCACATTTAATTTTACTTGATATTATGTTACCAGGAATGGATGGCTATGATGTATGTAAGGAAATTAGGAAAGCAAGTGATGTACCTATTATAATGCTAACAGCAAAGGGGGAAACCTTTGATAAAGTATTAGGACTTGAGCTTGGTGCTGATGATTACATTGTAAAACCATTTGATACTAAAGAACTAACAGCAAGAGTAAAGGCTGTATTAAGGAGAAGTAGCCTTAGACAGGAAAAGCATAATATACTTGAATTTACAAATCTTATTATTAATATGGATAATTATTCTATTACATACAATGGGGAAGTTATGGAAATACCACCTAAAGAATTGGAACTTTTATATTATATAGCAAGTAATTCTAATCAAGTATTTACTAGGGAACAATTATTAGACCAAATATGGGGATATGATTTTATAGGAGATACAAGGACAGTAGATGTTCATATTAAAAGGTTGCGAGATAAGTTTAAGGGGGATGATCCTTGGAGTATAAAAACAGTATGGGGTGTAGGATATAAATTTGAACAGTAACGGAGGAAGGTATGTTTCGCACAGTATTTAGCAAAATGTTTACAGTATATATAAGTATATTGCTAGGAAGTCTAATTTTTGTTGGAATTGTGTTTTCTAATGTATTTAAATCTTACTTCATAAATTATACAGAGAAGGTTATGATAAAACAGGCTAGGCAAATAGTATCAGAATACGAAAAAGCTGCCATAACTGGGATTATTGATGTTAATCAAATTAACTTTGAATTGCAGGTGTTAGATAAATATTTAGATGCATCAACATGGATTGTTGGAAAAGATGGCCAAATAATTATTGTATCAGGTAGGCAGAATGTGGATCATATAGGTCAGCAAATACCCGATAAGGCTCTTGAAAAAGTATTTGATAATGAAATTGTACAAGTTCAAACAGGATTCGAGCAGTACTTTAATGAACCGGTTTTAAGTATAGGATATCCTATGCTCCTAGATAATAGTGTAGAAAGGGCATTATTTATTCACACACCTATGCCAGAAGTGTTACAGATTATAAGTGAAGTAAGGATTATTTTTTTAAAAGTGCTAGGAATATCTAGTTTAGCAGCATTTATATTTACCTATGTATTTTCCTTATATATAACTAAACCTCTTGAACAAATGAACCACGCAGCAAGAGTAATTGCAGGAGGGGATTTTGGCAAGCGAATAGAACTTGAGGAACGAATCGATGAGATAGGAGAACTTGCCTATAATTTTAACTATATGGCTGAAGAAATTGATAAAATAGAAGAAAGAAGAAAAACTTTTATTGCAAATATTTCTCATGATCTTCGCACCCCACTTACATCTGTTAAAGGTTTTGTGCAGGCAATTATGGATGGTACAATACCAGCAGAAGACCAAAACAAGTATCTCCAGATCGTTTTAGATGAAGCAGATCGTATGAACAAAATGACTAATGATATTTTAGAACTTACTAAGATAGAAGGTAAGGATTTAAGTCTTAATAAGGAGGAATTTGAGCTTAATAGGGTAATCAAAAAAATCCTTATAAACTTCGAGCAAATATCCTCACTAAAAAATAATAGAGTAGAAATAATACTATCTGAAGATGAGACATGGGTGTATGCAGATAAAGAGCAAATAATTAGGGTATTACATAATCTAATTGAAAATGCCTTTAAATTTGTTGAGGACTCAGGACTTGTTGTAGTAGAAACCACATATAGCAAAGAAGATAAGGTTAAGGTAAGTATAAGTAATAGTGGGCAGTATATATCAAAAGAGGATATGGATTTCATATGGGAAAGATTCCATAAAGCAGACAAGTCAAGGGGAAAATATAAAGAAGGCACAGGACTTGGGTTATCAATTGTAAAAGGGATTATTAAGCAACATGGAGAAGAAATCTGGGTAACATCAAAAGAAGGTGGCCTAACTACCTTTACATTCACTGTGGAAAGGATTACCAAAGAAGTGTAGGCTATCTTTTACAAAAAGTTCACATTCTATTCAAAAATAGAGCTTATACTATAAGTAATAAAATAAATTATAATATAAGGGGGTATGAGTATGAGTGATTTTGATAAGTATGAATATAAGAATATATTAAATGAAGATAGCACTAGTGAAACAAAAAAAATAGACGATGACATAGAAGATGACTTTACCTATGATGACGAACCTGGTAAAGAATTTTACTATCAAACAATAAAAGAGAAATCAAGTTCTAATGATAAGAAAACATCATGGATAAAATTTTTAGTAGCAATATTAATAGTTAGTATAGTAGGTGGTAGTTTTATAGGAGTGAGTTATTCATTTATTGAGCCATTTGCTAAAAGTTTTATAACAGATAAGTTTGACGATGTTATACCCGAGACTGTAGTAGATGAAGACAAGCCCAAATTTGAATTTAAGGATGAGCCTAAGGATGTAGTTGTTAGCCAAGATGATGGTGGCAAATCTCCAGTGGTGCAGATTGCTAAAAAGGTTGGACCCTCAGTAGTATCTATAATAAATACTAGAACAATTGTAGATTCATGGAATAGGGAATTTACAGAGCCAGGACTTGGCTCAGGAATAATATTTGATGTATCTGATGATAAGGTTCATATTATTACTAATTCACATGTGGTAGAAGGATCTACATCATTAGCAGTAACATTTTTAGGTAATACAAGGGTGCCTGCTAAATTGGTTGGTAATGATACAACAAGTGATATTGCTGTTGTATCAGTAAATAAGGATGAAATACCAGAAGAAATTAGGCCAGACCTAAAACCAGCACCTATGGGAGATTCAGATGCCTTAGAAGTAGGAGAATTAGCAGTAGCTATAGGTAACCCAGTTAATGAAGCTTACCATAATACAATAACATCAGGGGTTATAAGTGCTCTAAATAGGGAAATACAATTACCAGATAAGCAACTTAATCTAATTCAGACAGATGCTGCTATTAACCCAGGTAATAGCGGTGGTGCTTTAGTAGGATCAGCTGGTAATGTAATAGGAATAAATACGATTAAGCTAGTTGATAGTCAGATAGAAGGTATGGGCTTTGCAATACCAATTAATGATGTTAAACCAATTGTTGAGGAACTTATGAATAGTGGTGAGGTGTTAAGGCCTTATCTCGGAATTATAGGAGCAGATGTAACAGAAGAAACAGCTGCATTATTAGATTTTCCTATAGGAATATATGTTAAGGATGTAATGGAAGGCAGCGGGGCTTATGCTGCAGGCCTTCAAGAAGGAGATATTATTATAGAATTTGATGGAGAAAAAATATCATCAATGAAGGACTTATCTTCTAAAATTAGTAGGCATAAACCCAATGCCAAGGTTCCACTAACCTTCTTAAGGAATAATAAGAGAAAGCAAGTAACAGTAAAATTGCTTCCCCAAAACAACATTGAATCAAACCAAAATATTATAATACCAGGTAGATAAAGCAAAAACTATTCATCTTTGATGAATAGTTTTTGCTTATAGTGGATATTTATTATGAAATGTTGGTATAATAGAATAGTTAAGGATAATTATAATTCTGGAGGGAATATTTATGAAATATATTAACACCTTAAAAGAAGGAGATACAATTACAGAAAACTACCTATGTAAATTCAAGCAAGAGCTTAAAAATAGAAATGGAAAACCCTATTATTCATTAAAACTACAGGATAAAACAGGAATAATTGATGCAAAAGTATGGGATATAAATGAAAATATTGAAGACTTTGAGGCCTTTGATTATATTAAGATAGAGGGAAGTGTTATTGTATACCAAGAAGAACACCAGCTTAATGTAAGAAAAATTAGTAAAAGTAATGATTCAGAAATTATACCAGCAGATTACATCCCATCAACCTATAAGGATATAGACATATTATTAGAGGACTTAAATGACCTTATCTATACTGTAAATAATGCCTATATTAGAAAGTTACTAGAAAGTTTCTTTTTCAAGAAAGAATTCATTAAGAAGTTTAAATATCATTCAGCGGCCAAATCCGTTCATCATGCATATTTAGGAGGATTACTGGAACATACCGTAACAGTTGCTAAAATAGGAGTGGATTTATGCAATCATTATCCTATAGCAAATAAGGATCTAGTAATAGCAGGATGCTTATTACATGATATTGGTAAGATATATGAGCTTTCAACATTCCCAGAAAATGATTACACAGATATGGGTAATATGATGGGACATATCCCTATAGGAACAGAAATGATTCATGATAAGATTAGGGAAATAGAAGGTTTTCCCAAGGAACTAGAAATACTAATAAAACATATTATTCTCTCTCACCACGGAGAATATGAATTTGGCTCACCTAAAAGACCTAAAACCATAGAAGCTATGATTGTACACAGCGCAGATAATACAGATTCTAGGATTAAAATAATAGAAGAAATGCTATTAGCCGATAATACAAAAAGTGATTACGCAGGATATAACCGTGTACTTAATAGAAACATTAGGAAAACCATATTTTAATAAAAGGTGGTAATAATGCATAATAACTCGACACGAATATCAGCCAATGAAATTAATAGATATGTTTATTGTAATTACCAGTGGTACTACAGAAGAGTTTATGGAGATGCCAAACTTACAAAGTTTAAGAAAGAGCACAACAAAGCCCTGGGAATAAAAAGGGATGCTAGGACTCATGCCTTTATAAAAGGCAATAGGTTTCATAAGCGTTACCATAGATGGTACAAGATAAAAAAACTTATATATTTACTTGCTTTTCTTAGTATTATTGCAATAGTTTTATATTATGCAGGGCCTAAGGTTCTTAAGGAGTTTTTCTAAGATGGAGCGGACAATAATATATATTATAATTATACTAACAGTAACATATATAATTTATAAAATTACAAGACCAGCTATTACTATAAAAAAACCAAAACATGGAATACTAGGAGCCAATATAATATACTCAGATGAAGAAGGTGGAAAGCTTCTAGTATCAGACAAATATGACCTACAAGGTAAACCAGACTATATCTTCCAAAGAATATTAGGTGGATCCTATATTCCAGTAGAACTTAAAAGTGCAAGTATAAAAGAAGATCAAAATTATCCGCATGAGGGAGATTTGATGCAACTAGCAGCTTACTTTTTAATAGTTGAGGATTTATATGGGAAAAGGCCTAAACAAGGAAGACTTATTTATAAAAATAAAATGTTTATCATTAAAAATACTAGAAGCATACGGAAGGAAGTTAATAAACATCTAAAAGATATGAGAAGAATGCTTGATACGGGCAAGGGGGAAGTTAAGCCAAGCTTTCCTAAATGTAGGAACTGCGTATGCCGCGGAACTGTTTGTGAGTGGTATGAAGAATAAGATAAAGGAGTATAATATGGATAAAAACAAAAAGATAATTAAAAGCTCTTTGCTAGACATGTATATACAAAAACAAAACAAAAAATCAAAATTCAATGATATGGATGAAGAAGAAATAGCAAAGGCAATCAAGACACTGCTTCAAAGTGATAATAGCTTAGAAGAGCTAAACTAATACATAGACTTAAATACGTAATAAAGGCGGTAAATATGAAAAAGGCTAAAAGGCAAGTGCCAGTAAGTAAAAATAAGAATTATACTATTAAAATACATGACCTAGGAGCAAGATCAGAAGGAATAGGTAAAATAGAAGATTTTACAATATTTGTTGATAAAGCCTTACCCGGAGACCTGGTAGAGGTTTCTATAGTTCACATAAGGAAGAACTTTGCATTTGGCAAAATAATTAAGATAATAGAACCATCTCCCTATAGACGGGAGGCGAAATGCCAGGTAGCAGATAAGTGTGGAGGTTGCCAGCTTCAGCATTTTACTTATGAGGGCCAATTAGAATATAAAAGGAAAAAGGTTAAAGACTCACTGGAGCGTATTGGCAAGATAGAAGATGTTAGGGTTAATCCTGTTATAGGTATGGAAACCCCATATTTTTACCGTAATAAGGCTCAGTTCCCAGTTGCTAAAAAGGATGGTAAGGTTGAAATAGGCTTTTACGCCCCAAGGAGCCACAATATAGTTGATACTGATACTTGTGATATCCAGCATGAAAGTAATACAGAAATTATAAAAATAGTTAGGGACTTCTTAGAAGAAAATGATATATCAATATATGATGAAGTAAAGCACAAGGGACTTGTGAGGCATATACTAACTAAGGTTGGTTTTAAAACGGGAGAAATTATGGTATGTCTAGTAATTAACGGTGAAAGCCTACCCTATAGTGATAAGTTAGTAAATAAGCTTAGATTAGTTGATGGTGTTACTAGCATTGCCTTAAATCATAATAAAAAGAAGGGTAATGTGATACTAGGACCTAGGGTTACTAACTTACATGGTAAAAACTATATAAGGGATTATATAGATGATATTCAATTCGAAATATCACCCTTATCATTCTTCCAAGTAAATCCTATTCAGACGGAGATACTATATGAAAAGGTTCTAGAATATGCCCAGCTTAGTGGAGACGAGATAGTATGGGATGCCTACTGCGGTATAGGTAGTATTTCCCTTTTCTTAGCTAAAAAGGCTAAGAAAGTATATGGAGTTGAAGTAATTAAGCAGGCCATAGAAGATGCTAGGCGTAATGCTAAGATTAACAAAATAGAGAATGCAGAATTTATAGTAGGCTTAGCTGAAGAAGTAATACCTGAAAAGTTTGAAAAAGAAGGGATAAAGTCAGATGTAATTGTTGTTGATCCACCACGTAAGGGCTGTGATGAAAGCCTACTTGCAACAATTGTTGAAATGCATCCTAAGAGACTTGTATATGTATCCTGTGATCCTGGAACCTTAGCTAGGGATTTAAAGTATCTTACAGAGAAAGGGTTTAAGGTAAGAGAAGTTCAACCAGTGGATCTTTTCCCTCAGACTGGCCACGTTGAGTGCGTTGTCTTGATGGAGCAAGAATAAAATTTATATGACCTTAAAAACAAGGGTTGATGTTTACTGTGCCCTATGTTAAGGTAAATTATATAATAATTATCTGTGGAGAGTATATTTATGAATATCAATACTAAATACAATATAATACATCACCATCATTATTAAAGGCTTGTGGCTATGATTTCATAGATACAGGTCTATTAGCATTTAATTAGGCTTGTATCTATATGGTGGGAAGTTTAGTATATGATTTAGTGTGTATGCCCATATAGGTTCCAGCCTATATGGGCATTTTTACGTATATAAAACTGGAGGAGATAAAATGAAAAAGCAAATTACCAAACCATCAATATTACCAGGCTTTATGGAACTACTACCATCTGAGCAAATCTTATTTAACAGTATAAAAGATATAATTAGGAGTAACTATGAACGCTATGGTTTTATTCCCATGGATACGCCCATTATAGAGAAGTCAGGAATACTACTTGCCAAAGGTGGAGGGGAAACAGAAAAACAAATATATAGATTTAAGAAAGGAAATAATGACCTTGCACTTAGATTTGATCTTACTGTACCCTTCGCAAGGTATGTTGCCCAGTATAATCATGATTTAACTTTTCCCCTCAGAAGGTACCAAATAGGTAAGGTATTTAGGGGAGAGCGTAATCAAAAGGGAAGGTATAGGGAATTTTATCAGTGTGATATAGATATTATTAATAGGGAGGAGCTAAGTTTAATAAATGATGCTGAAGTGCCTAGTATAATTTATTCCATCTTTAGAGAAATTGGTCTAGATGCATTTACCATATATGTAAACAATAGAAAATTATTAAATGGATATTTTAATTATCTTTCCATAGATAACTCAGAGGATGTACTAAGGACTATTGACAAGCTAGATAAAATAGGAGAGGAAATGGTCAGGAAGGAACTGGAATCACTTAATTTAGATTATGGAACAATTGAAAGTATATTAAGATTTATAAAGATAGATGGTAAAAATAATGAAGTAATTAAAAAATTAAAAGACTTAAAAGTGAATAATCAGTTGTTCTTGGAAGGACTAAATGAACTGGAAGAAGTAGTTGGTTATATGGGGGATTTTGGGATACCAGAAGAGTTCTATAACATTAACCTAAAGATAACAAGAGGCTTAGATTATTATACAGGAACTGTATATGAAACTATTCTTGATGATTATCCTGATATTGGATCCATATGTTCAGGTGGAAGATATGACGATCTAGCACAGAATTATACAAAAGATAAATTAGTAGGGGTAGGAATTTCCATAGGACTTACCAGATTATTTTATCAGCTTCTAGAAACTGAACTTATAGAAGTAGATGGCGGCTCAGCTAGCTCAGATATACTTATAATTCCTATGGGTCAGGAGTATATAAATTATAGTATTGAATTAGTTAACAGCTTAAGGGAGAAAGGAATAAAAACAGAGCTATATACAGAGGATGCTAAGCTGGGTAAAAAATTATCCTATGCAAATAAAATAGGTGTACCCTATACAATAGTGGTAGGAGAAGAGGAAGTAAGATCAAAAATATTATCACTTAAAAATATGAAAACTGGATCTGAAGAGAAGCTTAGCCAAGAGAAATTAGGGTGGAGACTTATGAGTTAATAGTCTCCACGATGATTTTCCGTGCCTGCTTAGCTTCGGGAATAGGGTATACAGGAAAAACATGGTTCATGCCGTCGTATTCATAATATTGAATTTTGACGCCCTGCTCACTAGCAATTGCTTTGAATTTCCTATACTTTATTCCATATTTTAATTTGAGGATAGGTGGTAAGACATATGGGCTTGTATCCAGTCTCTTTTCCTCCCACTACAAAGTATTAACCGCTCAGTAAGCGCACTTTGCCAACTTCTCATGATATCACAACCTTTTTTCAATAGTCATATTCAATAGTCCTATTATAACTTATAAAATTTTAGCTGTAAAATGGTTAATAATTATCTAAGAAGCTATGATATCCGTCTTTGTCTTTATAGCCTATAATAGTTTCTAAGTTAACATTATGGATGCTTTGGAAAATGTTGGCCTCTATATAGGGGCTTGTTTTTCGAAAATCTTTAATAAGTTCTTTCATTTCGGCCCTTTTGGAGTCAACTGCATTTTTTTCATTTTCATAGTCTTCTGTAAATCTGCAGGCACACTGAATGAACTTTAGGTCATTATAATTGGACCAGGCAATAATATCTTTTTCTTTTACTAAGAATAATGGGCGTATAAGCTCCATACCTTCAAAATTGCTACTATGTAATTTAGGCATCATAGTTTTAAACTGCCCGCTATAAAGCATACTCATTAAGATAGTTTCAATTACATCATCAAAATGATGTCCAAGTGCTATTTTATTACAACCTAATAGTTTGGCATTGTTATATAGATATCCTCTCCTCATCCTAGCACATAGATAGCAGGGGGATTTTTCAATATCAGATACAATATTGAAAATCTCTGTTTCAAATACCTTAATAGGTATGTCAAGGATTTTCGCATTTTCAATAATCATTTGGCGGTTAATTTTATTATATCCTGGGTCCATAACTAGGAACTCAAGTTCGAATGGTATATTACCATGTCTTTGGATTTCTTGCATGCATTTAGCTAGGAGCATAGAGTCTTTGCCACCTGATATACAGACAGCAATTTTATCATCTTTTTCAATAAGGCTATAATCATTAATACTGCTTAAAAATTTTTGCCATATATTCTTCCTAAATTTTTTTATTATACTTCTTTCGATTAGTTTATATCTTTCCATTATAGTCATCCTTAATTATATTATTATAATATGAAGCATAATTATTTTATAATGCTAATTATTCTTTGTCAATATATCTAATAACTACGTGTGATCTGATAAATATATTGACAACAGTAAGGTGCTGGTATAATATATTTGTATCAATAATTATTACACTATAGAATGGCATAAAAAGGAGAATGATTATGAAAAAAAGACTTGTTTATATGATTACCATGTTGATAGCAACTACATTAATAGTAGGATGCTCAAAAAAAGCAGATGCAAATAAATTAAAGGGAGAAATGATTTCACAAGGAGTATTTCCTATCTTAGAAACTTTTGATGAGGATAGTCCAGATTACATACCCCACGCAGATACATTTACCTATAATTATCATGCTAATTTTGGGCCAGGAACTACATTAGAATTTTTAAATAATAAAGAAATGATATTTGGGCCAGTTAAGGTAGAATACGAATTTATATCAGATGATAAAATTTCCCTAATAATGAGCCCAGGTACTCCAGAATTAGTTCATAAATATGAATATAATGATGGTATATTTAGATTATATGGCAAGGAAGGGACTTGCTATATAGACTATATAAAAGAAGGAACTGATTATACACCAGAATCTATAAGATATGATGAAATGTAAGATATTTAAGTAGAAGGCCTTTTAAAAGGTTTTCTACTTTTTTTGAAATATTGAAGCATATTAACATAGGATATGGTATAATATATACTAGTTAATAATGGTTATTATTGTAATGGGAGGTATACATGTTAGCAGGCAAATATAAAAAACAAATACACAATATTTTATTAGGTAATGATGTGGAAATACAATCTGAAGAATTAATTGAGGTAAAGGAAAATCTTGATAAGCTTACTCAATATAGGGAAGAAACTATGGAATATATGCTTGAGGCAGTAGAAACAGGAGCAAGCCTAGGGACTACTGAGGTAGGAATTCAGTTTTTGCTTTATGATATAAATCATCTTATGAAAAATCTAACAGATATAACAGAAAATAGTATGGCTTTCTCAGAAGAGACAAGTGCTTCTATGACTGGTATTAATGAGGTTTTGGATCAAAATATAAAATTAGTAGAAAATATAAATGAAAGAATTAGTCAGATTGTTAGCCATGGAAAAGTAGGTGTGGAAAGTACAGAAGCTATGGGTAATGTTTGCCAGAAAGTATCTAAGGGAAATGAAGATATAAATGCTAATCTAAACATACTATTAGAGAAGATAAAAGAAGTTGGGAACATTATAGAAGTTATAGAAAATATTGCAGAACAAACTAACCTACTTGCACTTAATGCTAGTATAGAAGCAGCAAGAGCAGGAGAAAGTGGCAGGGGTTTTGCAGTTGTTTCTGAAGAAATTAGAAAACTAGCCGAAAATACTAAGGAAAGTTTAGAAGAGTTTCAAACCTTTAAGCAAGAAATTGAGGAAGCATCTAATAATAGCATAGCAAGTATAGAAGAAACAAATAAGACTATGCAAGAAATACCTAATGTAACAGGCTTAATTCAAGAAACAATAGATTACACCTTTGAATCAGTTAATATTATAAGTGATGATATGACAGATTTTACGGCATCTTTCCAAGAAATAGGTGCTTCTACAAATGAAATAAATGCTGCAATTTATGATATGGCTAAACAAACAGAAAACATTACAAGTCTGGTAAATAACTTAAATAATACAACTAGGGAACTTAACTCAATTAAAGAAAAGATTAATACGAGTGATCAGGGCCTTATGGATAATAATAGAAACTACTATGCAAAATTTAAGGATCTTGGCTCTGAAATAACAGACAAACAGCTGATGACAATTTTGCAAGATGCTAAAGATCAGCATCAAATATGGATGGATACTCTAGAAAGGGCAGTTGTAAACAAGCAGATAATTCCATTACAGACAAATAGTACTAGGTGTGGATTTGGCCACTTTTACCAATCTCTTACAGTAGATGATAAAAGAATAGCTAGACTATGGGAAGATATAGATAAACACCATGAAGAGCTTCATAAATTAGGTGAAGCTACATTAACTTTTATCTGGAATAAGGATTATAAGGGAGCTAGCAATAAATATGAGGATGCCAAAAGAGTATCAGGAGAGGTATTTAGGATTATTGATGACATGGTCTTAAAGTTAGATAATTAATAAATTAATAAATAAGTGCAATCAAGATGTTTTGATATCATGATTGCATTTTTATTTTGAATTGATTTAAATTAGGTATAGATATATAATCTTATTAAATTAACTTTAGGATGGAGGTGGGTCGTGGCACAACAATACACTAAAAATATTATAAGGGAAAAATTTATAGAAATATTAAATGAAACTCCCCTAAATAAAATTACTGTTAAGGATATTGCTAAAAGATGTGAGATTAATAGAAATACATTTTATTACTATTATTCTGATATATATATTTTATTATCTGAAATATTTCAAGATGAACTAGATAAAGTAATTGATGAATACAATGATACACTTTCATGGGAAAAGAGTTTTATAGTGGCTGCAGAATTTGCCTTAGAAAATAGGAGGGCTGTTTATCATATCTATAATTCATTGCAAAGGGAGGAATTAGAAAATTTTCTATATAGTATATCTGGTAATGTAATGAATGAATACGTAGAAACAATGAGCAAAGATATAGGGGCTAGTAAAGAAGATAAGGAGCTTATAGTGGAATTCTATCAATCAGCTCTTACAGGAATGGTGTTACGCTGGATTGCTACTGGGATGAAAGGGGATCCTGATAGTAAGATTGAGAGAATAGGTGTACTATTTGATGGGAACATTGAAATATCACTAAAAAGGAGTGAAGAGTTAAATAAATACAACAAAACTAATAGAAACTAGGCAAAGCAGCATAGATGCCTAAAAACTAGATAAATAAGCCCTAGTGTTCGAAGTTCGAACACTAGGGCTTATTTATCTAATGATTGGAAATATAAAATATTATAATATATAAAATATAAGGCGGGCCTGCTAGATATGAGAAATATATATAATACTAGGATAAATATCAAAGAAAGAGGAGAAAAATGGAGCTTAAAACATATGATGATAGATTAAAACTTACAAATGGTAATTATCAATCTTTAGTAAACGCAAGAAAACCTGAAGGGATAGAAGATAAAACTGCTTATTTAATAGGTACAGGGATAGCTNCACTAGCTGCTGGATGTTTTTTAATCAGGGATGCCCATATGGATGGTAGCAAGATTACATTTTTAGAGCAATTAGATATTCCAGGTGGTTCACTAGATGGTGCAGTTCGCGAAAATGCAGGTTATGTAGCCCGTGGTGGACGGGAAATGGGACATCATTTTGAGGTTTTATGGGATTTATTTAGTTCGCTCCCATCTACTGAAGACCCAAATATGACAGTTTTAGATCACTTCTTCTATACTAACCTTGATGATCCAAACTTTAGTAATTGCCGTATTACTAAAAATCAAGGTGAAAGATATGATAATGGCAAGTTTAACCTAGGTCAAGAATTAGGAATGGAATTAGCTAAATTTGTTATGATGTCAGATGAAAGTCTAGAAAACAAGTCTATGGAAGATGTATTTTCAGAAGAGCTTTTAAATAGTGACTTTTGGACTTATTGGAGAACAATGTTTGCTTTTGAAAACTGGCATAGTGCTTTAGAGATGAAGCTATATATGAATAGATTTATTCACCATGTTGATGGGCTACCAGATCTTTCAGCACTACAATTCTCACGTCATGATCAATATACATCCTTTGTTCTACCTATGGTTAAATACTTAGAAGAAAATGGAGCTAAGTTTAAATATGGAGTTACTGTTGATAATGTGGAATTTGATATTACAGAAGATAAAAAGTTAGCTAAAAAAATAGTAGCAAGAGACAAATCTGGTAAAGATATTTCAATAGATGTAGGAGAAAATGATCTAGTATTTGTTACTAATGGCTCAATGACAGAAAGCTCCGGATACGGTGATGATAATACCCCAGCACCATTTATTAAAGAGCCAGGCGGATCATGGAACCTGTGGAAAAATATTGCTAAACAATCAGATGATTTTGGTAGGCCAGAAAGATTCTGTTCTGACCCAGAAAAATCAAACTGGGAATCTTGTACAGTAACCTGCCATGATGACCGTGTACCTAAATATATCGAAAAGATTACTAAACGTTCACCATATGGTGGTCGCACAGTAACTGGTGGTATAGTTACGGCAGCAGATTCATCATGGTTAATGAGCTGGACTATTAACCGACAAGAACAATATTATGGCCAACCAGAAGATGATATTGTGGTTTGGGTATATGGTTTATTCTCAGATATTGATGGAGACTATATTAAAAAACCTATGAGAGATTGTACTGGTAAAGAAATTACAAAAGAATGGTTATATCATATAGGGGTACCTGTGGATGAAATAGATGAGTTAGCAGGTTCATGTACTGCAGTTCCAGTTATGATGCCATATATTACATCACAATTTATGGTTCGTGAATTTGGAGATCGCCCTTATGTAGTACCAAAGGATTCAGTAAACTTTGCATTTCTAGGGCAGTTTGCGGAAACACTAGATGCTCCAGGACGTGATACGGTATTTACTATAGAATACTCAGGACGTACAGCTATGGAAGCAGTATATGTTTTAACAGGTGTTGAAAGAGGGGTACCTGAAGTATATGGTTCAAGGTATGACTTAAGATACTTACTCCATGCAGGAACTACACTATTAGATGGTGAAAAACCAGAATTAAATCTATCACCCATGGTTCAGCAAATGATTGGACAGCAAATTGAAGGCACAGAAGTAGAAGGTCTATTAAAAGAATATGGTGTAATTTAAAAATAATAATACTAACCATGTAGTTAAAATCCCGAAATTAAAACATCGGGATTTTAACTTATCTAAATTTATTAGGAGTGAAATAAATTGAAAGAGCAAAGGACTTACGGTAAGAGTTATATACCATCTTATGATGAAATAGAAAACTGGTATGAAGAAGAAATAAGAATCGATGGATATGAGGAGTTAGAAAGTAATATCAAGGGAGAAACAGATGAAAGTTTCTTTAACTCTTTTAGGAGATTGGAAAGAAAGGAGAATAAAAAGGAAGATAACTTTAAAAGGGAAAATATTTACTATAAAGACTATAAAAAATTCTGGGAAGAAGAGATAGAATATAAGGGTAAAGAAATAGAAGAGATAGAAAATCTTATTAGTTATCATGAGTTTTTTTTAAAATGGGAAAGAAGAAACATTAGAAAAAAACATAATTCAAATAACTATACAAGTAATGCAGGTACAAGATATAGGGTCGATGCCATAAGGGATTTTAAAAACCAGTTAGAAAGATTAGTGAAAGAATCAAAGGAGGCCTGGCAGTTTTATTATAGGAGACAATTGATAGATGATATCCAGACTAAGGGGAATCAAAGATTAATTAAGGTTCCCTATGTAGAAGACTCAAAAAAGAAGGTAATAGATTCATTAGATTTAGGTATTCCAGTATATATAGTTGGGCATCTTGGAAGTGGTAAAACACAATTAGCAATTGAGGCAGCAACAGACTTTACCATAGAAAATAAGGTGCAAGATAGATTAGAAGAAGGACTAGAAAACTGGTTTAAGGAAAATCCTAATGCCAAAGAAGAAGATGCAATAAAGAAATTTAAAGAACTAAATAAAGAAATAAGGCAATACTACAGTGATATTTTTATTAGTGGCACGAAGGAAGAAGTGGAAAATCTGCAGCCACTTTTTATATCAGGTTCCCATAACTTAACCTATGAAGATATGTTTGTAGAGAAGACCTTATCTCTTAAGCAAAGTTTTTCTAATGGATCATTTTCAGATTATCTAAATATGATAATAGATGATTTTTATATTTGGATGGATAAGCATGAGGAAAAATTAGGGGAGATGACAGAGGAGGAAGAGCTTCAACTTAAAATTCAAATATGGAAAAGTTTTTCTGATTTACTTGTAGCTAGTAATAGTGCCTTTGGTACTGAAATTAGAAAAATAGAAAAAGAAATACTAAAAGCAGTTCAGGAAGGACGCCCGGTAATAATAGATGAATTAAACACAGTAGCTATGCAAAATTTAATTGGATTAAACGACATATTACAAAGACGTGCTGGAAGTACAGCCTATATAACAGGAGTGGGCCCAGTATTAATTAAACCTGGATTTGGCTTTATAGGCACAGGTAATTTATCGAGTGAATCTGTTAACTACGAAGGTACAAATCAATTAAATCCAGCCTTTAAATCAAGATTTGTAACTGTTGAATATAACTATCTGCCCCAAAATATTACAGGTTCTCTAAAAAGCCAAGAGAATATGGAGTCTAATCAACTTTTTAGGATAATACTTACAGAACTTGCTAATAAAGATGGAAGCATTCACATACCTAACCCTAAAAGAAGTTTGGAAGAACTCTTTAGATTTGCCCAGTTGTCCAGAGTAACACAAAATGTTTTTATGGGAAAGGGAGGAGAAAATTTGGAGGTAGGATCAGTCAATGATGAGCTAGAATTAAGGGAATCTGTGCTATCTATTCGTAATATTTTACATGTACTAGATAGCTGGAATCTAGGAGAAGAAAAAGATTTATCCAAGGCACTTTGGGATGGATTCATTAGCTCCATTACCTATGCAGATGATCAAAACTTCATACTTTCCCAGGCAGTGAGATTTGGTTTTTTCCCGGAAGATGAAGGTTGGAATGTAAGGACAAAGGCTATAGGGGAAGGTATAACTACCTATGAAGAAATTAGAACTAGACCATATAATTATATTCGCCATGAAATAGGAATTCTTAGCTACCTAGATATAGCTTATTTAATATCACCAAGGGGACCTAAGAAAAGGAAAATATCAAAAGAACTAGATAATTTAGTTGATGATATAAAAAATAGTCAAAACATTGGCTTAGAGGAATTCCAAGAGTTAGAAGAGCAACTATCCCATTTGGAACATACTAAAATCCTATTAGAATACCTAGAAGAAAAGAGCATTGACTTATGAAGTTAAATTTGTCAACCGATTATGAAGATTATAAAAGTAAGGTTAAAGATTTAAGAAAATCTTTAGATAAATGTATGGAAACAGGATGTATCGAGGAAGGTTTCAAAGAAGAATTAAGGGAGTTAATGGAGATTGAAAAAACACTATTAATGGAAATGCTACCATATTATCGCCTTTATGATGAGAAGGCTGGGCAAGCATCCCTGGAGCTTATTCCACTTGAAATCGTAGGCGGATTTAACTTTAATAGTATCTTACAAAGCATAGTACGAATTAATAAGAATCTTTTCCTTGCAAATGCTATAGATGGAAAGGTACAATTTTTCTATATAGATAATCTTAAGGAAGATAAAAAAGTTGTGGAATGGAGTCCAGAAATAAAAGAAATAAATGAAAGAATCTCCAATATGCATAAATTAAATAATAATGAAATATTATTACTTGGAGTTAAAGGGGGGGCTTACTTAATTTCAAGTGAAAAATTTAGTAAATTACCTAATATAGGGGAAGATATTAAAGTAGCTAGGGTAAAGGTAAATCATAGGCTCGATAAATTTAGGGGGTTTGGTAAGTCAATATCCTTAAGCAAGGGCTTATTTTTANCTGATCTAGGGGAAGGAAGGCTAAATTTATTTAATTTAAGGCAGAAAAGGGGAGGATATACTATTGAAATTTATATGGAAGGACACTGCCCTGTTCAAGGTATGACTTCAATGGTGAAAATAAATAATAATTCCTTTGCAATAGGTAGGGGAGACGGTAAAGTATATTTAGTAGAGTATATAAATAATGAATTNAAGATTTTAAAAGAGATTAATGTGATTGAAAATAAAATAAGAAAAATAATCTACCTAGAATCCAATGGGGAAAACAAGGATTCATTAATAATAATAGGGGACAAGGGGCAGGTTAGCTGTTATTTGGTATATGAAGATAAATTAAAAGATATAGGCAAACTAGAAGGCAATTTATTTGAAATTGCCATTAACAAGGATAAGGCTATAGTTTTAAGCGAAGATGGTATTGTATATCTATTAGAAGAGACTTTTGGAAGTTGGAAACTAAATAAAGAGGCATATATTAAAGATAGGTTTTTTATACATGCATCTAGCATGAATGAATTTAGGTATCTGCTTATGGATATTAGGGGCAATTTATACTTTTTAAATATTAAAGGCGTATACAGCTGGGAGGATTTATGGGAAATGCCAATTTATCAGTAGGAGGTGAAAAATGGTTGATGAGACAATACTAATCCAAGAAGCACAGGAATATTTTGATGAGTTTATAAAAAAGGAAACTAGGTCTTTGGCCACATTTACAGGGGATTCAAATTTGAATTATATACCAGATGTAAACATAAAAGGATTTTTATTAAGGCCATCAAAGTCAACCCTTTATATTCCTTTAGCTGAATTTTTAAATAGAAATTCAGATTCGAATCAAATCTTATGGTATATTTATAAGGAATTAGCCCTATATCCTGATTGGAAAAGTGAAACAAAAAGATATTTAAATAGGGGACAAGATTGGCAGAAAGAAATAGATTACATGACTAGTTATATATTAACTAGGATTAGAGATGAAAAATTAGAAAATGATCCTGCCTATCAAGTTAAACTTATATCAAGATATGTAAGAAAAGAAATCTTGGATTTATTATATAGGATTGATAAATATACTTCTTACTTAAGGGTGCTAGAATTATGCCCTATATATAGGGATAGGGAAAACTTAGAAAAGACTAGTCAATATCCATTATCTAGTCCTAAACATAGGATACTAGCAGATAGTTTTATAAGAAGTGAAGTAAATGATTCGTATGATGTAGAGATTAAAGATTTTTCTAATAAGAAAATATTTAATAAGCCTTTTTATGATTTCATCAGGTATGAACTTATTAAACAAATTAATAAGGGTGAAGGTATAGTAAAAAGGGATCCCTTTATTAGGACATTTATATACCCCATATTCGAAAGTTTATGGAAGGAAGAAATAGATAATATGGACTTTCATAAATCAGAGGGACAAAAAGAAGATAAAGCTAGGGGAGAAAATTCAGTTTTCGATGATATAGAAGATGACGATAGCAAAGAAGATTTTGAATTTAACCAGGAAGATATAGAAGTGATACTAAATGAATTTATGGATGAGAAGGAAGAAGCAGATCTAAATATAAAGAATGTTATAGAGAGAAATAGGGACCTGAATAGCTATGGTGTTAGTAAGGCAGATAAAGAGTTATTTATCTACTACTCTAATAAGATGAAAAAAGAAAGAGAAGAGATGAAGAAATTCTGGATAAAGTTAGTAGGTAATGCCAAACAAGAGATAAATGTGAAAAAGGATTGCCAGGTTAAAGGTAAATTAGATATAGATAACCTAATTAATTTTTATCCAGATTTTGTAGAAGCAGAGCAAAAAGGCAATTACCAGAATCTACCTATATTCAATAGATATATCCTAGAGCCTAAGGCAAACATATTACCAGAAAGGATAGAAATATCCTTTATTATAGATAATTCAGGTTCCATGAATGAATTAAAAATAGAGTCAGCAAGAAAAGCCCTAGCAGTTACCTTGTTATCATTAGACGATTTTAATAGGTATCTAAATAATAGTAGGTCAGAGTTAAATAGGAAAATAGAAGTTTTGAGCGAAACCTGGTTTTTTGGCAGTAGTTATTATAAGATAAAAGAGTTTAATCCTAAGGAAGGAAAAGTAAAAGAAGAGAGTGATATAATACGTTCCATTGTAAAGCTAGATGCCAAAGATGGTGTAACTGATGAGGCTGCTTGTTTGAAGGAAATCCTTGAAGGAATTAGTCCTAGGCAGGAAAAGGAATTGAAAACAGGGAAGCAGGTAAAATTGATTTTCCTAATCACAGATGGGGCGTCAAGTTTTCCAGGTGCTTCAAAGAAAGTTATAGAAGATTTAATATTAAAAAATGTTGATATATATGGTTTTCAAATAGGTAAAAGTAATGAGGCAGATCAAAAAGTATTTAACTTTATTTGGAATGATGGGTATAGAGAAAACCGTGGTTTATTAATAGGTGAGGAGATAGAAAGTCTCCCAAAAGAGTTGTTAAAAACTATAAAAAGAAATATGGGCAAGATTTTTGCTTCAGATTAATGTTTGGCTTGCTTTTATAATTGACAAAAAGCCAAAAAAGTGATGTAATATTTTATAGTTAACATTATAAGGAGGCAAAAGAATGTCAAAAGAAGGATTACCATCGGGAGCCTATGGCTTAAAAGAAGGAGAAGAGTATATACCATATGTTCCCGCAAACAAAGTTATGCCAGAACTAACAGGTTTAGCCATAGTATTAGGTATTGTATTATCTGTAGTATTTGGGGCAGCTAATGCATATTTAGGTTTAAAGGTTGGAATGACTGTTTCGGCATCTATACCAGCAGGTGTTATATCCATGGCTATAGTTAGGGTTATACTAAAGAGAAAGTCTATTTTAGAAAACAATATGGTCCAAACAATTGCATCAGCAGGTGAATCGCTAGCAGCAGGAGCAATCTTCACTTTACCTGCGCTATTTTTATGGGGTGAGACGCCAAGTGCATTAACGATGACACTTATAACCTTTTGCGGTGGTGCTCTAGGTGTATTATTTATGATACCAGTTAGAAGGTATTTGATTGTTCAAGAGCACGGTAAATTACCATATCCAGAAGGTACAGCATGTGCTGAGATCCTTGTTGCAGGAGAAGAAGGTGGTAACAGTGCAGGTGTTATCTTTGCTGGTACAGGAGTTGGTTTAATATATAAATTCATAGGGGATGGTCTAAGGCTATTTCCTACTGAAATAGAAACAAGAATAAAAGGATTTAAGGAAGCAGCAATAGGTATGGATGTTTTACCTGCATTATTAGGAGTAGGTTTTATAATAGGGCCCAAAATATCTGCATTTATGCTATCAGGGGCAGTTTTAGCCTGGTTTGGATTTATACCAATGATTGCATTTTTCGGGAGCCAATCTAATGCTGTTATATTTCCATCTACAGAAGTAATATCAAGCCTAGATTACTGGGGAATTTGGTCCGATTATATTCGTTATATTGGTGCAGGGGCAGTTGCAGCAGGAGGTATAATTAGTTTGGCAAAGTCGCTTCCAATTATTATTACATCTTTTAGGGATGCTATGAAAGGATTCGGAGCAAAAGCTGGCGAAGAACCCTTAAGGACAGATAAAGATTTGCCTGGCAAATTTGTTTTTATAGGTACAGTAGTACTTATTGTGCTTATAGGAATTTTGCCTGTTATACCAGTGGGAATTGTGGGAGCTATTCTAGTAGCTTTATTTGGATTTTTCTTTGTAGTAGTTTCTTCAAGGGTTGTAGGGCTAGTAGGAAGTTCATCAAATCCAGTTTCAGGTATGACAATTGCAACCCTATTATTTACAACTATAATAATGAAAGCTACAGGTGCAAGTGGACAGCCGGGTATGGTTGCAGCTCTTTGTGTAGGTGCTGTTATCTGTACGGCAGCAGCGATAGCTGGGGATGCTTCTCAGGACTTAAAAACAGGCTACCTTATAGGTGCAACACCTTGGAAACAGCAAGTAGGTGAGTTAATAGGTATAGCAGCATCAGCAGTTGCAATAGGATTCATTATGATTCTTTTAAATAATGCCTATACATTTGGATCAAAAGAATTAGGTGCACCACAGGCAACACTTATGAAACTTGTTATTGAAGGTATTATGAATGGAAACCTACCTTGGAACCTGGTATTTGTTGGGGCATCATCAGCAGTAGTGTTTGAACTCCTAGGTGTATCATCACTTACAGTTGCTATTGGTATGTATCTTCCTATACATTTATCGACCCCAATAATGGTTGGTGGTGCTATAAAGGGATTACTAGATATAGTGGTAAAGGATGAAACAAGGAATAAGGCAAAAACAGAATTAGGAATATTATATGGATCAGGATTAATTGCGGGTGAGGGGTTAATGGGAGTAATTTTAGCAGGCTTTGCCGCTGCTAACTTTAATATAGGATTTGATGTGCCACCTATAGGCCAATTAGGGGCTTTGCTTATATTCTCACTAGTCATATTATCCCTAATCTATTATGTGTTCTTTAGTAAAAAGGCTGATAATAGTGGGGTCTAATAGTAAAACTAAAAATATGCTTGAGATGATACCAAGTAGGAATGAAGATATTGATTGGGAGATTAAGAATGATTTAGTGGTCCTAACAAAGTATAGGACTAGGAAAATAGATAAAATTATGAATAAATTATTTAGAACAACCTTAGTAAGCCATACAGAGCTTGAAGAATTAGGGTCGTTTATATGGCAAGAATGTGATGGGGTTCAAAATATATATAGCATATCCAAGAAGATGGAAGAGCATTTTGGTGATAGGGCTAGCCCAGTTTTAGATAGATTATTAGTATATATGAGAACACTAAGCGATAATAACTTTATAGAACTTAAATAAAAAAGGGGACTTACCCCTTTTTTTATTATGTACTATTAAGATTAAAGTGAAAAAGAGAAAATTAATTGATAATTCATTATTTGTTCATAAGTTCTTGTTATAATTATCTTAAATAGTATTATAAACGGATTAATATATTAATAAAATAGGGGGG
>JGI24708J26588_10000479_pt1 | contig 32634 bp, 31 predicted proteins | sample BioPla1DNA2_FD_26588 | JGI IMG/M metagenome (IMG submission 26588) | reverse complement strand
CTGCCCCTGCCGGTACCCTCCTCTATCAGCACTGAGAGGGAGCAGCTCCGGCTGGATCTGGAAAAGATAGCCGTCAAGCGTTTTTTTATTGTTTATTCCGTAGTCTATGGAGACCAGAGCCATACAGCCTATCATCTCTACCTGACTGATCTTCAGCGTCAGGACCTGGATAAGGAAGGACTGGGCGAAATCTACCTGCAAACAGAAACAGGGGAAATTATCCAGCCTGTAGCCCAATTGCCGGTAGTCAAAGACTTTCCCGATGATCAGCCTCTGGGCTGGAAGATAAAGATAATTGCCAAATTTCCTTACATGCCCCATCGTTCCAGTCATGACCTGATTCTCTATTATCTGGGAGAAAAATTTGTCCTGAAAGACATCTCTTATTAATTTTTCAATCCTGGATATGGATGTGGTCCCTTAAATGTTTGCTGCAATATTCATAGGCACCGCCACATTTGGAACAATANCGGAATTCCATCTCCGGATCATCCTTTTCTGTGATACCACAGATGGTACATTTATGTATGGTATTATTCCGGTCATATCTCACTACATCAAAGCGCCTTCTATTCCTGTAGACCTTTTTCTTCAACTTAAGATCCTGCAGGATATCCTTGCCGAAGAAGAGGAAATAGTTGGCCAGGGCTGCCAGTACTGTGAATTTTCCCGCCAGGGGGGCAGTGATAATAGTATAAAGCAGATAAATCCAGTTAAAATAGGCCAGATACTTGATCTTCACCGGTAAAACGAAAAATATGAGCAATTCAAAATCGGGATAAAGCCTGGCAAAGGCCAGAAAAAGGGAGAGGTTGACATAGACAGCTGTCCCCACCCCGCCGGTGATAAAGGAAATCAGGGTTGTGGCCAGCAGGCCGATGAAATAAAAAAGATTGAACCGGAAGGTTCCCCAGACCCTTTCCAGGGCGGTACCCATGATATAAAGGATATAAAGTGCAAAAATAATGAAAAAAATTGAATCCGTCGGAGGTATGAAGATATAAGTTATAAGTCGCCAGATTTCTCCCTGCAGGACCCGCCGGGGTATCAAGAGCAGGCTGTTAAAGAAATTACCATATGGGTCCAGGAGACCAAACAGGAATACTATTGCTGTAATCATTACTATATGGCCCATTAAGTTCTTTATGGCCAGCTTGCCGAATTTTCTCTCCAGTTTATTTATCCACTTCAAAGGAGCCACCTCTTTTTTTATTATATATTCCCATTATATCCCTTTATCAACAATTTATCAACTGACGACCCAGGGATAGCAGGGATGATACAGGAGGACGGTTCTTCTGTGTCATTGCACCGTCACAAGGGGATGGTTCTTCCGTATTAGTCCCGGTATCATCCAGGGTTACCAGTCTCAAATTCTTTTACAACAGAAAGAATAAACCAATAAAAATAGTTTTTTATAAAAATGTGAAAACAGCACAGGAGAATTGTCCCTCTGTGCTGCTCTGTTCTGTGGGCCTTAAAAATGGCGCAGGAGGTCATCGAGGGTCTCCCGCCTCCTGATGAGCCGGTCCCTGCCTTCCCTATCGAGCAGGACCTCCGCCGGCCGGAGGCGGCAATTATAATTGGAAGCCATGACATAACCATAGGCCCCTACATCCAGTACTGCCACTACATCCCCTTCCTCTATCAGGGGTAGTTCCCGGTTCTTCGCCAGTATATCGCCGCTTTCGCAGATATTGCCTACAATATTCACCTTTTCCAGCCCGCCCTTCTTCCCGCCATTGGCCGGATTTTTCAGGACCTCTACCTCATGGTAGGAACCATAGAGGACTGGCCGCATCAGTACATTGAAACCCAGATCTGTACCGATATATTTAGTGCCGTAGTTTTCCTTGATGGCATGACATTTACCCAGGAGGAGCCCAGCCTCAGCCACGATATAGCGGCCCGGTTCTATCATAACCGTCAGTTCCGGATTCTCATATTCAGCCAGAAATTCCTGCAGGACCTTCTCCAGCTCCCGGCCCAACTGGACCAGATCCAGCCTCTCTTCCGATGGGTGGTAGGGGATACCGAAGCCGCCCCCCAGATCAACAAAATCAAGGCCGGGGAATTCCATGGCCAGCTGGAAAAGCTTCCTGGCCCCGGTAATATAGCTGTCTACATCCAGGAAGAGGGAACCGATATGCTGGTTGATACCGGCCAGTTTCAGCCCGTATCTATCCAGTACTTCCTTCACCTGGGGTGCAGCTTCTGCCTGGATGGCAAACTTGGTCTTTTCCCCGCCAGTATTAACCTTTTCATGATGACCGGCCCCTACACCGGTATTAAACCTGACAGCAACCCTGCCGCCAGGGTTGAGCCGGCCGTAGAGTTCCAGTTGGGAGAGGGAATCCACACTGAGCAGGATTCCCCTCTCGATTACGAATTTCATCTCTTCAGGAGAAATATTGTTGGACACATAAAAGATCTGCTCAGGGGCAAAGCCTGCCTTTTCCTCTATGATCAACTCGCCCGGAGACATGGCATCAACATCCAGCCCCTCTTCCCTGATTATCTTCAGAAGCTCCAGGTTGGTATTGGCCTTGGCCGAATAATGGACCCGGAAATTCCTGTAGGTAAGGAGTCCCTTCATCTCCCGGCAACGTCTCCTGATTATTTCTTCGCTATAGACATACAGGGGGCTGCCGTATTTGTCCAGCAGCTCAAAGGCCCTGTCGCTGCTTATCCTGAATTTCTCCATACTATCTACTCCCTTTTTTTACTGGAATTAGTATCGAATAACTATCAATATATTTTATCACAGGCTGCAGGAAATTTCACCGTATTTCAATCTGCCGGACCTATCCCTTCATCAATTTTTCTACTAGTTTTTGCTGCAGAACCCTTCCAGCCTTTCCAGGTAATTCCCGGCCAGTTGAAGGGCTTCCAGCCAGACTGCCTGGCTGTCTGCACCTTCTGCCTTCAAATAGGCTGCCATCTTCTCCTCCATCTCTTTTTCAACCTTATCCCGGTACTCAGCCATTTTAGCCTGGAAGCGGGCTGCCCTTTTACCCAGCTGACGGGATAGCTGCCGCCATTTCTTGCAATATAGATAGGCATATTCCAGGTCCACAAAGGGATTCTCCTGCTGCCCCTCCTCCAAGAGGAGCATTGGTTTATAGAGGGACAGGCAGGGATTCGGTGAACCGGTAACCAGACCAGGAATCTATCCCGGTAATATTCAATGAGCATGGATGAGGTGGTCTCATTTTTTATTAAAAAACCGGGATGGATACAGATAGAAGTCATGCCCCTCTCCGGCAGGCGGGAATCCTTCCTGTGCAGGCGCAGAAGCCCAAACAGGCTGCGGAGGTTGATCTCCCTCTCCGCCAGGTAGCTGCAGGATAGGCCCTGCCTTACATCTCCCCTGGAGAAAAAGGTATAGAACCTATCCTCTGCCTCCCTTTTCAGGTTCCTTACCGGTCTTGCCTGCCAGTCTCCTGGAAATCATCCCTGATGGAATAGGAATTGGAGATGCTGGCAAAGCCCTCTACCTCCCTCAGGGCCCACCGATCCCCTGCTGTCTCCAGGACCACTGCCCTTTTAAAGTCCTTGATGATATAGGAGTTGTGATAATATAATTTGCCTTTAAAGCTGCCATTACCCCCCTGGAGATGGACCTCGATAAGAGTGGTGATAAAATCCACTGCTTCCTGGACATCCTGGCAGTTGTGGAGGGCCAGGCGCAGGATATCCATGCCCAGGAGCCCGTCTGCCTGGTTCTTTCCCCGGCAGAAAACGGCTTCATTACCGATGGCCAGGCCTTTCTCGTTTACACCCATCTCTGCCCCCCAGATCCAGTCCGGTTTGGAGATGATGGCAGAATAGGGATGCTCATATTGAGGAAAAAGTTCTTTCAAAAGCCGGAAGGAACTTTCCAGATATTCCTTTTTCTCATATTGCACAGGCCCCTCCTGAAACTCCCTGACCGGATCAGTGGATAGGTAGACAAATTGAAATTCATCCGGATGCCGGTCTGAATTCTTACCGAAAAAGGAATGCTCCGGAGAGAGAATAGCTGTAAAAGTATCACACATACCCCTACCTCCTTTTTTTACTGGAGAAAACACAGCAACCCTATAACTTATTCAATTCCCGGGAACGTTCTGCAGCAGCCTTCACCGCAGCTATGAGGGCAGAGCGGAAACCCCTCTCCTCCAGTACCTCCAGGCCCCTGATGGTGGTACCGCCCGGAGAAGTGACCATATCCTTCAATTCTCCCGGATGCCTGCCGGTCTCCAGCACCATTTTGGCTGCCCCCTGTACCGTCCAGGCAGCCAGCTGCAGGGCCAGCTCCCGGGGCAGGCCGGTCAGGACACCACCATCGGCCAGGGCTTCAACCAGCAGGTAGATATAGGCCGGCCCGCTGCCGCTTAAGCCCGTAACCCCGTCCAGCAGGTTTTCCTCTACCTCTACCACTTCACCGATACTCTCAAAAAGCCTCTTGACCTGTTCCAGTTCCTCTGCTTTCACGGCAGGGCCGGCAGCCAGGGCAGTGATCCCCTCATTGATGAGGGCCGGTGTATTGGGCATGGCCCGGATAATCCTCCAGGGAGAATCCAGCTCCCTGGCCAGCTTTTCGATGGACAGGCCGGCGATGATGGAAACAATCAGCTTATCTCCCACCCCGGGGGAGATACTGGGAGCCAGAGAATGAAAGACCTGTGGTTTCACCGCCAGGATAATAAGGTCAGCATCCCTGATGGCCAGCTCATTATCTTGAGTCGTCCTGATGCCATAATAATCATGATTGCTCTCCTCCTCCATGAGCAGGGGATCACTGGCAATGATATCCTCTGGTTTACACAGGCCGCCACTGATTATACCCCTCAGGAGGGCAGAACCCATCCTTCCCAGACCTATAATGGCAATCTTCATAACTAACACCCCTTTACAGGATTTTTTCTTGCCCCTTCCTCTTCTCTAAGAACCCCTTATTCCCTGATCTGGCCCTGGCCGTAAACGATGAACTTGCAGGTAGTCAATTCATTCAGGCCCATGGGGCCCCGGGCATGGAGCTTCTGGGTACTGATACCTATCTCAGCCCCCAGGCCGAACTGGTTACCGTCAGTAAAGCGGGTAGAGGCATTGACATAGACAGCAGCAGCATCCACCTCCCTGAGGAAACGCTGGCTCCGGGTATAGTCATTGGTAATGATAGCTTCTGAGTGTTTCGTGCCATAGGTATTGATATGGCTTACAGCATCTTCAAAGTTATTCACCACCCTGACGGCCAGGATATAATCCAGATACTCTTCCTCCCAGTCACTCTCCACTGCCTCATTTATATCAGGTATTATCTCCCTGGCTGCAGGACAGCCCCTTAACTCCACATTGTTTTGCCTGAGTACACGGTATAATTCCGGCAGGAAGTCAGGGGCAATAGCCCTGTGGACCAGCAAGGTTTCCACTGCATTACAGACACCAGGCCGGCTGGTCTTGGCATTGAAGACAATATCCAGGGCCATCTGCAGATCTGCCCCTTCATCCACGAAGATATGACAGTTCCCGGTCCCTGTTTCGATGACCGGCACCCTGGCCTCATTGATGACCCGCCTGATCAGGCCGGCACCCCCCCTGGGGATAAGGAGGTCCAGGTATTCATTAAGCCCCAGCAGGACAGAGACCGCCTCCCGGTCTGTGGTCTGGACCAGCTGGATACAGCCGGCAGGCAGGCCGACCCGGGCAATTGCCTCAGCGGCAATCCTGGCCAGTATCCGGTTGGAATTGATAGCCTCAGAACCTCCCCGCAGGATGACCGCATTCCCGGCCTTCAGGCAGAGGCCGGCAGCATCGATGGTCACATTGGGCCTGGCCTCATAGATGATACCGATCACCCCCATCGGTACCCGCATCTTACCCACCATTAGACCATTGGGCCTTTTCCACATCTCCACTATATCTCCGACAGGATCCTCCAGTTGGATTATCTCCCTTAAACCATCAGCCATGCTCCTGATCCTGTCCTCATTGAGCAGGAGCCGGTCCAGCAGGGCCCTGCTCAGACCGGCCTTCTCCCCTGCCTCCAGGTCCTTCCTGTTTTCCTCCAGTATCTCCTCCATGGAGTTTTCCAGCTCTGTGGCAATGGCCTCCAGTGCCTGGTTTTTCATCTCTGTAGAAAGGTTGGCCAGTACTTCTGCTGCTCTTTTTGCACCTCTGGCCTGGGCAATTATCTCTTCTCTTATACTCACTACTATCTCCCCCTTTTTATTTTTCAGGAACTTACCTGTCTCCAGTAAATAAACTCCTTAAACCTGGAAATCAGCGGCCATTCTCCCTGCAAATGGCCAGGTTATCCCGGTGTATGACATCAGGCCCATTGCTGTAACCGAGGATTGTGCTGATCTTCCGGGAATGCTGCCCCCTGATCAGCTCTATCTCCCGGGCCGAGTAATTGGATAAACCCTTGCCGATCAGGGTGCGGTCTTTGTTGAGAACCTCTACCGGGTCTCCCTGCTGGAAATCCCCTTCCACTGCCAGTATCCCTCCCGGCAGCAGGCTCTTCCCTTTCTCCAGCAGGGCCTTTTCCGCCCCCTCATCTATAAGCAGGCTCCCAGATACTGTGGGATTATACAGGAGCCAGTGTTTCCGTTTACTTAAGGGTTTCTCCCCTGGCAAGAAGGTGGTACCGATGGAGTAATCATTACCCTTTTCCAGTTTCTCCACTATTTCCAGCAGGATATATTCCCTGTAGGCCGGTCCCAGGACCATGACTATCCCGGAGTTGGCGGCAATCTTTGCCGCAGCCAGTTTGGTCTGCATGCCGCCTGTCCCCAGCTTGCTGCCGCTCCCCCCGGCCAGGGCCTCAATCTCCGGCGTAATCTGCTCCACCTTATCGATCTTCTCTGCATTTTTCTCCACCCGGGGATTCCCATTATAGAGGCCCTCCACATCAGACAGGATGATCAGGAGATCCGCATCCACCAGGCTGGCCACCAGAGCAGAGAGGGTATCATTATCTCCGAACTTGATCTCCTGGGTGGCCACAGTGTCATTCTCATTTATGATGGGGATTACCCCCCTCTTCAAGAGGCTGGTCATGGTATTATAGGCATTGAGATAGCGTTTCCGGTCCTCCAGGTCACTGGCAGTCAGCAGAATCTGGGCCCCTATCTCCCCATATTCCCGTAAAAACCGGTTATAGATGGCCATGAGCCGGGCCTGGCCGACAGCCGCCATGGCCTGCTGTTCAGGAATTAGTTTGGGCCTCTCCTTTTCCCCCAGCTCTGCCATACCGGCACCGATGGCCCCGGAAGTCACGAAAAGGACCTCCCGTCCCTGATTCTTCAAATCCACCATCTGGCGCAGATAGTGGTCAATCCTGGCCAGATTTAGTTTTCCTCCCCCATGGACCAGGGAACTGCTCCCTATTTTGATGACAATTCTCTTATAATGCATAGGACATCTTCCTCTTCTCCTTTTATTTTATTATAAGTTTATTGCAATAGCAAAAAAGCCCCGTTCCTGTAAGGAACGAGGCCTTGCTCGCGGTACCATCCTACTTGGCTCAAGGAATTGAACCCCCTCAACCACCTGCTTTCTGCACCCTCAAATAGAGGTTCAGAAAATAAGCGTTCGCTCTAACGGCCGAAAACCGGAGAGGTTTGATTTATTTCACCTTCGACTCCCAGGCGGGTAGATTAAATGAGTTATGGCCAGGCTCCCACCGTCCCTGGTTCGCTTGCATAACCCCCTTTTAATCTGTTCCTGTTCATGGTCTTTGCCTATTTAGGTTTTCCTTAATACCAATTTTATTAAATTATATAGAAAAATATAACAGCTGTCAAGCTCTGTTTGTTTACCTGCCAACCTGGCTGACAATTACAGCACCCCAGGCCCCTTTTATCTGGTTATGGCCAGAATAGACAGGATTTGAAGGTTCAGCAGAATATGCTGACAGATACATGCCGGATGGGAAAACTACCTGTTATGATAATAGGCCAGGATTCCGGCATAGATAGCCTGGGCAGCCCTTTCCCTGGTACTACTCCTGGCCAGCAGGGCCTCCTCTGCAGCATCACTGATAAAACCTATCTCCAACAGGAGAGAATCCATCCTGGTCTCCCGGATAACGTGGAAGTTCCCCGCCTTCAGGCCCCGGTCCTTTAAACCCAACTCCCTGACCAGCTGTTCCTGCAGATACCAGGCCAGGGCCCAGGCTTCCCTGCCGGCACTATGGTGGGCATAGGTCTCAATACCCCGTTCCCGGCCGTTTTCTGCAGCATTGATGTGGATACTGATGAATGAATCCGCCCCCAGCCTGTTGGCCAGGGAGGATCTCTCAGCCAGGGATACAAACCGGTCCGTATCCCTGGTCAGATAGACCCGGGCTGCTGTATTTTCCTGCAAAAGACGGTATACCCTCCTGGCGATATCCAGATTGACATCCTTCTCCTTCAGGCCCCTGGCCCCCACCGCCCCCGGATCATGGCCGCCATGGCCGGGATCAAGGACAATAATCTTACCGGCCAGGGGTGATGGGCCGGCCGGAACCCTGCTGCCGGCATCCTCAATGGCCGGTTCTTCCCTGAGCATGGAATTTATTCTATTCAAAAGATAAAGGGAGACTACTCCCTTTAAAATGAATTCCAGATTATCCTTTTTGAGTAACTCCCTGCTTCTGGCCTCAGCCAGCTGTGGAAAGGAAGCGGTAAGGAGAAGGGATAAAAGCAGCACCAATATCAGCAATCTCTGCAGCAACTTAGTTCTCAACATCTATTAAAACCCTTTCTTTATCTCTCTGATGGCAGATTATCCTCTCATTCTCCTTACTCTATTCGCTTCCTGAAGGGGATGTCCTGCTGGTATTTATTGTAATCTGATTAAGTAAATGGATTTAATCCACTACCTCTTCCCCGTTGATAAAGACCCTTTCTACCCTTGCCTGTATATCCAGAGGGTGCCTGTCAAAGATAGCCAGGTCTGCATCCTTACCAGGCTCAATACTGCCAACCCGGTCATCAATTCCGAGGATGATGGCCGGATTTATGGTGATGGCCTTCAGGGCTTCCTCCTCCGGCATACCGGCCTTGACTGCCAGGGCAGCATAGACCGGCAGGTTCTCTGTGGGTACTACCGGATGATCACTCATTATGGCTACCCTCACTCCAGCCCCGGCCAGTATACCTGGTGTGCTGAAACTCTGGTCAGCCAGCTCCACCTTGGTCTTACCGCTCAGGGTCGGGCCGACAATAGCCGGAAATCCGGAACGGGCAATCTCTTCAGCTATCTGATGTCCCTCAGTACAATGTTCCAAAGTAACCTTTATATCAAACTCCCGGGCAATCCTGATGATAGTCATGATATCATCAGCCCTGTGGGCATGGGCCTTCAGGGGCAGTTCCTTCTTCAGGACAGGTATGAGGCTCTCCATCTTCAGGTCTCTTTTGAAGTGTTCTCCCTTCTCCTCCATAAGCTCCTTCTCGGCCAGATAATCCTGGGCCTTTATCAAATATTCCCGCAACAAGGCGGCAACTGCCATCCTGGTCTGGGGTGACCGGTTTTTCTCACCATAAACTGCCTTAGGATTTTCTCCCAGGGCTGCCTTGATACCAATGGGATTCTTGATAATCATCTCATCAACGGTCCGCCCACAGGTCTTGATGGCCACACTCTCCCCGCCCAGCACATTAGCACTACCCGGGCCAGTGGCTACAGTAGTCACACCATTCAGGCGGGCATTCTTCAAACCCGGCTCCCGGGGATTAATGGCATCTATAGCCCGGAGATGGGGGGTGACAGGGTCACTCATCTCATTATAATCCCGGCCTTCCCAGCCCAGCCCGTCCTCACCGATTCCCAGATGGGTATGGGCATCAATAATACCTGGAAAGACTATCTTCCCCCCGGCATCGATTATTTCAACCCCGCCCGGAATCTGGATATCAGCTCCTACCTCCCTGATCTTACCATCGGCAATGAGTACACTGCCTCCTTCGATAATTTCTCCTGCCATCGTATAAATCTTTCCATTAATAATAGCTTTCATATCCTCTTCCTCCTCTGCTTTTTATGTATATAAAAAAAGAACTCCTCTTCCAGGGAGCTCAAAGGTCAATTAACCCCAGGCTTATCTCGATAGCCTCATCCACCTTTTCGATGATACTCTTATCGAGATGTGCTACATGCCTTTGTAATCTCTTCTTATCAATTGTCCTGATCTGTTCCAGCAGGATAACAGAGTCTTTCTCCAGATTGGTATCCTTGGCAGAAATCTCTACATGTGTCGGTAACTTGGCCTTGTCTATCTTGGATGTTATTGCAGCAACTATAACTGTTGGGCTATACTTATTACCGATATCATTCTGGATGATGAGGACAGGCCTCACGCCACCCTGTTCTGACCCAACAACCGGATTTAAATCCGCATAATAGATATCGCCTCTGCTCACGTTCACACTCTATTCACTCTCCGCCAATTTCTCTTCATAGAAATAGATGGTCGGCCCATCACACTTGATGCCTTCATCAGCTAATTGAAGATTAATGGCACTCATTTCCAGGTAGCCGCTCTTCAACTGTTCCCTTATCTCCTGCCTCTTCTTCTCTTCCAGATAGGATTTCATGGCTTCCCTGATAAATTCACTGCGGTTCCCCCTGCTTTTTTTTACATAGCCGTCTACCTCCTGTAGAAGCTGATTAGGCAAACTTATCATCACCCGCTTTAAATTACCCAAAAAGAACACCCCCAAAAATCCTATATAATCATTATATAGAAGTATCTTCAAACCTGTCAATATTAACTTATTGTTTTCCCTCCATCAGGGAGTTCTATATTAATATCTTCAACATATAGCAGTTTTATGCACCCATGATATTTTTTTCTAGCATTATAAATATCTATCCAGTAAAATAAATATTTGTACCCATGCTAAAAAAGATGAGACATCATGCTGTCTCATCCCTGGAATCCATCCCTTCTTCTGCTAACTCCAGATTCAGGTCAGCCATCTTCCTATATCCCTCAATCATTTCCCTGGCTATCTTCTTTTTCTCCTCATCAGTAATATTCCCCAGGCGCCGTTTTCTGTTTTCTGCCATTTTCTCACCTCTTAAAGATGACTATTATAATAAAGTTCACACCTAAGTATATTACAAGTCCCAATTAGAGTCAATAAAGGAAGACTCTATGTGTTGTGGTAAGTTATTCCAATATTTCCGGTATATATAATCCTATGCCGGCTCAGGGGAAAATATACTTCTACTGGTTTTCCTGGTCCAGGTAAACCCTGCTGCCTACAGCATCTCTCTGATTCTGATATTTACCCTGGTAGGGGTTCAGGGCCTTCTCATCCATCCTGGCCAATACCAGCTGGCAAATCCTCCGCCCGCTGGTCAGCTTGATGGGTAAGGAGTTGGCATTGTATAGCTCCAGGGTTATCTGCCCCTTAAAACCTGGATCCACCCAGCCGGCATTCTGGATAAAAAGCCCCATCCTGCCGATAGAACTCCTTCCTTCAACGAAGGCGGTAATATTATCAGGAAGCTCTACATATTCCATGGTGGTTGCCAGTAAAAATGAATGTGGCGGGATGACCAGTTCTTCTGAACGGTAACTGACATATTTTATCTCATCATCCAGGGTCATTACCTCAGTCATATTCTCATCCAGCTTGAGGAAACTGTCTCCCAGACGCAGGTCCACCGAGGCCGGCTGGACCTGGTATTCTTCCAGCGGCTCTATCTTCAGTATCCCCTTTTCCATCAAATCCCTGATCGTCCTGTCAGATAAAATCATCTCCCAGCCCCTCCTCCCCAAAACGGTTCTCGATTAATTGAACTAACCTTTCCATGGCCTCTTCTTCATCACTGCCGGAAATCCGCAGGATGGCCTTATCTCCATTACCAATTCCCAGTGATAATACACCGATGATGCTCTTGGCATTAACAGTGATGCCGTCAAAAATCAGTTCTATCTCTGATTCGAAACGATCCGCCGCCTCCACAAACATGGCAGCCGGCCGGGCATGTAAACCGGTCTTGTTTTTAATGGTTACTTCTCTTTCTATCATCAATCTACCCCCTTACCAGCTGTTATATATATTTCCTGGGTACCCTTGAAGAGATATTTGTCAGGATTTCATAATGTATGGTACCAATCAGGGAGGCCAGATCTGCAGCACTGATACTCTCACTGCCCTGCCTGCCGATCAGGACCACTTCCTCACCAGGCTCTACACCAGGAATATCTGTAACATCAATCATAAATTGATCCATGCATATACGGCCCCGGACAGGAGCCTTCTGACCCTTGACCAGTACATATCCTTTATTGGAAAGAAGGCGGGAATATCCGTCAGCATAACCCAAAGGTATGGTGGCAATCCTGCTCTTCCTTTCCGTCACATAGCTGGCCCCGTAACTTATAGATGTGCCTGCCGGAACCTCTTTCAGGAAATCAATCCTGGCCTTCCAGCTCAGGACAGGTTTTAAATCCAATTGTTCTACCTCTTCTGAAGGCAAGAGGCCATAGAGGGCTATACCGGGCCTGACCATGTTAAAATGGAATTCCTTCAGGTCAATAACCGTTGCACTATTGCCGGCATGTTTCAGGGGAATCCTGATTCCGGCCTGCTCCAGCTGCCGGCAAAGTTCCATAAACCTTTCACCCTGCTGCAGGCAATAATCCTTGTCCCTCTCATCAGCAGTGGCGAAATGGGTCATCAGGCCCTCCAGCTCTATATTACTCATTCCGGCCGCTTTTTTGATAAATTCCAGCCCTTCTTCTGCCTGTAACCCAATCCGCCCCATCCCGGTATCTATCTTTATATGGATTTTTTTGACTATCCCCCGGGCCCTGGCCAGATTGTTCAGGGCTTCCAATGTCTCCATCCTGGCCACAGTAGGGGTTAAGTCATAATCGATAATCAAGTGATACTGGGTACTGAGGGCTTCCCCCAGGACATGGATGGGAGCAGTAATACCAGCCTGCCGTAACTCCACTCCTTCTTCCGGCAAAGCAACTCCAAAACGCTGGACACCCTCCGCAAGAAGGGTCCGGGCAACAGGGACGGCCCCATGGCCATAGGCATCGGCCTTGATGACAGCCATGATTTCTATATCCCCGGTAATCCTCCTTATCTGTGTCAGATTATATCTTAAATTGTCTAAATCTATCTCAGCCCATACTGGACGGGTTAGAACACTCATTATAATCAATCCCATTCTGGATAGTTTATGTTTATTATAGTCAAATAGTTAAATGGATGATCCGGTTATATGGTTAATATATTTAATATAATTAATGGTTCAACTCTGGATACTTAAGGCTTAATGGCCATTCTCCGGATAGGTTATGGCTTTTCCCAGATAGGCGATGATATCCCCTGCAGTCATGCTGTAGGTAGTCAGTTCGCTGGCCGCCAGGTCACCGGCCAACCCGTGCAGATAGGGAGCCAGGACCACAGCATCCTCTACCTCAACACCGGAAGCCAGCAGGCCTGCCAGGATACCGGTCAGGACATCACCGCTGCCGGCAGTGGCCATACCGTCATTGCCGGATGGGTTCAAATAGATAACACCATCAGGGAAGGCAATGACCGTTGCAGCCCCCTTCAGGATCAGGTACACTCCATGTTCAGCAGCAAAAGTGCGGGCCGTCTCGATTCGGCTGGCCTGAATCTCCCTGCTGCTCCTGCCTGTCAGGCGGGCCATCTCACCCGGATGGGGTGTCAGGATTAGGGTTCCCTTCTTCTGAGCCAGCAGATCCAGACTTTCCAGGGAATTGATACCATCAGCATCCAGGACCAGGGGCCCCGGAAATTCCCGTAGTATCTTACTGACTAATTTCCGGCTGCCGGGGGAGGTACCCAGGCCCGGTCCCACCGCCAGGACTGTAGACTCCTCCATCAGGGTATTGACCCTCTCTATATTCTTTTCTGTCAGGGGTCCTTCCAGGGATTCCAGTCCCAGGGTCATCAGTTCCGGAGAATAGGCAGCCACAATGGACTGGATTTCTTCCGGCACTGCCACCCTGACCAGGCCGGCCCCTACCTTCAGGGCCGCAAAGGCACTGAGAAAGGGGGCTCCGGACATACCGGCAGAACCGCCGATTACCCCCACCCGGCCGAAGGTTCCTTTATGGGAATCCCCGGGCCTTTCCGGCAGGAGGAACCGGACCTCCTCCTCATCCAGCATGAAATGGGCAGGCTTTTCTGCCAGGACCAGATCCAGGGGAATCCCCAGATCCACTATCTCGATATCGCCACAGTACTCCCGTCCTGGATAGACTACCAGGCCGATCTTGGGAAAGGCCATGGTGAGGGTATAATCAGCCTGTACTGCCTCCCCCATTACAGCACCTGTCCTGCCATCAATACCGGAAGGGATATCTACTGCCAGTATCCGGAAAGCAAAGCTGTTCATCATCCGGATAAGGCCTGAATAGGGTTCTTTTACAGTACCCTTGATTCCTGTTCCCAGGAGGGCATCAATGACTAAATCTGCCCTATTCATTAGATTCGCTATTTCTTCCCTATATCCTGCTGGATTCCTGATGGATAATATTTCTATGTCCCTTAATTTACATAGATTATAGTTGGTGAGGGTACTTTCTGTTAAGTCGTCCTCTTCAGCCAGCAAGATTATTTTAACACTAAAACCCCACATATCAAGATAACGGGCAGCAACCAACCCGTCTCCCCCGTTGTTGCCCTTGCCTGCTATGACCAGCACTTCCCTTTCCCGCTGGTTAGAGAAATCCTGCTTCGCCTCTCCTGGATGATGATGGCCATGCCCATCCTCCTCCAGGATAAAACCAGCCTTTTCTGCCACGGCCCGGCCGGCTATCTCCATGAGCAGCAATTCAGGAAAACCTGCCTCTATAGCCCTCTTATCTACGGCCCTCATTTCTTCTGGAGTTAAAATAATCATCTAATCACCTTCCCCGATGACCTGTACTACTGCCATCTCCCTCTCATGGGATATGGCGATATGGACCCTCCTGATACCCAGTCTTTCTGCCTGGAGACGGGCCCTGCCGTGCAAGAGCAGGACCGGCCTGCCATCTCTATCATGACTGACCTCGATATCTTTCCAGCCGATGCCTGTTGTCTTACCCAGCATCTTCACCGCCGCCTCCTTGGCTGCAAAGCGGGCTGCATAATGCTGGTACCTGGCTTCCTTGCCTTCACAGTATTCTATCTCACCAGGGGTAAAGACTTTCAGGATGAACTTCAGGCCCCAGCGCTGGATTGTCCTCTCTATCCGTTTTACACTGACCAGATCAATACCTGTACCCTTTATCATTATGCAATTAACCTCTCTTTTCTATTCACACAGGAACGACTATCCCTGTCCCTTGATTAGCTCCTTCTTTTCCCTGTGGCTCAATTTCTTTATCCGGTATTCCCTCTTCATGGCCGCACTCCTGCTCCTGTATTCCTCATGATAAACCAGGCTGACAGGTAATCTTCCCCTGGTATACCTGGCCCCCAGGCCCCTGTTGTGTTCGGCCAGCCGCCTCTCCAGATCAGTGGTATAGCCTGTATAAAAGGTATCGTCCGCACATCTAAGAATATAGGTATAATATTTTTTCTCCCTTTTCTCATTATCGGCCATTCTTGCCTCCAAGATTTTCTTCCATATATCTCTTCAGGTACTCCTCTATCTCCACCGCCTGGTTCATCTCCATGACCTTTTCCAGAACCTGTCCCAGTTCTTCCCTGCTTAATTTCCTGATCAGCTTCTTGGCCTCCAGGATATAACCACTGCTCATACTAAGCTCAGTTATTCCCATAGCTACAAAGACAGGAAGCAGGTACTTATTGGCTGCTGCCTCTCCACAGATGCTTACCCCTATCTTCTCTGCCTGGCCTGCCTTAACCACCTGATGGATGAGTTTCAGTACAGCCGGATGGAAGGGGGTATAGAGACTGGCAATCCTGCTGTTATTCCTGTCAACAGCAATGGTATACTGGATCAGGTCATTGGTGCCGATACTGAAGAAATCCACCTCCCGGGCAAAGGCATGAGCCATAACAGCTGTTGAGGGGATCTCGATCATGAGGCCGATCTTGATCTGCCTGTTATAGGGGATATCCTCCTGTTCCAGTTCATTCTTTACCTCTATTATTATACCCTTGACCTCCCTCAATTCCTCAATAGAGGAGATAAAGGGTATCAATATGCTGATATCACCATAGTGGCTGGCCCTTAAGAGGGCCCTGAGCTGGCTTTTGAATATATCCTGCCTTTCCAGGGAAATCCGGATACCCCTCCAACCCAGGAACGGGTTAATCTCCTTTGGAGACTCAAAATAGGGCAGGTCCTTATCACCGCCTATATCCAGCAGTCTTATGACTACCGGCCTGCCGTCCATCTTTTCCAGGACTTTTTTATAGATTTTAAACTGCCGTTCTTCATCAAAAAGATGTTCCTTTTTCAGGAAGAGAAACTCCGTCCGCAACAGGCCGATACCGTCTCCATTTACCCGGAGGACTGAATCCAGTTCCGCCAGGGAGTTAATATTGGCTGCCAGCCTGATCCGCTGGCCGTCCCTGGTAATAGATTCTTCCTGGCTCAGGCCCAGCAATTCCTCTTCCTTCTTCTTTAGGATAGTAATCTTTTTTCTGTATCTCTCCAGAATCTCCCCTTCCGGTGATACATAGATTTCTCCCCTTATACCATCGAGGATAATTACCTCACCATTCTTCACCTCATCCATGATCCTTTTATCTACATTGATTATGGCCGGGATACCCAGGCTCCTGGCAACAATGCTAGTATGGGAGGTCATCCCCCCCTGTTTCAGGACAAAACCCTTCAATAATTCCTTGTCTATAAGGGCTATCTCCGAAGGGGTCAGGTCTTCAGCTACTATAATAGAACCCTCCGGCAGGTTACTGAGGTTGTTGGTATTACCCTGTAAAGCCCCTAAAAGATAGCTGAGGACATCCTCAATATCCCGCAGCCTCTCCTGGAAATAATCATTATCCAGCCTCCTAAATTTTTCCGACAGCTCTGCCAGGGCCTTCTGAATTGCCCCCTCCACATTTAATCTTTCCTCACTGATCAATTCCTGGATCTTTTCACTGAAAACCGGGTCATTTAACATATGGATATAGGCTTTAAAAATCTGGGCCTGGCTTTCTCCCAGATCCCGGCTGGCCTTTTCCTTGATATGCAGGAGGGTCTGGTGGGCTATTTCCCTGGCCTCAGCGAACCTTTTCAGCTCTTCCGCCACCTCTTCTACATCAATCTGATAGGTTTTTATCAAGGTCCTCTTCCTGGAGTATTTATACACCTTACCGATTACTATTCCCCTGGAGACAGGTGTCCCCCTATAGCTTTTCATATGGAAAATCACCGTCCATTACTTCTAATCTAGCGAGCATTTTCTCAATATTCTCTTCAGTCATCTTATCCCCGCTGACATACAGAGTAGCCAGGGCAGTAGCATATTTGCCCATCTCCAGCAAGCCATAACCCCGCTGCCTGGCAATGGCCAGCCCGGCTACCATGGTATCCCCTGCACCGACAGTGGTATCTGCTATCATTATATCAGGTGCTATTATAAGGTAAGATTCCTCTCCATTGGCCAGATAGGCACCCTTCCTCCCCATGGAGACCACTATGTTCTTTATCCCTACTTCTAAAAGCCTTTTCACAACCCTCTGCACATCCGGCACAAATCTGACCTTTTCTCCGGCCAGTTCACTTAACTCATTGATATTGGGTTTGATGAGATAGGGCCGGCTTTCCAGGGCATATTTAAAGGGAGGGCCGGAGCTGTCCAGGATTACCGGCACATCATGGCCATTGGCCAGGCTAAGCAGTTCCCGGTAAGTGTCTACCGGTAAACCTTGAGGCAGGCTGCCGGAAAGGATCAGGAGGCTGGCTTCAGGCAGTCTCTCCTCCAATTCCTCTTTAAAGTTCTGAAAACTCTCCGGGTCCACTTTCCCTTCCTGGTTTATCTCTGTCTCCCTCTTATTTTCCTCTATAATTTTAATATTTTCCCTGCTTATGTACCTGCTGCCAGTAAGCCTGGCAGGGAGCCCTTCCTCCCTGAGCAATTCTTCCAACCTCTCCCCTATATAACCACCGGCTATACCCATGGCCAGGACCTTTTCCCCCATGCCATGGAGTATTCTGGCTACATTGATACCCTTCCCTCCTGCCCGGACAGTAACCCTGCTGCTCCGGTTTAATCTCCCGCAGCGCAGTTCTTTTAAGTAAATCATCTTGTCCAGAGCCGGATTTAATGTGACTGTAATAATCATCCTGAAAACTCCCTTAAAACAATAATCTAAATTTTATTATATCCTAATTCAGGAAAAAAAGAAAAGAAGAAAAAAATGCAGGATTATCCATGGCATCCTACATTAATACATTTTATCATCTTATACTATACTTTACCATAAGAAGTTTAATTTTCTGCCAGGGCTTCCTCCTCTTTTTTGAGCATCCTGATGATTAGTTTTGTCAGCATCTTCTGTTCCTCTTCACCGGCCACATCCCATAATTCCTTAATCAACCTCTGCTCCCTGTTCTCAGGATCAGCATGCAGGTTCAGGAGGTCACCAATTTTCCTGGCTATCCTGACTATGGTCTCTTCTTCGAAACCTATTTTTTGTCCCAGTTCGATGGCTGTCCGCAGGGAATCCTTCCATTTATCCCAATCAGAGAATTGTTCTACCATGTTACCAAAAGCCTCCTTAATTATTTATTAGACACTCAATCTGTTAAATTGGCCTCCAATGAATGGTCCTCCCAAAATAGTCCTTTTAAAAAAAGCTGCCTGTTTTACATAAAATATTATGCCCGGAAAGCGGGCTTATTATAGAAGATTTATAAGGCTTTCTGCGACCTTATGTTTAAATTTATAATAAATTTAAAAATTTTTTTATTTTAGGAGAAGGAATTTTTGAATTATTAGAGAGTATATTAAAGCAAAAGAAGAATATCTTTATCCAATTTTTCTAAACCGTTTTAGTTATTAGTTTTTCAATATTTAAAGAAGTGTGAAGATAAAGAACTGAAGGAAAAGGGCCAATATTTTAATACTAATTAGAGGTGATAGTTAATGAAAAATGTTAGATTACTGGGTTATATTTTTATTTTACCAGCCGTTATTGCAATGATATTGGTACATATTATTCCAATGGCCTGGGGAATCCTGATCAGTTTCAAGGACCTGACTATAAGGACTATTCGAAACTGGCAGGAGGCTCCCTGGTGTGGTATTGATAATTATATCAAAGCCTTTAACCCCGTATCAACAGTTGGCCAGCGTTTTATGAGGAGCTTGCGGAATATAGTGTTTTATGGTTTCTTTACTATCTCGATTGGATTTTTCATTGCACTGGGAGTTGCCCTCTTATTGAACAAACCTTTTATAGGGAGAACCTTTGTCAGGGGAGTAATCCTGATACCCTATATCACTCCTGATTCTGTAGCCTATAACTTCTGGCGTTTTATCTTCCAATCGCGGATAGGTATTCTAAATGAGATGCTATTGCGCATAGGTATTATACAGGAACCTATAATGTGGCTTGTAGGGAGAAATACAATCTGGGCAGTAATAATTGCCTCTATCTGGAAGGGATGGCCCTTAACCTCCCTGATGTTACTGGCTGGACTGCAGACCATTCCAGTTGAACTATATGAAGCAGCCAGGATCGATGGGGCTAATGCCTGGCAGTGTTTCAGATATATAACTTTGAGTTATCTAAAACCTGTAATCAAGACCATCATGATCATGAATATACTCTGGAATTTCCACGCCTATAACCAGTTTGTAGTTCTGTTTGGCGAGAATGTTGGAATTCATGCTGAAGTTCCCAACACCCTGATCATGAGGGAAGCCTTTGATAACTATAATTACGGCCAGGAATCTGCCCTTTCAGTAATACTCATGTTATTAATGTTAACGATTACCGTTGTCTACCTGTATGTCTTCCGTCAACGGGCTGAAGAATAAAAGGAGTGTTAAAGATGAGCAAAAGAACACCAATTCAGAATTTCTTCTTCTATCTAATTATTGTTATTGTACTACTCTTTGTGCTTGGCCCTTATGCCTGGATGATTTCCAGTTCTTTTAAGACAGCAGTAGAGATTCAGGGAATGCGGCCAACCTGGATACCGCAGACCTTTACCCTGAATAACTATGTAGAAATGAATACAACAGTACCTATAGTCAAATACTTTACAAATAGTATCATCATCAGCACAGGAACCATGCTTGCTGCCCTGATTATAGGTACTCTGGCTGCTTATGGTATATCTCGGTTCAAATTTTGGGGTAGGGAATTGTATGTTATTGTCTTGATGGCAACACAGATGTTACCAGGTATTCTCTTTGTTATCCCTTACTTCATGCTATTTAAGTGGATAACAGATACCTTTGGCTTACCAATGACAAATACCTTTCACGGGTTAATCTTTACCTATACCTCCTTTGCCCTACCCTTTTCTATATTGATGCTTAGAAACTATCTGGACTCTGTTCCAAAGGATATAGACGAACAGGCCCTGATTGATGGCTGTAACAGATTCCAGGCCTTATACAGGGTGATTATTCCTCTGGCCAAACCCGGCCTGGCAGCAATGGGTATCTATGCCTTTATCATGGCCTGGAACGAAATTCTTTTTGCCAAGATCCTGACCAGTACTAAAACCAGGACCATTGCTCTTGGTTTACTCCAGTATATCTCCCAGCACCAGGCCCGCTGGGGCCAGATGATGGCAGCCTGTGTCTTTGCTACTATACCGGTTATCGTTGCCTTTACTGCCTTCCAGAAACAAATTGTCGCCGGCCTGGTGTCAGGAGCAACCAAAGGTTAATAGCTTCAGGCATAATTTTTTAAACTATATTTAAAGTTTATCCTGTCAGGGAGGTGAGTATTAGCGAGGAATCAGCATTTCACTTAACAGCCGGTCTCTGTTGGTCAGGTTTAAGAAAATAAATAAACAGGAGGTTAAAAAAATGAAAAAGAGGTTAGTTCTTTTAACACTCATCTTAACCCTCGCAGTCTTCTCTATCGCGAGCGGAACAGAAATCCTTTTCTGGTCTATGGGTAATGCACCATCTGCTTTACACTATGAATGGATGGAGCAAAAAGCGGCTGAATTTGAAGCCAAAACAGGTATCAAGGTAGTCTATGAAGAGATCGGTTGGGGAGACGGCCCCAGAATCATGAATGCCCTGATTACCGGTGAAGGTGCTCATGTCTTCCAGTTAGGAACCACCTGGAACCCTGAGTATGCAGCAACCGATGGTCTGGTAGAGATTGATATCGACGAATTCGGTGGTGCTGACAGATTCTTTGCCGCTAACCTGGAATCAACAACTCTCAACGGCAAGTATTATGGAGTACCCTGGTTTGCTGAAACAAGGGTCCTCTTCTACAACACCCAGATGTTTGAAGAGGCTGGCGTAAGGCCTCCACAGACCTATGAACAACTTCTCGATGTAGGTAAGAAGATTATAGAAGTTCACGGTGAAGGAAGGGCTATCGCTACCGCCGGTACAGGTGCCTGGGACTTAATCCACAACTGGGCTATAATCCTCTGGGCACATGGTGGAGATATGCTCAACAAGACCAACACAGAAGCTGTCTTCAACTCTGCTGCAGGTGTCCGGGCCATGAACTACTGGGTAAGCCTGGTAGACACAGGTCTGGCCAGCAAAGCCTGTGCCGAGTACAACCAGCCTCAAGCAGACGCAGCCTTTATCAGTGGTGAAACAGCCATGGCCTTTATGGGTCCCTGGAATATCGCTGATATCGTTCATGATAACCCCGGCTTACCATACTCTGTAGTAGAGCCTCCAGCAGGCCCCTNTGGCAGAGCAGCATTCTCCGGTGGAAGTAACCTGGCAATCAGAAATAATGCTAGCAAAGCAGAGATCGAAGCTGCTAAAGAATGGGTTAAGTTCCTGGTCAGCGACGATGTCCTGGCTGATTACACCAAGAATCTGACCAATATGATTCCTGCTAACAAGTACGCCCTTGATGACCCATATTATAATACAGAAATCTGGCAAACCTTCATCAAGACTCTAGGTTATGCAACAGCTTATCCTCCAATTCCGGAATGGGGTAAGATTGAAAGTATTATCCAGACCAACTTCGGTAACGTACTTACTGACTACGTAGACGGCACATTCAGTAATGTAACCTCCAAAGGTTACCTGGATGCAGCTGCTGCAGAAGTTAATGCAGTCCTGCAGGGCAATTAAGATAACTTTCTCTAACCTGCACATAGCGAAAACTACCAGGGGTATCTTCAATAACCCCTGGTAGTTTTTTTATCCTTTCACTATTCAAATCAATCCTCAGTATCTTAAGCCCTGCTTTTTAGTTTAAGATTCTGCCTCTTAATTTAACTCTTCCTCTATGACTTCCACCAGGTCTCTTTCCAGTTCTGCCAGTAAGGCATCATCCTTACCTTCCAGCATGATCCTGATGACCGGTTCTGTACCGGAAGCCCGGACAAAAACCCGGCCCTTATCTCCTAATCTATGTACAGCCCTCTCTACCCTTTCCTGAATCCTGTCATTCTCCTCCCAGTTTTTTTCCTTGACAGGCACACTGCTCAGGTGCTGGGGCCAGTCCTTCATGACACGGGCCAGTTCACTTATTTTCTGTCCCGATTTCTTGACAATGGCAATGGTCTGCAGGGCAGTCAGCACACCATCACCGGTTGTATTGTAATCCAGGAAGATGATATGGCCTGATTGCTCACCACCCAGGTTGTAGCCGTTTTTCAGCATCTCCTCCAGGACATACCTGTCTCCATTATCAGTGATGACGATTTCTCCGCCATTTTCCCTGATCATCTCATGTAAGCCCATGTTGCTGTAAGCCGTGGTTACCAGGGCCTTCTTTTTCAATCTATTGTTTTTCAGCAGATATTGGCTGCAGATGGCCATAATCTTATCCCCATTGAGGAGTTCCCCATTCTCATCCACCATTATAATCCGGTCAGCATCACCATCATGGGCCACCCCCAGATCAGCCTTTTCCTGCCGGACCAATTCACTGATCAGCTCCGGGTGGGTTGAACCACAATTGAGATTAATACGTTCACCATCTGCCTGGTCATTGACAACGATGAGCTGGGCACCCAGTCTCCTCAGTACCTCAGGGGCTACCCGGTAGGCAGCTCCATTGGCACAATCCAGGACTATACGCAGGCCGCTAAAATCTACATCTACTGTTGTAAGAAGATAATCGATATATTTATCAACCAGATAAGCAGCCTCCTCTGCCTTGCCTATCTCTGTGGAAACAGGCCTGGGTATGGATTCATATTCATTGAAAATAATATCTTCGATTTCATCTTCCATCTGGTCAGTCAGCTTTAAACCCTTACCGGTAAAAAATTTGATACCATTATCTTCAACAGGATTGTGGGAAGCAGAAATCATTACTGCTCCATCTGCATCCAGTATTGAGCTTAAATAAGCTACTCCTGGAGTAGGGATGACTCCCAGTTTCAGGACATCCACTCCAACAGAGGTTATGCCAGCCACCAGGGCAGCTTCCAGCATGTCCCCGGAGACTCTGGTGTCCTTTCCGATGATGATAACTGGTTTCTTTTTACTTTTTTTATTCCTGGTCAGATAATAGGCTGCGGCACGCCCCAATTTAAAGGCTAATTCGCCGGTCAATTCCTTATTTGCCACACCTCTGACACCATCTGTACCAAATAACTTTCCCATAGACTCATCCCCCGTCTTTACTGTATTCTCTATCATTATTAATTCTCGATTTATTTAATGATTCCTTTATGAAAAGGAGTTATTATCCTTATATCGAATATATTATATTATGATACTATAAATTAAATGCAGAAAAGAATTTGCATCATCTAACTATCCGGTGGTGATTTTTGTGACAGAAAAAGAAGAAAGAAAAAGACTCATTGAATATTTGAACTACAAGGATATTTTGATTATCCTCTTCTCCTGGTACCTGATGATTATCGGTATTTTAATCACTAAGGAACTGGATCTGAAACATGAATTTCTTACAGAACTATTCCACTTCTTATTCGTCATCAGCGGCCGTTTTATCCTTTTCTCCCTATTGATTTTTTATTTGACATCCTTATATCCGGTTGAATTCAAAGACCTGGGCCTTGACTTCGGGGATTTCAGGAAAGGAATCCTTCCTGCTGTTTCCGGAGCAATAATCCTGTTTATCCTGGTAATAGTCTTTATAAATATCCCCTTGACCTATTATTTTACTGAGAATTTCTCACCCTTGCTAAAAATTAATGAACTTGATAATATTGTTACCTCTCTCCTGCCCTTTAGCTTGATTTTTATTGCCTCCATATTTATCAGCCTCAGTGAACAATTTATCTTAAATGTGGTCATCTTTGAATTATTTAATTATACCCTTTTTAACAGGATTGTCTCTTTTATCCTCAGTGCCCTCTTATATTCGGTATTGCTGGTAGAACTGAGGCCGGAGAGGATTTTGCTGAATACACTGGCAGCCATGATCTGCCTCCTCCTGTACTGGCGGAAAGAATCCATCATCCCCTCTACCCTCTTCATGGCGGCCTATTACTCAATCTACATAACCTATATCTATGGTTTTTCTTTTATCCGTTTTTAACCTCCCCATAGACACCATAGACGGGCTGGCCGCAATCCGGGCATCTGCCCTGCTGCAGCCTGTTGACTATTTTATAGTAATACCTCTTTATTACCGGATAGCCGCACCGGGGACAATAGCTGTCTCCGGCATCGGTCAGATGCAGATTGCCCAGATAGACATGGTCCAGATGCTCCCTGGCCAGGTGATAGGCCTCCAGCATCCTTCTGACCGGTGTTGCCGGCTTATCCAGATTATAGGTCGGGAAATACCTGCTTAAATGAAGGGGAATCTCCCTCTTCAATCCTGCTATCCAGGAGAATAGTTCCTCCAGTTCAGCCAGGTCATCATTTTGGTCTGTAATGATCAGTGTGGTTATTTCCAGGTGTACTTCACTTCTGGCCAGCAGCTCTATATTTTCCAACACAGGCTGCAGCCTGCCCCTGCAGAGTTTACGGTAGAAACCCTCACTGAAGGCCTTCAGATCTATGTTAGCTCCATCCAGATAGGGCAGCAATTCCTCCAGGGCCTCTTTACTGATATAGCCATTGGAGATGATGACATTCTTTAAACCCTCTTTCCTGGCCAGTTCTGCTGTATCCCGCACATACTCAAACCAGACAGATGGTTCCGAATAGGTATAGGCAATACCTATACTGTCATGTTTCCTGGCCAGCTCTACCATTTCCTCCGGTAAAATTTCCTGGAGCCGGGGTTTTTCCTGGCTTATCCGCCAGTTCTGGCAGTAGGGACAGGAAAAATTACAGCCAAAGGTGCCTATAGAGAGGATCCGGCTGCCGGGCTGGAAATGATAGAGGGGTTTTTTCTCGATGGGGTCCATGGCCAGGGAACTAATCATGCCGTAGTTTTCCGTAAATAATCTCCCCTCCCTGTTGACCCTGGCCTGACAGATGCCGCTTTTCCCCGGAGGAATCAGGCAAGTATGCGGGCAGAGTTGACAGACTACCTTATCTCCTTCTTTTTGCTCATAAAATAGTGCTTCCCTTATCATCCCTATTGACCTCACCTATTCATATCTATTTACTTTGAATCTATAAATCCTGATTTCATTTAAATCCGTAAAAGGACCCAGGCCTGCCTTCTGCAGGGCAATGGCAAGCTGTTTCTCCACCGTATCCACCCCTTCCAGGTCAGGCAGTAATAAACCCTTACGGAAACCCTTTTCCACTATTACCCCATACCTGAGGGGGTCCAGCTCAGAGAGGGAATTGACCGGTTCCGGTTCCTCCAGGACATCTACGGAAATGTCCAGTTCTGCCAGTTCTTCTGCCCTGACCGGCGGAAAACGGGGATCCCTGCTGGCAGCACTGACTGCATTGCTGATAATCTCTTCAGCCAGATTGGCCCTGGTAGCCTGGATGGTACCTATACAACCCCTCAGTTCCCCCTTTTTCCTGATGGTAACAAAGGCACCGGCCCTTTTCTGTAATTCTTCCGGTAAATCCTCCTCAGGCAGTATCTTTTCAGGCAGCTTCCCTTCCCCACTGTAAAGGACAAACTCCTCGATGGTCCTCCTGGCCAGCCAGACATAGATATTTTCCTTTGTTTTCATCTTCCAACCTCCCCCTCATTCCTCAGGATAAAAGCCCACCACTGCGTAGCCTACACCAAAGGGACCTTCATAAGACTTCACTTCACTGCTGAAATTCCTCCTGTCAATGGCCCCCAACATGATGATTGTCGGGCGCAGGCCGCATTCACCGGCCTTTTCTATGGTAAGTTGGTCCATCTCCAGGACTGCCCGGTATTGCCTGTTCCGCAATAATTCAATCAATTCCCGGTCAAACTTCTCCCCATAGGGATTGTATCCCGCCGGAGCACCGGGTTTCAGGCGGTGGGACAGGTCACCACTGGCTATAATTATGGCCCTGAGCCCCATCTCTTCCACTGTCCTGTCGATTACCCCTCCGAAACGGAAGAGTTTTTCATATTCCAGTAATCCCATGGTTATGGGGATTACTGGTACATCCAGACCTGTCTCCAGGATAAAATAAAGGGGAACCATTACACCATGATCCAGCCTGGGTGGATAGTTATATCTGGCCAGATCAGCCTCACCCAGGGTAATCAGCTCTACTTCCTCTTTGACAGCGTTTTCTTTGAGTTTACTGATAAATTCCTGATCTGTCTCGACAATAATCTTTACCTCCGGACAGGCAAAATCAGCAAAATCTCCCTGCAGTTTTTCCAGATTGAAGATGCTGATGGCATCTGCAAAGACCGGCCCATGGGGACTGATGGTTATCAATAAATCCGGATCTTTTTCCTTTATTTCTCTGGCCAGCTCCTCCATGCTCTCGATGGTATCCCTGACCTCCAGCCTGTTTTCCCTACCAATCTGTGGTATAGCCAGGGGAGGGTGTGGAGTTAAGGCAGACATGAGAATAGCCATCTATAATTACCTCCTTTTTTTGTCTTATTATTATCATTCCACAAATAAGGGATAATTCCTGTAAGCAATAAAGGGAGATATTATTTTTTAATATCTCCCTTTTACTGCTAATATATTAAATTGCTTCTTTTTCCATTCCCTGTCTCTCAGACCTCTGCCTTTTTCCCGGCACCTGCAAAGAAGGAATAGATGACCGGGATCAGGTATAGGGTCAGGAAAGTGGCAACAATCAGACCTGCTATAACTACAATACCCATCGGAGCGGTCAATTCTCCTCCTTCACCCCTACCCAGGGCCAGAGGCACCAGGCCCAGGATGGTAGTCAATGAAGTCATCAGGATGGGACGTAAGCGGACCGGCCCGGCCTCTTCCAGGGCCTCCCGGACAGTACTGCCCCTGCTGCGCAGTATATTGATATAGTCAACCATGACGATGGCATTATTTACCACTATACCGGCCAGCATAATCATACCCATAAGGGTAACTATAGATAGATTATGCCCGCTGATAAATAGAGCAAAGAGAACCCCGATGGCGGCCATGGGTACTGAAAATATGACGATAAAGGGCTGGAGAAAGGACTCAAATTGAGCAGCCATGACCATGTAAACCAGGACAACGGCCAGTAATAGTACATAATACAGGTCAGTAAAGGCATCTATAATTTCCTGGAATTCCCCGCCATATTCCAGCTGGTAGCCGGGGGGCAGATCCAGCCTCTCCTGCAGCCTTGCCTGTATTTCCGGCATGACCTCAGAAAGGTTCCTGTTATAAAGGTCAGCAGTGACATTGACATACCTGACCTGGTTTTCCCGCAGTATTTCCCTGGCTCCGGTACTTAAATGAAATTCAGCTACCCTCTCCAGGGGAACCATGGCACCGGTAGGAGAAGGCAGGTAGAGATTTTTCAGTTGTTCCGGGCTGGAAAGTTTTTCTTTGTCCAGCCGCAAGCGTACATCTATTTCCTCACCATCTACCTCATAACGGGTAACCACATCTCCGCTGATGGCTGAACGGACAGTAGAGGCAATCATGGCCGGCCTCAGGCCAAACCCGGCGGCCAGTTCCCTGTTAATTTTCAACTGTAACTCAGGCCTGCCCTCAGAGATATTATCATCTATCTCCCTGATGCCCTCTATCTGGGCCAGTTCCTCCCTGATAATCAGGGCCTGCTCCTCCAGGAACTCCAGATTATCGCCCAGGACCTTTATGGAAATGGGACTGCCGGCAATGGCAACCAGGTCTGATGCCTGCAGGGAGATTTCGGCACCGGGAATGCGGAGCTTTTGTCTCAATTCCTCCATGACTTCCCAGGTACTCCTGTCCCTTTCATTAAGGTCTTTCAATAAGACGATCACACTACTGATATCAGAACTGCTGGTTCCTAAAGACAGGAGTTCACTGCTGGACCCCACACTGGCCATGATGGCTTCCACTTCCGGTATGGTCAGGACTATATCCTCCACCCGGGCTGTAATCCGGCTTGTCTCCTCCAGGCTGGTTCCAAGGGGTAATTGGATATTGATATAGAACATCCCCTGGTCCATATCCGGGATAAACTCTGCCCCGATAAAGGGTATTAAAGCCAAACTGGCCGCCAGCAGGATAATGCTTATAGCCAGGACAGGCCCCCGGTGGTCCAGGACCCACCTTAAGCTTCTCTTATATAGATTTTTTATCCTGTCAAAGAAAACATCCTTTTTCTCCTTTTCCAGTTCAAGCATCCTGGATGACATTACAGGGATCAGGGTAATGGCCACGAGCAGTGAGGCCAACAGGGAGAAGGTAACCGTCAGGGCCAGTTCCTTGAAGATCTCAGCAGTGATTCCCCCCATGAAGACGACAGGTAAAAAAACCACTATCGTCGTTAAGGTTGAAGCTGTAATGGCCATTCCCACTTCCTTTGTCCCTTCACTGGCCGCTTCCAGCCTGGTGTAGCCCTCAGACCGGTAACGGTAGATATTTTCCAGCACCACGATAGAATTATCCACCAGCATACCCACACCCAGGGCCAGCCCGCCCAGGGTCATCAGGTTGATGGTCANATTGGAAAAATACATCAAAAGGAAGGTGGTGATGATGGATACTGGTATTGAAACAGCAATGATAATNGTACTACGGATATTCTTCAGGAAGATTAATAGAATCAGTACTGCCAGCAGGCCACCGACTATGGCATTATTGCCTACATTACCGATAGCCAGTTCTATATATTCCGCCTGATCCATGATCGGTACTATTTCCAGATCCAGTTCACTTTCCTCCATAATCTTCTTCAGTTCTGCATTGACCCTCCTGGAAACCATTACAGTATTGGCATCAGCCTGTTTCTGGATGGTGATACCTATACTTTCCTTTCCATTCAGGCGGGAGATACTTGTTACCTCTTTATAGGTATCCTTGACCTCAGCAATATCCTTTAATAAGACATTACCGGTAGCAGTCGGAATGAGGATGTTCTCAATCTCCTCGATGGATTCAAATTTTCCTGTCACCCTGACCAGCAGGTCAGTATTACCCCTCCTGATATGGCCGCCGGACAGGTTCAGATTTTCCATCAGCAAGGCATTACTAATATTGCTGAAACTGGTGTAATAATTGTTTAATCTGGTCTGGTCAACTGTAATCAGAATCTCCCTATCCCTGCCGCCAACCAGGTTAACCTGGGCAACCCCCTCCAGCCTTTCCAGCCTGGGGATGAGAACATCCTCCAGGTATTGTTTCAAACTGACCAGGTCCTGGCCGCTGGAGACCCCCAGCTGCATGATGGGTAACATGGAGGGGTCAAACTGGACAATGATGGGTTTGCTGACCCCATCCGGCAGATAACCCTCGACAAGGTCAATCTTCTCCCTCATATCCAGGGTAGCCATATCCATATCTGTACCCCAGTTAAACTCAACCATGACTATGGAACTTCCTGTAGAAGAACTTGAACTGAGATTGCTTATGTTTGTTACCGTAGCCACTGCACTTTCAATAGGCCTTGTCACCATTGTCTCTATCTCTTCCGGGCCTACACCTTCATAATTGGTGATGACCACTGCAACAGGCAAGGTAATATTGGGCAAGAGGTCAACATGGACCCGGTTAAAGGCTATGACCCCCAGCAATACTACCAGTAAAACCATGATAACAGCGGTAACCGGCCTCTTTATGGCAAGATCAGATAGTTTCATTATTCGACCACCTCTACCCTTGTTCCTTCCTCCAGATTATACTGTCCCCTGCTGATGACCTTTTCATTACCACCCAGCCCCCTGAGTATCTCAACAAAATCACCAGCAATGATACCTGTCTCCAGGGCTTTTTTGACTGCCTTTCCTTCCTCAACTACATAGACATGGGGGTTCCTGTCCAGATCCAGTATTGCAGATACAGGCAAGACCATTGCTGCCTTATTTTCAGCAACCGGTATGTATAATTCGGTAAACATACCTCCTCTTAATCTTCCAGCAGGGTTAGCGGCCAGAACCTTTAGCGTAAAGGCCTGGGTCCTTGGATCCACTACCGGGCTGATATATTCCACTGTTCCCTCCAGGTATTCTTTACCGGCAGCCAGGACCCTGATAGTCACTTTCTGGCCTTTTTCTATATTGAAAAGCAATTCCTCTGTTATGGAAGCAGTCACATAGATTTGCTCCAGGTTGACGATATTGGCCACCGGGGTCCCCGGGCCGACAATCTCCCCGGCAGAAAAATATACCTGGGCGATTACACCATCAATGGGGCTTTTGATTACTGTGTCCTCCAGGGCCTTCTTTAACTGTTCCAGGCTGGCCCGGGCCTGGTTCAGGTTGGCTTGCGCAATTTTCAATTCCTCAACACGGGCTCCCTTCCTTACCTTCTCCAGGTTAGCCCTGGCCATCTCTACATTGGCTTCAGCTATCTTCAACTGGCTTCTGGCAGCTGTCAGCTGCTGCTCCAGCTGGACAGGGTTATTGTAATTATCTTCAGCCAGCAGATAGCCTTCCCTCGCCCCCTGCAGGCTGATATGGGCCTGTTCTCTGGCCAGTTTAGCACTCTCCACCATAGACCGGGCATTTTTATACTGGGTCTCCACCATCTCATATTGATTCTTACTGGCTACATTTTCGGCATAGAGGTATTTAATCCTTTCATACTCCTTTTCCGCCTGTGCCAGTCCGGTCATGGCCTGGTTTAAATTCTCTTCAGCCAGCTGGACCTGCTTTTCTGCTGCCCTCAACTGGGTTTCTGCTGCAATCAGCTGCTGTTTCTGGGCTGTCCGGTCCTGATAGGCAGATTCGACCAGGGCCAGGCTTTCCTTCGCAGCCTCATAGGAAGCCAGGGCCTGTTCATAGGCAGCCTCAACTGTCCTTCTGTCTTCTTCACTGGCTCCGTCCCGCAAAAGCTTGTAATTGGCTTCAGCTATCTGTACAGCGGCCTCTACCTGTTGTAACTGGATTTTCAGGTCATCCTGCTCCAGTTTGAGTAAAGGCTGGCCTTTCTTGACATAATCTCCTACCTGGACATATACCTCCTCAATGATACCGCCGCTTTTGGCAGAAAGCTGGACATCCTCAACCGGCTCTATCCTGCTGCTTACTATCCGCACATTATTGATTTCCCTGACCACCGGTTCTACAACAGCAACCGGTGGTGCTGCCATTACTAGACCGGATAGGATCAAAAACACCGCTATAACAGGTAATAATTTATTTTTCATTTAAGATAACCTCCTTGCAATAGTCAATTAGCCTGCCTGTTTTCTCCAATAGCTGATAAAGACTGATTTCATACTGATATTCTGCCTGTATACTGGCTATTCTGGTGGTTTTTAAAACCATCCCGGCATTCAGTACCTCCATATTCGTACCGGTACCGGCCTCAAATCTCTTCTCCTCCAGGGCCAGGTTTTCCTCAGCCCTCTGCAGGTTCAACCTCTGCAGCCTTATATTATTCAGGTTTTCCTCTATCCTGAGCAGTTGATTTTCCAGATCAATAGCCAACAATTCCTCCAGGTTATCTTTATTTAGAACAACTTTATTCAGTTCCTCATTCAGTTTCATCCTTGAGTTCCTGGCAAGCCCCTTATCGAAGATATTCATCGATAGGGCCAGGGTGATACTGGCATTTCCATCTTCAAATTTTAACTCAGAACCCTGCCACTGGTAATTCCCTACAAGAACTATATTGGGCAGATAGGTACTGGTCTCCATCTTTAAACTCAAATCCAGGATATCCTGGTTTATATCCAGCAATTTAAACTCTACCCGGTTTTCCCTGGCCAGGCTCAGGGCCAGCTCCTTATCCAGCAAAGGCTCTGGCAGGAATTCCGGGGCCAGGAATACCCTGTCTCCTATATCTGACCCTATCATATTGGCAAATAATCTCCTGGCCATGGCCAGGTCATTCCGGGCCCTTTCCAGGCTCAGGATAGCCTTGTTTTCCTCTATCTCCACCTGGAGAAGGTCTGTTTTCAGGCTTAAACCGGCCTTATAACTGACTTCAGCAATCCTTTTATGCTCCCGGATCAGTTCCAGGGCCTCTTCCTCTATCCGGACCCTTTCCTCTGCCAGCAGGACATTATAGTAGGACTGGATTATGTTAAGGAGGAGTTCGTTCTCCTTCTGCCTCTGCTGCAGTTCTGTCAGCTCCAGGGCCTTTTCCGCCTGCTGGCGGGCAATCATCAGCTTCCCGCCCATAGATAGG